>LXNI01001862.1_pt1 | contig 16418 bp, 13 predicted proteins | sample 809091 | NCBI WGS metagenome assembly LXNI01 (sample SAMN04870527, study PRJNA318959) | sponge metagenome | biome: 01000161; feature: marine sponge reef; material: water | host: Sarcotragus foetidus | place: Greece: Milos, Mediterranean Sea | collected 2013-05-29 | depth 5-7 m | reverse complement strand
CGCTCGGCCTCTCCCAGGACGACATCCGCCCGGCCGGCCACGCCATCGAGGCGCGACTCTATGCTGAGGATGCCGCGCAGGATTTCCTGCCGGCGGCCGGTGACATCGCGCTGTGGCAACCGGCATCCGGACCCGGCGTGCGCGTCGACAGCGGCATCGAAAGCGGCCAGACCGTTTCGCCTTTCTACGATCCGATGATCGCCAAGGTGATTGCCCACGGCGACAGCCGGGAGATCGCGCGCCGCCGGCTGATCCGGGCACTCGGCGATACCGCTGCCTTCGGCCTGACGACCAACCGGCGCTTTCTGATCGATTGCCTGGAGAAGGACGCCTTTTCTCGGGGGGAAGCGACGACCGCCTTCATTGCCGAGCAGTTTTCCGATGAGGCGCTGGCGCATGGCCGGCCCGAATTCGCCGTCGCCGCCGTTGCTGCCGTTCTGAAATATACCGCCGACCGCGACCGCGCCTATGCGCGTAGCCAGAATGTCTCGCCGGAACTCCTCGACTGGACCAGCGCCGGCGCGCTGGAGAGCCGATACGGCCTTGCCGCCGGCGGGGTGGACTTCGACCTGTCGGTCTCGCCGGCCGGTGCGTGCCGCTATGCCGTGCGCGGCGACGGCGAGGCGGCGTCTGTCCGTGTCGTCTCGATTGCGGGCAACCGGGCGGCTCTCGCCATCGACGGAGTGCAGCGGCACTTTCTGTTCCATGCCGCCGGCGACACCCTCTTTCTGGGTGAGGCCGGCCGGGACTACCGCTTCGAGTCCGGCCGGGCGACCGCGGCTTTGCAGGAGGAAGGGGGCAGCGGCCGGGTCGTCGCGCCGATGCACGGCAAGATCCTCGAGATCGCGGTCGGCCCCGGCGATACCGTAGCCCGGGGCGACCGGTTGCTGGTCATCGAGGCGATGAAGATGCAGCACGATATCGTCGCGCCGATGGCCGGCGCCGTTGCAGCCGTCCTGCAACAGGCCGGCGTCCAGGTTGCCGCCGGCGATCCACTGGTCGATATCGAGCTTGCAGGACAGGGTTAAGGAAGGGGAGAGGTGAACCGATGCTGACCGAAGCTGCCGATTTCAAGGCCGAGAGCGACGCGCTCCACGCGCTGTTGCAGGACCGGGACGACGCCGATTTCGAGCGCGCGACCCTGTTCAAGGACTGGACGGTCAACGACGTGATCGGCCATCTCCATATCTGGAACCACGCCGTGAACCTGTCGGTGACCGACGAGGCGGCCTTCGATGCTTTCGTGCAGGCGTTCCGGGACGCCGGCAGCCGGCATTTCCCCTACACCCACGAATGGTCCGGCGGCCTGAAAGGACAGGCGCTGCTCGCCGCCTGGTACGGGCTGTGCGCCGACATGGAACCGTTGTGGCGGGACCTGGACCCCGAACGGCGGGTTAAATGGGTCGGCCCGCCGATGACCGTGCGTATGAGCATCGTAGCCCGCCAGATGGAAACCTGGTCGCACGGCCAGGAGGTCTTCGACGTCTTCAGCGCGGCGCGGCAGGACGAGGACCGCATCCGCAATATCGCCGAACTCGGCGTCCGCACCTTCGGCTTTACCTTCGCCAACCGCGGGATCGAGCGGCCGGCGGTGAAGCCCCATGTCCGGCTGACCGGGCCCTCCGGCGCCGTCTGGACCTGGAACGAAGAGAGCGCCACCGACTATGTCGCCGGGCCGGCGACCGATTTCTGCCAGGTCGTGACCCAGACGCGCAACATCGCCGATGTCGGCCTGGAGGTGCGCGGCGACGCGGCGACCCGATGGATGGCGATCGCCCAGTGCTTCGCCGGTGGCCCGAACGACCCGCCGCCGCCCGGCGCGCGCCACGCCGCGTCGTAGGTGACATGCTGTCCGGCGTTATCGGACGGGCTCCGCGGTATCTCCGGCCCGGACAGGCGTGCTATTCGGCCGCTTCGGACAGCCCGGCGCCGCCGGAATCGGCGCCGAACCGGGCGAATTCGCCGGTAAACGCCTTGTGCTCGGGGAAGCGGTAGGTCTTGCTCTTGCTGGTGGTCTTGCCCAGCTCGACCACGGCCTCGGCCAGCTTGACCGCGCATACGACGCCGTCGAGCACCGGAATGCCGAGCTCGTCCTCAAGCTCGTCGGCAAACTCGGCGAAGCCGGCGCAGCCGAGCAGAATGGCCTCCGCATCGTCCTCCGCCACGGCCCGCCGCGCCTCTTCCCGCAGCGTTTCCAAGGCGCCCGTCGGGTCTCTTTCGATGTCGAGCACATAGAGCGGCGTGGTCCGCACATTGACCACCTTGTGGCTGAATCCGTAATTCGCGACCATTTCCTCGAGCATCGTCTTGATGCGCGGGATGACGGTGACGATCGAGAAGCGCGCGGCCAGGATCGAGGCGGTGTAGAGCGACGCCTCGGCGATGCCGATCACCGGCTTGACCGTGACCTCGCGCGCGGCGTGCAGCCCCGGATCGCCGTAGCAGGCGACGATGTAGGCGTCGCAACCCTCCCGGTCGCCCAGGCGCACCTCGTCGATCACCCCCGGCGCGCACAGGAATTCGTCGTAGTAGGACTCGATCGACGCTGGGCCGAAAGACGGGCTGACTGCAACGATTTCGGTGCCCTGCCGCGCGACCGACCGGCCGGCGGCGCCGATCGATTCGGTCATCTCCAGGGTCGTGTTGGGGTTGATGATCTTGATCTTCATGACGGTGTTCCTTCCTGCGCCGCCTGCCGCGCGGCCTCGGTTGCCGCGGCGTCGACGGTCATGGAGCCGGTGATCGCCCCGGCAATTGCGACGCCGTAGTCGCGCAATGCGGTCTCGGGCGAGATCAGCCCGTCGCGTACGTCTTCCAGCACCAGCGCCGGATCGCGCGCCATCGGATCGCCATAGCCGCCGCCGCACGGCCCGGTCATGACAATGCGTTCGCCCGTCCTGGCGGTCATGTTCGGCAGCTTCGACGGCAGGTCGAGGCTGGCGCCGTCCTTGCGCCGGAAAGTCAGGCCGGCCGTTCTGCCGTCGCTGCCGCCGGCGAAGCCCCACGGCGCGTATTTGTGGCCTTCGCCCTCGACCGATACGCCGCCGTCCTCGAGATATTCGACCTCGCGGATCGACCCGATGCCGCCGCGCCACCGGCCCGGCGGGCAGGCGTCGTCGCGCAGTTCGTAGCGGTGGACCCTGAGCGGCAGGTGCGATTCAACATCCTCGATCGGATTGTTGCGGGTATTGGCGTAGAGCGTGTCGACCGCATCCATGCCGTCCTTGCCGTAGCGCCCGCCATAGCAGCCTTCGTGGATCTCCATATGCACCCAGTGGGTTTCGTCCCGGATCCCGCTGAACGCAACGACGTGCAGATTGCCGACGCCGGCGCTGACCTGGTGCGGCACCGCCTGGGCCAGCGCCTTCATCAGGGTGTCCGCCGCCTGGTTGCCGGTGCAGAAACGGGCGATGGTCGGCGCCGGGAAGATCGGATTGACCAGCGTGCCGGCGGGCGCAACGATTTCGATCGGCCGGGTCAGGCCGCTGTTCTGCGGAATGTGGCCGTGGACCGCCGAATCCAGCAGGATCGAGCGGATCGTCAGCCAGACGGCGCAGTCGGTGGTGCCCTTGAGCGGCATGTTGATCGGCCGGTCCGCCACCTGCGCTGCGGTGCCGGTGAAGTCGACCGTAATGTCGCTGCCCTCGACCGTCACCGCGACCTCGATCGGCAGGTCGCCGCGGCTCGGGTCGTCGCCGTCGAGATAGCCGTCGATGAAAGTCCTGGCCCGATAGACACCGTCGGGCAGCGCCTCGATCGCCATGCGCATGACCCGCTCGGAATGATCCATCAGCGCATCGCAGGCCGCCTCGACCGTGTCCGGCCCGAAACGGTCGATCAGTTCGACGAAGCGTTCGGCGCCGATGCGCGCGGCGGCGATCTGGGCCTCCATGTCGCCGACCACCAGATCGGAGGCGCGGATGTTGTCGCGCAGCATCTGCCACAGCGGCCCGTTCAGGCTGCCGCGGTCGTAGACTTTGAGCGCCTTGAACTGCAGCCCCTCGGCATAGGCGTCCATGGCGTCGACGATGCCGCAGCTGCCCGGACTGAGCGCGCCGATATCCAGGTGATGGGCGGTGGTCACGGAGAACCCGACCAGGCCGCGCGCATGGAACACGGGGATGCAGAAGGCGACGTCGGGGCCGTGCGAGGCGCCGTGATAGGCCGAATTGTGGATGACCACGTCACCGGCTTCGAAGCTGTCGCCGCGCTCCGCGAAGATCTGCTGGATGCCCTGGACGTAGCCGGGAATCGGCCCCGATTGCAGGGGCGTGCTTTGCGGCGTTTCGCACAACTGGCGCCCCTGGGGGTCGATCAGCGCCGCGCCGAAATCCTCGGATTCGCGGATGATGCTGGAATAGGACATGCGCATCAGCTTGTGCCCCATCTCGACCGCGATGTTCTCCAGGCCGCCTTGGATCACGCTCGCGGTGACCGGGTCGATTCGGCGGACATTTTCGAGTGTGGCGGGATCGGGCTCGCCCATCGTTCAGCCTCCCCGTTGCAGGATCAGGTTGCGGTCGGTCTGGGCCGAGGCGGTCCAGCCCGGCGGCACCACCGTGGTCGTGTCGCGCTGCACCACCACCGCCGGCCCGTCGAACGGGTGGCCGGCCGGGATCGCGTCGCGCCGATAGTAGGGCGTCTCGAACTGTGCCAGCCGGTCGCCGACCCGGAAGCTGCACGGTCCGGTGCGCAGCCTGGCCGCGTCCAGCGTGCCGGCGTCGGGCGGCGGCGGCCGGTCGATCTTGGGCATGACCGCGGTGCCGGTGAGGCGAATGTTGACGATCTCGACCGGGCTGTCGGCGAAGACGTGGCCGTATTCTATCCGGTGCTGCCGTTCGAATGCCTGCCAAACGCCGGCCAGCGCGGCCTCGTCGATGGGTCCGTCCGGGAACGCGACCCGCAGCTCGTAGCCCTGGCCGACGTAGCGCAGGTCGCCCGCGCGGATCAGGCCGATCCGGTCGCGGCCGAAGCCATCGGCGGCGAACTGCGCGGTCAGCACGTCTTCCAGCCAGGCAAACCCGGCATTCAGCGCAGCTGCGTCGACCGAATCGCTGGTCTGGAACGCCGTCTTCACGGCGTCGTATTTGAGATCTGTGGTGAGCAACCCGGCGGCCGAGGTGATGCCGGGATGGGGCGGCACGATCACGCTAGGGATATCGAGCATGGCGGCGACCTCGGCGCCGTGGAGCGGGCCGGCGCCGCCGAAGGCGACCAGCGAAAAGCCGCGCGGGTCGAGTCCTTTCTGGACCGTCCGCGAGCGGATGGCATTGGCCATGTTGCTGTTGAGTATGGTCACCACGCCCTCGGCCGCCTCCAGGTCGTCGAGCCCGACCCGTTCGGCAAGGTCGCTTATAACGCGGCGCGCCGCTTCGGCATCGAGCGCCATCTCGCCGCCCAGGAAACTGGCCGGATCGAGCCGCCCGAGGACCAGGTTGGCGTCGGTCACCGTCGGCCGGTCGCCGCCAAGGCCGTAGGCCGCCGGCCCCGGACGCGAACCGGCGCTCTGCGGCCCCACACGGAAGGCGCCGCCGCGGTCGACATGGGCGATGCTGCCGCCGCCCGCGCCGATGGTGGCGATGTCCAGCATCGGCACCAGCACCGGATAGCCGCCGATCCAGGTGTCGCGCGCGGTGGCTTCGCCGACCCGGCCGTCGACCGCGATGCCGATATCGGCACTGGTGCCGCCGACATCGAAGGTGATCGCCCGTTCGCGCGCGTCCGGTCCGGCCGCCCAGACGCCACCCAACACGCCCGCCGCCGGCCCTGACAGCAGTGTCAGGACCGGCCGTTCCGCGATCGTGGCGGCGCTGGCGATGCCGCCGTTGGAGCCCATGATGTGAAGATCGGCATGGCACTCCACCCGGCCGAGACCGCCCGCGAAGTTCCGGACGTAATTCCGCACCCTGGGGCCGATGAACGCGTTCATGGCCGCCGTTGTGAAACGTTCGAACTCGCGGAACTGGGGCGCGACCGCTGCCGAAGTTGTGACGAACACTTCGGGGAACTCTTCGAGCACGATCTCGCGGGCCCGCTCCTCGTGGCGCGGATCTATGTAGGAAAACAGGAAACACACGCAGATCGCCTCGATCCCGTTCGCCCTGAAGGCACGGGCGGCTTCGCGCACCGCCTCCTCGTCCAGTGGCTCCAGCACTTCGCCGCGCGGCGGCGCCAGGCGTTCGCGCACCGCGGCGCGGTCCCGCCGGCGCACCAGCGGCCGGTGCTGCCACGGGATGTCCTGCATGATCGAATAATTTTCCGGGCGCTGGTGGCGGCCGATATGCAGGATGTCGCGATAGCCGCGGTTGGTGATCATGCCGGTCCGGGCGCCGTCATGCTCAAGCACGGCGTTGGTCGCGATGGTGGTGCCGTGGAAGACGTGGTCGATGGCGGCGGGGTCGAGATCGTGGCGCGCGCACAGGTCGCGGATTCCGTCGATCGCACCGACAGAGGGATCGTCCGGCGTGGTCGGCACCTTGTGAATCAGGGTGACGTTCCGGCCGGTGTCGGTGAAGACCAGGTCGGTAAACGTGCCGCCGACATCGACCCCGATCAGCTGCATATCGCCCTTCCCCCGGTATCGTCCGAAACGCACGGAAATTAGCGCCCGGCAAGGGTAGCAGCCGCACCTCAAGGCTGCCATCCGAAAGTGGCCGGCGCCTTCTTTCGCGGTCCCGTCCCGGTCCGATCCGATCCGACTCGTGGGGCCGGCCGCATTTGCCCCATGACAAGAGGGGCGGGAAAAGCCACCTTCAGGCCATGGCGCAGAGCGACCGAGATGCCCACCGCTTCGTGGCCCAGAACCGCAAGGCACGGCGCAATTATTTCATCGACGACTCCCTGGAGGCCGGGATCGTCCTGACCGGCACGGAGGTGAAATCGCTCCGCGCGGGCAAGGGCAATATTGCCGAAGCCTACGCCCGGGACGACCGGGGCGAGTTGTACCTGTTCAACAGCTACATCCCGGAATACGACGCCGGCAGCTACAACAACCACGAGCCGCGCCGGCCGCGGAAGCTGCTGCTGCGCCGGCGGGAGATGGCCCGCCTGATCGCGGCGGTCCAGGAAAAGGGACTGACGCTGGTGCCGCTGTCGGTCTACTTCAACGAGCGCGGCGTCGCCAAGCTCGACCTCGGCCTGGCGCGCGGCAAGCGCCAGCACGACAAGCGCGAGACCGACAAGCAGCGCGACTGGCAGCGAGAGAAAGCGCGGCTGATGCGGGAGAAAGGGTAGGGCGGTTCAGGGGTCTCGGCGGGGCGGCCTCAGTCGAACATCGCAATACAGTCGATCTCGACGTTCACGCCCTTGCGGTGCGGCGTGCCGCCGATGCAGGTGCGGGTCACCCTCTCGCCGGCCATGAATTCGGTGAAGGCTTCGTTGAATTTCGGAAAGTCCGCCGTGTCGCGGAGGCAGACCCGCATATTGACCACGTTGGCGAAGGTCGCGCCGCCGGCCGTCAGGACCCCCTGGAGATTGGTGAGCGTCTGACGCGTCTGGACCTGGATGTTGTCGGACACGACCTGCTTGGTCTCCGGGTCGAGCGGGCCCTGGCCGGAAACGAACAGCATGTTGCCCCAGCGGATGCCCTGGGCGAGCGGCGAGGCGGTCTTGCGGTCGGTGAAGCCGGTGGTCGGCGCGGTGGCGGAGGTGACGATCTGTTTCGGCACGGCGGTTCCTCCGGGATTCTATGCGTCGGGTGCGGGCATGATATGGCCGCAGGCATCGCAGGTGCGGTGCGCCTCGACGTCGAAAAAGTTGCTGTAGGCCTTCGAGACCGGATCGAGCGCGTAGTCGACGACGGCGAACTCCTCCTCGTGCAGGAAGCCGTCGCATTCCGGGCAGAACCACTGAAAGCGGTCGATCTCGCCCGGCTTTCGCCGGCGCTCCTGGACCAGCAGGAAGGCGTCGGGCGGAAAGCGCGGCGAATGCGGGATCAGCGGCGCGGTGTAGACCGCTTGTCCCGCCTTCAGAACCTGGATGTCTTCGTTCCCGTCCGGGTCGCGGTAATGCAGGTTCATCTCGCCCGAGATCATGTACATGACCTCAGAACTCGGATTGATGTGGAACTCGCTGCGGTATTCGCGGCCGCGCGCGACGAAGAGCAGGGTTTCCGGCTCCTGCCAGAGGACATGCACCCGCTTGCCGGTCTCGGCGAGTTCCCGGGAGATGGCGTGCAGGTCGCCGACTGGCATGGGCAGCATGGCGGGCCTCCTGTCGCTGTTGTCCGGTCCGCCAATGGTAGAAAGCGGACCGGGCTTCGCGCAAAGACTTTCTCGGCTTGCGCGCGTCCCTTACGCCGGGCCGGCCCAGGCCGGTGCTGTCGTGCGCCGCTTGCCGTCCAGCGTCCGCTTTACGCCGGGCTCGTCCAGTTCCTTGCGGTCCCACAGCTTGCAGGTCACCTGCTTGTGCTTCTGGTCGAGCCCTTCGCAATAGTTGGTGTATTCGCAGACCCGGACCTCGCTGCCGCAGCCGGCGCGTACCTTGAGGAAGAAATCCGGGTCGGCGAGGGCCTGCCGGGCGATGCCGACGATATCGGCCTTGCCCTCCTGCAGGATTCGTTCGCCCTTCTCGAAGCCGTGGACCCCGCCGGTGACGATGACCGGCGTTTCGAAGCCGGCGTCGCGCACCGCCTTGCGGATCGCCGCGCCCGGCTCGATGTTGCGGCCGAAGGGCCCGAACTCGTCGGAGATATAGGCCGGCATGCATTCGTAGCCCGACTGCCCGGTATAGGGATAGGCCGCTTCGCCGACATTGGGCTGCTTGGCGTCCTCGAATCGGCCGCCGCGGGAAAGCGACAGGAAGTCCATGCCGGCACGGGCGAACTCGGCGGCGTAGAAGCTGCTGTCGGAAACTTCCGAGCCGCCGTCGACGATATCCTCGGTCAGGAACCGGCAGCCGACCGGGTAATCCGCGCCGACGACTTCCCGCACCCGCGCGAACGCTTCGAGCGGCAGACGGACCCGGTTCTCCCTGGAGCCGCCGTAGCCGTCGTCCCGGTCGTTGGTCCGCGAGAGGAACGAGGCCATCGTGTAGGCGTGGGCGTAGTGCAGCTCGACGCCGTCGATGCCGGCTTCCTGCGCACGCTGCGCCGCGTCGGCGAACAGGTCGGGAAGCACCTTGGGCAGGTCGAGGATATGCGGCACATGGGTATCGCCGACCCGCTCCCGGAAGCCCATGCGCAGGGATTCGAGCTGGCGGGTGTCCAGGACGCCGTCCAGTTCGGCGTCCGGCATCGCCTTGAGGGTTTCGCGGATAGCAGCTTCCGGCGCGGCCTCCATGTCCAGCGCCGCCCGGATGTCGTCGGTGACGACGAGGAAGCGGTCGAGGAACTTCGCCGGATCCGGCCGGCGCCGGATCGCCAGGAAGTCGATGCACTGGATGAACAGGCGCGTCTGCCCTTCGCTGGCGCGCCGGACGGTCTGCACCAGTTCCTTCAGTCCCGGGATGTAGCGGTCGTGCCCGATGCGTAGCAGCGGGCCGGACGGGATATCGCGGATGCCGGTGGCTTCGATGACCAGGCCGCCGGGCTTGCCGCGGGCGAACTGCTCGTACCAGTCGAGCACGTCGTCGGTGACCCAGCCTTCCTCGTTCGAGCGCCAGGGCACCATGGCCGGCACCCAGGTGCGGCTCGTGAGCGTCAGCGGCCCGATACGGATCGGGCTGAACCACAGGGAGCGTTCGGCCCTTTCCCGCGTCGGCCAGGCGCCCGGCTCCGGCGCATACTTGATCCGTTCAGGCGGTTTCCACATCGCGACACCACTCCTGCCGCCGACCGGCTTTCCCGGCTGGTCAGGTCCCGAATTAGCCGGCTGCAATTAGTTTAGGTCTAAATATTTTAAGTCTAAAATAATTTAAATCGGCCTGCAACCGCCGGCGCAGACGGCGCCTGTCCGTTCGAATTCCGTTTCTTCCGCCCGTATTGTTGCTGTAACTGCTACCCTCCCGTCATTTCGACCGGTGCCGCCCACAGGGGTGGCGGGCGGACATGGGTTTCAGGAGTTCCGCTACAGGGCCGAGATCAGTTGCGTCGTTCGCTCGCCGGTCCAGACCGCGGCCACGAGAATGCAGGGCAGGGCCACGGCCCAGCGCACCGGAATCGCCGCGCGGGGCAGTCTGCTCGCGACCAGAAAGAGGAATGGCCACAGAACCAGGACGATCAGGAGTTGGCCGGCTTCGATCCCCAGGTTGAAGGCCAACAGACTTTGCCAGAGATTCGGCGAATCGAGTTTCAGGATTTCCCGCAGGACGAAGGAAAAGCCAAGTCCGTGGAGCAGGCCGAGCAATGCCGTGACACCTGTCGTCATGCGGTGTCCGATCGAGGTCAGGGCAACGACTGCGGCGTAGACGATCGACAGGGCGATTCCGGTCTCGACCAGCGGAACGAACCAGGCGCCCCCGGGATGGTATCCGAAGAAGCCGAGCGTCAGCGTGACGCTGTGGCCGACAGTGAATCCTGTCACCCGCCAAGTCAGGGCTCCGAGACTGGTCGCCCCCAGGACCAGGCAGACGACGAACAGCACATGGTCCAGTCCTTCGAGGATGTGGCGAACGCCCTCCACGATGAAGGTCCAGGCAGCGCTCAGGACCGATCGCGATACCGCCACGGGCTCGGCCAGCAGGCCGCGGAGCCGGAATATCAGGGGCGGCTCGGTCGCGTGATCGAGAATGAGGTTGGCGGTCTCCTCCTGTTTTGGAAGACCGGGATCGAGCGTGCTTCTGAGCGTATAATCGGTGTGCGTGCGGCGCGTTGGATAGATGAGTTCGGCATCCACGATCGTATCGCCGACATAGGTGACCTTGAACCCGTCCGCGTAGGCCGGTCCGGCAAGCGCGGCTTCGGCTTCGTCAAGGCGCGCAAAGGGGGGCTGAATCCGGGCCGGATAGGCCCGAAGCCTTCCGGTCGTCACCCGGAGCACCTCGCCGCCTGCCTCCAGGATCAGACCGTCGGCGAGAATTCGAGCCAGTCCGTCAGGGGCGTTCCGAAGCGCCTCGGCGTCGAGATAGTGGACAAGTTTGCCGTCTTCGATCCGGTTGGTCGTGTAGGGCGCCGGCGCGCGGATGCCCTCGGCCGTTTCGGGACCGAGCTTGTCGGCGACGAGATAGGGCATGGGCAGCCGGATCAGGAGCCGCATCCGGCCCTGCTCGTGCACGACGTGAATCACACGGATGTTGACGTTGAGGACAAAGTGGGCCGAGGCCGGAACGGCACACCATGCGAGCGCCGCCAGAATCGGCGCAACGAGAAGGAAGGAGAGGGCGGCGGGGCGCAGGGCACCCCGCCTCGCGGCCGATGACACGCGAACGCCCTTGGTCGTTCAGACTATTTCTTCTTCTTGGCCAATTCGGTGGCCATATTGTTGGAGCCGAAATAGTAGACGTGGCCGGACTTGCCCTTGAGGTCCGCCTGCGAAATCTCGACAGACGCCGATTTGAGCATCGTGTGCTCGTGCGTCTTCGCCCACTCCGTCGCCGGAACGAGGGTTGAGGTCACGAAGGTGGTTTCCGGCACCAGGTAATGATGCGGAATGGCAATCTTCGCCCCGCTTTTCGCGACCACTGAATCCGCTTGCTTGTAGTCCAGTATGTGCCGCGACCCGTCTACGGGCACGAAAACCACGTCGACCTTGCCGATCCGGTCCCAGACCTCCTTCGGAGGATTCGGGCGGTTGTCGCCCCACATCAGGAATTTCATGCCGCCGGTTTCGATGACGTACAGGTTGTTGTCCATGTGCCGCGCGTTCGTCGGCGGACAGATATTGTCGCGGCCTTCAAACTGCTTCACGGCGTCCGTCCAGGCCACGGTGCCCGGCGCGACGCACTGGTGCTTATCGGCGATGCCGGTGATCTTTACGTCGCCGAGTTGGAACGTACCGGCCATGCGGTCGAGCAGCATGTTGGATTCCAGGCGTCCGAGCGCGTCGTGGTCGAAATGCGCATGGGTCGACATGCCGATATCGACTTCCACCTTCGGAAACTCCATCCGATACCACAGCCCCCAGGCGCCTGAAGGATCGTTGCGCCACGGGTCGACCAAGATCCGGATCCCCTTCGGCGAAGTGATCTGAAACGAGGAGTTTGAAAAGAAGGCGACGCCGACCTTGCCGCTGTCGGCTTGAATGCCGCCGGTGTTCTGCACCTTGATGATGCGGTTGTGATTCTTGCCGGACATCCAGGTGTCGAGCCCCGAGGTGTTCGCCCCGACAGCGCCGATACCGATGCCGGCAATCGCAATCGCTGCAACCGCACCGGCAATATACTGTTTGCGCATGATGACGCTCCCCATGGTTGTTGTCGTTCCCGCAGGCGGCGGAACGCCGCCTGCGGTCCACCGCAATACCAAGGGACGGACAATGCCGACAGATGGGCTGAACATGGGGGCTATATGGGGAAAAAACCCGCAGTGGATTTTCCCCGTTGCGGCCGCTTGCGAAACTCACGCGCGATACCGGATCGGCAGAACGGGCCGTCTGCACCCGACCGACACCTATGAGTTCAGTCCTGACGGGCTGACGCCGGTTCGAAGAACGACGCGAGATAGGTGCGCAGATTGATCCGGGCGCCGTGGATACCGATCTTCTTGCGGATATTGTTACGGTGAAAATCGACGGTGCTGGTTGCGATGCCGAGCGTTTCGGCGATCATCTTGGTCGTGTTGCCCTGGATGACGAGCTTTGCCACTTCCAGTTCCGTCGGGGTCAGTCTGGAAAATCGCGCCGACAGAGTCTTGCTGAGGGGAGATGTCAGTTCGTTGACGTTCGCCTCTAGGATATCGACGTAAGCCAGCGCCTTGGCGTCGTTCACGCGACGCTTCAATCTGTTGAGATAGGGAAAGATCAGGTCGTTGACGTTGGTGAGTATCTTCTCCTCGAGGTCCGCCTTGGAATCCTCGATTCGCTTCAGGAGCACCTTCAGCGCCGCATTCGCCTCCTTCAACTCCACCTCTCTCCTGCGAAGGGAGTCTTCTATCCGGCGCCGGGCCTTGACCTCGTTCCTCAGATCCTCGTTGACCGTTGCCAGATCCGCCGTCCGAATCCTGACCCTCGACTCCAGCTCGTCGCGCGCCCGTTGCAACTTCTGTTGGGCGGCTTTGCGCTCGGTTACCTCGATCAGGTATTTGAGGTCGTTCTCGACGACGTCCCTGAATTCCGCGAGCAGGGTCGTGTAGGTGATCGCCTGCTCGTTGTTGCTTGTGTCGAGCACGCAAATCGTGCCGAAGATGGTTTTATCCGGCCACGCTATGGGGAGACCCAGATAGAATGTCATTCCGTGCTTGAGGTCGGGATTCCGGTCCCACTCAGGGTCCTGTATCGCATCGCGCACCAGCAGCAGGCGGCGGTCGCGCATCACGGCGTCGCAATACAGTCCGGTGTCGAGCGTGAACGAAGCGTCGACTTCATATGGATTGCCGGGACTCCCGCTGGTAACGAACACCCGGTGCTCCGGCGGATCCCTCTTCATGATCAGCCCGGCGGGCACCTCGAGCAAACGCGCGAGAATGTCGACGATTCGCTGCCACTTGAGCAGCATGTCATCCGGTATCGGAGGTTTTTCCTGCACCCTGGAATGTCCGGAGCCCGACCTGTGTCATGGCGTCTGGCAGGACCGCGCCGTTTCGCCGGCAAGGTGATACGCGGCGACCCCGACCTTGCCCAACGCCCGAGAAAGTGTCAATAACGGCCCGCCGTTTCGACCATCGGATCGCCACCCGCCCGGCAGCCTGCTGCCCGCCCGACGGGGCGCGGATTTCCCATCGGGATTTGACGAGCGCTATGTTCACCAACTTCTTCCTCGAGCTCCGCAAGGCCCATCTGCCGGTCAGCATGAAGGAATATCTGCTGCTGCTCGAAGCGGTGAAGCAGGGGCTGGCCGACTACAAGGTCGACGATTTCTATTATCTGTCCCGCTCGGCGCTGGTGAAGGACGAGCGCAACCTGGACAAGTTCGACCGGGTGTTCGGCCATGTCTTCAAGGGGCTGGAGATGCTGTCGGAGCTGTTCGATCCGGCCAACATCCCGGAAGACTGGCTGCGCAAGATGGCCGAGCTCCACCTGACCGAGGAGGAAAAGGCCGAGATCGAGGCCATGGGCGGCTGGGAAAAGCTCATGGAGGAGCTCAAGAAGCGCCTCGAGGAGCAGAAGGGCCGGCACCAGGGCGGCAACAAATGGATCGGCACGGCCGGCAAGAGCCCCTACGGCGCCTACGGCTACAATCCGGAGGGCGTGCGCATCGGCCAGGACGGCAACCGCAACTTTTCGGCGGTCAAGGTGTGGGACAAGCGCGAGTTCCGCAATCTCGACGATTCGGTCGAGCTCGGCACCCGCAACATCAAGATCGCCCTGCGCAAGCTGCGCCGCTTCGCCCGCGAAGGCGCGGCCGACGAGCTCGACCTGCCCGACACGATTCATTCGACCGCCAGGCAGGGCTGGCTCGACATCAGGATGGTGCCGGAGCGGCACAACGCCGTGAAAGTGCTGATCTTCTTCGATGTCGGCGGCTCGATGAGCCCGCACGTCAAGGTCTGCGAGGAGCTGTTCTCGGCCTGCAAGACCGAGTTCAAGCACCTGCAATACTATTACTTCCACAACTGCCTGTACGACTTCGTCTGGGAGGACAACCGGCGGCGCAACAGCGAGCCGATGAAGACCTGGGACGTGCTCCACACCTACGGCAGCGACTACAAGGTGATTTTCGTCGGCGACGCCTCCATGAGCCCCTACGAAATCGCCATGCCGGGCGGTTCGGTGGAATACTGGAACGAGGAGGCGGGCGAGATCTGGCTCAACCGCATCGTCCAGACTTTCACCCACTGCGTCTGGCTCAATCCGGTGCCGAAGCGGCACTGGCAGTACACGCCGTCGATCGGCATGATCGGCGACGTTTTCGAACGCCGGATGTTCGAACTGACCCTCCATGGGCTCGACGACGCGATCAAGGAATTGAGCCACTAGACCTGCGTCCGGGTCGGCGCGCGTTTCGCGCGCCGGGTGGGGTTGGCGCGGCGCCAGCCGCGCACCGGCGGCCCGATAAGCAGGATCGGGCGGTTCTGCCGTTGGCGGCGCTTGCCCCCGACCGTCATTCCGACCGAGCGCATACCCCCTCCCGTCATTCCGACCGGAGCGGACGCCAGTCCGCGGAGCGGAGGAATCTCGTCGCAGGACTCCTGTGCCCGTTCGATGGATCGAGCCGAGATCCCTCCACTCGCTTTGCTCGGTCGGGATGACGGAACAAGGCATTCGCAGGTGTCATGAAATGTCATGAAATGTCATGGGCGGCCCCGTTCTGTCCGGCGGCGCTGCCGTTCTGCCGGTGGGCCGGACGGGCCGCGTGGGGCGCCTGGGCCGGGGATGCGGCGGCGCAGGGCGCGGCGTCGGCCCGGTCGTGGCCGTTCGCCGGATGCCGGCATGGGGCGCGGTCCGCCGGTCCGGCGGGCGGCGGCGGGGCGAACGGCCCGTCCTCCGAATTACTATCCTGCGCCGGGGCCTCCTTCCCCGGATCGTCCTGCGCCGAAGCGAAGGGGTCCTCGTGGGGCGGGGCGTCGGGCCACGGCTCGACCGGTTCGTCGCCGGCGCGCAAGCGGTTCATCCAGTCGCTTTCGACGCCGTCGATATACTCCTGGTCGTCCCTGCGGATATCCGGTTCCTCGCCGAAACCGGGCCTGGGCCGGAAGGGGCGGTCGCGGTCGGCCGCCGGAAAATCCCGGTCCGAGTCCGGCGCCGGGGCAGGCCGGTCGAGCAGCCGCCGGCGCTCCTCGATCTCGGCGCGGAGCCGTTCGGCCTCCCCGTTAACGGCCCCATGGACGGCCCCATGGACGGCCCCATGGACGGCCCCATGGACGGCCCCATGGACGGCCCCACGGCCGGCCCCATTGCGGGCGCCATCGAGGGCCCTGCCGGCGGGTTCGTTCAGGCCGTCCGGCCCGGCGTCCTGCGCCTCGTGCCGGGCCAGCGCCCGCTCCGCCCGTTCGCGGCCCAGCTGCACCGCCTGCGCCAGCGGGCCGGGCGCGGTCATGGCCGCCGCCGCGGCGACCTCGCCGAACTCGTCCTCGTCCGGCACCGGCCAGTAATCCGGGCGGTGGTCCCGGCCTTCGCGCGACAGGCCCGAGAGCTCGGCCTGGAACCGGACGATCCGCAGCATCAGGTGCGGCGCTTCGGCCGCCGCCGCGGCCTGCCAGACCTGTTCCAGCCGGGCGAGCAGGATCTGCACCTCGGCCCGCGCCGTCTGGCGCCACAGCAACCGGATCTGGCGCACCCGCTCGACGATGTGGGACCGCTCCAGCAGGGCGTGGCCGGACTGGCGCGCCGAGCGTTCGGCATAACCGGCCCGGCGCGCCGCCTCGGCGGCGTTGCCGCAGGCGACGAAGTGGCGGCAGAACGCCTCCTGCCGGGTCGACAGCAGTCCGTAACGCCCCATGATCCGGG
>LXNI01001861.1_pt1 | contig 16425 bp, 16 predicted proteins | sample 809091 | NCBI WGS metagenome assembly LXNI01 (sample SAMN04870527, study PRJNA318959) | sponge metagenome | biome: 01000161; feature: marine sponge reef; material: water | host: Sarcotragus foetidus | place: Greece: Milos, Mediterranean Sea | collected 2013-05-29 | depth 5-7 m | reverse complement strand
ACAACAGGCCCTTCCAGAAGATACACAGCCACCTTGTTGAGGCGTAACAAAGATTTCACCTTTCCGGTCTTCTTTGATTCCACCAATGCAGTGGTAGAATCAAATGGAATACCGGAGACCCCGTCCACTGTTTTGTTGGACTTTGACAGGAAGGTACAGCTGGCAGGATCTCCCGCCCTCAGAACAGAAGTGTTTGAGATGTACCGGGGCAAAATATCTGAAATCATGATCACGTCTAGGCAGGACAAGTGAGTCCGCATAAAGGCCTTCGCCACTGGCCTTAGGCTTGGCGTATGAATCACCGATTTCCGCGTCCGGCACCGTTGACCTAGCTAGATGGCTTGGACGGTGTATCTGGTGTGATTTTGAAGCGGACTAGCCTTGGAAACGGCTCATACGCGATCCCGTAAATCTGCCCTTTGGAGTCGAGCGCATCGCTGTCGATATAGACTTGCTTGCCCCATTCACCCTTTGACAGGTTCTGGACCCCCCGATGACGACCTGAAAAGTCAAAAGCGTGCACCCAATCCTCATCGCTCTCACTGTCGGTAACTATTTGCAATACCAGCTCCTCACCTGCGATTACGATACTGCTGCAGTACCCGCTGGGATACAACCACTCACCTTTCTGAATCGTACCACCAAAAAAATCCGGTATGCGATGGAATCGCCTCTGTAATTCGTGGCTCCTGTTGTATACCCGGATTTCATACGGCAGTGAAAAAGATACGAAGATCAGAGACGGCGTCTGGGCCATGGTAACGTTGTAGGCGGCCTGCAATCTCTGCTGATCATATTCCAGAAACATTTCGTGACGACGCTCGAACGCTGCCATTTCAACGCCGTCTTCCGTGAAGACATGGATCATGGGGCGATCGCCCAGATCCAATTGGCTGTACACCGCATAAATTGTGTCGTCTGGGCCGCCGTCAATCTTGGCATGCAGAGTCTCATGAAGTGGAAATGAATTCAGGTACTCAAAGGTTGCATAATCAAGGACCGTAATCCTCTCGTTCATCATGTCGTAGATATACACCCGTTCTTTGTCGGCAGATAAACTGAAGGTGGAAGCGCGCTGAAACTCTCCCGGTCCCTCGCCGCTCGGCAATTCGTAACTGCGCTTCAGTATACCATCCGGACTGAATACGCGAATGTTTCGAAGTGCACCATCAAAAACTGTAACATTGTCCTCCGCATCAACCTCGATCCCTCGAATGATAGCGAAGAAATAATCATCTTCATCTTCAGACCCTATGGTTCCTGACAATTCAAGCCGGACAGGTCCGAACGGACTCGCTTCTACAGATTCTTCCAACGGAACCTCCGACTCGCTTACGCCTGTGGGGGACTCGGAGCATCCTGCCACAAGTAGCAGAAAGAAGCATGTCAGAATGAGGCGGCGAAGTACCATGGGGCGGCAAGGGCTTGTGGAAACCAGTGGGCTCAATATAGCGGCTTCACTTCCTAGAATCAAATACTGACTCCGCTGCGTGCGTCGCTGCTGCAGATGGACCCGTGCGGAATCCCCAGCCGGTTACCGGCTACCATGTCTACATGTAGAATCAACACAAAGAGAATCATCATCGCGCAGAATCAATTTCGGCGCGCTACCGCGCACCGCCCGGCGGACACCAGAGTGTGGGCAGTGGTTGGCGGTACGAGCATCCTAACGGTCGGTCTGCCGCCGCTGGCGGCATGTCACTACGCGACTTAGCTGCAGCCCACGGCTGCCGCCGCGGGCAAGCTAATAACATGGGTAAGTGATGGGAGAGAGCGCAAGACGGTAGAAGGACATCGGAGCCCACGGCGGAGCCGTGGGCAGTCTTTCTTTTACGGGTCGGTCAGAGCAAGAAGCCGGAGAGTACAGGAGCCGGGGCTCAAGAAGACACCTGACCCGCCCAGCCAGCAGTCGCGTATACGGAAAGGTCGAAATTTATGTTCTTGAAACAGGTTTCCATAAGGGCAATTATAGAACCCTAAAATCAGGCCGGTAAAAGGGGTGGTTGCAGCAGGCAGCCGGAATAAAGTGGGTACCACTTTGTATTGCTTGCCACCTGCATTACGTTTGCAGAACTCTCGTTATGGCCGGGGTCGGGAATTCGTTTAGCTGGCGACCGCCAGCTACTGTTTCCAGATGCCGCCCCTCGTTAAGCTGGATCCTGTCGATCGGACTGGTATCCGTTAATAGGGCGACTGTTGCCCCCGTTTGGGTCCAAAGGCCGATGGGCGGAGGGCCGCATCCAACAGGTCGCCTACACCCTCAGAACAGCCTCCCGCACATACCCGGCATCTAGACTTTATTTCATCTAGATGATCCAAGATTATGGCCTTAACTACAATAAGTGTCCCATCCTGTCCCCCCGTTTCAATAGACCTAGCGTAGTGCATCACTACCTATCCTCAATAGGACGGAGGGGACAGGATGGGACACCCCATTTTTCCTCACGATTTCGGCAAAAACCAGACCCTCTGCCGCACCCCTTCGACCCTTCGGCGTACCTTGTGCCAGCCACAGATGTGCAACGCATGACCGAAGGCATTTTGCTGTGCTCTGGACATAGGTCGCGCATAGCCGTCCGGCCGCACTTCGACGAGTCCACAGGCGATGGCCAGTTCCATCATGGAGCCTCGCATATCGGGGTCCAGCAACCGCACATAGCCTTCGTATACATCATCTGTAATGCGGTGATTTTCGGCCACCTGCTGGGCGGTTTGTTCGAGCTGTCCGTGGAGGTAGAAGGTGGTCTTCTGATGGTACAGGTAGACAGCTTCGGCCCATAGCTGATCGCGGTTGGCATTGAGGTAGTCCAGGATTGTTTTGGGTTGTCCGCCGGGTGCCTGGACGGGTACAAACCGCCGGTAGCCGGTAGGATCACTGGGGATGCAGTACGACCTGTGGGATGCGAATTCCTAAGCGCCGGGGATTAAGGAGCGTGTCCTGCGAAATCAAAAAGGGATACCTTGCCCCGCCAGTCAACGGAGCACGCGTTTCTCTTGTATTGCCTGCTCCCTCCCCAAGTAGGGATCTGCATGTACGGCTAGCACGGGGAATTTCTCTCTATCCAAATCTTCCTGCAGATTCGAGAAATGCTTCAGCAAATCTAATTGATTGCCCGAACAACTGATTCCACCAATCAACAAAATAATGGCAGTGTCGGATGCGATAATGCCAGCACTGGTTGCGGGGTTCCCCCGTTTGAGCCTCAACTAGCATATCTTAATTCAGGGTTAGTCCGACCAATTCAGTTGGATCGGACATACTACTCGGATTCCGAGACTTCGTCGGAGAAATCTCTCAAGCAGCGACGAGTAGTGTTAGCGTAGTCAGGAACGGAAATACAAAGCATACCACTAGTTGCCATTGCTTATTCTTCATCGGATTGGGGCGGCATGAACCTGTATCTAATTAAGATGGGATTCCCAACCTCGCCACCAGGCAACGATTCGTGTTCCCCTTCAGCGTAAAAATAACCGTTGCCAGCGGATATTGGAAACACATTTGAAATCGCGCTGCGACCCGGGAATAGGTTCTCGTTGCTGACCACGCTTAGCCCAATCATGGGACCAGATTCTTCGCTCCATCTTGCCCACTCCTGGTCTAATTCAATGAATGCCATCATTCGCGTGGATTTGTCAAGTGCAAATACGGCGATGGCCGAAGGATACTCACGTAGTTGCTCGAGAGGCGGAAAATCCGCCACATCATCTGGCCGACGCTGGAAGAATTCCGGTTGATGCCGAATCCGGCTTCTGTCTACCCGCACTGGCCACGAATCCATGTCCTCGACATAGAGATAATGCGCACCATCGTCAAAGCATTCAAGAGATCTCCCCGGCAGTCCATTCGTGGTCAGGTTCAACATGATAAGCCGAGGCGAGCGGATCGGAATATCCGTCAAATGTTCTAATGCTGAATCGTACACGCTTACTGACGTTTTTCCTCGAGAACCCCCCTTCTTATCCATGAAAATTGAGTCTCCCCGTGCACAAATAGACTTTGAGGCGCTTATCCCACATCCTGGTTCCAAGCAGGCAATCACCGTCCCGGTCAAACACTGCACCTCCCCTGCCACGGGACATCACCACAATATGCCCGTCACCAATAAAGCGTGAAATCTCAGGACGAAAATCAGCTTCGTCGGGGACACAATCGGGCACAGAATATGACGTCATGTGCACTCCTGTTGCGGAAAACAAATGGGTGATTCGACTCATTTCGTCAGTGATAAGTAAATTTCCGGCTTCGTCAACATCAACAAAAGTGTAGTGACCAACGAGCACTGACGCATCCAGTCTAGTGGTATCAACCGGCTGAAACAACTCACTAAACGACACCATTTGTGAACGTACCACGCGAATCTCAGACCCCTCCGAACTGCACCCTATCCCAATCAGTGCAACAACCATTAGCGTGACTTGATTTCGCATCTGCAAACCTACTCGGTTACATAAATTAGACCGGCAGTAATTAACAGTGTCTGACATCCTCTTGATGACCAAAACTGCCAGAGTTGCTGAAGAGAAGTGTTACGTTCAGCGTTTGAGTAATTGTATCTAGAATTTATTGGAGAGGAGGATTACCAATCCTGATCAATTATAACACTTGCGTAGTGTGCCACGAAGCTGTGTTGGGCTCCAAAAGTTAAACTTATGCAATTTAAGTTGGGAGGTCAGAAAGTTGGAAGGCAATAAATCGTTTTTATTGCGTATCACTGGTGCTGTTTGAGTGAAAAACCTCATTTTTTCACGGCCTGTTAATCGACTGAAGTATGGATCCCAATCTGCATCAGAAGCAAGGTGTTACACACCTGAAGAAAGTTTTACAATACGCCCCGATGGTTGCCAACGGCAATGAGGCGGTAGTACATTTGACCAGAGAAGACTGGTACGTGGTCGCTGATACGCTTTTCCGGATGAACACACCGAGGGAGTTTTTACCGAATAGTATCACAGATTTCCGTCTGAGTGATGATCATCAGACTATAGAGCTGTACACGGAGGAGCTACAAATCAGGCTTGAAATGTTCTAAGCACTGCATAATAGGGACAGTTGTCGGAATAATGTTGCTACATTCACGTGATGATCATCCTAAGAGGCAACCGCCGTTATTTTGTTTGTAGCTCGCTAAGTTTTGAATTGGCATGACTGATTCCAAGTCTGTAAATATCCTTCTGGTTGGCACCTTGGACACCAAGGGGGCGGAGTATGCTTACGCCCGAGATATCATCCGGTCGAGGGGCCTGCATCCCATCCTGATGGACGCGGGGGTAATGGGACAGCCACAATGCGAACCAGATATTTCAGCAGACGAGCTAGCCAGAGCTGGTGGCAGCGATCTCTTAGCTCTGAGAGAGAAGGGGAGCCGCAGTCATGCCTTGGAATTTTTGACACGCGGTGCTGTGAATCTGGCAAAGGATATGTCCTCTCAGTTGGCAGGCGTTTTGGCGCTCGGTGGTTCTGGTGGCACTGCAGTGGGGACGGCTGTCATGCGTGCGCTCCCCGTGGGGCTTCCCAAAGTGATGGTATCTACACTTGCATCCGGTGATGTAGCGCCCTATATAGGCGAGAGTGATATCGCTATGATGTACTCTGTCGCGGATATAGCAGGGTTAAATCGGATAAGCAGGGTGATCATCAAAAATGCCGCTGATGCAGTTTGTGGCATGGCTGCACATAAAGTACCAACGCATGTTGACAAGCGGCCATTGATTGCGGCAACAATGTTTGGCGTGACCACACCGTGCGTCACGCGACTGCGTGAGCGTTTGGAAAGGTCAGGTTTTGAGGTGGTGGTTTTTCATGCGACAGGTAGTGGCGGGCGAGCAATGGAAAAACTCATTGCGGATGGATTTTTTGAAGGCGTTGCGGATGTTACTACCACTGAATGGTGCGATGAGGTGGTAGGTGGTGTGTTGAGTGCTGGTCCCCAGCGACTGGAAGCTGCAATTGTCGCCGGCATACCCCAGGTGGTTTCCTGCGGAGCTTTAGATATGGTCAATTACTGGGCCCTTGAAACTGTGCCGGTTGCATTCAGAGAGCGAACGCTGCATCCCCATAATGCTAATGTCACGCTAATGCGGACCAGTCCGGATGAGTGTGTGCGGATCGGAAGGGAAATTGGAACCAGACTCAGCCGGGCCCGGGCCCCGGTAACGCTAATGATACCACTCAGGGGAGTCAGTATGCTGGACGCAATAGGAAAGACCTTCTTTGCACCCGAATCCAACGAAGCACTTTTTGCATCACTTCGCGCAAACTGCGCCCCCTCGGTGACAGTTAAGGAATATGATCTCCATATCAACGATCCAGAGTTTGCGAATGCAATCTCGGACGAACTAATCCACAATCTGCAATGGAAAAGATCGGCAAGTGCACGGTAACCTACCCTGAAAGCGTCCAGACCCTGGCCTTTCCCTGGGGAGATATTTGTCTGCTTAGCGAGCCGAAGACCTCAGGCTCCAATACGTTAACTTTTGCATCGGTGGAAGTACAGCCGGGCACTGGTCATGAACGACACAATCACCCCAACGCTGATGAAATCATTTATGTAGTGGAGGGGGAAGCCATGCAAATGCTGAATGATCGTGAACCGATCAAGATCACTCCGGGTACTTGCATCTTTGTTCCGCGCGGCATTTATCATGGGACCGAGAACACGGGGACCTCTGTGCTCAAACTGATTGTAGTCTATGTGCCAGGGGGAGAGGAGTCTGTGCTGAGAAATCTGCCAGATGTAATAATGAGGGATCCGGTTGCATGAGCATGTTGTCGAAAGACAACTCTGGAATGTGTCTGCAAATCCGGGAGGTATTAACGGTTACTCTAGTGGAAACCTTGCGAATGTGCCAGTATACCCAGCAAGAGATCGGTTCCCAAGTGATTCAGCAAATACACCCCTCGGGGTTATACATGTCGCCCGTAAATGGAACCTGCCATCCTAATCCAAGAGGTAACTTTCGATGTAGAGGAATTTTATTTTGGGAATCTTAGCCCTGATCACAACTGAACTTCACAGTACCTCCTACCAGGCGATGCCATAATCATCACCATGATCGCTTGCACCGCCCCACATCGTGCCGTGCTTGCGATCGAACTCAATAGCGGTGATCGGTCCGCTGGTGCGCGAGCCGAAGGTTAGGGTATAGTTCATGCCGCGGAGTTCCCGGCGCACCCAGTCGGGTACTCCGTTGTGCAGCAAAAGACGTCCAGGGCGAATTTCATGCTCACCGAAGGATCCCCGCATCTGGAAGCTGTTGATGTTGGCGGCTTCCACTGCTTCCTGTACATTCATGTCGAACTCAACAATGTTCAGAAAAAACTGGAGCAGGTTTTGGTCTTGGCTGTCCCCGCCCTGTACTGCAAAAGAGATGTACGGTAGTCCACCTTTGAGTGCCATTCCTGGTGTGAGCGTCGCGCGCGGGCGCTTGCCCGGCTCAGGCAGGTTGTATGGATTTTCTGCAGGATCCAATACGAAGCTTTGCATGCGTTGGCTTAGACCAATACCAGTTTCGCCTGCAATGACCGCAGGAATCCAGCCGCCACTTGGCGTGATGGACACGACCCAGCCTTCTGCATCTGCGGCCTGGATGGAGGTAGTTCCGGCGTAGAAGTCTGACTCCTGGGAAATATCACTTCCAGATCCATTTACATCTGCTGACCATTCCTCCAGATGATGCAGATAGGGATTCTCTTCCCCCTGGAATGGATATGGATCCCCAGGCTTGACAGCGGAATCATTCGCTTCCCAATTGATTGTTTCCAGACGTGCTTTAGCGTACGCCTTGGAAAGCAGTCCTTCCATTGGCTCAGCGGGAGGAAAGTAGGGGTCCCCGTAATAAAAATCCCGATCGGCAAATACCATGTTCATGACCTGGTACAGCGCGTGGATGTATCGTGTGCTGTTGTAGCCCATTCCTTGCAGATCCATAGTTTCGAGCATGTTGAGTGCCTGAAGCATGACTGGTCCCTGTACCCAAGAGGTGAGCTTATAGACCTGAATCCCTTTATAATCAGTCACAACCGGTTCCTCAATGTAAACCTGCCAACGATCCAGATCCTCCATCGTGATCAACCCGCCCTGTTCTTGGGTTCCACGTACGAGTTCTTCAGCAATATCGCCTCGGTAGAAACGGTCGTAGGCAGCATATATGGCTTCCTTTCGTGACTTTCCTCCTTCAAGTGCGGCCGCCTCCGCTTCGACAAGCTTTCGCAGTGTTTCTGCCAGATCGGACTGTACGAAGAGCTGGCCCTCTCTTGGTGCCTGGTTTTCGTCGTCCGTGTTCGGCAGGTAAACCGATTTAGAATAGGGCCATTCAGCAATGCGTTCGGCGTGACTTTCAATAGATTGTACAGCTGATCTTTCAATCGGGTATCCCTCGGCCATCTGAATGCTGGGTTCAAGAACATCCTTCAGGCTTAAGGTGCCGTACTCGGCAAGCATAACCATCAATCCGCCGGGCGTTCCAGGCGTGACGGCTGCCAGTGGGCCATATTCCGGGGGATACTTAAGCTCCTGATCTTTGAAGAAATCAGTTGTGGCACCGGTTGGTGCGACTCCCAGGGCATTTATGCCGAGTACTTTTTTCTGGTTGGGGTCATATATAAGCGCCTGCGTTTCTCCGCCCCAGCTCAGTACATCCCACATTGTGCTGGTTGCTCCCAACATAGCACAGGCAGCATCAACGGCATTTCCTCCTCTTGCGAACATCATAGCCCCAGCGGTGGCCCCTAACGGTTTTCCAGTGATGGCAACCCAGTGACGACCATGTAGAACAGGTTTGGCCGTGCGCTGTGCCTGCACAGGTACAGCGATGATGCAGCAGAGAACGAGTAGTTGGATTCGGCGAGTGAACATGAGCATGGGGCGTGAAATGCAATAATCTATGCTGAACTAAAGTGAGCGGTCGAACTTGGGGATGACTAAAGCTGACTCATTGACACGGATCGGCTTAGAGGAGATCAATAAAGCTCCTCGTCGTATGAAAAGCACGGTTTTCATTCATACTCGAACAGTAATGCGGTTACAGTAGCATTTTTGGGTCTGACACTGCATAGCTACCGACTATGATTTTGGTATCGTCGCTCTGTAGAGCAGGGGCAGGGTATGTGATGGTGACTGTGTGAGCAAACTAAGAGAAAATACACTTTAGTCTTGCCTCTATTCTGGCAAAGCGGTCAGCAAAGATAAAAACCGCTTAGATGTCCAATTACGCATTCAGCTGGAGCATGCATTGGATCAGATGGGCTAGAGTTTACGCCGTGCTGGCTCAGATTGGGTCAGATTGGGTAAAACGTGTCCCATGCGGTCACGCTTTGTACGCAGGTAATTCGCATTTTCCTGATTGGCGGGAATTTCGATTGGCACGCAGTCAACAATCTCCAGTCCGTACCCGTCCAATCCCACACGCTTGGTTGGATTATTGGTCATTAGCTTTAGTTTGCGTATGCCCAGATCACGAAGAATCTGGCAGCCGATGCCGTAATCCCGGTGATCCATGTCAAAACCCAGCGCCTTATTGGCCTCGACAGTATCCAGTCCTTGCTGATCCTGCAATTCATAAGCACGCAGTTTATTCAAGAGACCAATTCCACGTCCCTCCTGCTTCATGTAAAGTACCACGCCTGTGCCTTCGGCTGCCACGCTTCGCATAGCAGTGTGCAGCTGATCCCCACAGTCGCATCGGACAGACCCGAACAGGTCTCCAGTCACACACTGGGAGTGTACTCGGGTCAGAACAGGTTCATCTTCTGTCCATGAGCCCATTAGCAGGGCCAGGTGGATATCACCGTTCGATGCATCTTCGAAAGCTACAAGGTTAAACGTGCCATACTGTGTTGGTAGCCGAACAGAAGCTGCACGACGAATCAGGGAACGTCGTGCCATACGAAAGGCCACCAGATCACTGATGGTCACGATTCTCATGTTGTGCTCGTTGGCTATGCGCAACAACTCGGGAGTTCGCGCCATGGTGCCGTCCGAGTTCATAATCTCAACAAGCACTCCCACAGGCGGCATATCAGCGAGCCGCACAAGATCAACCGTCGCTTCCGTATGCCCCGTTCTGCGCAGGACACCGCCGTCGCGGGCGATTAGTGGAAAGACGTGTCCTGGTCGCGCAAAATCGGCCGCCGTTGATTTGGGATCCGCAAGTGCCCGAATAGTTGCTGCCCGATCAGCTGCACTAATGCCGGTGGATGTCCCGTGAGAATAGTCTACCGACACCGTAAAGGGGGTACTGTAGAGGCTGGTGTTTTCTTCCACCATCAATCCGAGATCAAGCTCGGACGCACGCTCTGCAGCCATGGGGGTGCAGATAAGTCCACGTCCCTCCCCGGCCATGAAATTCACGAGATCAGGGGTAACCGTTGAGGCAGCTCCTACAAAATCCCCCTCATTCTCGCGATCTTCGTCATCGATCACGATTACCAAGCGGCCAGCGCGTATATCCGCAATGGCAGACTCAATTGAGTCAAAGGCGCTTTTGCCTGGAGACCCCATCGGGAATCGCTCAGGTTTTTACCGAGGCAACGGAATTCTTTTCGATACGAAGCTTGATCCCTCCATCCACGTCCAACAAAACGCTGCTTTCGTCTACCTGGTGAACCTTTCCGTGGAGTCCACCAGCAGTTACAACCTTGTCTCCTCTTTTAACAGCTTGAATCATTGCCTTGCGTTTTTTCTCGCGCTTCTGTTGAGGCCTGATGATGAAGAGGTAGAAGACGGCAAAGATGAGCAGAAGCGGCAGAAACATCCCGAGGCCTCCAAAACCAGGAGAGCCCGATGACTCTTGGAGTAAGAGTGCGATTGGCCAGTACATGAGTAATAGTAGAATCAAGGAGTTATAAAAAAGAAGGGTAAGCTACCCGCATCGCATCGCTTCGACCTCTTACCGCTGCTGCCTTCCGGCCCTGACGGGGTTCAGAGGGAGCTGACCGTGCGGGACTCACCCTTCGGGCTGGTTTACCATCCGCCACTATGACGGTTCCTGCAAAATCAAACTTGCTCGAGCGCATCAACATTAATGGACACATGAAGATTGGGAATCGATGACGGAGCCATTTTAATCGCTGTGCGCACATCCTCGTGTAGATTGCGGTATGTTTTTGGAGCTTTGATAACCAGAAAATAGCGATACTGATGTTCAACACGCTCAATGTACGGCTGCTCAGGCCCCAGTATAGACACTGTGGAAGGTAATTGCTCAAGGAGCAATTCCCGCCATTTTCCTGCCAGACGTTCAACCTTCCGCTTAGGCGCCCCTCGGACTTGGACGCCCATAATGCGTCCAAACGGCGGATAACCTAGCGTCTCCCGTTCCTTCATGAGATCCTGGGCGTAGCCATCAAAATCGTGTTCCTGCAAGAACGAAAAAATCGGATGTTTCGGGCGCCGCGTTTGTAACAAAACCTCTCCGGGTAAGTCAGCCCTCCCTGCTCTTCCAGCAACTTGCATCAGCAATTGAAACGTCCGCTCCTCGCTCCGAAAATCCGGAAGACGGAGCCCTATATCACAGTTGATCACACCAACCAGCGTTACGCGCCCAAAGTCTAAGCCCTTGGCGACCATTTGGGTACCAATCAGAATATCTGCCTGATTATCGGCAAAGGCCTTCAGAATTTCGTGATGAGCATCTTTACCCTGTGTGCTGTCGCGATCCATACGCAGGATCTGGGCGTCGCTGAACAGTTCGCTGAGCTCTTGGGAAACACGCTGTGTACCACTGCCCAAGGGAGCAAAAGCCGCTGCATCGCATTTAGGGCAACTGACCAGCGGATTACGCACGAATCCACAGTAATGACATTTCAGTTGCTGCTTTACCTGGTGGTAGGTCATCGATACACTGCAGGCTATGCATTGAGGCACAAAACCACAGTTCTGACACTCGAAGATTGGTGCGAACCCACGACGATTTTGTAACAAAATCACCTGTTCTTTGCGCTCCAGACGAGATCCAATAGCTTGGATCAGGGGCGTCGACAAAGCACTGTGCAAATCATTTTTATCGCGCTCCTCACAGAGGTCAATCACCCGAATACTTGGAAGAGCTGCCGATGGACGCTCTTTGGTAGGTACACGATCCGGCATAGTTAAGAGCGTGTACTTGCCCTGCTTTACGTTAGCCAAGCTTTCTAGAGAAGGGGTTGCGGAGCCGAGTATGCAAACGGCCTGACGCATTCTTGCACGCATGACGGCAACGTCTCTGGCGTGATAACGCGGAGCAGGATCCATCTGTTTATAAGATCCATCGTGTTCTTCATCCACGATGATCAGGCCAAGGTTCTGTATCGGCGCCAATATCGCGGACCGGGGGCCGATCACGACGCGGTATCGACCAGCACGAATCTGCTCCCAAACATCATAACGTTCACCCTGAGCCATACGAGAATGCAAGACCGCAACAGTATTTCCAAAGCGACTACGGAAACGCTGCACGGTTTGTGGTGTGAGTGCGATTTCGGGCACAAGGACGATAGCGGACTGCTTGAGGGCAAACGTTTTTTCGAGTGCCGCCAGATATACTTCAGTCTTTCCACTCCCTGTTACCCCGTGGAGAACAAATGTGTGATACTCCTGTGCCTCAACAGCTTCGCGCAGCGCCTCTACGGCCTTGGCCTGGGATGTATGGAATACTGGTGCTTTACTGGGTGAGACGTCCGCAAGCCGCATCCATTCCGGGATCCTGAACACCCTCTTTTCAATAATCGAAATGATCCCCCGCTGTTCGAGTGTTCTAACGGTCTGCGGACCGGCATTACAATTCTGTTGTACATCAGCCAGTGGCGGTTCTATCTGCCCTGACTCGACGCAGCGAATCAGTTCTTGAATTATAGCTTTTTGTTTTGTACCGCGAAGCTGGGGCAGCAGGTCACGCAATGCAGTGGTTGTCCTGAATGCGTGTGCGAGCGATATGAATTTGCCCATCTTTGCTCGCACCTTCGGGTTCACAAGTTCAACCGCCCGCCGTAGAACCCCCTGTTTTTCTGCTTTTGTAAGCTCATCGTCGGAGATGCGGAGGCCTACCCGTTTCAATCGAGCGGGGGTGGCCTTGCGGTGCTTTACCATATGCGCATACAGTCTGGCAGAAATGTTCACCCAGTCCGCGGGCGATTCGGAGGCCAGATAAAAGGTGACTTTTTCTTTTGTTTGCATGCCCGCCGGAAGCGCTGCCTGGAGGGCTTCCCCCCAAGCACACAAATAGTAGCGTGCTATCCAATGTGTGAGAGCAAGCAATTCAGTGTTTACGACCGGTTCGTCACTGACGACAGCCCTTACCCTTCTGAGGTTTACTTCTGGACGGACTTCCACGTCCAGTTCAGTTACGATTGCTGTATAGACACGGGTGCGCACCGGAACCAGTACTAGAGAGCCTATGTTCACCGACGCTTCGAGAGCCCCTGGCAGTTCATAGGTATACTCCTTAACTACGGGGATCGGTAAGGCAACACGAACAGTGCGCAACATTGGTGCGCTATTTCTGGGAGGGACCTTTCTTCGGGTCGAAAAGCATACCGGTGCAGAGGCACATTTTGCGCTTCATTCGCTCAAGTACATCATAGTTGGGGCAGCTTTGGCAGCCCTGCCAGAACTCGTTATCACTGGTGAGTTCGCTGAAAGTCACCGGTTCGTACCCTAGTTCCGAGTTGATCTTCATGACCGCAAGGCTGGTCGTGATGCCAAACAGCTTGGCTTCAGGATAAAGCATCCTTGAAAGCTCAAAGGCTCTACGTTTGATACGACGGGCAAGCCCCTGTTTACGGAACTTTGGAGACACTATCAGACCCGAGTTAACCGCGTACTTGCCATGGTCCCAAGTCTCAATGTAGCAGAAGCCAGCCACTTCGTCATCTCCAAGTGCAATCACTGCCTTGCCTTCTGCCATTTTTGTCCGAACATATTCCGGAGCCCGTTCGGCTATACCAGTACCGCGCTGCGCCGCAGCCTCTTTTATCAGAAGGCATATATCATGGGCATAGCGGAAATGTTCGGGCGTAGCAATATAAATTTCGACAGATGCCGAAACTGTTACGACAGGGAGCTCTATGGGGAGGTTGCTGATCACTGATATATCCGAGCGTTGGCCGAGCGTCAAAGCGTAAGACGTGTATGTGTTCCATGTGAACGCAAAAGATTCATGATGCGTTCATACACATTAACACATTAACTTGATTTTTGATGGAAGAGTGCCCGTCGTGTGCCCTTGAAGTGACCCGTAAGCTGAAGGTATGTCCCTATTGTGGTTATGAGTTCCCAAAGCAAAGCAACAGTCGTACGCTCATGGCCTGGGTTATGGCAATTCTACTTGCTTGGCCTCTGTTCGAAATCATAAAATTGATTTTTTGACAATATTGCGACACGTTATCATTGCACGAGTGAAATAAGTGAGAAATCTCACTTTTTCGCGCTGGTTCTCCCAATAATTAACTCGAAAATCTCATCGCGTGCATATTCCGATCGAACTGGGCCACCATTCCGAGCGATCTGGGACACCATTTCGAGCGATCTGGGACACCATTCCGAGCGATCTGGGACACCATCCGCGAGGGCATATTTCTCTCGGGTGCGCTGGCACTAACGACATCACTGCCTCCGTGGTCAGTTGATCTTCTGCTTACGGACATTCCCTATGCACATGTGAGTCGGCCCAGCGGCGGACTCCGAAACCTTGACAAAGGCTTTGCCGACACGGAACCTTTGACTTGATGCAGTTTGCGGACGGGCAGCGCGTGTAACCAAAGGTAGTGGCGTCGTCTTTTGTGGCAAGGAGCAATTCAGCCCACTGTTCGAGTATTTCACCAGAGACTTCTCCGTCAGGCTGATCGTTTGGGAAAGACCAACCCTATGCCCATGAACGGACAATACGCAATCTAATAAGAATCATGCCGAAATCAAGTAACCATATTGCCAAAACGATCAGTGTTGTACAACTTCTGCGGAAGTTTCCAAATGATAATGCGTGTATCAAATGGCTTGAAGAGGTGCGTTGGGATGGGGTGCCTACCTGCAATAAGTGTAGGGAAACCAAGCGAATCACCAATCCACCGAGTAAGCCGAATACATACTGGTGTGGTAAATGCAGGAAGCACTTCACGGTTACAACTGGCACAATTCTTCACGCAACGAAAACACCGTTGCAGAACTGGATGATTGCCATTTATAGCGTCATGACAGCGAGAAAAGGCGTGAGTGCAATGCAGTTATCAAAAGAGATAGGTGTGCAATACAGGACAGCCTGGTACATGCTACACCGAATCCGCGAAGCTTGTGCAAGCGGAGAGTTGAAACTTGATAATGTTGTTGAGATGGATGAATCATATATTGGTGGGAAAGAATCCAATAAACACGCAAACAAGAAACTGAATGCAGGTCGCGGAACAGTGGGCAAGATTCCGGTAATCGGAGCAAAAGAACGCAATGGTGCGGTCATTGCCCGACCAGTTCAAAATGCAGATGGAGAAACAGCAACCGAATTTGCGCTTGATTCAGTTGAAAAGGGAGCAACGATTTACACGGATGAATCTAGAATCTATAACAACTTGCCGTTCACGCATGATTCAGTCAATCATAGCAAGAAGGAATGGGCAAGAGGAGTAGTGAACACCAACAGTATTGAGAGTTTTTGGGCACTGTTCAAACGCTCTCTTAATGGCACATGGCATCATGTTTCGCCGAAGCATCTCACCGTTATGTCAACGAAGCCACTATGCGTCTCAGTATAGGAAAATGCGAGATCGACACGATTGACCGCATGATTGCATTTGCTCACAACCTAGGTAACCACAGAATCTCCTAAAAAGACCTGATAGCCTAATCAGTATTGTTCGTATCGAGGATTATGAACCCATGGCCGAAAACCGAAAACTGCACGCCGCAAAGCGCGGAAAAAGAGACGAGTTCTACACGCAGTTAAGTGATATAGAGAATGAACTCGCCCACTACATAGTGCATTTTAAGGGTAAAATTGTGTACTGCAACTGCGATGATCCCAGAGTGAGTAACTTCTTCAAGTATTTCTCCCTGAACTTTGAATACCTGGGCCTGAAGAAACTGATCGCCACCTGCTACAAGAACCAGCAGCCAGATTTATTTTCTCAGCATGATTCAGAAAAAGCGATCTATCTGGAATACGAAGGGGATCAGGACGGAAACCGCCGTCCTGATCCACATGAAATCGCAGTTAAACCTCTGAACGGAGATGGGGATTTTAGAAGTGCGGAATGTATTGAGTTATTGAAACGGGCAGACGTCGTAGTGACGAATCCACCGTTCTCTTTATTCCGAGAGTACATTGCTCAACTCATGGAGTACCCTGCATTTCCAAGGCGGGTTTTTCCTGTGAGAGTTTAGCCGGGAATCTGGTCTTTATAGCCCCCAAAGTGCCCTTTTCGTACCTGATTTAATCCTCGATAGTCATCACTATAAAGTC
>LXNI01001860.1_pt1 | contig 16430 bp, 16 predicted proteins | sample 809091 | NCBI WGS metagenome assembly LXNI01 (sample SAMN04870527, study PRJNA318959) | sponge metagenome | biome: 01000161; feature: marine sponge reef; material: water | host: Sarcotragus foetidus | place: Greece: Milos, Mediterranean Sea | collected 2013-05-29 | depth 5-7 m | reverse complement strand
AACCATCCCGTGCCAAAACCGCCCGAGACTTCATACCACTTACGGTCGGTAGAAAGCATCGTAACGGCTAGTGTGGTACCGCCGGGCAAGTTTGTTATTATGTCGTGGCCGGCGCCTGGGCCGGTGCGGACATTTAACCGATAGGTATTGATGACTACATGCGCATCCGAGGCCTGAGCAAGCGCTGCCATTGGCGTCAGCGGCACGAGGAAAAGGCAAGAAATTAACAGCAATATGTGAAACTTCGTTATCCTGAGCATTAGTTCCTCCAGGATGGTCTTATGTACCCTGCATTCGAGTGATTATCGCCTGTCAGTATAGTGCTCGCTTGTTTTACGGGCAAACGAAATGCTGTCGAGTTTGCAACTGCCTTCAGTAAGTGTCCGGCGGGTCGGTCGATAACCGCGTCGGGCGGGATGTCCGCGGTGTTGTTTGCCTTGCCGCTGATTGAGCGCGCAAGATGCGGCTAATGACCAGGAAAAATTGACACAATGCGCTGACTGTGCTAAGATTGCGGCAGGTCGTGAAATACGAAGGGACACATGATGGTACTAGCCGAACAGCAGCCAGTTGAAGTGATGACCGATGAATCGATATTGAGCGTCACTCCGGCGGCGGTTTCGATAATCCGCAATCTGCTTGAAGAACGCAATATCCCCAGCCATGCATTACGTGTCTTTGTAACGGGCGGCGGCTGCTCTGGCCTGCAGTACGGCATGGCTTTTCAGGAGACGCCAGACGCTGGAGACACTGTCGTCAACAGCGATGGCGTTCGCCTGCTAGTCGATCCCACCAGCCTAATGTATCTGCGCGGGGCGCGTATCGACTATGTCGACAGCTTGATCGGCGGAGGCTTCCAGATTGACAACCCCAATGCCGCCTCTAGCTGCGGCTGCGGCCACTCGTTCAAGTCGGGCGATGAGCAAGCCGCGGACGACGCCCAAGGCTGCGGTACCTGCGGCAGCTACTAGGCGCTTCACCGACGAGCTATCGCTTATCGTCTCAAGGCGCTGATTAGCAGACCTAGCATCCCTATTCCGCCCAATACCGCGATCGGCAGGATCGGCGGTATTTGCAGCGGCGGGTTCTGGATGCCAGCCACAAATTGGATTTGGTCAGTTTGCGACGCGGGCGTGGGCGCGGGCCGTGTAAAAGTCGGCAGTGCGGTAACCACCCCTAGCTCAACAGACAGGGCCGAATCAGCCTGAACTGTAGATACCGCGATTGTACGCTCTGATTCACCATCTCCGCCGCCCGCCAGCAGGTTCTCCGCTTGACCCGGGCGCTCAATATCAGCGGCGTCTTCAATTACCTCAATCAGCGAGCTGTCCCCGATGATTTCAACCAGATCGCCATAAACCCAGCCCCGTCCATTTGGCGAAGCGTCATATTGGAATTCATACCAGCGAAAGTAGTTGCGCAAGACCTGATATTCCGTCGCATCGGCAATAATGCCTAAAATGTTGCTCTCCAGGCTTGGCAAGGCCCTAACATTTATGTTCCCGGCGGTGGAACGGGCTCGCAATCGTACAGCCGGCGGCGGGGTTGGGCTCCGTGTAGCGGTGCTGGTCGCTGGCGGCGGCTCTTGGCCCTCAGGCGTGGGCGTAATGATCACGGCCGCGACGGGGGTGGCGCTGGCCCGCGCTTGCGCCCAAGCAGGCACGGTTTGACACCACAAACATACCAGCCCGGTTACCAGCAAGAGCAAACGAAGCAAAACTCGACCTCAATACAAAAACGCCGGCAGTGACATTACCATGATATTTCATTGACTGCGGTGTATCTACCCTGCTCGGCGACCGCGCTTCGATTGTCCAGCTGATGAACCATAAAGCCCTGGTAAAGTTGGCTGTCCAAGCCGACGACTTTCCAGTTGCTCATTACAAAGGGCGGAACAGTAACGCCGGACGGACAGCGATTGCAATCCGCCGGCAACCACTCGCCATTGTAGCGCCGCGCCAAGTGCAAATGCGTGGCATTGGTCACGCCGCCTAGACATGAGGCGTAGCCGAGGATGTTGCCCGCTTCTACCTGCTGGCCCTCGCGCAGCAAGTCGCTGTGATCGACATGCAGATATAGAATAGTCCAGCCGGTCGCTTCGTCCGAATCTTCATCCAGATCAAGGACCACGACGCCTTCGCCCAGCCGAGCGATCGTGCCGCGCGCCACTGCTGTCGCCGGAAAAACCGATGTGTAACATAACCCGCCCTGCCCCGCTTGACGCGGCGGCGTGAAGTCGACGGCCGCCCAGGCGCTGCCGTTGCCCCAGCCGCCGTGGAAACCGCCGGTAAATCGCCACACGTCTCCTGGCGGAAATGGCAGGGTCAAGACCGGTTGTTCCAAGTCAGCCGGAACTGTTTCATGCGCCAGTTGCTCGGGATCGCCAAAGAGTGCTAAGTAGGTCTGGTAAATGCCCGCTTCACCGCTCGCTTGCCGCCAATCGACCACGCTCGGCAGCTGCGCCAGCACATGCTGAAGGGCCACCGTGCCCGCATTGAGATTCCGTTCATAATAGAGGCGGCTGCCATCGTCAAGCTCAATTATCACCTCGCCGCGATATTTCCAGCCGTAATAACCCTGATTGAGCTGATCGGCCAGCCAGCTAAGCTGATTGTACAGTCCCGCCCTCTGCACTCTGTTGTAGACTTCCGCCCGTCTTAATGGAAACAGCCTCGTTTCCTCATCGATAGCGCTTTGGGTCAGCATTCCTGTCGCGTATTCGAGAACGGCGATGAGGATGCGCGGATCAACGCTATATTCCAGTGAAACGCGTTCGACGATTTCGCCGGCGCTGAAACTTCCTGACTCAGTTGACCCGTCGAAGCGGGTCTTGTTCAAATGAACCGTCAACTCTTTGAGGGCGCCTACATGAGAGCTGATAAATCGCTCAACATCAAAGTCACCCGCCGTTATCGAACGCACGAGCAATGAATCGGGCAAGATGCGAAAGGCCGGCGTGTAATCCACCGGCGGCGCCGGCAAGGTGATAATCTGACCAACGTGCAGCAGATTGGGATTGGACAGATTGTTAGCCCGCATCAGCGAAGCCACAGACACGCCATATCGTTCAGCGATTCGCGTCAAAGTGTCCCCGGCCACCACCCGGTGCGACGAAATCAGCGCCGTCGCGACCGGTTCAGGGCCCGTGGCCAGCTTGTTAGCCGGCTCGTTGGCAGTGGCGGCGGCGATTGTCGGCTGCGCGGCGACGTCCTCCACTGACACCGGCGCAGCCCCGTCGTCATCATTGCCCGCCGAGTCGCTTGCGGTTTGGTCTGTTTGAGACTGGTCCCCGGCAGCCGCCTCTCCGGCTCGCGCCTCAGGTTGGCTCTCCACTTGATGAGAAATTGTGCAGCTGGAGAGTACGACGCCGACTACGCAGACTGCGGCAATCGCGCAAGACAATCGGCATATCAAGCTGAGACTAATGCGAAGTTTAGCAAACATGACTTGGGCGTTCCCGCGAACAACTGTATACTGACTCAGTATTCGCATTCGCGACATCTTATATGGGAGTTAATCATGGCGACAGTTGATGAAGTAAAGAGCATATTTCCAGCGATGGTGGAGCGCTTCATTCCCGAGAAGGCGGATGGCGTTAATGCTACCATTGCTTTTGATTTGAGCGGCGAAAATGGCGGGAGTTTCTGGATAAGAGTGGCGGATGGCAGCGCGGAATCGGGCGAAGGCGCGCAGAGTGACGCCGCCATGACTGTCAAAGCGACGGCGGATGATTGGCACGCTGTGGCCACCGGGCAAATGAACGCGATGCAGGCCTTTATGACTGGCAAGTTGAAGATCATGGGCGATATGGGATTGGCTATGAAGATGCAGACCATGTTTGCGCAGTAGCGCATTTGTCGTGGATCTTAGTCGTCTTCAAAATCTAGACCCAAGGCAGCGACAGTCCTGTTGAATCCTGCTGTGTCCAAGGCCTCGTCAACGACGGCGGCGGCTTCCTCATCCTCGATCATCTCCTCCAGGCTTGTCAGAATATCAAAGGCATGGTTGCCGCCGATCTCGCCGAGCGCCCAGATGGCGGCGAGCTGAATCTCGCGGTCTTCGCTAGTTACCATTTGCCCTACCCGCCGTACGCTTTCGTCCAACTGAATCTGCCCGCAGGCGGTTACCGCTTCAAAGACAACCTCACTGTCGGCGCTGTCCAATTCCTCCAATAAGATATCACGCCAGACTTTGCTGCAAGTTCGTCCCATAGCAAAGATAGCGCTGATCTTGAGGTCATGATTGCCATCGGCGTAGGCTTCGCGAATCAAGCGCTCGACTTCGGGGTGGCTCGAATTGCTCAAAGCTTCCAGCGACCGCCGACGGGCTTCCAGCGACTGACTGCGATCGGCATGGATCCGCAACGCGAGACTTTGCGCTTCTCTTGCGGCTTCATCGGGGATATCGCCATATTCCCCAAGCAGAATGAATCGCCCCAACTCCTTTAGCGCAGCCGCGCGAACTATCGAGTCCGGGTCATCGACCGCAAGCGATGCATGGTCTCCACGGTTTCGTCCGTCCAAAGCAGCTCGATGGCGGCCGTTCTCACCAAGCTGTCCACATCGTCCAAAGCGCGCAATGCGATCTCGCGGTAATTCATCTCAAACATGGCCTCGCTCGCTTCGATAAGCGCGCGCAAGACTCGGCGCCTGGATAGGGACGGCAGTTGCCGCCATGCCGCTTCCAGGGCCCGCCTTTCAGAAGCGGACAAGTCGCTCAAGCCGTATACAACGGTCGCCGAGACCGCACGCTCCGGCGCTGGGTCAAGCTCGCGCAAGGCCAAAACGACATCGTCGATAGAGGGCTTCTCAAAGCGTTCTTGGTCCAAGGTGGACAGATGCGCGTCAGTATCGTTCATGAGATGCTCGGGGGATTGATCAGATCATAAACCATGACCAGGCTGCCCAGGATCAGCAGCAATACGATACCGACCTGGTGCACACGCGCCTCGATCTTGGGGTCGACCGGTTTGCCGCGCAGCATCTCGATTAACACGAAAACAATACGGCCGCCATCGAGGGCCGGAATCGGCAGCAAATTGCTGATGCCCAGAAATATGCTTATCAGCGCGACAAAATGCAGCATCAAGCTGGGACCTTCGTGCAAACTGCGTTGCAGGAACTCGCCGCCGATCTTGCTGATGCCGATTATGCTGATTGGCCGCGCGTCCTTGCCACTGAGCGAGCCATCGAGTATACGACCGGGAATGGAAGCGATTACGCGGAAGGTTTCGCCGGTCGTGCGCAAGCCGTAGGAGATCGCCTCCGGGAGGCTTTGCGGCACGGATTCGTTTATGTAGCCCGCATTGGCAAAGCGCGTACCCTCGCCCAGACCAAATTGCGAGCGTATGGCGATGCCAAGTCTGCCCTCGCCTTCCGGTGGATCCGCGTGCGGCGTTACCACTAGCCGAATGATTTCAGCGCTGCCATCGTCAATCTCGCGGTAGATTGTCAGGGGCAGCGGCCTGCCCTGCCATTCGCGCGTGGCTTCCTTTAGCGTAAGCGCTGGATCGCCAGCTGAAGGAATCGAGACTTGATTGATCTGTGTCACCAAGTCACCGGGGAGAATCCCGGCTTCTGCCGCCGGCGACCCTTCAAGTACGCCTAGCACTTGCACCGCGCCGGCGCGCTGCGCGAAATCTGGTTTGACAGTCACGACGTACGATTCGTTTGTCTCCTGGCGCAACAGCGAGAACGCGATCTGCTCGCCAGAATACGCAGCCAGAATGTCGTGGAAGGCGCTGAAGTCGGTAAAGCGTTCGCCGTCAATTCTTTCGATTGCATCGCCCACCCGGGCGCCCGTACCATCGAAGGCAGAACCTTCCGGAATAGCTGCAATTTGGCTGAGTCCGCCCACCGGCATTGACAATCCGATTAAGGCGGCGACGATAAACAAGAGGATCGCCGTGGCGAAATTCGCCAGCGCGCCAGCCGCCATAAAGAAGATTCGACCGGCCGCGGGCGCTTCATTCACGGACATCATGTCGTGTTCGTTTACGCCACGCAGCCGCAACAACTCGCGTTCATAGGCGATAGGAGCCGCTTGCGCGCGCCGCTCTTCCAGGTCGGCTCGGTCCCGCTTCACTTTGTCTTCCGTTGTCGGGCCGATCATGTCCTCTCCCAGCGGCCGGACGAAGCCGCCGATCGGCAGCAGGTTGATGGTGAATTCGGTCTCGCGCCAAGTGAACAGTCGTCCTACGCGCGGCGGGAAGCCGATTCCAAATTCCAGCACGTTAATTCCCACGAGCCTGGCGGCGAAAAAATGCCCTAACTCATGAATAATAATCGCCGGAAACAGGACGATCACAAATGCGGCAATGGCGAGCAGAATGTCGTTAGCAGCGGCGGCTGGCATCAGCATCTACGTTCTCTTTCATTTTGCCTTCAATATGCTCACATTATACGGGGCATTGTTCAACTTATGCAAGCAGGCCCCGTCCTACACCGCCATCGTTGGCAAGACGTAGGCGCCGGGCCCTGCGCCCGAACGAATAATCTCAATGTTTGCCGACAGCTCTCGTAAATTGTCAGCGACCGCCGCCGCATCGGCTGCCTCGCAAATGCAATGGACGTTGGGTCCGGCGTCCAGCGTATAACACACGCGCAGTCGGCCCGCAGTACGCCAACTGCGCACCGCCCGCATCACGCGCAACGAGAGCGGGTCCCAGTAGAATAGCGGTGGTTTGCTGGTCATCATCACCGCGTGCATCAGATTACTGTCTTCTTCGACGATGCTGGCGAAGGCTTCGAAGTCACGACTTACGATCGCCGCTTTGACGTCCCTAAGTCTCTGATCCGCGCTTCCCGCCCGCGCCGCTTGCAGAATGCTTGAATCAGCCTCCCTATGCCCCGCGCTCGAGCCCACATGTTTGTGCCGGCGGCTGACGACGGCGATCACATCCACCAGATCCCAGTGGTCGGGATGCGCAAATGTTTCCGCGTAGGAAGTTTCATGCGAGTCGCCCGCATGCCACTCCACAAAACCAGCGGGTATCGAGCGGGCCGCCGAGCCGGAGCCCATCCGCGCCAGCGCTGAAAGCTCGCGTTCGCTCAGTTCCGTGCCCTGCGCCGCCACCGCTGCCATTGTAAGCGCGGCAAAGGCGGAGGCGGAAGAGGCAATGCCGGTTCCCATCGGGAAGTTGTTCGTAGACGACACCCGCGCAAACGACTGAATAGCGAGACGTCTGCGGATGACGTCCAGGTGCGCTCTCACACGCTCAAGAGCGCCTTGTTCAGCCGGAGAACCATTGATCTCCAGCGTGTCTGCATCGAATGCTTGGATCCACTCCACGGTCGTGGTCGTATGCAATTCGCCTAAATTCATGCTCAGGGACGAGTTTGCCGGCAGCCGCAAATTATGGTCGCGGTTGCCCCAGTACTTGATGAACGCAATATTGGAATGTGCGCGCGCTCTTGCTATATTGTTTACGCTTGGCAACATCTGTGTGGCTTCCTATTCTACGCGGCGGGACCGCCGACAACCGCCAATCCCATTATCGCCAGCGCGCAGGTCTTGTCCAGCGCAAACAATTTGGAGACCGGCTTGCGTCTCATCAACGGCTTGTTTCTCTCGATGCGTCCGCGGCAATGGACAAAAAATGTCCTGTTTGTCTTCCCGGCCATTGTATTCGACGCCCGCCTCTTTAATTTTGACTCGCTCGGCCGCGTTATCGTTTGCAGCGCCCTTCTGATTTTGACAGCAAGCTCCGTTTACTTGTTCAACGATATTGTCGATCTTGCCGCTGACAGGCAGCATCCTGAGAAGAAGCATCGCCCCATAGCCGCCGGCGTCGTGCCGGTACCCGTCGCCGCTATCGCCGCCGTGTTTTTGGCCTCTGTAACGCTGGTCATTTCATTCGCGTTTGACCGCGATCTGACCGTTATCCTGGTTGCGTATATGCTGCTGCAAGTTGCCTATTCGCTGTACATAAAGAATATCGCGCTGCTCGATATCATGGCGGTATCCGCCGGATTTGTGCTGCGCATTCTGGCCGGCGGCGTCGTTGTTGATGTCACGCTTTCGCCCTGGCTGACGACCTCCGCCGGATTGCTGGCGCTATTCCTGGTCATTGGCAAGCGGCGTCAGGAGCTGCTGATGCTTGGTGATGGAGCGCGCGCCGCCCGCGAGAGCTTCAAACACTACAATCTCCCGCTTCTTGATGAATTGCTGCGCATCGTAACCACCTGCGTTCTCATCACCTACGTCATTTACACAATTGAATCCACGACGATGGTGCGTCACGGTCAGAATCTCGGTCTGCTAACGGCGCCGATTGTGTTTTATGGCATCTTTCGCTACTTATACTTGATCCACGTCGCAGGCGAAGGCAGCGCGCCGGACGAAGTCCTCTTGACCGACCGCCCGCTGCAACTGACGCTTGTCATCGCCATGCTGGCCTATTTCGTCATCCTATACGTTCTGTAACATGCTATGTTGAGCACCAGCAGCGCTCCCGCAAAGGCAATCCTGCTTGGGGAACACGCCGTCGTCTACGGGCAGCCGGCCATCGCCGCGCCCCTGGCGAATCTCCGGGCTTATGTCGATGCTCGTATTACCGCCTTACCACTGCAAGTGAGCGCTTCTCACGCGGGCGGCGCTCCGTTTTTCTGGTGTAAAGACGAGTCCAACTCCACGAATCCGCTGGAAAGAGCGATAGAATTATGCGCGCGGTACTTCGCCGTCAGCGCCCTTCAAGGCGAACTGGCAGTCCGGTCAGATATCCCAATCGCAAGTGGCTTGGGCAGCGGCGCAGCGGTCTCGGCCGCCTTGGCGAGAGGAGTAGCCGCCCTGCTCGGTCGTGAGTTGCCGGATGAAGATCTAAACGCGATTGTATACGAAGTCGAAAAGCTGCATCATGGCACACCCAGCGGGATCGACAACACCGTTGTCGTGTACGAAAGGCCGATTTACTTTGTGAAGGGCCGGTCAACTGACTTTATCAAAATCAGCCGACCCCTCACCCTTGTGGTCGCGGATACCGGCATCCCGTCCCCTACTCGCGATGCAGTCGCTGATGTGCGCAACCAACTGAAGCGTCGTCCCGGTCAGACTCAGGACCTGTTCGAGCGAATCGGCGCGCTCGTTGAGCAGGCCCGGGCAGCAATCGAGACGGGCGATCATCAGCAGCTGGGCCAGCTTATGCTGCAGAATCATTCGCTGCTGCAAGCGCTTGACGTTTCTTCCGCGTTGCTGGACAGGCTGGTCGAAGCGGCAATGCGCGGCGGGGCCTATGGCGCCAAGCTATCTGGCGGCGGGCGCGGGGGCAATATGATCGCGCTGGCGTCGCATGATACCCAAGCGTCGATTGCGGAAGAGCTGCGGCGGGCCGGCGCCAAGCGGATCTTTGTCTCGTCCATGGGAGCGGCATCATGACTGTACTGATAAAGCTCGGCGGCTCGCTGGTAACGGACAAACGTCGAGCGCGATCGTTCCGCCGCGAAATTGTGCAAGAAATCGCGCAACAGATTGTCGAGCTGCGCGCGGCGCGTCCGGAGACTCGTATCGTCATCGGACATGGCAGCGGGTCATTTGGCCACTTTGAAGCGGAGAAACACAATACGGCAGAGGGCGTCTATTCCACGGCCGATCGCTTGGGCTTTGCGAAGGTCGGCGCGGTCGCTACCGAGCTCAGTCTGTTGATTCTGGGCGAGCTGCTGGCGGCCGGCTTGCCCGCTGTACGGTTTCAGCCCTCCTCCATGCTAGTCACGCGCGACCGCCAATTGCAGACAATAATTGTAGAGCCGCTTTTGCTGGCGCTGGAACAGCAGCTCATACCCTTGGTGCATGGCGACATCGCGCTTGATAGCGTGATCGGAGGCGCAATCATGTCGACCGAAGCGCTGTTTGCCGGTCTGGTTAAGCCGCTGCGCGCGCGTCAGATTATTCTGCTCGGCGATGTCGATGGCGTCTTCGACGAAAGCGGCGCGCCAATCGCCAGGATCACGCCCGAGTCGTTTCCACGGATCGCGCCCCTGCTCGGCGGATCCGGCGGCGTAGACGTGACCGGCGGTATGCTGCAAAAGGTGACGGAGATGATCGGCTTGGCACATACTCACCCCGGCCTGGAAATCGTGATCGCCAACGGCAAGGTCAGCGGCATCCTGCTAGACCTGCTGCTTGATGGCGCGGCGCGCGGAACAAGGATATGCGCGCAGTGATGGGCTAGTTGGCTGCAATCAAAGCATTAAAGAGTAGCGGATAAAAACCGTAGGCATCAAATCGAAGGTTGCGTAGATCAGCCCGCGCGGCTGTGAGACGAACTGGCTCTCGAATTGGCAGAATCAGCGCCTCGTCCATTATCTTGGCTTGACTGTCATAGACCAGCGTTCGGCGCAGCTGGCTGTCGGTCGTGTGCATTGTGCTAAGGAGCAGACTCTGCAATTCGTCAATTGGCGCCAGAGATGACGCATAGAGCGAGTCCTGAAGAAACACTCTGGACAAAATATTCGGATCGATTCCGTGCTGATCTACTGGCAAGAGGTCGTATTCTCCGCTCCGGACCAGGCTGCGCAATCGCGACCGGCCGGGAACCGGTTCGATCTGCAGCGCAACGCCCAGCGCCTGCCACTCCTGCTGCAGCATCGAGGCCACCGCCGGCAGCCCGCCCCAGGGTGGAACCACCGCCGACAGCGTAAGCGGATCGCCATCTCGGTCAACCACCCCGTCGCCATCGCTGTCTATGTAACCGGCGTCGGCGAGCAAGGCTTGAGCGGCTGCTAGATCATACGCGAATTTGTCAACATAACCGGTATGTGAAAAGCCGGTGCTGGTCGCAAGCGGCGCCCACGCTACAGGCGAGAAGTTGAAGAACACACGGTCGCTGATGGCAATTCGATTTGTCGCCAGCAACAGAGCCAATCGCACCGAAGGACTGCTGATGTGTTCACGCGCGCTATTAAAGAGAAAGTGGACGGACAGCCCCGGGATATCCACCGGCAAGACTTGCACACGGCTATTGCCCGCCAGAGTCTGCGCGTCGACGGGCGACAAGTCGTCCAGCACGTCAAGCGATTCGCTTAGCGCCGCCAACGCATCGGCCTCGCGCCCGGCGCTTAGCACAAACTCGACGCGCGTGATCTCGTCGCCGGAAAGCGGCTCGTAAATCTCTGGGGATACCCGATAATCCCCGAATCGGCGCAGTGCGATTCGCTCACCGGGCAGATACTCCTCGAACTGGAACGGGCCGGTACCCGCCTGATGGAACTGAAAGCGCAAGGAGTCATACGAATCGAGCGCGGCCGGGCTGACGATACCAAGGAAGGGCTGCGACAGGCCGTCGAGCAAGCCCGGAAATGGCGACGCGAGAATCAAGCGAATCGAGTGGTCGCCGGCAATTTCGTATTGGGTCAATGGCCCCAGCAGATCGCGCGCCAGCGACTGTGGCATCGCTGCGTCAAATATACGCTCAATATTGCGGCCCACCGCGGCGGCGTCAAAGCGGCTGCCGTCGTGAAAAACGATATCCCTGCGCAAGGTAAAGGTATAAACCAGCCCGTCGGGTGATACGTCCCAATCAGTAGCGAGGCCCGGCACAAATTCATGGCCATCGGCTTTGCGATATACGAGCGTATCGTACACCTGGCGGAAGATCATTCCCGCTTCGGCAGCTTCGGCATGATGCGGATCGAGAATAGGGATATCCGCAGTCAAGCCATAGCGCAGGCACTTTTGATCAGCGTCACAGGGAAGCTCGACTTCACCCGTGCCGCAGCCGGCCAAAATCATGACAGCCAGGACGCAGCCGGCAATGCGCCAAATCCTGGCTATCAGCGCGCCAGGTATGAACTTCGACATGAGACGCATTGCTCGCTGGGAATCGGGCCTCAGCATACTAGCCCGCTGCCCATTGAGGCCGTCGCCGCTCCAACTTTTCCGAGACATCACAGACACTGTACAATTAAGTAGTGATTGCGTAGCTTTACATTATAAACGCTAGTCCCTCCCTTCATGGAGCGGGCAGGATGAGACATGGTACGCATTCCGCAATTCAGGGAGACAGGCGCTTCGGAGTCCTACGGCATCGTGCCGGTTTGGAGACGGCTCAGCCTTCTGTTCATATTCCTGTCGGCGGTCTGCGGGTTTATGGTCATTGCCGGCGAGGCGCTGACGATAGCGCTCGATGCAGACTTGAGCCGCGCGCTCTCCTTGATGTTAGCGGCGCTACCTGTGATCTTGTGGCTGCTGATCGCTGTGTTGCCAGAGTTTCGCGTGGAGCGTCCTCGCCGCCGGCTGATCGGTGTAGCGGTCGTATCAGGCTTGACCGCCTCCGCCCTTGGTCTCCCGCTCGCGCAGGCCTTCTTCGTGGTAGATCAGTGGTTGCCGCTGCAATCTGTTTTTCAGCGCATCGTCGGCTTCACGCTTACAGTAGGAATGCTAGACGTCGGACTCAAATTCGTCGTACTGCGTTATCTGATTTATCCGCAAGCCTTGCGAGTCCGCAGTGATGCTGTGGCATACGCCCTGGCATCGGCGATCGGCTACAGCTTTTATCTGAGCCTGGAATTGGTCTGGCGCTTGGAGCCAACCTGGAACCATGCGGCAATCTACGTTTTATCCAGCTTCACTATTCAAGCGGCTGCAAGTTTGTACATCGCGCTGGGCATAATTGAGTCATATTTTGCGGACGCCTTCCCCCTCGTCTTGCCTGTAAATCTGCTCGTAGCCGCGCTAATCGCCGGTCTAGCGCAGGCGCTCTTGCCCGGGCTCTTGAGTGGGCCGCTGAGCCAGGCGGGCAGCGCCGATCGGCCGCTATTCGGCCTAGTGTTTCTTTTGGCCGCCTCAATCGCGTCAGTAGGAGCGGCTTATTTTCTCTATGCAAATTCTGAGCGCCGGGAGCGAGAAGCCTATGTGAGCCATGAGGGCGCCGATGGCATTTGAAACTGGACGCTCGCCCGCGGTTCAAATCACCCCGCGCCAACGATGGTCAATAGCCTTCAGTTATATGCTGATCGTCATCGGACTATTGCTAGGCGTCAACCAGCGGGATAGCTTGCTCAATCAAACCAGCCTGTACAGCAATAATACCGCCGGCATATCCGCCAGTTATCCGGCGCGCTGGCTGCTCGATGAGTCCCAAGACAACGTTTTTCGCATTCGCGATATGTCGCATCTCGGCTTCAAGACGACGATCGAAGTTCGGTCGCTGCCGGTCGGCGCGGACGGCGCTGAACGCAACTTGCTTGATCACTTGAGCCTGCAACGGTCCCAAGTCTTCATTGACTACTCCGTCTTGGGATATGATACATTTCGCTTGCCGGACGACTCGCAGGCAGTCAGCATGGCCTATACATTTGTGTCGCGGCACGCCAGCCCGTTCCTTGAAGGCGTTTCTTCCGTCGTCAACGGCTTGGATATTCTAACAATCCGGCGTGGACAAGCGCTCGTCGTTTCTTTTCGCGCGGAATCCAGCCAATACGAGCGCGAACTGCAAACCTTCTATCGTTTCATAGAGAATCTTGAATTCTGATGAATCCGCGAGCGCTAAAGACTGGCGCATCAGCCTCAATTGCTGTCCTGTTGTTCCTGTTGCTAGCGCTGTCTTCCGCTCAAGGCAGTTTGGACTTGGGCCTGGAGCGGATCAAGCGAGCCACGGTATTTGTCTATCAGGCCGAGACGGCCGGCAACAGCTTGATCGTCACCTGCATCAGCACCGGTACCTTGATAAGCGCGGACGGACTAATCATCACCAAGGCGAACGGCGTCGTGCCCAGCCAGCAGTGCAATGGCGATAATCTTATCGTCTCGCTCAACGTGGACTTGGCGGAACCGCCTATTCCCAAGTATCGAGCGGACATTGTCACTCACGACGCCGGATTGGATATCGCTTTGCTGCGGATTGCGCGTGAGTTGGACGGAAGGCTGGTCGCCCAAGGTGAATTGCCCGTGCTGCCATTCGTCGCGGTCGGAAATTCAGACGGCGTTGCGATAGACGATAACTTGATTGTGATGGGTTATCCGGATATTGGCAACGGACCAGTGGCATTTTCGCGCGGCACCGTGACTGCCTTCCTCAAAGAACCACTCACGGGATCGCGGACCTGGTTCAAGACGCGCGCGGAGATTCCGGGCACGATGGCTGGCGGCGGCGCCTACAACACGGCGGGCGAGCTGATCGGCATTCCAACCAATGCGCCTCTGGCCGGTTCCGCAGCAGCTTCCAACTGTCGTTATCTAAACGATACCAACAGCGACGGCCTGGTCAACAGCAGCGACCGCTGCGTACCCACTGGCGACTTTATCAGCACGATTCGGCCGATAGCTTTGGCGCAACACTTGATTCGCGGCGCTCGCCTGGGCCTGAACGTCGATGCGACGCTGGGCGTACGCGAAGCCGAACCACCCCGAAATCCGCCTTCGGTATCCCGCCTTTTTGTTGCGCCTTCGGTGCGCGGCGCTATGCCATCAACTGTGGTTGGCTCGCTGCCTTCCAATACGCGAAATCTCTACCTCTTCTTTGACTATGACAACTTTTCAGCCGAAACTGTCTACGAATTGCGCGTTACGCGCGACGGCATTCCCGATACGACCTTTAGCTTGCCCCCCGTGCGTTGGAGCGGCGGCGAACGCGGATTGTGGTATATCGGAGCAAGAGAGCAAGCCTGAGCCAACGGAGCCTACGAATTCACGCTGCTTGTGAACGGCGCGGGCGTCGGCGCCCAGAAGATCATCATCGGCGGCGGCGCGGAGGACCGGGCGCATTTCAGCGACATCGTCTTTGGAACGCTTGATCAAGCCGGTAATTTGATTGGAAATGGCTCTATCGTCCCGCTGGGCAATATCGCCTTTGCCCGCTTCCTCCACGCGAATATGGCTGCGGGTAGGCCCTGGTCCGCGATTTGGTATTATGCCGGCGCGGAATTCGCTCGCACGAGCGACGCCTGGTCGGACGACGCCTTTGGCTCAAAGGTCATCAGTGTTGATCCTGCCGGCGGTTTGCTGCCGGGCGAGTATCGGCTGGAGCTGTACTTAGATGGCGCGCTCTCGGCTACATCCGACTTCTATGTCGCTGGCGAGCAGGGATCACCGCTGCCGCGCATATTCAGCAATTTGCGTTTTACCAGCGCCGATTCCTTGGCGGAAGCTCGCAACGGCTCCTCTGCCTCCAGTTACCCGTCTTCGATTCCAGCGCTCTTTGCGCTCTTTGATTGGCAGCGGATCACAGCCGGCACGCCCTGGACAGCAAGCTGGCTGGTCGACGACCAGGAGTTTTTCCGCTATACGCAGCCATGGCTGGCGCAAGAATCGGGTACTGACTTCGCGTTTGTCCTGCCAGACCCGCCGGACGGCAATTACCAGTTGCAGTTATTGGTGAATGATTTGCTGCTGCTTGAACAATCTGCTGTCGTCGGCATCGGCCAGTTGCCTATCGACCGCTTTGCCGAGATCCAAGGGACAATTCTCACTGGCAGAGTGATAGACGCTGCAACGCAGCAAGGTATTCCCAGCCTAACCATTGTGTTAATCAGCGAAAACTTTGACGCCAGCGAATTCGTCTGGAACCAGGAGCAGGTGGTGGCGCTGGCGACGACCGATCGCAACGGCGAGTTTCAGTTTGCCCGCCCGCTGGCATTTGATACGCCTTACAGCGTGGTTATTGAAGCGGAGGGCTATATCCCCAACTTCGCTGATGTATTTGACTTCGATCCCAACCAGACCAGCGTAGACATCACGATCGAAATGGTGCGAGGCTAGAAGTGGCCCGCAAGACGCGCTTGGACCTCTTGCTGGTGGCGAGAAACCACGTTAGCTCTCGCAGCAAGGCGGCGGCCCAAATAATGGCCGGCGAAGTCACGGTCGATGGCAGACTCGTTGACAAGCCCGGCAGCATGGTCCGCAATGACGCTGAAGTCAGGCTGAAGGCCAAACCCCGCTATGTCGGGCGCGGCGGGCTCAAGCTGGAAGCGGCGCTGGCGGCTTTTCCCGTCGCCGTGGCCGGCGCGGTCTGCGCTGATGTGGGCGCGAGTACCGGCGGCTTTACTGACTGCCTGCTGCAGCACGGGGCGGCCAGAGTCTACGCCATTGATGTAGGCAGCGGCATCCTGGATTATCGCTTGCGCATTGATAAGCGCGTCCGCCTGCTGGAGGGCAGGAACGCGCGCCATCTGGATTCGCTGCCGGAGCGCCCTTCCCTGGTGGCAATTGATGTCTCTTTCATCTCTATCCGTTTGATTCTGCCAGCGGTAAAGCGTTGGTTAGCCGCCGAAGCTGACATCATCGCGCTGGTGAAACCGCAGTTTGAGGTTGGCAAAGGCGAGGTCGGCAAGGGCGGCATTGTACGCAGCCCTCAACTTCGGCGTCGGGCGCTGCAAGGCGTCGTTGAATCTGCTGAATCGCAGGGCATGACCAGCGCCGATGTCATCGCCTCGCCCATAACAGGCGCCAAAGGCAATGTCGAGTACTTGCTCTGGCTGCGGCTGACGAAAGCCCCCATC
>LXNI01001859.1_pt1 | contig 16448 bp, 14 predicted proteins | sample 809091 | NCBI WGS metagenome assembly LXNI01 (sample SAMN04870527, study PRJNA318959) | sponge metagenome | biome: 01000161; feature: marine sponge reef; material: water | host: Sarcotragus foetidus | place: Greece: Milos, Mediterranean Sea | collected 2013-05-29 | depth 5-7 m | reverse complement strand
GAGACCCGGTCCAGCTCCCCCATACTCAATGTAATGGTCTCCTTTGGCATGATGTCCCCTCAATGAAAAAGGGGACATTTTAGAATTGCTAAAAGGGGACATTACAGATTTGCGCTGACACAATCATATGAAATATGAAATTCTGAACCGAAAGTATGCAGCAGACCCAGCCATTCTCCCTACACTAGGCTGACGTCTGGCTTTCTCGCACAATAGCGCTCAAGCACAAAACTTCCGTGCGCCCACGCCTCGTAGAGAGCCCTGAACTGGTCGGTCAACTTTTGTATACCGCAAGAATTGATACCGGACAGGCGCAGACCAGTCAACAGGTTATAGGAATTCTTGACCAACTGCAGATTGTCGGCATCCTTGCCATCAAATCCCTCGAACTGCAAAAGCTCCAAGCCGGCATCGTTTAATTTCTCACCGTACGTGGTCCGACTCTCAAGTCCATGCACAGAAAAAGGTTCACACAATGGCATGATGTACTTCTGGTAGGTTTCCGGATCCAGGCCGTCACGCGCCATCCAGTCCATTGCCACGATTCGGCCACCGGGCCTGAGAATCCGGCTGACTTCGTGAATGAACCGAGCCCGATCGCCGTAATGACAGGCACTCTCAATGTTGACCACGACATCAATCGAGGCATCCTCAAAGGGCAGGCTTTCCGAGCAATCCGCATATTCGAACCGGACGCAGTCAGCAAGCATGGCATCCGCTGTCTTTTCTCTGGCGATCTCAAGCTGCATGCGATTAATATTGACACCGGTGACCCGGCATCCCTGGGTTTTGGCTAGGTAAATGGGAGTCCCGCCTACACCACAACCAGCGTCCACGACATGATGGCGCGCTTGGATCTTGGCAGGCTTGACGACCGCTTTGATCATGCGCTGCAGGGCACGCGCCAATCCCTCGGATTCCACCATCGACTCGCCGGGAGCCGGACACTCTCCGGGCTCGAACAGTCCGAAGTGAATGTGGTCACGGTTCCAGCCACTCAGATAGATGCCTGGCGTGTTTTCATCGTAGTAGCGACGGGCTTTTTCGGAGGCACTTTTCCGATCCGGGAAGATCAGTTCTGGATTCTTACTCAATAGACTTGGTTTGATCCTGCAGGGTAATTCATACGAAGGAATTATATAAGAAGAAGGCAGATCGGAGAATACTTACGGTCATGCCGTTCCGCCTGCGGGTGATTGACGCATACTCCTATCCACTGAGACAGAAGACTTGGAAGGCTGGAAGATTGTGAAAACTGAAGATTTTCCTTACAATGCCCGGCTATGGATAACCGTAAGCCCTCACCAGGACATACCCCCTCGCTGACTGAAGTATCCGTGCCCCAGTATTACACTGCGCTCACCGATCTCGCCGTCAATCACCCTGCCGACCTGCTCGCGATTCACTACGGACTGTGGGGCCCCGATACCACCTCGGATGAGGATGCCTTGGTGCGGGCCAACCAGACCCTGGTGCGAGGTTGTGACCTGGGTCTGGGGATGCGCGTACTTGATGCCGGCTGTGGTGTAGGAGGCTCGGCAATCTGGCTGGCACAGGAGTATGGTGTGCACACGGTGGGCCTGACCAACTGCGAACCGCATGTTGCCCTGGCACGTGAGCAGGCCAAGAAACGCGGAGTTGATGACCGGGTCGAGTTCCATTACGGCGACTTCATGGAAATGCCCTTCGAGGATGCCTGCTTTGATGCGGTGCTGAATCACGAGACCTACTGTTATGCCCCGGACCACTTGGCCTACCTCGAAGGAGTGTACCGGATACTCAAACCAGGTGGACGCTGGCAGGCGGTGGACGGCTTTTTGAGCGACAAGAACCTGATGGAGCGTGACCAGGCCATCCATGAAGAAATGCAACAAGGCTGGCGTACCGAACCACTGGCACGCTGGCGCGATGTGCTGGTCACGTGTGAGGCAGCCGGGTTCGAAAGCATTGGGACTGAAGATCTTGATTCGGAAGTTATACCCGCTGCCGAGCGGTTGGTCCGGATATGGGAACTCTTCGGAAACCTGATCACCCCGTCCAGCAAACGCTGGGCGTATATGGAATTCAAACAAGGCGTGTACAGCTATCTGGAAGGGCTCGAAGAAGGGGTTTTCACCTACCGTTTAATTCACGCCAGCAAGCCAGGATACCAGTAAGGATCCGTGCCCGGTCATCGCCCCGATGCTTGTTGGTGCTGGGCGTATCGACGTGTGCCGTCTGGAGCTTGACTGTCGGCAAGATTCGTAGATTCCGTACACGTTGATGGCCTCACTTTTCACGGGTATTTCGAAGACCTTGCGGTGGTCATCGTACTGACCTACAAAATGATGAAATCTGGGCTAGGGGAGATGTTCCATGATCCGAGCGAAAACGAATTTCCCGGAATGCATGACCAACGCCTTTCTGGGAAGAAAAGAAGTTTGACGACGCCATCGGGACGGGCCCGGTTCAAGTCGAAAACGATCAGAATCGACATTATCGCAGTTCAATAAACCGCTTCCAGAGATCGTTTGTAAAACGTTGGCACAGCAGTGATGCATAACGAATAGGCTTCGGGAGATAATACGACAATGCAATACGTATCGAAGGCTCGATAAGCTTCCCGAGGTTCATACCCTGTCCACTGAAATTGCCTGTTGAGGCTGTACCCTGTGAAATGATAATTAGTGCCAGACAGAAAACCCGGAATTTCGTAGATTTTTCGATATGCATATATTTCGACAGCGATCATTCATTAGTCTGAATCCGTGTAATTTGCGGAGCCAGTTAGAGTAGATACAGTTGATTGCCGTGGCCTTTTAGCCTGATTCCGGACATTGACCTACATTCCCTCTGTCTGTTTAATTCTGTCTGTTTAATTCTTGATATCAATGTTTTTTTCTGGTATTTTTTGGACTCGAGTAAAAACTTCAGCAATGAAGGAGGAAGATGTAATGAAAACTGCACCAGAAATGCTTAGTCATCTTGCAGAGAGATCTGTGACAGATATGGACTTCAGGGCGCAACTTCTTTCGAATCCCAAGGGTGTGATGCACGAAGAATTCGGTATTACCATCCCTGACAGCATGGATATCGAAGTCCACGAGGGCAGCATGAATAAAATTCATATTGCCTTGCCGCCCAGTCAAAATATGTCCGAGGAGCAATTGGAAGCGATATCAGCCGGTTTGAGCTGCTGCCTCTGAATTCAACGTTCAATCGCAGCGGTCCGTTCGGACTGTTGCGGCAAGTATCTTTCAAAACGCCCTTTGGCGCAGGAAAGTGGTGACACTCTCCTGCGCTAGGTTGCGCCCGGTCGGCTGACCCCGTGCTCCGGAAGTGGGGCATGCACGTATGGTAGATAGGCCCGCGATGGAGACGCGACATTTCGAGGTACAATTCGGCCGATGGGTCATTTCCAATCGGTGGTGGGTCATTGCCGGGACCGTGTTCTTGGTGCTGGTTGCCGCATCCGGCATGCGGATACTCGAGTTTTCCTCGAACTACCGCATGTTCTTCAGCGAGGACAATCCCCAGCTTCTGGCGCTTGAGTCCATGGAAGATGCCTATGGCAAGAGCGATAACGTGCTGTTCATGGTCGTACCGGATGATCATGACGCCCTATCGGAACAGGCTCTGGCCGCCGCCGCCTGGCTGACCGAACACGCTTGGCAGACGCCGTACTCCACACGCGTCGACTCCATAACCAATTTCCTGTACACCACGGCCGAGGATGATGATCTGATCGTGCGCGAACTGGTGGACCCTGCGAGATTGGGTGAACCCGACAAACGTTCCCGGGTCCGATCGATCGCGTTGTCGGACCCCCGCCTAGTGGGAAGCCTAGTGGCCCGGGACGGTCACGTGAGTGCGGTCAACGTCACGGTGGCCTTGCCCGAGGAAGGACAGACAGCCATCCTTCCGCAGATCGCCGCATTCTCGCGGACATTGTCTGCGGAGGCCGAAGCGAGATTCCCGGGCATCGACATCCGTCCGGTGGGCCTGGTGATTATCAACAGCGCCTTCATGGAGGCCTCGATCTCTAGCCAGAAGATCTTCCTGCCCGTCAGCCTGGCCGTCATGGCACTGGTCCTGGGAATCCTGACCCGCAGCCTTGCCGGGGTCGTGGCCACGGGCTTGGTGATCATTTTTTCCGTGCTCGTGTCGATGGGACTGGGCGGCTGGGTAGGTCTGCCGGTCACGCCGGCGACCGCCCCCGCACCGACCATCGTACTGATGATCGCCGTGGCCAACTGCGTTCACCTGCTGGTGGGCATCCAGCAGCGTCTGGGTGCCGGGGATTCGAAGTCCGAGGCATTGGTGGAATCCCTGCGGATCAACCTGCAACCGGTCTTTATTGCCAGCCTGACGACGGCGCTGGGGTTTTTGACTATGAATTTCTCCGAGGTGCCGCCGTACCGCGATCTTGGCAACTTCGTCGCCATCGGTATCGGCGCCTCGTTCGTGCTCTCGGTGACGTTGCTGCCTGTCATGCTCTCGCTGCTGCCGAGGAGTGCGTCCGCAGGCCGCCGCCACGATGATCCGTGGATGACTGCGATTGCGGAATTTGTGATCCGCCGCCAGACTGTCTTGCTGTGGACCTCGGGTGTCGTGGTGCTGGCACTGCTGGTTGCCATACCGAAAAACGAACTGAATGATGTAATGACGCATTTTTTTGATGAGCGAACGGAACTGCGCCAAGACACGGACTTTCTGGATGCCCACCTCAGCGGCAATACGGTATTGGAATACTCGCTTCTCTCAGCGGGTCCCGGAGGAATTGTCGACCCGGCATACCTTCGAGACCTGGCGGCGTTTGCTGAATGGTTTACGTCCCAGCCCCAGACACGGAACGTCAGGGTGATCAGCGACACGTTCCGGCAGATCAACCAGAGCATGCACGGCGGGGACCCCGCTGCCTATCACATTCCGGAAAGCCGCGAACTGGCTTCGCAATACCTCCTGCTGTACGAACTGTCGCTTCCTTTCGGCTTCGACCTCAACAACCAGATGGACATTGCCAAATCCGCCACGCGTATGACCGTCAGCATGAGTACGCTTTCCTCCAGGCAGGTTCTGGAAATGAATGCGCGTGCGCTGGCCTGGCTGGAGGAGAACGCACCGCACATAAAGCAGGTCGAAAGCGCCGGCCCCGCCATCATGTTTTCACATATCGGACAGCGCAACATCCGGGCCATGCTAATGGGTACGGCCATCGCGCTACTCGGGATTTCCCTGTTCCTCATTGTGCCCCTTCGATCTTTGCGCATGGGCCTGATCAGTCTGGTTCCGAATTTTGTTCCTGCCGTGATGGGATTCGGTGTCTGGGGGTTGGCGGTAGGGCAGATCGGGCTGTCCCTGTCAGTGGTGGTTGCCATGACGATCGGGATCGTAGTGGATGATACGGTGCATTTTATTAGCAAGTACCGGCGCGCGCGGACAGAGTACGGCTATTCGCCCGAGGACGCCGTGCGTCTGACATTGCAAACCGTCGGCCGTGCATTGTTCACGACGACGACGATCTTGGTGGCAGGCTTTCTCATCCTCGTGTTGTCCGTATTCACGCCGACAGCACAGGTCGGCATGCTTACCGCCCTCATCGTCGGGTTTGCATTCATTGCTGATATACTGCTGCTGCCGCCCTTGTTGATGGTTGTGGATCGGCACGAAACGCCTGGGGGGTTGCCCGCTTCCACCCACGATACCGCCTGAACTTGCGGACACATCTTGTGTTCGGGCAAATGTTTGCGGCATGAAAGCCTGTGCACTGTGCGTGCTGCGACTATGCGCCTGAGCTTCCTTCCTGCTGCGGCAAGGCACCCATCAGCATGAAAACATAACCCTTGACCTTGTCGAAGTGATCCCCGCTCGACACCAGCTTGATGTGGTGAATGCCGCGCATCAGCACGACCGCACCGGCGTTGCCATACAGCAGTTCGGCAGGTGTTGACCAACCGGCCAGCGCGGATAGCTTGTCTGGAAGCCCCAGGCCGTCCTCGCGCATGCTCTCGATCAGCGTCGACCAGTACTTTGGACTGTCAATCCAGTAGCGCCCGTCCGTCGGTGCCATGTCCCGCGTCATGAAACCCAGTCCCAGCGTCGGGCCGATTCCCGTGGCCTGCACATCGACATGAACGCTCATGTATGCGAATGCCTTGCGCGCTGCAAAGCGCGAGACCGTCGAGGTGATGGTCGAATGTTTCCCTTGCCAGTCGACCCGCTCCAGAAATGTCCCGACATCGTCCGCGCTTCGAAAGCCAGCGACCGCAAACCGGATGCTCTTGTCACGTGCAGGAAACACGCCCAAAGACTCGATCCGGGTGTCCGGCCCCAGCGCTTGGTATACCTGTTCGGCACAGCGACGATAGCCTGTGAGGTCCCAGCCCGTTGCCACGGCGATCCCATCCAGCATTACGCGGACATCCTGCCGTCCCTGTTCGCCCCGGCCACCCGTGACGAGTCGCTCGACACCGCGCAGGAAAAAGCCCGGCTCCGGTGACTGCTCACCCAAGGCCGAAGCGATATCGAATTCTAGCATCGTTTTTCGGCCGCAGATTTGTCGAAGCGGTGTATCCCCGACAGTCTCACCCAGCAGCCGAATGATTCGCTCCACGTAGGGCTCGGCATCCTCTTCCTGTGCCTTTCGTTCGAAGTAGTCCCCGGAGCGGGTGCTGCCGACCAGGGTGATTCCCAGATCCGCAGACGGGCGCACCTCGTGTAGCGGCAACTCGAAACCGTGGGGAAACCCGGCGAAGGTGACCGGAAATCCGCGTGCCAGTGCCAGCACCCGGTCCCAGTCATGGCCCGCGATCAGCTGCGTTGGAATGCGTCCCCGTGACTGCTCCAGCAGATCGCCCAGGGAATCCGCAATGGGGGTCAGGCGTTCTTCGGTAAGCGATGTTTTTTGACGGACGTCGATCATGGTGGCTCAGGCGATTACCGCCACAGGATTGAGTTCGTCCTCGGTGTGAGGCGTGTCCAGCCAGCCCATCTCGATCGGCACGTCATACAGTCGACCCGGTGCGAAGCGCTCCCAGAAGTGGCGTAATCCCGGGACAATCACCCGGGCCACCGGCATGCCGATATCCGGGCGGGTCTGGTTCAGCACCAGAAACTCGAGGCCCTTGGCCTCCACCAGTGCACGACATCGCTCAATGTCCTCGCGCACATCCGCGGTCTCGGGAACAGCGTAATCCGAGTGTGTGCGCGGGGCCGTTTCGGGATCGGGTACAAGATAGACGTGCTGTGCGAGCTTGGCGTTCTTCCACCACGACAGGGACATCGGGTCATCGACTCCATAACCGCTATTGTCTCGGTCCGGGCGGGGGACCCATGTCAGGCACTGGTTCATCTCACACACGGCGCGTAACGCGGCAATACGGGGATCGATATGCGCGCCGGCACCGTACAGGATGTCCTCCGTTGGTACATCGACGCGCCGCGAGACAGCCACACAGGTGGGGATGCCCAAATCGCTGGTGACGTCCAGTACCCACAGGTCGCGGTGCAGCTTGCGGTAGTAGCATGGCGCATTGGCAAGGTAGGGATCATTGAAGCTCTGCAGATCAATCGCCGGACACTGTAGCCGATTGTACCACCAAATGGCAAATGCATCACGTTCCACTAGTTCAAAAAACCCCTGCAGTATGGCCTCCTCAAGCGTGTTTCCAGACGCACAGCCGTTCGAATCCGCCCGGAAGTCCGCGACCGAGCGCTGCTCCGTGGTCATGCCGTAGAGCATTGAAGTCGGGAGGTAGCAGTACCGGTCTCGTGTTAGGGACCATACCGGTGACCAGTCGATCAGGGCCTCCGGGTCGAAGCGACCGGGAACTATGTTATAGGGATGTCCACGGGCATTGATTTCATCCGCGTGATCGAGCTGGTGTTCGCTGAACAGCTGAACCCTGTTCGGAGCGATGACATCGGCACCCTGACCCTGATCGGCAAATTCTGAATACCGTTTTCGGGTGCGGATCTCTTCGCCGTGAAATGCGCCCGAATAGCGTTCAACTGCCTCACAAAGTGCGCTGGCCTCGGACTGCTCGGGCGTGCTTCCCTTACCCGCACTCTTACTTCGCAGGCTTCGCCTCAGAGAGCTCAGCTGCTTGACACGAAGTGCCAGATTGCTACCGGCCCAATGGACGTGGAGCCAGTGATCGTGGACATCCGTCGTACGTTCGACCCAGGTGACCACACCGCTGACGGGGCTGATGAGGTGTCGGTACCGGGCCAGGGTGTCCTCTGGGGGGACCGAGCGCAAACCGCCGCTATTGTGAATGTTTTTTGGACTCGGCTCAAGGCGCACCGGTGTGGGGGGGCGTTGCGGGTCGTTGTACCTTGTCTCACCGCACACCGTGCACTGCGGTCTACGGCGCACCGGATGCCTGGTCGTGTCCAGCCGCGCAATATCCAGCGTCGACGCATGCTCATGTATCGGTGACAGCTCCTGGAACACAAGCCACTTAGCAATCTCGGCGGCGATCAGTCCATGGATGGCCTCCAGAACTACGGGTTCGGATGCAAAGGGTCGGAAGGCGGCCTCATTGCCCACCCGGTTGCGCAGAAAAGTGTGGACTTCCTGCTGACCCTGCAGCCGATAGGCGAGGCAACTCCAGCAGGGCCCGGACCTGGTCGGCTGAAATACGGGACCGAACAGGGCATGCACGCCCTGGGGCCGGATCAGCATCCACGGTACGCCAGAGTCCCTGTGTGCCTGGTTGATGTTCGCATGTGATGCATCAAGGTAATCCTGAGTGAGGTAGACGCAAAGTGCTTCAGAGTGTGCGTCCACCTCCACGCCCAGGGACTTGAGTTTCCGTGTGAGATGCCGATCCCTGTCCCCGGTCACTGCCACCTTACCCGCTGCCAGACGTTCCTCCGCCCATCGAGGAGAAGCTCCCAGCGCACTCCAGTAGGCGGCGCGCTCGCGGGACATGGTATGTTCGCCCGATACCAGATATCCCCGGGCAGTCAAAAAGTCGAGTGCGACCGCAACATCGTAGGCCATAAAGGGCCTGTCCAGAGTCGTCACAATGTCCTGGTGTGAGTGGCTGCCGTTGAGCAGCGGCAACACATCACAGTAGACCTGTCCATGCAGCAGCGTATTGAAGGATTCGGAGACCAGCAGGGTCTGTTCCTCGTCGACGATGCGATATTCAAGGTGCGGCGCCAGCACCGGCACCCGGATACGACCACGGTCTGCAGCACTGACTCTCATCAGCAGGCTGTGGTGCGCCCCGGCCGGGAGGCATTGTCTCGACTTGTTTCTTCGAGTCCGCAGTTCCTATATCCCGAATCGCCATAGGCTTCACACAAGTGATGAATTCCACCAGCGATCCTGCTCGCTGGCGACCCCACCCACGCGGCCACTTCGGGCGAGCAGGGCAGATTATGCGCCTTGCAAAAAGATGTTGGGTCTGGCACATGATGGATGTCAACTGTGATGCACCGGGCAATGCGGGTCGATATGGCTGTCAGTAATGAAAACATATGCTGTAGCATAATGCAGCACGCAGATGTTAGCCAGCACGAGCCTTGTCCAATGTAAAATGATGAAGGCGGCGATATTGAAATCATCGGAGAATGAAAATTGATGGTACAGGCGCGTACCCGGTAGAAGATGGGCCTCGGCCAGCGGTGCAGTAGGCGATAGGCCACAACCGCTTCAATGAACCCCGAAAGAACATCCGGCTACACCCTTTGCGACACGACTGCAACGAATTCTCAACCAGTGAAACCAAAATCCGGGAGCGACTAACTTGGAGCGTGTTTGTAGTGCATTTTGACCCTGGCGCGTCAGTCAGAAACAAATCGAAAACGAAACACAGTGTCTGGTCAGTTTGGATTGTATTGGAAGTGTGGTGAGCAAGAGGCTTGAATTTGAAGCAGTCTTTCAAGGCGCAGAATAATGGTCGGAGATGATGGACACATCCTCTTGTACTAAGGCCGGAGATGTTTTGATCAATAAGCGATGCATATCAGAATGTAATGTCAACCGGTTGGCCTATCTCAGGCAACGGGCTTGTCGTGCCGATAGTTAAATGGACCTTACCGGGTTCGGTGATGGGATCAAGTAGGCTGATCGTGCCCTCTAGGGATTGATCCAGATAAGTGATATTGACTTGATCTCCGGTTGCCAGTGAACGGGGTTCAGTCATTGACACTTCGGCCTTGATGACCTTGTGTTCGCCGGCAAACAAAAAAGCGGGTGTCGGCTGGTTTTCAGTCAGAATGCGTTCTCCCGGATGTACATATCGTTTTAACACAATGCCGTTTTCCGGCGCGGTGATCACGCTTTGGCGCAATCGAAAACGCTGTGTCTCGAGTTTGGCCCGGCTTTGTTTTAAAATTGAATTTGATTGTAGTCGGGCAATGTTGCTCAGCTCAAGGTCAACAGTCGACAGCGACCCTGAATCATACAATTCCTCGTCTCGCTCGTAGGCACGTTGTATTTCTTCCATTTGTGCCTGATTCAACTCAAATTGGGCAGCGGCGGCTTCAACCTGCATTGCAAGATGCGTGTTGTCGAGTTCAAGCAAAATGTCGCCGGAGGTCACGTGGTCTCCTTCGATAACATGGACCAATTTCACTTCCCCGCTGATGCCGACATTTAATTCATAGATGACAGCATGCGAGACGTTTCCTTGAATCGACTGGGCATGAGCAACCGACAAACTGGTCAGCACGACAGGGAATAAGACAAAAGAGAATGGGAGAAAGCGGATTAGGGTGTTTTTCATCGACGCAATCCTCAGTCAAAAGTGGTCGGAGTACTACCTGACAATACATCAATCTGCTCCCACACAAAGGCATGTTGATAACGAGCAGCGGCGAGTTTGTGCACGGCGTCGGCGAGTGCGGCATTCGCCGTTCCGATACTGGAACGAAGTTCCATCTCGTATTGCAGTCTGACTTTGTCGAGTTCCAGTTCCCGGTACAGTAGGTTGCTTTCTGCTGACATTATCTCGAAACGCAACAGTTCCAGTTGCTGGATTAGACCGAGTGTCTGTTCACGAAGTGTGTTTTCCAGCAAGGCGATTTCGGACTCTTGCTGCTGAATATCGGCCTGAAGTTTGACTATTTCCGCGGTTACTTTTCTCGGTGGTGTCAGTGGAATCGTGAGATACAAGGAGGCACGAAACTGATCCCTGCTTGAGAACGACCGTTTCTCATACTCTGCGGCTTGGAATCTAGTGCCCAGTGTTGGGCGTCTTGAATGGGCAAGGTAAGAGGATTTGTGCTTTAGTGACTGCAAGCTCAGTTTTTTCGCTTTCAGGGCCGGAGTGTTCCCCAAAACCTGTGCCAGCAAGACTTCATAGGAAGGAATCTCCCGTTGATATCGGGATAGGTCGGGTTCGACCAGTTGGTCAGGATACGCATCGGGGCGATTCAGCACCAATGCCAGTCGAAGGCGTGCGTTACGACGGGCATTGGAGGCTTCGGCTCTTCGCGCCAGTGCTTCAATATACATGGATTCCAGTTGGCGAATATCCACCTCGGCGAGTTCGTTGTATATTTCAAATCGCTCCCTTGCACGGTCATAAGTCAGGTAGGACAAGGTCATAAGTTCATCTTTCGTTGCATAGGCATAATCCGAAAGAATGACATCAAAAAAGGAACGAATGACATTGAGACGCAAGGTGGCGTGCGTATCCAGCCCTGTCTGCTCCAGGGCGGCCAACTGTGATTGTATGGACTCCTTCAGTGCGTCGGTTCTGCCAAAAAATGACAGCGGCTTGTCCAGCGTAAGCAGTATGCGACTGTCGTCGGTATAACTGTGTCCGGGTACGGCGATGCGGTCGACTGCTCTCAGGTCGAATTCGATTCGGGCTTGTAAGGCAGTGAGACTGTCCAAATCCTTATTCTGTGCGATGACACGGGTGTTGTCTGCCCTGTGTCTCAACAAGGCCGGATTGTCGTTGTTGATCATTGAAAGTGCACGGGGTAGGGTCAGCACTTTCGGAAAATCGGGTTTCGATTCCTGTGCCAGTGTGTTGATACAAAACGAACCGGCCAGCAGCCCGGCAAACAGACCGATAATTGGATTCAGCACTCTCGGCAAACGTAAAACCGTGTTCAACGTACTCTTGGAAAAACTATTAATTTGACGATGCTAAGTGGGTTGGTTCTCTCGACGGAACCGATTGAATCGGCCTGACTGATAATGCCCTTCTACGACAAATCGACCTAACAACAGAAAGTCGTGTGCATTCTTGAGTGTGCCGGTATAGCGGGTCATCAATTCACCTTTCCGATCAAAAAAGACGAACACCGGGGTTGCCCGAACTCGCAGAGTTTTGAGTGCAAAATCCTTCGATGTCAATTCTTCTCCCTGAAAACCGATGACCGGAATATCTCCTTCGGCATCAAGTGTTAAGACACGGAAGTGTTCCTTGAAATAGTTTTGCACCGCAACCCGGTTGAGGACTTGCTGTTTCATTCGTACACACCACGGACAGTCCTTGGTCTCGAACATGACCAAAATACCCGTTTTGTCTTCTTCCTGCACGATGGCCAGTTCTTCTTGAAAATCATCAAAAGAGACATCAAAAAAATCTTCGGCTTTACCGATTGCTGTTTCATCAATCAGTCCATTCTCATTGGCTGGTCCAGCCAGACTGAAGCACAGCAACAGCATAAATGATAGGGTTTGGGTTATAAGTTTCATGGCGAAAACCCTCGTTGACGATAGACTCAATAAAGCACTATACCATGTTTTTGAAAATTTCAAACGCTGTTTGAGCGAGTGCGATTAGTAAATATTTAGGGAATGATATACTTGACACACAAATCTGATCACGGATGAATCGGATGCTGGAATTTTCAAGCAATCCACCCGCCAACCTGCATTACGCCATGCGTTGGCTTGGGCTCGGAAATTCGTGTTGTTGCGCCACCATCGACGGCCAGCCGTCTTTGCACAATGCGGACAAGGGTTGGCTGCCTATAATCTGTTCGATTTGAGAGAAGGACAACGTAATCCTCTCGCTGTCCACTTTATCAAGGCATGTGGTCAATGCAACGTACCTTCTTGCTGGCCTTGCCATGGTCACTCGTGACCAACATATGCTGGATTAGGCCTGTGAGGGCCATGTCAAGGCATTGTATTGCCAGCGAGGTATGGATCATGAGCACTTACAATCGATTTGCGGTCAAAAAAATATTCAGTCGGTGCATACCCAGGTTGTCGCAATGTATTTAGTGCCGGCTTGCAGGGTTTTACCCCGATGCAGGTGGGTCCAAAAAGGAGGGAACAGCATCAGTACACCGGTTTTTGGCTGAACAGTGAGTTTTTGAAAATAAAATTCGGTTTCTCCGCCTTCGGAAACATCATTCAAGTACCAAATAGCCACGAGTTGCCGCTTGGTAAAATCCCCCGGGCCACTATCGATATGCCAGTGGTAGTATTCACCGATTTCGGTTTTCTGCATGTGGTAGCCGACGTCATGTAACCGATTGACCTTGAAAAAGGGATGTAGCGTGGCAAGCAGATTCAATGCTTCGAGGAGAGAACGTTGCAGTGATTTGTCGATTGTTTCCCATTGAGGCCGTCCACTGATCCGCAAGTCCGTCGATCGTTTGATCGAAGGTTCCAGTGTTTGTTGTTGCCCAATGCGACCGGGCATCTGCTGATCGGGATTTTGGTTGAACAGTCGGATCATCTGACGGCAGATTGTGCGGTCGAGCGCATTGTCTACCAGAAAAACAAATGACCCGGGTGCCAGTTCACGAAATTGCGGTGTTGTCATGGTATCGGGCAGCCCTCATGATCAAAGAAGCGGGTTTCTTCGACTTCTCCTTCACCGTTGATATCAACCGTGCTGATGTTCGGCAGACGGGAGACGAGATAGGTCGCCATGAGTGTCATGGAGGACTGATTATCCGTATGGAGTGCGGTCAGCAGTCGATTGGATACAATTTGACAGCGTTGTTTCCTGTCAGGTGCAAGGATGAAATATTTTCCAAGTTGCCATCCCCGAGCCATATCCTGATCCATTTTATCCAATATGGGCTGAGCCGTCTCTACCATCTGCGGTGTAATGGTCAATTGCCGGTATTCGTCATTAATCCGTATCGATAAACACAGTAGATTCATGGGACAATATGATCCAGTATCAAGCATGTTGTATCAAGCATATATCATTTGGTTGTGAAAACGGTGTCGTGAGCAGGTATGAATCAGGTTCTGATTGAGCAGAGTCCTTCTCCAATGAAATTGGAGGTGCTGAACGTGGACGACTGGGCCATTGCACGGGACCCCGAAGGTGTTGCCGAGCGATATTATCCCCAAACGGAAATGAGTTATATCGTTGACGGGGCAGGGACGATAACAACGCCGGAGGGCGAGGTTGTGCAATTCGCTTCAGGTGACCTGCTGACCATTATGCCGGAGACTCATTGTGTCTGGTATATCACCGAAGCGATAGAACGTCACTATAACAAAGGGTGATTGGTTGACAACGAAGAATCTGCTATTTTTCGACAGGGTCGACATGAATATTGATGAAACCTTATAGATCACGGCGGCGGCATCATGAATAGCAATTACTACGACACGATTTCCAAACTGGAAGAAAGTAATATCTCGAGGGACTATATTCTGGGTTGGGCCAGCGGGTTTCTGGGTAACCCGAAAATTGAAGAACAGCGCATCACCGATGGTTGGGAGGCCGGGTACCAGGATGGTCAGGCAAAGCATATCGATCATTCACAAGACTGGCCCTCGAAACAGAGGGTCGATGGCCGGTGAAATAGTAACAGTCTGACCGTGTCAACCCGATGGCAGGGTTTGCGGCGGACTTCACAAGCGGTGCCCCGGATGAGTGGAAAAAATCTAATAGCCGGATGCCCGTTTCAGTTTGTTGAATGACTTTTTGAATAGGTCATAGATTTCAGGACCATCAACGTCCATCACCTGATCAATGACCCATTTGTTCATCTGCGAGTGGCCCATAATGTCACGGATTCGGGCACCAAGGAGTCGGTATATCTCATAGCCGGGTTGATCATCAGTAAAACGAAAGCCGGCCATCGTTGTCGTTGTTTGGTTGAACCGGTCGACAAACGGCGTTGTGTTCGGTATCTGATCGAGAATATCCCGGGTATTCTCATCATAATGTCGTTGACAATCCTGCACGAGCGTCGTCAAAAAGGTTTGTCGCTCTTCTCCCGCCAGTTGCAAATACATCAATCGGTCTGCACAATGCATCAGGAAAAACAGGTATTCACGAATCGCATCAATCCGTTGGTGATCGTTGTCGTAGAGAAAATCCTGTTCATGCAGGTTTTTTGCCGCATTGAGGGAAAGACGCCAACAGATGGCGGACAGTGCATTGGCCAGTTCGCTGAGGGAGACGGACTTGCCCTTTTTTTTCCATCCGGTTCGAATCCTGGCTTTCTGCATCGTGGTCAGAGGGTTGATTGACAGACGGTCATTTTATCAGTGTAATGGGAGTATTGGGGGCAACTGCCCGGGGTTCGGTGTGTTCTGGATCATTGAACCGGTGACGCCAGCCGCCTTGACGGATTGCTCGGGTACATTCGCTCCAGATGGGGTTGTGCTATGATAGGCGCATGACTGCCCCGCCCCGCCGACGATTGCCGATCGGCATCCAGACGTTCCGCAAGATTCGGAACCGGGACTGCTACTATGTCGACAAGACCGCTCTGATCCGGCAAATGGTCGATCAGGGCGACTATTACTTCCTGTCGCGCCCGCGGCGTTTTGGCAAGAGCCTGCTGCTCGATACCCTGCGCGAACTGTTCGCGGGCAACGAGGCGCTGTTCCGGGGACTGGCGATCCACGATCACTGGGACTGGGACCCGGAACAGCCCCATCCGGTGGTGCGAATCAGTTTCGGCGGACTGTACAACCAGCCGGATGCCCTGGAGCAGAACATCATCACGCAATTGACCCTCATCGAGGAAGAGGCGGGGATTGATCTGGCCCCACCGGGGATGAAGGGCCCAGACCGTCTCTCAAGGCTGATCACCCATTGGTATCGACGCACCCAAAAGCCGGTGATCATGCTGGTGGACGAGTACGACAAGCCGATTCTCGATGTGCTCGACGATCCGGCGATGGCCCGGGCGAACCGGGATTACCTGAGAGGGTTTTACGGCATCCTGAAAGATTGTGATCGCTATATCCGGTTCGTGTTCATTACCGGGATCAGCATGTTCTCGAATGTCAACCTGTTCTCCGGGCTCAACAACCTGAAGAATATCAGCCTCGACCCGCGGTATTCCACGCTCTGTGGCTATACCGACCGTGATCTCGACACGGTGTTTGCCGCGGAGTTGCCGGGACTGGATCGCGACGAGATCAAACGCTGGTACAACGGCTATAGTTGGCTGGGCGAGGAGACGGTCTACAACCCGTATGATGCGTTGTTGCTGTTCGATAGTCGGAAATTCGAGCCCTACTGGTTTCGCACCGGCACCCCGACCTTCCTGTACCGGGAACTGGT
>LXNI01001857.1_pt1 | contig 16456 bp, 16 predicted proteins | sample 809091 | NCBI WGS metagenome assembly LXNI01 (sample SAMN04870527, study PRJNA318959) | sponge metagenome | biome: 01000161; feature: marine sponge reef; material: water | host: Sarcotragus foetidus | place: Greece: Milos, Mediterranean Sea | collected 2013-05-29 | depth 5-7 m | reverse complement strand
CCGACACACCCACCACCGACACGCCCAACTCCAGCTAGCCATCACCCTCATCATCACCAGCAAACTCATCGACTGGAGAAACCGCTGGAGCCCCAACTCAGTCCCTATCCGCTAATGCTCTTAGATACCCATCACGTGGTATCCGCCAGATCGTGTTCACCGATGCGATCACCGGGGACCTCTGCGCAGTTACGTCCCAATGGAACCCAATGTCCAAGTTCAGACCACGAACGATCTGTGGCCGTCTGCCGTGACCACCGCCAGCGGGCACAACAGCCCAACGGCGCTCACGCTTGTCCTCAAGCGCCTTACGCCGACCATGTAGCTCTCTGAACTTCTTCCGGCCAGCCTCCTGATCGAGGTCCAATTTCTCCTTAGACGCGAAGATGTGGAAAGGGAGAAAGCGAGGGTCGCTGCGCCCATCACAGCCAGCTTGCGTGATCCAGATCTCGAAGTCACGCTCCCAGTTCTTGGCGTCACCAGAGGCGAGGCTGATCGCGAAACTCTTGTACCGGCAGAATTGGAAAAGGGACACCGCCCACCTGTCTCGAAGGGGCGGCCTCGGGTTCGTCCGTACTCTCGGTTTACCGTCATATATCACGGCCACCGGGCGTCTGTGCATGTCCTCGTATAGGTGGGCAGCGTCCTGACGCCGCAGGACATGGGATCGTCGGCCAGCTTTCGACGTGAGGGCAACACATCGGATAGGCTTGACGTCCCAACCGCGCTCGTTCGCCTTGTTCACCACAGCATCGGACGATGCAGGCGTTCCTGTGAACACACGCCAGACGCGCGGCAAGCGATTGTCTGTCATCGTTGTGCTCGCATCGCGATCTCCGCGGGAATCGGAAGCTGCCTGAGCTCGTGATCGCTCATGAGAGACACACAACGAACGACGAACGCCTGTAGTTCGCTTTCCCGTTTCTGTCCCTTCGTTTGGACAACAAGAAGGTCCGGCGGCGCCTCGTAGTCGTGTGCTTGGAAGAATCCCAGCAGTCGCTCGTGGACACACTTGCGCATAGCAGCGTTCCACAGGCCGCGCAGCTGCGCAGGAAGTGCGCCTGTCCCTAGACCCTCACTTGCCCACTCAGCTAGCTGGCGGGCCTCATGCTCGGGCAATACTGTACCGTGTTCTCGAGCGAACTTTTCTCGCCAATGCTGAAGCGTTGACCGATCGACGGTCGGCAGCACGTCGGCTGATCGGTCGTCGTCTAACGCACGCACGCCGACAGCCTGACCGGATTCGGGATCCCACAACCAGGTGATATCTCTGCTGTAGTCGACAATCGCATGCCACAGGTCTGAGCGGATCTGAGTCTTCGGCGATGCTAAGAATTCGGATCTCACCCCCGAGCGGAACGGCTCTAGCAGTTCGACCGAATATGGCATGATTGAATAGTCGGGTTTGAGCATCGTGTGGAGTGATTCGACAAGATCCATGAATCGATCTGCTCCATAGTCGTTCTCGTGGAAGGCGCGGTCGGTCAAGTCCAGCATGCGGTTCTTCAATACGCTGCTCCGCATGCGATACCACTCCGGCTTACCGTCTCGTGCCGCAAGCTTGAAAGCATCAAGTACGAGTCTCTCTAGCTTCCGGGGGACATCCGTATCATTCGTCATATCTCACCTTCCTCGAAAGGGGCGCCAGCAGGGCAGGGTCCTGCCACTCGTTCCCGGCAACGGTGTCGTGGCCAGCCACATGCACACCGTTTACCACCAGCCCCCGCTGCACAACGAAAAGAGGGGATGGTCATCCGTCTGGCAGGTAGTTTCGTTGCCACCACCCTTCCCGGACTCTAGTTGGGCCTAATCGACGGGGGTACCCATCGACCGTGCCCCTCTAGGAGGCGCGGTTTTTCATCCCACAGTTCTCACCCGAGCTAGACGGGAGCCTCTCTGCTCGCTTATCACCCCCCAAGCACCACCAGCGGCGCGACGAACCTGAGGAACAGAACGCCGTCGGCGGTGCCGTAAGGCTCAGGAAGGAACTCGGGCGGGTCAGCGTGGTAGATGATTCCGACAGCGTCGAATTCCTCTGCGATGACAATCCTGCCGGCAAGTCGGCCGGGTACCCTCGGCGCCTGCTTCCGTTGGGCGGGAACGAGCCGGGCCACCGGCTTGCCGGCTCTGCCTATGACGATCTCCTCGCCATCAAGCACTCGGTCAAGAAGCCTGGAGAGCTGCGTTTTAGCTTCGCACACGCTGACGATCATTGGGCCAGTGTATTGACCAGACCAGACTTGACCAGACCTGCCGTCAACTCCGGCCCCGGAGCGCTTCGCGCTGCTGCCGGCCCTGTTCCTCAGGCTCAGGGCGTCATCCGTGGTGCGCTGGTCCTCAGGTTCGCCCGCCGATCAAAGACCAGCGGCCCGCCAGACGAGTGGATCACTGCCCGGCACAATACGCACACGGTTCACAGCCCGCCAGTTCTGGGCCGCCCGGATCCCCGCAGGCACCAATGGCTCGGGAGAGGTGATAATCGTCGACCCCGCCAACAACCGCGCCGTAATAGTGGCCGGCAATGACGTATGGCTAGTGGACTACACCCCCGCCGACCGCCTACAGATCGACAGCGGGCGGGTCCGCATCCTCACCTTCAAAGAAGCCCCTAACCGATAGGCGACCAACTCACCTTCCAGACCCCTCTAACCAGCGGAGCCCCCAACACCTACAATCTCACCAACACCTAACCCCCCAAGAGCCCGCGCCACGCTCGGCGCGGGACCGGGGAAGGGTCTAGTCAGCCCAGCCAGCAGCCCTTAAGGTTCCGGGAGAGTCTGCGAGACGGGCAAGTCAGTGACCGCATCCACCGAGCGGCCAGGCGGATCGGTTGGTGGTTCGTGGGAGGACCTTGCTAAACGGGTCGGTATGACACGCCAAGCGGTATACAGTCGCGCCGAGCGTGGCGGATGGACGAAGCGAGATGGTTGGGCAACCGACCAGAGTGAGGAAGAGGCATGAAGAATCGGATCCTGGGAGCGGTCCTAGCGATCGGACTGCTGGTATCCGGGTGTAGTTCGGACGCGGCGGTCGTCTCCGAGAATCTATCGAGGGCGGCGGACCAGTTCGAGATCACCAGGCGGGTCGTATTCTTCAACGGGATCACCGACTCCTACCTACTGGAGATCATCGGCTTCTGTTCCATATATGACGAGGGCCACCAACTGGAGGTTACGTGCAAGGTCGCAGACGGTGCGTACCGCAAGCACTTCTTGGGCCTCTCGGACAACGTGTCCTACTTCGTGGAGCAGTTGGACCCAGCCAACGTATCCGCGCACCACTACCGGGTCATCTTCAAACCGCAGGAGATCATCCCCGACGTCGACTTGGTGGCCGATACGGGAGACCTGCCCCGAGCCCAGCGGTAAGGGTGCCACGACTCTGGTAGTGGTGGATGCACAAGCTGCGTCCGGTCACAGATGGTGTCAGCCCATATCGCTGGGAGCCTTATCCCTGATCGCCCTGAACTGATCAGACTTCTGCGGAGAGTCGTGAGCCCCGACGCCCTGGGGACAGATGCGTGTCCGCCCTCGCCAGGTGAGCGCAGCCGCGGCCTAGGTGGTCAGATCAGCTGAACGTAACAAATACGCAACTACAGTCCTATTTCCGGCTGTTTCTGACCTAGGGTAAGGTGTACTTACCAAGCTATTGCTCGGAGGCTACTGTGCTGCTTGGATTCCAGGTCTCGAATCACCGTTCCTTCCTTGATCCGTCAGAGATCTCGATGAGCGCGGTGGACGAGAATCGACCGGCCGCACGCGGGTTCGACCGCCTGTCAGAACGGGTGTTGACGGTTGCGGGGATCTATGGTCCCAACGCATCGGGTAAGTCCAACCTCCTGGACGCGATCGCATGGCTGTCCAACGCCGTAGGGAGATCCCTGCGTGGATGGGATGAGTTCGTCCCTCGCGATCCCCATCGGTTCGGCAAGGGTCCGGCGGTGCCGTCGGTGTTCGACATCGCCTTGGTGGTTGACGGGATCGAGTACCAATACCACCTCGAAGTGGACGATGCGGCGGTGCTCTACGAAGAGCTTCGCAGCTATCCCGAAAAGAGACGAAGGGTCCTCTTCGAGCGCAACGGCCTGGAGATCGAATTCCGCCGGGGGTTGGTCGGCAAGAGAGCGGTGCGCGACGTGCTCACTGAAACCACGCTGGCTCTCACGGCCGCCACGCGCTTCCGGTTGCCTGATGTCGAGGCTGTCGGGCGGGCCATTGCCGGAATAGGCGCCCTAGATGATTAGTTCCAAGGGGTGGGGGGTGTTAAATCCACCGTTTCTGGGGTTGAGGGGTCCAAGATCCGGGGTGTCAATTTTCCTCGATCCTTGGAGGACCTGGTATGGGCCCGGACCTGGACACCCTCGCTACCTCACTATACGTGACGGTCGATGACCTGTTGGTGGAGCATCCCGAATGGGCGCCCGAGCGGCCCGGGGTCGGGATAGCTCCTCGCCTGTCCGACGCCGAGTTGGTCACACTGGCGGTGATCCAGGTGCTGGTGCGGTGCGACTCAGAGGCCCGTTTCCTGCGCTACGCGCATGCGCATCTGGGACCCTGGTTCCCGTATCTGCCTACCCGCCCGGCGTATAACAAGCGGCTACGCCGCAGTGCCCGGCTCCTCCAGCATGTGATCGGATGGCTGGCCAGAAACTCCCCGTCCTGGTACGACGACCTGTGGCTGGTGGACTCCACACCCGTCGAGTGTGGGCGTAGCCGCCAGACCGCCCAGCGCTCTGACCCGAGAGGATGGGCCGAATACGGCTACTGCGCGTCGCATTCCCGTTACTTTTGGGGGCTGCGTCTCCATCTCATAGCCACACCGGCCGGTCTACCGATCTCCTTCGCTCTCGCGGGCGCCAAAGCAGACGAACGCGACACCGCCCTAGACATGATCGCCGCCGACGACCTGGCCCGACCGGGTCAGGTCCTGGTGGCCGACAAGGGCTACCGAAGCGGCGACTTCGAGGAAACTCTCAACACGGCCGGGATCAGCCTCATCCGGCCCGCCACCAAAACAGAGACACCCAGATCCGGGTACCGATACCTCAAAGCATTCCGCCAAACCATCGAATCGGTCTATGACACCCTCAAAGACCAACTCGGTCTCGAACGCCACGGCGGACGCACCCCCACCGGTGTCGCAGCACGTGTGCTACAACGCATACTCGCCCTCACCACCGTCATCTGGCACAACCAAACCACCAACCGGCCAGGCCCAGCCCGCTCACTCATCGCATATGACCACTAAAACCTTGGAACAGATCATCTAGGCATGCGGCGGAGGTTGCCCAACTTCGCCTTTCGGTCCCCGACGCGGTACTTGTTCGTGGGGGAGGCGGAGGGTCGCCAGCCGACGCTAGGTGAGATGGTCGATGATCCGAGCCGGCGTGTCGCGCTGGACCTTCTGCGCTGGGCCGATCCTGGCATCGACCATGTCGAGATCATCGACCAGGATGAGGAGGCTCGATTTCATTCGGACCGTCTTCAACGGCGACTTCCGTCACATCGGCGGACACAGTTCGTCCGCCATGTTGTGGAAGAGGAGTACACCATGGACCTAGATGATGAGTCTGCGGGCACGCAGACATGGTTCCGTCTGTTAGGGCCGGTACTTGGGGCACTCAGGATAGGCGGGATCCTCTTGCTTGACGAGATCGACAGAAGCCTTCACCCCCGGCTCTCGAGCCAGTTGATTCAGCTATTCCAGGATCCTCAGACCAATCCTCGCAACGCTCAACTGATCTTCACCACTCACGACACGTCCCTGCTGAACGTCTTGAATCGTGACGAAGTCTGGCTGATGGAGAAGGGATCGGATGGGGCGTCGCGCCTCGTAGCGCTTGCCGAATACGGCACGGCGAGGGTAAGGAAATCGCTGAACCTTGAGAGGGCCTACCTGCAGGGCCGGTTCGGAGCAGTACCGGAAATCGACCAGATCGCCATTCGCCAAGCTCTTGGCCTTGCTGGCAGCGGCTGACGATGGGTCGTTCTCCACGGCGCAGGGCCCAAGGCCGCAGAAACCGTCGCAGAGTCGGAGTACGTCGACCAAGAAAGACCCTTCTCGTCTTCTGCGAAGGTGAGAGAACCGAGCCCGAGTATCTCAGGGCACTCAGGCAAGAACCATCGATTCGCGAGGCCGCATCGGTCGAGATCCGGTTGAGAAGGGACACGATCGGCGTAGTGCCGCCCCTGACTCTGGTCCAAGAAGCGGCGGAAGCGGCCGACCGGGCGTCAAGGGAGAGTGCTGAGATGGACGAGGTGTGGTGCTTGTTCGATGTCGAATGGCCTCAGAATCACCCGGATCTCCACCGAGCACTCGATCTTGCCCAGCGCAGCGGGAGGGTCGCCGTGTCGAATCCATGCTTCGAACTCTGGCTTGCCCTCCACTTCCAAGATTGTTCCAGCTGGTTAGGGACTAGAGCTGCGGAGAAGCTGCGCAGCCAGCATGACGGAAGCACGGGCAAGGGCGTGGCAGGTGAGATCTACATGCCACTACGCGAGGATGCGTCCGGCCGGGCCCGCCTACTGGATCAGGAGCATCGCAGGAACGGGAAAACGTTCCAGCGCGACAATCCATCTTCGGGGATGTTCTTGTTCCTCGACACCCTGGCGACTGCCGATTGACATCCACTACCAGACCTGGTGGGCGGCTTTCTCGTGTAGCTACGTAGATGCCTTCGCCCGGCCCCGCGTAAGCCCGGTCCACCTGTGCAGCCGCTGTCCGGGCTCACGTCTGCAACACCGCGATGATGATTCCCGCACCAGACGCAACGGAAGCGATGACCGTTGCGATAAGCCACATGGTCCGGTGGACCGCAGCGCGCTCAGCTTGGCGCTGACCATCAAGGATCGTGAGCAGAGACCCGGCCAGGTCGGTCCGGACGCTTGCGATGTCGGTACGGACCTCGGCCTGGCGGGCTTCATCCTTAGCGTCTACCAGGGATTCGGCGACAGTCATCGGAAGAGCTCGCTCCCTTCTCGCTCACCCCCGACCCTATCGTACCGCTAGGAGTTTTTCGAGGGGTGTGTCCCCGCCCTGCCGTCAGGCCGCCGCAGGCCGTGGTCGGGGGGTTTGGCCCTGAGCATGGTCCGGGATAATGTTGCGGCGCCGGTGGGGCGACGCAGATGACCGGGGCGTGGCGGTTGCGGCCTGACGGTCAATCGACATGTGCTGGTGCCCTTGATTCGAGGATTCCACGAAGATCGCCAGAACCACCCGACCGCGCCAGCCGATCAAGAACGCGAAAAACGCCGCGCCGCCCGCCTCCGGCGGATCCCACCCCCTGCCGCCGCCTCCTCGGCGCCTGAGCGCGTCCCGCCGTACCCTCTGCGAGGGTCGAAGAACAGGATGATCCCGGCCCCGGTCCGGTCGGTACCCAAAACACGGACCGTCGGTGCTTTGCGGCTACCCACCAGTATGCGACGGGCCTGTGACAGGTTCAACCCTCTTGTGGGAATGGTCCCGTAAACCCGACCGGGACATAGATTCACGACACCGGCCGGGCGTTGCGGTCCGGGACTTGGGCAATCCTCCCTGCGGTCGTCGCCTAGTCTTCAGTCGATGTGGCCAGAAGTCGGTGCAGTGTCCTCGAGTCTTGGATCCGACGCTCAAGGCCTGCCGGTGGCGAGGTGAGGATGCGGGGGACCGTGCGCACCAGGATGGCTCGGGCATTGCCGGCCGCGTTCGTGGTGCTGTCGCTGCTGGCGCCGGGGCAGACGGTTCCCGCTGTGGCCCAGTCCCAACCGGAGTTGTGCGATCCGGGAACGGTGGAACAGTTCACCGATGTGGAGGCCGCCGACTACGGCGCGGCGTACATACTCTGCATGCGCGCCCTGGGCTTGTCGATCGGTACCGGCGATGGAGCCTACGGGCCCGACCGGGCGCTGAGCCGTGGCCAGATGGCCACCTTCCTGGTGCGGCTATGGCGTGAGGTGTTAGGTCGCCAGTGTCCCGAAGGGGGATCGCCGTTCACCGACGTCCCTGCCGAGGGCACCCATTCGGCCAACATCGAATGCCTGTACAACCTGGGGATCACCTCGGGAGTGACTTCCACCACGTACGGGCCGCAGCTGCTGCTGAAGACCTCCCAGATATCACGGTTCCTGCTACGGGTCTACCAGAAGACAAGGAACATCTGCCCCGAAACCGGCGGCGCCGAGAGCGGCGAGTTGGAAGAGGCGGTGAATTGCCTTACCGCCCTCAACGTTCTGCCTCCGGGCGAAGGCCGAGGGGCAGGGCCGGTCACCCGGGCACAGATGGGGGTCTACCTGGTCGGGCTGTGGCACAACCTCTCCGGGAGAGGGCTGCCAGCCGAACCACCACCCGTCCGCCAGCCTCGCATCGCCTACAGCAGCTGCTACCTCGGCGAGCGTTTCGAGTGTTCGGAGATCGGGATGATCGACGCCGAGGGTACCGATCACCGACAAGTCCCGACCGCCGGGTGGTTACCACAACGGATAGACATGTATCCGGCCTGGTCGCCAGACGGTGCCAGGATTGCCTACAACGCCAGCGGCGAGATATGGGTGGTCGATGCCGACGGCACTGGTCACAGGCACCTCACCACCACCGGCTATGCCTCACCTTCGTTCGACTGGTCGCCCGACGGTGCCAGGCTCGTCTACTACGGCTACGGGGACGGGACGGGGTTGTGGGTCATCAATGCCGATGGCACCGGCAACCGGCAACTCACCACCGCTCGCCATCTCGGACCTTCGTTCGATTGGTCGCCTGACGGCGCCAGGATCGCCTACAGCGTCTACTACGGCCGCGAGGACGGGACCGGGTTGTGGGTGATCAATGCTGACGGCACCGGCAATCGAGAACTCACCACGACCGACTACTCCGCACCGACTTTCGACTGGTCGCCCGACGGCACGAGCATCGTGTATTCGGGTTATGACCGGGATAGTGAGGAGAGCGGGTTGTGGGTGGTGGATGCTGACGGTTCCGGTGATCGTCTGCTTGTCGCCACCGGCTACGTCACGGACGTCGATTGGTCGCCCGACGGCACGAGCATCGTGTATTCGGGTTATGACCGGGATGGCGAGGAGAGCGGGTTGTGGGTGGTGGATGCTGACGGTTCCGGTGATCGTCTGCTCACTGTCACCGGCTACGTCCTGGACGTCGATTGGTCCCCCAACGGCGCAAAGATCGCCTACAGCGTCTGGGAACCGGACAACGGAACATGGATCCGGGTGATCAACGCCGACGGCACCGACCACCGAGAGCTCCTGGGTTCCCGCCCCGGCCCCGACGAACCCCTCCGCTTCAGCTGGCTACGGTTCATCAAGGTCTCGTGACCTCAGCCCCCTGAGCCGCCCCAAGAACGCGGGAATCACGCCCGGGCAGTCCGCTGCTCCCGTGGGATTACTTCCCCGAGCCGCCGAAGAACGCGAAAACCACAGCCGGCGGGCTTCGCCCGCCGGGCGTTCCTGAGGTTCAGGGCGTCATGGTTGGTGCGGCGTTCCTGAGGTTTAGGGCGTCATGGTTGGTGCGGCGTTCCTGAGGTTTAGGGCGTCATGGTTGGTGCGGCGTTCCTGAGGTTTAGGGCGTCATGGTTGGTGCGGCGTTCCTGAGGTTTAGGGCGTCATATATGACGCCCTCTGCCCCAAGAATGCCTAGACGCCGCAGGTCGCGAAAATCCGGCGCCTCGCACCGGGCACTCCCCCACCGCCACCACCATGTTGTCGAGCGCGTTCCGTCCTCCCCCGGGGTGGGGGCTGCCTCGACGATATGTTCCCTCGCACGGTCCGGCCGACGTCGGGCTCCGGACCGCAGGTGCTTTCGGTTATCCAACATCGTAAAACTAGGGTGTGACATGAATAGCGGCGTTGAACAGTTGTGATGTCTGGGCTCGGTGTGGCGTTGCGGTAGGCGACTAGGAGATCTGCCCGGTCGGGCCACCCGTGGCCCTGCCATACCTCGCAGGACGCGAACGAGGCTCGGGATTCAAGAAGCTGGTTCCGAGAGGCCTTCTGACCGTTATCCTGGAGCCAGAACGCGAAAATCCGCTTGGGAGGACCGATGTTCGTAGTGTCGAGAAGAATCACCTGGTTGGTGGCATCCGTGCTCGCGGTGCTGCTGGGTATCTCGATACTCCCGGCCTCCGCCTGGAACGGGGAGGCTGACGAGCCGGCCCTCTACTCCGCCTGTGTGGGGCCGGCGCTGGAGGACGCCGCGTTCAGAGACGTTCGCCGGTATTCCGCCGCCACCCGGGACGCCATCGACTGTCTGGCCCATTACGGGATCACCTTCGGGACCGGCCCGGACACCTTCGCTCCCGACGCTCCGGTGCGCCGCAAGCACATGGCCCTGTTCCTCACCCGGGCAGCCGGACCGGCCGGGATCGACCTGCCGAGGCCGTCCAATCGCCCCGCTGAGGACTTCCGCGATGTAGCAGGACTGTCCATCCGGACGCGGGAGGCCATCGATCAGCTGGTCCAGTTGGGCATCACCCAGGGCAAGACCCGTACCACCTTCGATCCCAACGCCACGGTGACCCGCCGCCAGATGGCCCTGTTCCTGTACCGGTTCCTCGAATTGGCCCCGGTCGGTCCGGGAGGGATCGCTGTCGAGGATGCCTTCCCCGACGACAGGCACTTCGAGGACCTGAGGAACCAGCCGCTCAGCGTCTACGACGCGGTGCGGGCGCTGTTCGAGATGGGGGTGGTGGAAGGAACGTCGAGTAACGCCTTCGGCCCGGGCAGGCCGGTCGACCGCGCCGAGATGGCTCTGGCGATCGCCCGGATGCTCGGCCACACCAACGCCCGGCCCGCCGGCATCACCATCCAGACGGACGGCGTGGTGGTGGACGCCGAAGCCGACGCCGAGGTGGTGATCTCGATACGGGACCGGTGGCATCGCCCTGTGGCCGATGCGCTGGTGGATGTGTTTGAGTGGGACGTGCCGGACTCTCGCCGGGTCGACCCGTTCGACTCCCAAGGCCGGTGCGAGGACGACCAGGTACGGGCCGCATTCGGCAACGATCCCTGCGTCATCGATCAGAGCGACGACACCACGGACGTTGACGGGAACCTGGTCTACGACGTGTTCGTGGACGAGGACCTGACCGTGTGGGCGTGGACCGGTGACCTGCGTGACCGCTTCGACCTGGACCGCACGGAATATGTCTCGATTGAGTTCACCGCCGTGGAGCCCCCGGACGCCTTCAAGGTGACCGATGACATGCATCCCGAAGCGGAGAAGATGCTGTACGGGAGGTCGGTCACCTTCACGTTCCAGCTGGTCGACGTGGATGGGAACCCGGTCAGCCGCGAGGACGTGGAGATCGAGATCCGGACCGAGGAGTGGAGCCAGACGAGCCCCATTCAGCTGGCCAGCAGGACGACCAGGACCTACTACACCGACTCGGGCGGGCAGGTCACCATCCCCTACCACATCAACCGCGCCCGGTACGGCGACAGCGACACAGAAAGCCAACTGAGGGTCATCGTCCAGGATTCATCCGGTCTGGGTGTGACCGACGCGACCACGCGGACCGTCTTGGATCCGGACCCGGATCCGGACCCGCTCGTATGGTCCCGGGCGGCCCGTGCGCCCACCACCCTGGTGCTGAGCCAGACGCTTGTCTACCACACCGCCGAATCCTCCGGTGCCCGTAACCGAGTGACTGCCACCCTGATCGACCAGTACGGCGATCCGGTGCGGGGCGAGACGGTCCATTTCAGATCTAATGACGATGCTGGCCTCGGTGTCGATTCTACGGATGGGACCTTGGCCAAGGAGAACTACCGGAAGGACACCAGCCGCCGAGGGGAAGCGACAGTCACCTACCTCCGCAACTCCGCCACCGCGGGGGTCGAAGACTTCATGACCACCTACGTCGAAGGTTATGAGACGGAAGTGACCGTCACGGGGACGCTGCAGCACTACTGGGTCCTCCCGGCGCCAACGGGCCAGACCGAGGGTGAACTCCTACACCACGACACGAGGCGGAGCACCCTCGTGTACAACCCGTCGGGCGGTCCCTACAGGATCACGTACGATTCCAGGGACTACTACTACCAAGGCACCAGCCCGATCCACTACAACGACTTCCTTGCGAGGGTGACAGAAGGCGACACCCTCAGGGCCGACGTGACCTCCCACAGAGCAAGCGACGTCAACACCTTCACCATCGTCCGCTAGCCCCCCACCGCACCCCAATCCCCGGTTCCTGAGGTTTAGGGCGTCATGTGTGACGTCCTCTGCCCCGAGAATCTGGGGGGTGGGTTTTGGTGGCGAACCTGGGGTTTAGGGCGTCATGTGTGACGTTCTCTGCCTCGAGAATCTGGGGGGTGGGTTTTGGTGGCGAACCTGGGGTTTAGGGCGTCATGGTTGGTGCGGTGATCCTCAGGTTCGGGGCCGCGGTGCGGCCCGGTGCTACCCCCGTGTCCCCTCGCTTTCTCGCCCTCCGGCGAACAACACCCTTGAAGAAGTCCTTCATCGCGGGCACCTTGTACGTATTGACGCGTGCAAGAGCAAGCCAGCGGAAGGAGATGGCTATGGCGACACCGGCAGTGAGTGCCAAGATCCGGCGGCTGGCGGACTCACAGCATGGGCTGATAACGGGCGACCAGGCGCTCAAGGCAGGCCTCTCAAGGTCCACGATCAGACGCAGGATCGAAACGGAAGAATGGGAAGGGTTGGACAACGACGTCTACCTGGTCTACGGAACTCGGTCGACGATCGTCCATCTGCGGGCAGCCGTCCTCGCGTTGCCAGCAGCGGTCTCTCATCAGTCCGCAGCCCAGCTACATGGGTTGGGTTGTGAATCGTTCAACGGAGCCGTGGTTACCGTGCCCTATCGGCGCACCAACCGCTTCGTAGAGGTTCAAGTCCGACAGTCGACCGACCTCGACCGGCGGTACGTAACACACATTGCCGGGTTTCCTGTCACCAACCCCATCCGGACCCTTTTCGACCTGGCATCGGTGACCGAGATCGACGAACTGCTTGGCATCGCGCAGAAGGCACTGGCGGGGCGCAGAGTGACCTTCGAAGGCCTCGCCGAGATCCTCGAAGAGCTAGGTCGGCGGGGTCGTCCCGGTACCACCCGGTTCCGAAAGCTCCTCGAGGAGGTCTCGCCCGGGTGTGCCGCCCCGGAAAGCGTCATGGAGGAGAAGATGATCGCCCTTCTCAGCGCAAGCGACCTGCCGATGCCCACTCTCCAGATGCCCCTCCCATGGCGGGGTCCCGTCAAGGGTCGAGCCGACTTCGCCTATGAAGACGCCCGAGTGATCATCGAGTGTGACGGACGACGCTGGCATACAACCATGGAGGCGTTCGAGAAGGATCGCCGCCGGGACAATCTCGCTCAACTGAAAGGTTGGAGAGTCCTGCGCTTCACCTGGCACGACCTCACCGAGAGGCCTGCCAGAGTGCTGGACCAGATTACCCAAGCCCTTCGCCCGGCCGCATGACCAGCGACCCAACCACCCGCATCAGGGCCTCTGAAGTCAGCCTCGATTCCGGAGTGGCTACCATCCTGTAGCGGACTATTCCATGCTCGGACTCGATCGTCTCCCAGGAAGGCCAATGACCACCAAGCCGCGCCCTGCTGCTTCGCTGACCGCTCCTCTTTACCGCCTGTACGAGCGGCGCCTCCTGCGTCAGCTGGATCCGGACCGCCTCCCCCGTCACATCGGGATCATCCTGGACGGCCACCGGCGCTATGCCCGGGCCGAGGGCTTGGAGACCTATTCCCACAGCTACCGCAGCGGGATGAGACGGTTCGAGGAGTTCCTGGGCTGGGCGGCCGAGTTGCCCATCCCGTCCATCACCGCCTGGGTTCTCTCCACCGAGAACCTGGCCCGTCCGGCGGAACAGATCGAGCCCTACTTCAACACGCTGATCGAGATGTTCGGACGACTTCCGGAGCGGGCCAACCGCCTGGGCTTCCAGCTGAAGGTGATGGGAAGCCTCGACCTGCTACCCGCCGACCTGGTGAAGGCCGCCAAGCATGCCGTGGAGACCAGCCGGTCGGCTTCTCTGGACTCCCGGAAGGTCACGGTCGCCATGGGTTACGGCGGGCGCCAGGAGATCGTTGATGCCTGCCGGGACCTCGTCGACGAGCTGCTCGGGAGCGGGACGCCACCCGAGGAACTGGCCGAACATGTGGATGTCACCGGCATAGCCTCCCACCTCTACGAGCCCGACCAGCCGGATGCCGACCTGATAATCCGCACCTCGGGCGAGTCCCGGCTGTCGGGGTTCCTGCTGTGGCAGGCCGCCTATGCGGAGTACGCCTTCGTAGACGTGTTCTGGCCGGCCTTCCGGCGGGTCGACTTCCTCCGTGCCCTGCGAGACTACGCCGCCGCCGACCGCCGCTTCGGCCGCTAAACCCCGGAGGGTCCGGGGACACTACCAACCGGAGCCACACCGCAACGGCGGGCCCCCTATCGCTCTACCCGGTCACCCTCCGACCGGTCCGTATGCCTCCATCCGCTGCTCGGCGATGGCTATGTAGTCGGGGGAGACGTCCACCCCGATGTAGTCCCTCCCGGCCAGAAGCGCCATCTTGGGGGTGGTGCCGGAACCGCACATCGGATCGAACACCAGGTCCCCCGGCTCCGTCCAGGACCGGATGTGGTCGCCGGCCAGCTTCTCGGGGAAGACGGCCGGGTGGCGGAAGGCCACCTTGTCCCTGGTCGTACCTCCCAAGCCAACCGCATACGCCCAGATGTTGGTCCTGGTCTTCTCCTTCTTGAGCTCCTTGAGCACCTTGTTGTTGATCGCATCCGGGCCCTTGTTGTGGACGAGCATCTCGTACCCGCTCCGCACCGTCGGCTCCTTGAGCGGGTGGAAGGTCTTCGGGCTTCCCTTGCTCAACACGAACATGAACTCGTACGCGTTGGTGTACGCGTTGGAGCGCATGAAGGGGGTGTTCTTCTTGCGGTAGATCATCACATCGTGCATCCGGAATCCGATCTCCTGGAAGTAGAGCCCTTGCCGGAAGCTCGAGAGGGTGCGCCGTCCCCGGTCGATCTTGTCCCCGACCACCCACACCACCACGCCGCCCGGCTTGGTGACCCGGAACAGGCCGCTCGCTATGGCTTCGAAGTCGAATGAGTACCCGTTGTAGTCCCGCAGGTTGTCATAGGGCGGGGAGGTGACGGTGAGATCGACAGTCCCGGCGTCCATCCGAGCCATGAACTCCACGCAGTCCGCCACGTACAGATGGTTGCGCCTGATGCCCGTCCCGCCCGGTCCGGCGCCGGCCACCCTGCCGCCCACATGGCGCTCGTGTTCCTTCTCTATGGCCTCATACATGGTCGTCCTCGCTGCTCTCCACTATCCCGGAGTGCGCGTTCCCCGCAGCCGGAGGGTCCGCCTCGCATTCCTGCCTCATAGTCCTTGCGTACTCCTTCACCACGTCGGCCTTCCCGAAGCCGGGGGTGATGGTGTTGTTCTGCGACAGGGCGGCGAAGTCCATGGCCAGTAACCGGTCGAGGACGGCCGGGGTCCTGGCCTTGAACAGGATCCATTGCTTGGTGCGCTCGCAGCGGTCTGCCGAGGTCTCCCGCCTCGAGTAGTCCTGGTAGCCCTGCCGGGGCACGGCGAAATCGAAGTCGTGCTCGAAGACCTTGAGCGCTCCGGGCGTGTTGTTGTACTGCCACATCTCGAAATCGGCGTGGCGGATGGCGGGCGGGCTCAGCAGGCGCATGTCCTCGAAGTCGTGGTTCTCCTCCCTGGTCCAGACCTGGAACTCGGCGTTGAGCCGGTAGTCGGGCTCGGCGCGGGTGTAGAAGGCCGGGGCGGACAGTTCCATCGCTGCTATCCACCGGAACCCGGGACGCAGGTTCTTGTGGACCGAGTATTTCCGGAACTGGACGGGGACCACGAAGCCGATGGTGTTCGCCATGGCGGCCGCCCGGTTGAAGAACCGGATGGCGAGCTTCGACCGGTGGCCGAAGGGCGGATTGCCCACCACGACGGTCTGGCGGGGGTCCTTGATCGTGTTCTCGAAGAGCCAGGTCAGGAAGTCGTGCCGGATGATGCCGGCCCGCCGCGGGTCGATGTCGATACCGATACGCCGGTCGCGAGGCAGCGGGTCAAGGAAGCAACCCTCCCCGGCGCTCGGCTCCACGTAGAAGACACGGTCGTGCCGGAGATCCGCCAGCCCGTCGAGCGTCTCGCGCAGGAAGCGGACGCATCGGCTCGCAACGGCCGGCTTGGTGTAGATCTGATCCAGCCCGATGGCGCCACCTCCTCCCTGCCATGCCAAACCCTAGGTGCCGCCCCTGACACTTAAGCGGTAATGCGAGGATGGCGTCCGGCGGCCCGGGCCCCAATGCCCCGGTTAACCCTCATCCGGACCGCCGGATGTGCATTAGAGCATTAGCGGATAGGGACTGAGTTGGGGCTCCAGCGGTTTCTCCAGTCGATGAGTTTGCTGGTGATGATGAGGGTGATGGCTAGCTGGAGTTGGGCGTGTCGGTGGTGGGTGTGTCGG
>LXNI01001856.1_pt1 | contig 16485 bp, 14 predicted proteins | sample 809091 | NCBI WGS metagenome assembly LXNI01 (sample SAMN04870527, study PRJNA318959) | sponge metagenome | biome: 01000161; feature: marine sponge reef; material: water | host: Sarcotragus foetidus | place: Greece: Milos, Mediterranean Sea | collected 2013-05-29 | depth 5-7 m | reverse complement strand
GTGCATGCCGAGAATGCCGGATTGCGGCGGGTTGAGGATTGGCGCCGACATGAGCGAGCCGTAAACGCCGCCATTGGAGATCGTGAAGGTGCCGCCGGTAAGGTCTGCCATGGCGAGCTTGCCGTCCCGCGCCCTGGCGCCGAGATCGGCGATGCTGCGCTCGACCTCGGCGAAGCCCATCCGGTCGGCATCCTTCAGCACCGGCACCACAAGGCCCTGCGCCGTGCCGACGGCCACGCCGATGTCGTAGTGGTTCTTGTAGATGATGTCGTCGCCGTCGATCTCGGCATTGACCGCCGGAATTTCCTTGAGCGCGCCGATGCAGGCCTTGACGAAGAAGGACATGAAGCCGAGCCGCACGCCGTGCCGCGTCTCGAACGCCTCGCGATAGCGCCGGCGGAGCGCCATCACGCCGCTCATGTCAGCCTCGTTGAAGGTAGTCAGCATGGCGGCAGTGTTCTGGGCGTCCTTGAGTCGCTCGGCGATGCGCCGGCGCAGACGCGACATCCGCACCCGCTCCTCGCGCGGATGGTCGGGCCGCGGCGCCCGGGGCTCGGCAGCGGCCGGGGCGGCAGCGGCAGCGGCAGCGGCAGCGGCCGGAGCAGCCGGGAGCGGCGGAGCGGCGGCGGCGGCCTCCAGATGGACGAGCACATCGCCCTTGGTGACCCGCCCGTCCTTGCCGGTGCCGGTGACGGCGTTGGGAGCGAGTGCGTTGTCCGCCAGCAGCTTGCGCGCCGCCGGGGAGAGCGGCGGCGCGTCGGAGGCGGCCGGCTCCGCCGCCTTCGGCGCAGGCGCGCTCATGGTGGGCGCGGCGCCGGCCGCCAGGCGGCCCAGCACGGCGCCGACTTCCACTTCCTCGCCCTCGCCCGCGAGAATCTCTTCCAGCACGCCGCTCCGGGGCGCCGGCACCTCGACCGTAACCTTGTCGGTTTCGAGCTCGACCAGCGGTTCGTCCGCCTCCACCGCATCGCCCGGCGCCTTCATCCAGCGCGCGACCGTCGCCTCGCTGATGCTCTCGCCGAGCTGCGGCACATGGATCTCGATCGCCATCGCCTGGTCTCTCCTCCGGTCAGCCCGCGCCAAGCGCCTCGGCGACCAGCGCCTTCTGCTCGAAATTATGCCGTGCCAACAGTCCGGTCGCCGGGGACGCCGCCTCTCGCCGGCCGACATAAAGGGGCCGGCGCGCCTTGCTGCCCACTTCCTCCAGCACCGCTTCGATGCGCCGGTCCACAAAGGTCCAGGCGCCCATATTGCGCGGCTCTTCCTGGCACCAGATGATTTCGGCCCCGGGATAGCGGGCCAACTCCTCGGCCAGCGTGCCCTCGGGGAAGGGATAGAGCTGCTCGACGCGAAGAAGCGCCACATCGCGAATCTTCTCCTCGCGACGCTGCTGCAGCAGGTCGTAATAGACCTTGCCGGTGCAGAGCACGACACGGCGGATGGCATCGCCGGCATTGATCTCGTCAATCTCCGGCATCACGCGGTGGAAGGAACTGCCCTCGGCAAGCTCGTCGAGCCCGGAGACGCAAAGTCTGTGCCGCAGCAGCGATTTCGGCGTCATCACGACCAGCGGCTTGCGGAACTCGCGCCTCACCTGGCGGCGCAACGCATGGAAATAATTGGCCGGCGTCGTCGGATAGACGACCTGCATGTTGTCTTCCCCGCAGAGCTGGAGATAGCGCTCCATCCTGGCGGAGGAGTGCTCCGGCCCCTGGCCCTCATAACCGTGCGGCAACAGCATGACCAGGCCTGACATGCGCAGCCATTTCGACTCGCCAGAGGAGATGAACTGGTCCATCACCACTTGCGCGCCATTGGCGAAATCGCCGAACTGGGCCTCCCACATCACCAGCGCATGCGGCTCGCTCTGGGAGTAGCCGTATTCGAAGCCGAGCACGGACGCCTCGGCGAGCGGGCTGTCGATGATCTCGACCCGGCCCTGGTCCGGCCCGATATGCTGGAGTGGGACATACCGGCTCTCATCCGTCTGGTCGCGCAGCACGGCGTGGCGCTGCGAGAAGGTGCCGCGCCCGCAATCCTGGCCGGACAGGCGCACGGGAATCCCTTCCTCCGCGAGCGTTCCGAAGGCGAGCGCCTCCGCCGTCGCCCAGTCGAGGCCCACGCCGGTTTCGAAGACCTTCGACCGCTGCCGGAACTGGCGCGCGATCTTGGAGTTGAGATTGAAGCCCTCCGGCACCTCTGTCAGGCTCAGGCCGACCGCCTGCAACCGGTCGAGGGGCACGGCCGTCGAGCCGCGCCGGTCGCCTTCGCTCGCCACCTCGATTCCGCTCCACGCCCCTTCCAGCCAGTCCGCCTTGTTGGGCTTGTAGCTGTTCGCAGCCTCGAAATCGCGGTCCAGCTTTGCGCGGAAACTTTCGACGATGCCGTCCGCCTCATCCCGGGTCAGGAGGCCCTCCGCGACCAGCCGGTCGGCATAGATGGCCCTGGTGGTCGCATGCCTGTCGATGGCCTCATACATGAGCGGCTGCGTGAAGGCCGGCTCGTCCGCCTCATTGTGGCCCTGGCGGCGATAGCAATACATGTCGATGACGACATCACGCTTGAACCGGAAGCGGAACTCGGTGGCGATCCGCGCCACATGCACCACCGCTTCGGGATCGTCGCCATTGACATGGAAAACCGGCGCCTGGACGATCTGCGCCATGCCGGAGCAATAGGGGCTGGAGCGCGAATCCGTCGGCGAGGTGGTGAAGCCGATCTGGTTGTTGATGACGACATGGATGGTGCCGCCGACCTTGTAGCCCTTGAGCTCGGAGAGCTCGAAGGTCTCCGCAACGAGGCCCTGCCCGATAAACGCCGCATCGCCATGCAGCAGGATCGGCATTACCTTGTCGCGCTCATGGTCGCCGCGCTGCTCCTGCTTGGCCCGCGCCCGCCCGATGACGACCGGGTTGACGATTTCGAGATGGCTGGGGTTGGGGCAAAGCGAGAGATGGATGACATTGCCGTCGAACTCGCGGTCCGACGACGTGCCGAGATGATATTTCACATCGCCGGAGCCCTGCACGTCCTCGGGGTTCGCCGGCTGGCCCTGGAATTCGGAGAAGATCGCCTGGAACGGCTTGCCCATGAAATTGGCGAGCACATTCAGCCGCCCGCGATGGGCCATGCCGACCACCGCCTCTTCCAGCCCCATCTCGCCGCCGCGCTTGATGATCTGCTCCAGCGCCGGGATCAGCGCTTCGCCGCCTTCCAGTCCGAAGCGCTTGGTGCCGATATATTTGCGGTCGAGAAAATGCTCGAAGACCTCCGCCTCCGTCAGACGCTCCAGGATGGCGCGGCGGCCGCGTTCGGTAAACTCGGTGCGGTTCAGCGGGCGCTCGATGCGCCTCTGGATCCAGGCCTTCTGGTCGGGATCCTGGATGTGCATGAACTCGACGCCGATGCTCGAACAATAGATGTCGCGCACGGCCGCCACGATCTCGCGCATCGTCGCCCGCTCGCGGCCGAGCACGCCATCGATGAAGATCGGACGGTCCCAGTCGTCCTCGCCGAAACCGTAGGTCGCAGGGTCGAGCTCGGGGTGGTGCTCCGGTTCGTGGAGGCCGAGCGGATCGAGCCCGGCATAGAGATGGCCGCGCACCCGGTAGGCGCGGATCAGCATCAGCGCGCGGATCGAATCGAGCGTCGCCTGCCGCCCGCCCTCTGCGGGCTCCGCAAGCGCTCCGTTGCCCGCGGGCGCCGCGTCATGGCCGTTGCCGATCACCTGTGGGCGCATCCGGCCCCAGGCCGCCGGCACGGGCGCCTCAGGCGCGCGTCCGTTCGATTTCAGATCCGCAAAGAACACCGTCCAGCTTTCGTCCACCGAATCCGGGTCATGCAGATATTGCTCGTAAAGCTCCGCAATGAAGACGGCATTGCCGCCATGCAGAAAGTCGTCCGCCGCAGAAGATACCGCCATTGCCTCGTTACCTCGCTTCCCGCCTCCCTGCCGGCGCATCAGCGACCCAGCGCCTCAAGCATGGTCTCGCCGAGCGCCGCCGGCGAACGGCTCACCAGGATACCGGCCCCGGCAAAGGCCTGGATCTTGTTCTCCGCCGTGCCCTTGCCCCCCGATACGATAGCGCCGGCATGGCCCATGCGCTTGCCCGGCGGCGCCGACGCCCCGGCGATGAACCCTACGGCCGGCTTGCGCTCGGGAAGGCCAGCGTAGAACGCCGCCGCGTCTTCCTCCGCGCTGCCGCCGATCTCGCCGATGATGACGATGCCCTCGGTTTCCGGGTCGTCGTGGAAGAGCCGCAGGCAATCGATGAAGTTGGTCCCGTTCACCGGGTCGCCGCCAATGCCGATGCAGGTGGACTGGCCGAGGCCGGCCGCAGTCGTCTGCGCGACCGCCTCATAGGTCAGCGTGCCGGAGCGCGAGACGATGCCGATGCGCCCGCGCTGATGGATATGGCCCGGCATGATGCCGATCTTGCAGGCATCGGGCGTGATCGCGCCCGGACAGTTCGGCCCGATCAGGCGCGATCCGGAGCCGGCCAGGGCCCGTCTGACGCGCACCATGTCCAGCACCGGCACGCCCTCGGTGATGCAGACGATGAGCGGGATCTCCGCCGCCGCCGCCTCCAGCATCGCATCGGCTGCAAAGGGCGGCGGCACATAGATGACCGTTGCGTCGGCCCCCGTTTCCGCCTTCGCCTCAGCCACGGTGTCGAATACCGGCAAGCCCAGATGGCGGCGGCCGCCCTTGCCGGGCGCCACCCCGCCGACCATCCTCGTGCCGTAGTCGATCGCATGCTGGGAATGGAAGGTGCCCTGCCTGCCGGTAATGCCCTGGCAAATCACACGGGTGCTCTCGTCGATCAGCACCGCCATGCCTCAGCCCTCCCCGACCGCCGCGACGACCCGGGTCGCCGCCTCGCCAAGGTCGTCCGCCGCGGTAATCGGCAGGCCGGATCGGGCGAGGATGCGCTTGCCCTGCTCCACATTGGTGCCTTCGAGGCGCACCACCAGCGGCACGTCGAGGCTCACTTCCCGCGCGGCCTCGACAACGCCGTCCGCGATCACGTCGCATTGCATGATGCCGCCGAAGATATTGACCAGGATGGCTTCGACATTGGGGTCGGACAGGATGATCTTGAACGCGCTGATGACGCGCTCCTTGTCGGCGCCGCCGCCGACATCGAGGAAGTTGGCGGGCTCCGCGCCCTGCAGCTTGATGATGTCCATCGTCGCCATGGCGAGGCCGGCGCCGTTCACCATGCACCCGATATTGCCGTCGAGCTTGACATAGCTGAAGCCGAGCGCATCCGCCTGCCGCTCCACCGGCGTTTCCTCGTCCTCGTCGCGGAGCTCGTCCACCCCGGGCTGGCGGAAGAGCGCATTGTCATCGAAGCTCATCTTGGCGTCGAGGGCGAGCAGCGCGCCGCTTCCGGTCACAACAAGCGGGTTGATCTCGATCAGCCCGGCGTCGAGCTCCGTGAACGCCCGGTAGAGATCGCCGAGCAGCGCCCCGGCCCGCCCGGCCCCGGCCGCTCCCAGGGCGAAGGCAGCGGCAAGGCGGCGGCCGTGATGCGGCTGCACCCCGGTGGTCGGGTCGATCGAAAAGGTCACGATCTTCTCCGGCGTCGCTTCCGCTACCTCTTCGATGTTCATCCCGCCTTCGGTGGACGCGACGACGGTGACGCGCCCGACGGTCCGGTCCACGAGCAGGGAAAGGTAGAGCTCGCGGGCGATATCGCAGCCTTCCTCGACATAGATGCGCTTGACCACCCGCCCCTCGGGGCCGGTCTGGTGGGTCACGAGAGTGGTGCCGAGGAGCCCGGCCGCCGCCTCGCGCACCTCCGGAACGGACCGCACAAGCTTGACGCCGCCGGCCTTGCCGCGCCCGCCGGCGTGAATCTGCGCCTTGACGACCCAGACCGGGCCGCCGAGCTTTTCCGCCCCCTCGACCGCCTCGTCCACCGTATAGGCGACATGGCCGCGCGGCACCGGCACATCGAAGCGCGCCAGCACACCCTTTGCCTGGTATTCGTGAATATTCATCGGACGCTGCGCCGCCCGCGCATTATTGCCATGCGACCCGCTCCGTCTTGCTGTCCTGCCGCCGGCGGGCCGGGGCGATCGCCCATATCAGGGAAACCGGCCCCACCGCCTACGCTAATCCGCCGCCTGGGCGCGCATGCGCTCCGCGACCTCGACCAGTTCCCGCACCGCCGCCACGGATTGGTCGAAGGCGGCCCGGTCGGCCTCCGAAAGGCGGATTTCGACAACGCGCTCGACGCCGCCTGCGCCGATCACCGCCGGCACGCCGACATAAAGGCCGTTCACGCCGTACTCGCCGTTCAGCCATGCGGCGCAGGGCAGCACACGCTTCTTGTCCTTCAGGTAGCTCTCCGCCATCTGGATGGCCGCCGAGGCCGGGGCGTAGAAGGCCGAGCCGGTCTTGAGCAGGTTGACGATCTCCGCGCCGCCGTCACGTGTGCGCTGCACGATGTCCGCAACCCGCTGCTCGGTCGTCCAGCCCATTGCGACGAGGTCCGGCACCGGAATGCCGGCAACGGCCGAATAATTGACCAGGGGCACCATGCTGTCGCCGTGGCCGCCCAGCACGAACGCCGTCACGTCCTCGACCGAGACATCGAACTCCTCCGCCAGGAAATAGCGAAAGCGCGCCGTGTCCAGCACGCCCGCCATGCCGACGACCTTGTTCGGCTGAAAGCCGGTCACCCCCTGCAACACCGCGACCATCGCGTCGAGCGGGTTGGTGATGCAGATCACGAAAGCGTCCGGGCAGTTGCGCTTCAGGCCGTCGCCGACCGCGCCCATCACCCTGGTGTTGATCCCGACCAGATCGTCACGGCTCATGCCGGGCTTGCGCGGCACGCCGGCGGTGACGATGACGACATCGCAGCCCTCAAGGGCCTCATAGCTGCTTGCGCCGGAAATCCGGGCGTCGAAACCCTCTACCGGCGCGCTCTGGACGAGGTCGAGCGCCTTGCCCTGCGGCATGCCCTCGACAATGTCGAACAGCACGACATCGCCCAGTTCCTTAAGGCCGGCCAGATGGGCGAGCGTGCCCCCGATATTCCCTGCGCCGACCAGCCCGATCCTGTTACGCGCCATACGAAATCACCCCAATCGCCGCGACGCCGCTGCGACTTGCAACCTAATGGCTTTGATCGCCCCCGACAAGCGGGTCGCCGGCCGGCTCGTCTCCGGACCAGGGATCCATTTCATAGGCGGCGGACGAGGTGCGCGGCAGCACGACGAAAGCGCCCTTCTCGGCCTCCTCCGCATCGGCGCTCCGGGTTCGGCGATAGAGGGCGAAGCAGCCGAGGCCCGCGGCGATGCAGGCCACGCTGTCGAACAGCGCGCCCGGCCCGGCGAGGTCCATGGCGAGCGCGGCGACCGGCGGCCCGATCATGGCGCCGATGCCGAAGGCGATGAGGAGCCCGGCCGCCGCCGGCACGCTGTCTTCCGGCGGCAGCCGGTCATTGGTATGCGCGGCCGCGAGCGGATAGACCGCGAAGATCAGCCCGCCAAACGCCGCGCCGAACGCCATCAGCATTTCGAGCGAGCTGTCCCCGAGCAGCCGGAAGAGCAGCGCCGCGGCGAGCGCGGCGAAGCAGACCCCAGCCATGACCAACCGCCGCTCGATGCGGTCCGAGAGCCGGCCGAGCGGGAAGGACAGCAGGAAGCCGCCGCCGATCAGGGCGAAGGCGAGCGCCGCCGCGCCCGAAACGCCGTGCCCGGCGGCGACGGCATAGACCGCAGCCAGCCCGTGCAGCGGCCCGATCATGGCGCCGGCAAGCACCGCAGCGGCGATGCCCAGCGGCGAGATGCGGAACAGGTCGCGGAAGCGCAGCCGCGACGGCTCGGCGACGCCGGGCTGCGCGCGGCTGGAGAGCGACATCGGCAGAAGCGACAGGCTCAGCAATATCGACGCGATGCTGAAGAGCGCGAACCCGTTCGTATCCGCGACCGTCATCAACAGCGGGCCGACGCCGAGCGCCGCATAGCTCGCCATCATATAGGCGGAGAGCGCGGAGCCCCGCCGGGCATTGCCTGACACATGGTTCAGCCAGCTTTCCATCGCCAGCAGCACGCCCGCCATCGCAAAGCCATTGGCGAACCGGACCGCCGCCCAGACGAACGGCCCGCCGACAAGCGCATAGGTCAGCGCCGCCGCCGACAGCACCGTCGCGAAGCTGGCGAAGGCGCGGATATGGCCGACGCGGTTTATGACCCGGCCGGACAGGCTCGATCCGCCGAGCTGGCCTGCGAAATAGGCCGCGGTGACCAGCCCCGCCACCGATGCCGCGAAGCCGGCGCTCTCCAGCCTCACGCCGATCAGCGCGGTGAGCAATCCGTTGCCGAGCTGGATCAAAGCCGCCGCTGCCAGGATCGGCAGGATAGGCCCCAGATAGACGGGCATGGGGGGATACCTCGCGGGGGAGGACGGCGACAGCGCGCGCGGTTCAGGCAGCCAGATGGCGGCGCGCGATATAGTCCTCCGCCTGCATCTCGATCAAGCGCGAAGTTGTGCGGCGAAAACTGTCGGCTCCGAGGCCCTGGGGATAGAGCTTGTCCGGGCTCACGGCAGCCGACAGCACGAGATTGCAGCGCGCCTCATAGAGCGCGTCGATGAGGTTGATGAAGCGGCGCGCCTCGTTGCGGTCTTCCGGGCGCAGCGCCGGCACGCCGGCGAGGATGAAGGTATGGAACCGGGCAGCCAGCGCCAGATAGTCGCCGGCGCCGAGGGGCTTGCGGCAAAGGTCATCGAATTGGAACCGCGCCACGCCGCGCGCGGCCTCCGGGACCGCGATCTCGCGCCCGCGGACCGAAATCGTGTCCGGCGCGCCCTGCTCCCTGTCGGTGAGGTCGCGGAACGCCCGGTCGAGCTCGGCGGCTGCGCGGGCGTCGAGCGGCGCATGATACACTTGCCGCCCCCTCAGCCGCGCCAGCCGGTGGTCCTCGCCGCCGGCCAGCTCGAACACGCAGAGGCGCCGCCGCAGCATGTCGATGAAGGGCAGGAACCGCTCCCGCTGCAGGCCGTTGCGGTAGAGATCCGCCGGCGCGGTGTTGGAGGTCGCGACCACGATGACGCCCCGCGCCAGCAACGCCTCGAACAACCGGCCGAGGATCATCGCATCGGCGATATTGTCCACCTGGAACTCGTCGAAACAGAGCAGCGTCGCGTCCGCGGCGACCGCCGAGGCAAGACCCGGGATAGGATCGCCCGCCCGCTTGCGCATCCGGTGGGCGCGGTCGTGGATCTCCGCCATGAAGGCGTGGAAATGCACCCGGCGCTTGCGGGCCACCGGCGCGGTCTCGAAGAACAGGTCCATCAGCATGGACTTGCCGCGCCCGACCTCCCCGTGGATGTAGATGCCCTTCGGCGCCTCCACAGCCGGCACGGCACGGCGCGCGAGGCCGAGCCGGCCGAGCCAACCGCCAGCCTTACCGGCGCCGGAGAAGGCCCGCAGAGCGTCATGCAGGTCCTGGAGGGCCTGCGCGCAGGCTTCCTGGTCCGGGTCGCCGCTCAGCGTTTTCGCCGCAACCAGCGCGCGCCACGCCGGCAGCGGACCTCTTGCTTGTTCCGGCACGGGCCTTGCCGTCAAGCGAAGGCGCGCTCCATCTCGCGCCGGAAGGCGGTGGTCGGGTCCTTCGGATCGATCTCCACATCGTCCCAGGTCACCGGCCGGCCGAACGGTATGGCGTTGCGCAACCGCACGCCGTGGGCCAGGCCGATGGGCAGGCCGCCGAGCGCCAGCGAGTCGGCCGCCGGCATCAGCTTGCCCCAGACGCAATAGCCGCCCTCCCCGTCCAGCATCTCGCCGGCCCGGAGATCGCGTTTCGCCGTGGCGACGACATCGCCGGCCCAGCCCGCCGCATGGCCGGTCGATTCGCCGCGCAGCGCCGCCGTCGCCACCGATACGCCGAGCTCCAGGCCGATCAGATGCGAGGGCCGCCAGAGCGCCGCATATTCGCCGCTTTCATCGGTGGAGACATGGTATTCGGCGAAGCAGCGCTGCACATACTCGTCCGCGCCTGCGAAGGTGACATAGACCCCCTGGCGCAGATGGTTCGGCACCTCCTGGCCGTTCGCGCCGAAGCAGGAGATCACCTCCACATAGCCGCCGCGTCCTTCCAGCGTGCCGCCATCGGCCTCGGGTTTCAGCAGGTCTGCAAGCTCGTAAACGGAGGCGGGGCGGAAGGAGAGGCCCTTGCGCGGCACATTGAGCCCGGTGGCGTTGGCGACGGCCGCCATCTCGATGCCGGACTTGGTGCCGTCGATGAAGGAGTTGAACATCTGCGCATTCATGCCGCCCAGCGCCGCCCGTTCGGCGTCGAGGCCGTAATACTCCCAGACCGTCTCCGGCGTGGACTGGTGGTAATGCGCCATATGCTTGGTGCCCTTGCCGGCCGCCACCACCTCCAGCCCGCAAGTGCGCGCCCAGTCCACCATCTCGTAGATCAGCGCCGGCTGGTCGCCATAGGCCATGGCGCACACCACGCCCGCCTCGGCCGCCTTCTGCGCGAGCAGCGGCCCGGCGAGCACATCGGCCTCGACATTCACCATGACGATATGCCGCCCGGCCTCGAAACAGGCGAGCGCATGGCGGATGCCCGCCGGCGGGTTCCCCGTGGCCTCGACGATCACCTCGATGCCGTCGGTCCGGATGAGCGCATCGGCGTCTTCGATGAGGAACGTCGTGCCGTCCCTGAAGGCGTCCGCGAAAGACCGGGCGCCATGGCGCTCCGCCGGCCAGTTGATGCGCGCCAGTTGCGCGCGCGCCCGCTCCGGGTCCAGGTCGGCTATGCCGACAACATGCATGCCCGTCGTCCGCCCGGCCTGGGCCAGGAACATCGCCCCGAACTTGCCGCAGCCGATGACGCCCACGCGCACCGGCCGTCCCTCCGCGGCCCGCGCCGCCAGCATTCTGGACAGGTTCATCCTCGCCTCCCGCCTTGCCGTCCATCGGCATGCTGTAGCTAGACGAGGAGGCGGACAGCATCAAGACGGGGTTCCGGCCGCCGCCGCTTCCCCGCCGCGGCCGCAGCCGCTAGGTTTCCCGCCGTTTCCGCTTTTCCCGAGGAGTCCCGCCGCCATGCCGCAATCCGCAGGCGCGCTCGCCGGCATCCGCGTCATCGACTGCACGCGGGTGCTGGGCGGACCCTATTGCACCATGATCCTCGCCGACCATGGCGCGGAGGTCATCAAGGTCGAGCCGCCGCAGGGCGACGAGACGCGGGACTGGGGGCCGCCCTTCCGCGCCGACGGCGAGGCGGCCTATTTCCAGGGCGTCAACCGCAACAAGCGCTCCATCGGCCTCGACCTTTCCACGGATGACGGCAAGGCGGCGTTGATGCGCCTCCTGGAAGGCGCGGATGTCATCGCCGAGAATTTCAAGCCTGGCACGCTGGAGAAATGGGGCCTCGGCTACGAAGACGTGCTGAGCCAGCGCTTCCCCCGCCTGGTGCATTGCCGGATCACCGGCTTCGGCGCCGACGGCCCGCTCGGCGGCTTCCCCGGCTATGACGCGGTCATCCAGGCGATGTCCGGCATGATGAGCGTCAACGGCTCGCCCGAGAGCGGCCCCGTGCGCGTCGGCACGCCGATGGTCGATATGGGCACGGGCCTGAACGCGGTCATTGCCATCCTCATGGCGCTGCTGGAGCGCGAGCGGTCCGGGCGCGGCCAGTTCCTCGATCTCACGCTCTATGACTGCGCTGTCGCCCTGCTGCATCCCCAGGCGCCGAACTGGCTCATGTCGGGCAAGGCGCCGACGATCACCGGCAATGCGCACCCCAATATCTACCCCTATGACGCCTTCCGCACGCGCGACAAGCAGGCCTTCCTCGCCATCGGCAATAACGGCCAGTGGGCGCGGTTCTGCGCCGCCATCGGCGCCGACGACCTTGCCGGGGACACGCGCTTTGCGGACAACGCCTCCCGCTCGCGCAACCGCGCCGAGCTCAAGCCGCTGCTGGAGGCGAAGCTCGCGGATTTCGACTGCGACGCACTCTGCGACACGCTTCTGCGCCAGGGCGTGCCGGCCGGCCCGGTCAACGCGATCCCGGAAGTGTTCACCCATCCGCACACGCTGCATCGCGGCATGCGCGCCTCGGTCGAGGGCGACGACTGGGAGGCGCCCGGCATCGCCGCCAAGCTGTCGCGGACGCCGGGCCGCGTGCGCGCCGCGCCGCCGCTGTTCGGCAATGCCACGCGCGCGGTGCTGGCCGAGGCGGGTTATGACCCGGCCGAGATCGAGAGCCTCATCGAAACCGGCGCCGCGCTGACGGAACGCCGGCGGCCCTGACCGCGACGACTTGAGCCCGAACCGCACGCTTTGCTAGCCTCCCGGCATGGGACATCCGGAGGATCGCGCCGCTGCCCAGCGCCTGGCGGCAGTGAGCAAGCGCATCGCGGCAGCGGCGGCGGCGGCAGAACGCGATGCCGCCGCTGTCCGGCTGGTGGCTGTCTCCAAGCAACAGCCGGAGGCGCGGGTGGCGGGCGCGCTGGAAGCCGGCCACCGGCTCTTTGGCGAAAACCGCGTGCAGGAGGCCGAGGACCGCTGGCCGGCGTTCAAGGAGCGTTATCCCGATATCGCGCTGCATCTGATCGGCGGGCTGCAGACGAACAAGGTCCGCGCCGCAGGGCAGCTGTTCGACGTGATCGAGACGGTGGACCGGCCCCGGCTCGCCGCGGCGCTGGCGCGGGAGTTTGAGCGGACCGGCAGGGCGCTTCCCTGTTTCGTGCAGGTCAATACCGGCGAGGAGCCGCAAAAGGGCGGGGTGACGCCGGCGGCGCTCGGCGACCTCCTCGACCGTTGCCGCGCCGAATACGGCCTTGATGTGGTCGGGCTGATGTGCATTCCACCCGCCGGGGATCTGCCCGGCCCGCATTTCGCCTTTCTGCGCGAAGCGGCCCGCCGCTATGGGCTCGGCGGGTTGTCAATGGGCATGAGCGCGGATTTCGAGACCGCGATCCGCTTCGGCGCAACCCATGTGCGCGTGGGCAGCGCCGTCTTCGGCGCGCGCGGCTAGCGCCAGCCGCCGCCGCCATTCACATAGACGGTGTCGGCGGTCATGAATTCGCAGGCGTCGGAGCACATGAAGAGCACCAGCTCGCCGATCTCCTCTGGCTTGCCGAAGCGGCCCATCGGCACGTCCGAGAGGAAGGTCGCCATCGTGTCCGGCGTCGTCGCCGCGGCCGCCTGGAAGGGCGTCTCGATGGGGCCCGGCGAGATGGAGAGGCAGCGTATGCCGCGGCTTGCGAACTCCCTCGCCACGCCAAGCGACATGGTGAGCACCGCGCCCTTGGCGGCGGCGTAATGCACCGACGTGCCCGGCCCACCGCGCTTGTGGGACATGGAGGCGACATTCACAATCACGCCCTTGCCGTTCTCCAGCATATGCGGCAGCACCGCCTGCATACCGTGGAGCACGCCGTCCACATTGATCGCCCAGGTGCGGCGCCAGAGATCGTCATCGATGTCCAGGAAGGCCGACCGGCGCACCGCCGCCCCGGCGCAGTTGAACATGAAGTCGATCCGCCCGAACTCCCGGATCGCCTCTGCGACCGCGGCGTTCACGTCCTCCCGGCGGGTTACGTCCGTGGCGACGGCAAGCGCCCTGCCCCCCGTCTGGCGGATGATCTCCACCGTGTTGTCATTACCCGCCCCGTCGATGTCGCAGGCGACGACATGGGCGCCCTCGCGGGTGAAGATCTGCGCGGTCGCCCGACCTATGCCGCTTGCCGCGCCGGTGATCACGATGGTCTTGCCCTGGAAGTAGCCCGGCGTGCCGGTCATGGATGCTGTCCTCGTTCTAATTCGCCGATTTGGTGGATACCGCGACAGGAATTTTGCATCAAGCGATGCCTTGCGGACGCTGACCCAGGCCGGTTATTCATCGTTCGTGGGGCGGATTCCTGGCAGCCTGTACTTCCTTGACCCGGGCAGGCCATGTTGATCGGATATATGCCAGAATGTCCCAGATTTCGTCATCGGTCAGTTCGTCGGCAAATCCGGGCATCCCGCTCTTCGCGCCCGTGATTCCGCGCGCCGCAAACAGGGCGTCGCCGCCGAGTTTCGTGTAGTCGAACAGCAGCCGGTCGTCGTGGTGCCAAGTGTGGCCTGTCGCATCGTGGGGCGGCGCAGGAAAGATGCCGTCTTCCCCGGCTTTGCGCCAATTTGGCTGCCCCTCCAGCTTGGCGCCATGGCAGGAGGCGCAATGCTGCAAATAGAGCGCCCCACCATTCCGGAGATCGCGATTCTCCATCTCGTGTCCTCCGAACGCCGCCGTCGGAAGCAGCAACCACAGGACGACGAGTCCGCGCATCGACGCCCCTGCTGTCAGTGACATGCCTTGCCGAGCGCCTTCAGCCGCCAGTAATTGTAGGGCAGCGGCGTGACGAAGCCGGCGGCCAGCATGAGCGGCACGACCCACCAGGTGAGCATGGCGCCGCCGGTCAGCGCCCAGTCCACCGCATTCATCATCGCTTCCATCGACACCATCGAGATGAAGGACATCCCGATGGCCGTCCGGAACGCCGTCGGCAGGTCCATCTGGCGGGAGAGTATGAATGTCTCCAGGGCGATGGAGGTCAGGAGCCCGTTTACGATGGCGAGGATCATGATCGCCATGGTCGGCCAGGCTATGCCGGTGAACTGGAAGAAGGCGATGGTGGCGAAATCGCCGATGGCGCAGCCGAGCAGGCACCAGGCGGTGTTCTTCGAGGCCCGCCGCCATGTGTGGCGGCAGTGCCAGTCGATGGCGACTCTTGCGGCTATGGCGGTCATGGTGACGACTCTTGTGTTGGCTCCATTGGAAATCTATTCTTTCCCGTAGCTGGAAGGTCAAGCGTCAGAGCCCATGAATATCTCCACCGCCTCGAAAGCTGCAGAGCTACCGGCGAAGACAGTGCGCTACTACGCCGATATCGGGCTGGTCCCGGCCCCTGCGCGGTTGGAATCCGGCTATCGGAGCTATGACGACGCTTCGGTGCGCAAGCTCGTATTCGTGCGCCGGGCGCGGGCGTTCGGATTCTCGATCTCGGAATGCCGGGAGTTGCTGGGCCTCTATGAGGACCGCCGGCGTTCGAGCGCGGATGTGAAGCGCATCGCAACCGCGCGCCTGGAGGAGATTGCGAAGAAGCAGCGCGAGCTGCAATCGCTGCATGACGAACTGGCCCACCTTGTCGATGCCTGCCGGGGCGACGACCGGCCGGACTGCCCGATCATCGACAGCCTGGGCGACCCCGGCGGCGGCTTCGGCAAATCGCCCTGACAGTGCGGCCGGCAGACGCGCCGCGACTGCTACTTCAGTGCCCGCCGCCCGGCTCGCGGGTGTGGTGGGCGATCAGCCAGAAGACGAAGGCGGCGCAGCCGAGGAAGCCCGCCCAGGCGATCCACTCCATCGCGCCGTGCATCCGGCTCGCCACGAACAGGAAGCCCGCCGCGCAGAGGATCATCGTCATCCCGTAGAGATATTTGCCGACCCCGTTGTCCCACACAGCCCGGTCCCTCCCCTTGTCGTCCGGCTCGCGTTCTAGCCGACCGGCGCGGCGCGTTCAACGCCGACCGGCCCCAGGCAGCGCCCTCCCGCGTCACCCCGCCGCGCCTTGATTGGCGGCCGGCCGCCCTTTAGGGTCCGCTCGACCCCGCGCGAGCGAAGCGACGAAGGAAACAGGCGCCCCCCATGAGCGAGATGCGTTTCACCGGCACCGACAGCTATGTGGCCACCGAAGACCTGATGCTGGCGGTCAACGCCTCCATAACCCTGGAGCGGCCGCTGCTGGTCAAGGGCGAGCCGGGCACCGGCAAGACCATGCTGGCGGAGGAAGTCGCCTCGGCGCTCGGCATGCGGCTCATCACCTGGCACATCAAGTCCACCACCAAGGCCCAGCACGGCCTTTACGAATATGATGCGGTCTCGCGCCTGCGCGACAGCCAGCTCGGCGACGAGCGGGTGAAGGACATCGGCAATTACATCGACCGCGGCAAGCTCTGGGACGCCTTCACCGCCGATGAAAAGGTGGTGCTGCTGATCGACGAGATCGACAAGGCCGATATCGAGTTCCCCAACGACCTGTTGCAGGAGCTCGACCGCATGGAGTTCTTCGTTTACGAGACCGGCGAGACGATCAAGGCGCAGGTCCGCCCGATCGTCATCATCACCTCGAACAATGAGAAAGAGCTGCCGGACGCCTTCCTGCGCCGCTGCTTCTTCCACTATATCCGCTTCCCCGATCCGGAGACGATGCAGGAGATTGTCGATGTCCACTTCCCGGGCATCAAGAAGGATCTGGTGAAGGAATCGATGGAAGCCTTCTTCAATATGCGGGAGGTGCCCGGCCTCAAGAAGAAACCCTCAACCTCCGAGCTTCTCGACTGGCTGAAACTCCTGATGGCTGAGGACATTCCGCCGGAAGTCCTGCGCGGCAAGGACGGCAACAAGTCCATCCCACCGCTCTATGGCGCGCTGTTGAAGAACGAACAGGATGTGCATCTCTTC
>LXNI01001855.1_pt1 | contig 16495 bp, 16 predicted proteins | sample 809091 | NCBI WGS metagenome assembly LXNI01 (sample SAMN04870527, study PRJNA318959) | sponge metagenome | biome: 01000161; feature: marine sponge reef; material: water | host: Sarcotragus foetidus | place: Greece: Milos, Mediterranean Sea | collected 2013-05-29 | depth 5-7 m | reverse complement strand
GCGGACCTTGCCCGCCAACCCCCCCAACCCCAAACTCCATCCCCCCATCCCTCCTCACCCTTCGCACCCCCCCGCCCCACCCACCGGCTCGTTCATGCTCATGTCCGGGTTGGAAAACACTGTACAGGTGTATCCTGATATGTATCCCGTGAGCCGGCATCAGTCCGGGTCCACCCGTGGGAACAGAGGTGATCCGACGGTCACCGGGCGTCCTCCGACCTGCAGTGAGTCCAGTTCAACAAATAATGGCACGCAGTCTAAACCCACTCGCATAGCCAACTTACGGGATTTGGACGGAGTCACGGGTTCGAACATGGCAGCCAGCGCCGCCAGCGTTCGAACCAGCGTGGCGAGGGTCCGGTCCAGCTCGTCCGCACCCTCCGGATCGCGCGCCAATGCCCACGGTTCCTTCGCCTCCACGAATCCGTTGGCCCCCCTGGCCAGATTCATGGCAGCGGCGAATCCCTCGTGCAGCCGGTAGCCCTCCAATCCGTCGCGGTAGGCCGTGAGCGCCGTCTCCGTCTCGGCGGCGAGCCCGTCGGCGGGTGCGTCGGGGACCACTCCCCCGCGATACCTCTTCACCATGGACAGCGTTCGGTGCGCCAGGTTGCCCAGAATGTTCGCGAGTTCATCGTACCGGGTCAGGAACCGTTCGGGGGTGTACGACGCGTCCTGGCCGGTGGCCATCTCGCGCATGAGGTACCAGCGCACGGCGTCGGCTCCGAACCGCTCCCTCAGGTCCAGGGGATCCACGACGTTGCCGAGCGACTTGGACATCTTGGTGTCGCCTACCACCCACCACCCGTGCGCGAGGATCCTGCGCGGCAACGGCAGGTCCGCCCCCATGAGCAGCGTGGGCCAGTAGACGGAGTGGGTGGTTAGGATGTCCTTCCCCATGAGGTGCACGTCGGCGGGCCAGCGCGAGGGGCGCAGATCGCCGAAGCCGCGCTTCTCCTTCGGGGCTTCCGGGTCGATGGCGCCGGACGCGGTCACGTAGTTCGTCAGCGCGTCCACCCAGACGTAGCACACCTGCGCATCGTCCCACGGCAACGGGATGCCCCAGTTTATGCGTGAGCGGGGCCGGGAAATGGACAGATCGGCCAGCGGCTGGGCGAGGAACCCGAGCACCTCGTTGCGGCGCGTCGCCGGCACGATCCAGCCGGGGTTCTCCTCGATGTGCCGGATCAGCCGATCCTGGAAGTGGCTCATGCGGAAGAAGTAGTTCTTCTCGCGAATCCGCTGCACCGGCCCCCCCGCGATCGGATCGACGCGGTCGGGGCCGATCTCCTTCTCGGTGAAGTAGCGCTCCTGCCCCACCGAGTACCAACCCGCGTACTCGGCCTCGTAGATGTGGCCGTTGTCCTTCAGGCGTTCCAGCAGCGCCGTCACCACCGCGCGGTGCTCGGCCTCGGTGGTGCGGATGAAGCGGTCGTGCGAGATGCCGAGATCCTCCCACGCGGCCTCGAAACGGCCCGCCATGAGATCGCACAGTTCCAGCGGCGACATCCCCTGTTCGGCGGCCGCCTCCTGGATCTTCTGGCCGTGCTCGTCGGTGCCCGTCAGGAACAGGACGTCCTGGCCCGCGCGGCGCCGGTAGCGCGCGATCACGTCGGCGAGGATGGTGGTGTAGGCGTGGCCCAGGTGCGGCTCGCCCGACGCGTAGTAGATGGGCGTGGTCAGGTAGAAGGAGGACATGGTTTCAGCCTCCACTCTGCGCCGCTGCCGCGCCGATCACGCGCGCGTACCATTCGAGGGTCTCGATGAAGACACCGAAGGACTTCTCGTAGTGCGCCTCGAGGGGCTCGCCGTCTTCGCCGAAGGATCGCGAGACGTTCGACACCGCCATATGGGCCACGGGAAGCGCCTTCACCCGCAGGAAGAAGAGCTGTAGGTGGTTGTGCAGCTGCACGCCCCCGAAGCCCCCCGACGACACCGTCACAATGCCGACCGGTTTGCGGAACCACTCCCCGTAGATGTAGTCGAGCGCGTTCTTGAGCACCCCCGGCATGGACCCGTTGTACTCGGGACTGACGATCACCACCGCGTCGGCCGCGGCGATGGTCCGGGAGAAGTGCTCCAGCCCGGGCGGAGGATCGTCGCGCATGTGCAGGCGCTCCTCCATGACCGGGAGGTCCAGCTCGGCGAGGTCGAGAAGGGTGGCGTCGGCGCCCGCCCTTGCCAGGCGGTCGACGGCGAAGTGGGCTGCCCGTATCGACTTGCGGCCACGCCGCACCGAGCCGATGACGACCGGGATGCACAAGGGCGCGGTCATTGCCCCCCCCGTTTGAGCGCACCCCGGTCCACCTTGCCGAGATGTGTGCGGGGCAGGTCGCCCAGAAAATGGATCTCGCGGGGATGCTTGTATGATTCGAGGCGCCCGCGCAGGTGCGCACGCATGGCGGCCCGGGCCGTCCCGGCGTCGGTGTTCCCGGCCGGCACCACGAACGCCGCCGGGACCGTCAGCCCGTCCTTCGTTTCGATTCCCACTACCGCCGCCTCCTTGACGTCCGGGTGTTCGAGCAGGCACTCCTCGGCCTCGCGGGGCGAGAACCACTTCCCCGAGACCTTGAGCAGGTCGTCGTCGCGGCCCTGGTAGGTGAAGTAGCCGTCACGGTCGCGAGTCATCATGTCGCCCGAAATGTACCACTCGCCGGCGAATGCGTTCCGCGTGGCGGCGGGGTGCTGCCAGTAGCCGTGCGCGCGGGATTCACCCCGTACCCGCATCCGGCCGACCTCGCCGGGACCGACCTGGCAGCCGTCGTCGTCGCAGAGCCGCACCTCGAAGCCGGGCACCGCGGTGCCGAGGGTGCCGGGACGCACGCGGCCCGGACGGTTCGAGATGAAGACGTGCCACATCTCCGCCGTGCCGAGGCCGTCCAGCAGTTCGACGCCGAAGGTCTCGTTCCAGCGGCGGTGGAGGGGGACGGGGAGGGGCTCGCCGGCCGAGGTGGCCAGGCGGAGGCAGCTCAGGTCGCGGGTGTGCGCCTCGGGGTGCGAGACCATGTGGTTCACCATCGTGGGCACGTTAATGAGGATCGTGGGGCGGTGCCGCTCGATCTGCGCGAAGAGCTCGTCGGCGGTGCAGCGTTCGGGGAAGAGGACTGTGGACCCGCCCGCGGCGAGGGAGAAGAAGAGGTTGGAGCCGGTGGCGTAGCCGAAATAGAGCTTGGGGACGGAGAGGGTGATGTCGTCGGCGGTGTAGCCGATGACCTGTTTCGCGTAGCACTCGGTGGAGTTGGCGAAGGAGGCGTGGCTCTGGACGACGCCTTTGGGGCGGCCGGTCGTCCCGCCGGAGAAGAGCCAGATGGCGGGGTCGTCGGAATGTGAAGCGTAGTTGACATAGTGTAAACTGGAGTTGTCAATCTGCGCGTCTCCGTCGTCGGTGCCGAGGACGAGGAGGTGGGGGGCGTGGTGTGCGCCGCGGATCGCGCGGGTGAAGGTGTCGGCATGGTCCGCGTGGACTACGGCGGCGGTGGCGCGGGTGTAGTCGTAGAGTTCGCGGATGCGGTTCTCGTCCAGGTAGCAGTTGACCATCACGCCCACGGCGCCGCGCTTGAGGGTGCCGAAGAGGGCGGCGGGGAAGTCGGGGATGTCGGGGAGGGCGATCAGGACGCGCTCTTCGGGGCGCACGCCCAGGGCTTCGAGCGCGTTGGCGAAGCGGTTGGCGCGCGCCTGCAGGGCGGCGTAGGTGACGGTGCCGTCCCGGGTTCTGAGCGCGATGCGTTTGCCCAGTCCCTCCCGGATGCGGTCGTCGAGGAAATGGTCGGCGATGTTGAAGGGGTGGGGCGGGTGGGAGGGCATGGGGGGTTGGGGCGGTGGTGGGCGGGCGAGGTGCGGGCAACGGGCTCCGCGCCGACGAATGGCGGGGTGAAAGGTGATCCCGGTCGCAACGGTGCGCTGCGGGGAAGGATTATCTTATAGCTGTCGAGGGTGCGGTCAATGGATATTGGCGGCCGGGACCGGGGCGCACATGGCAGGAGCAGTCGAATGAACACAGTCACCAGGCAGGATGGGTCGCCGCCGGCGGGAGGCGGAACCCCCGGCCAAGGGTCGTCCTGGGGTCACGCCACATGGACGGATCTGGTGCAGGTCGGCCTGGGGCGCCGGCGGGATAGGACCCGCGTGGTTGCGCTCCTCCCCGTCGGCGCCGTCGAGGCCCACGGACCGCATCTCCCCCTCGTCACCGACGTGGTGATCGCTACCGCGGCCGCCGAAGCTGCCCTGCCGGGTCTCCGCCGCCTGGGTCTCGACCCCAAACTGCTTCCCCCCCTCCTCTACACCGCCGCCCCCTTCGCCGCCGCCTTCCCGGGAACCATTTCGGTGCGCCCCGCCACCGTCACCGCCCTCCTCACGGACGTCGCCGCCTCCCTGGAGCAACAGGGCGTGGCCGCGCTGGCAATCGTCAACGCGCACCTGGACCCCGCCCACCTCGGCTCCATCCGGGACGCCGCTCGCGCACACGGCGGTCCCATGCCCGTCGTCCACCCCGACCTGACCGAACGGCGATGGGCGTCGCGCCTGACCGACGAGTTCCGGAGCGGTGCGTGTCATGCCGGCTGCTACGAGACCTCGGTGGTGATGGCCACCGCGCCCCAGCTGGTCCGCGAAGAACCCCGCCGGGCGCTTCCCGCGAACCCGGCATCGCTGTCGCACGCGATCCGCGCGGGGAAGACCACTTTCGAGGAGGCGGGGGTGGTGGAGGCGTACTGCGGGGACCCCGCCGCGGCGACCGCAGAGGAGGGGAAGAAGACCGTGGCCGTGCTGGGGCGGATTGTGGTGGATGCGGTGGGCGAGGTGGTCTCGTGATGCTCGCGGGACGCGGGGCCGTGGTGACCGGTGGGGGGCGTGGGATCGGGGCGGCCGTGGCGCGGGCGCTGGCGGCGGAGGCGGTGGCGGTGGTGGTGACGGCGCGCAGCCGGGACGAGATCGAGGGGGTGGCGGAGGGGCTCCGCGCGGAGGGCCGGACGGCGCACGCGGTCGTCTGCGACGTTACCGAACCGGACTCCATCGCCGCGATGGCGGCCCGGGCACAGGAGCTTCTGGGCAGCGTGGACATCGTGGTCAACAACGCCGGCGTGGCGCGGTCGGCGCCCTTTCTCAAGGTGACGCTGGAGCAGTGGGAAACGGTCCAGCGCGTAAACGTGACCGGACCACTCCTGGTCACGCAGGCCTTTCTGCCGGCCATGCTCGAACGGAGCTGGGGACGGATCGTCAATGTTGCGTCGGTCGCCAGCTACATCGGCGCGCGCTACATCACGGCGTACGCGGCCTCCAAGCACGCCCTGCTGGGGATGGCGCGGTGCCTGGCCGAAGAACTGGGCGGAACCGGCGTGACGGTCAACACCGTCTGCCCGAGCTACGTGGACACGCCCATGACGGAAGAGAACATCGAGCGGATCGCGGTGAAGACGGGCAAGGACGAGGCCGCGATTCGCGAGGGCCTGGAGGCGATGCAGCCCGGTGGACGCCTGATCACGCCGGAAGAGGTGGCGCACGCCGTGATGACTTTCATGCCCGAGGCGGCCGCATCGCTGCAGGGAGGCGAACTGGTGGTGCGGGGCGGGGGTGCGCGGTGACCTTTGAGGTTTTCAATCCGGCGGCGCTTGGCGCTCCGCGTGGATGGAACAACGGGATGCTCGCGCCGGAAGGGGGCCAGGTGCTTTTCGTGGCGGGGCAGATCGGGGTGGGGGGTGGGAGGACCCTTGCCGCGCAGTTCCAGGCCGCGCTCGCCAACGTTGCGGCGGTGGTGGAGGAGGCGGGGGGGACGGTCGCCGATGTGGGGCGGCTGACCATATACGTGACCGACATGGAGGCTTATCGGGGATCGCTGGCCGAGCTGGGGAGCGCGTACCGGGCCGTCTTCGGGAAGCACTTCCCGGCCATGGCGCTGGTGGCCGTGACCGAACTGGTCGATCCGCGTGCGGTGGTGGAGGTCGAGGCCACGGCGGTCATCCCGCAGGCTCCATCGGGCGAGCAACCCGCCATTGATCCGCCCACGGCGAAGGAACAGCCATGACCACACTTGATTCCCTGACTCTGGAAGCCCCCCGTTCGTTTCTGCTCGATTTCGATGCGGAGACCGCGGTTGCGCGGATCACGCTCAACCGGCCGGAGCGGCTGAACGCGCTGACTTTCGAGGTCTACGACGAACTGAGGAACACCTTTCGGGCGCTCGACGGCGAGGCGGAGGTGCGCGCGATCGTGATCACGGGCGCGGGGCGCGGGTTTTGTACCGGCGGGGATGTGGAGGACATCATCGGGGCGCTCTTCGGGCGGGATTTCGAAGGGTTGCTGGAGTTTACGCGCATGACCTGCGACCTGATCGCGGCGATTCGGCAGTGCCGGCAGCCAGTGGTGGCGGCGCTGAACGGGACGGTGGCGGGTGCGGGGGCGGTCATCGCGACGGCTTGCGATGTGCGGATCGCGGCGGAGTCGGCGCGGATCGCCTACCTGTTTACGCGCGTGGGGCTGTCGGGTGCGGACATGGGCGCGGCGTGGATGCTGCCGCGGATCGTGGGGCTGGGGCGCGCGACGGAACTGCTCATGTCGGGGGCGTTCATCGATGCGGCGGAGGCACATCGGATCGGGCTGTACAATAGTGTGGTGCCCGATGGGGAGGTGCTGGGGGCGGCCACGGAGTTCGCGGAAAAGGTGGGGCGCGGGCCGTCGCTGGCGCTGCAGGTGACCAAGGACGCGCTCAACCGCGAGGCGCACATGGAGCTGGAGGACGCGCTCGAGGCGGAGGCGCGGGCACAGGCGATGTGCATGCTGAACCCGAACTTCCGCGAGGCGTACGAGGCGTTCGTGGAGAAGCGGAGGCCGCGCTTTGTTTGACGCGGGCGGCTTGTCGCTGGATCCGGTGGCGGCGTTTATCGAGCGGCGGCACCGGGAGTATCGGGAGCGGGTCGTGGCGTTTTGCCGCGACGAGATCGGGGACGGGCACGACGGGCGCGATCCCGAGACGGACGCGGCGGCGCGGGTGAGGGCGCGGGAGCTGGTGGGGCGGATGGGGGCGGCGGGCCTCTTCGACCCGATCCGCGACGGGGATGTGCGCGGCTGCCTGGTGGCGCGGGAGGTTCTGGGGTGGTGGTCGCCGCTGGCCGATGCGGTGTTCGCGCTGCAGGGGCTGAGCGCGACACCGGGGCTGATCCGTGGGGCGGATGCGGGGGGGTGGGTGGAGCGCGCGCTGGCGGGCGATGCAATGGGCGCTTTTGCCATGACGGAGTGGGAGGCGGGCTCGGATGTGGCCTCGATGACCACGACGGCGGTCCCGGACGGCGCCGGCTACAGGCTCAACGGGGGGAAGACTTTCATCTCGAACGCGGGGATTGCGGACTTCTACGTGGTGTTCGCGTCGACTGACCCGGATGCTGGAACGTGGGGAATCTCCTGCTTCGTGGTTCCCGCGGATGCGGACGGCTTCGAGTTCACCGGGTCGCTGGTGATGAGCGCGCCACATCCATTGGGCGAGGTGCGGTTCAACGACTGTCACGTCCCGGCGGGGATGATGCTGGGGGAGGTGGGGTCCGGCTTCAAGACAGGGATGGCCACGCTGGACCGGCTGCGCCCCACGGTTGCCGCGGCGGCGTGCGGGATGGCGGGCCGGGCACTTTGGGAAGCCCTGGAACACGCCCGCGGCCGGGAGCAGTTCGGCAAGCCCCTCGCGTCCTTCCAGCTGATCCAGGAGAAGCTGTCCCAATCCGCCATGGACTTGACCGCCGGGCGGTTGCTGGCATACCAAGCGGGGTGGGAGAAGGATCGGGGCGCAAAGCGGATCACGATGGAGGCCGCGATGGCGAAGGCGTTCTCGACCGAGGCGGCGCAGCGGATCGTGGACCGCGCGGTGCAGGTGCTGGGCGGCAGGGGGGTGCTGGCGAGCCACCCGGTGGACCACCTGTACCGGAGCGTGAGGGCGCTCAGGATCTACGAGGGGACGACCGAGGTCCAGCACCTGATCATCGGGGGCGGGCTGGTGCGGGGGGACGGGCGGTGAGGTGCGGGCGGCGAATGGCGCTCTGTAGTCGCGCGAGGGCCCGGTGCGTGGCGCTGCCCATCGGCACGTCTGTTCAGGGCAGGCAACCTTGAGGATCAACGTCATCGGAGGCGGCCCCGGCGGGCTCTTCGCCGCGCTGCTCCTCAAGAAGGACGACCCGGCGCGAGAGATCGAGGTCTACGAACGCAACCGCCCCGACGACACCTTCGGCTTTGGCGTGGTCTTCTCGGACGCGACGCTGGATGAGGTAGCCGAGGCCGATCCGGAGACCTTCCGTGAGATCGCAAAGCGCTTCTACCACTGGGACGACATCGACATCCACTACCAGGGTGAGCTGCTGCGGTCGACGGGACACGGGTTTGCGGGGCTGTCGCGCAGGGAACTGCTTCTCCTGCTGCATCGGCGCTGCCGCGAAGTGGGGGTCGGGCTGCACTTCGAGCACGACATCGACAACCTGGCGCCGTACCTCGACGCGGACCTCGTGATCGGAGCGGACGGGCTCAACAGCCTGGTGCGGGAGCGGTTCGCGGATGCCTTCGAACCGTTGGTCGACATGCGCCCCAACCGGTTTGTATGGCTCGGCACGACCCGCCCCTTTCCCGCCTTCACCTTCTACTTCCGCGAGGACGAGCACGGTCTCTGGCGCGTGCACGCGTACCAGTACAACGCGTCGGGAAAGTCGACCTTCATCGTCGAGGCCACCGAGGAGACCTGGCGGCGGGCGGGGATGGATGCGGCGAGGGAGGAGGAGACGGTGGACTTCCTGTCGCGGCTCTTCGCCGACCAACTGGAGGGACACGCGCTGATCCGCAACCGGTCGCTGTGGCGCCAGTTTCCGACGATCGTGAACGAGCGCTGGTCGGCGGGGAATGTCGTGCTGATCGGCGACGCGGCCCACACGGCGCACTTTTCGGTGGGATCGGGGACGCGGTTGGCGATGCTGGACGCGATCGCGCTGGCCGGGGCGATGCGGGGGGTGGGGGAGGATGCAACCGGCAGGGTGGAGGCCATGGCGGCCTACGAAGAGGAGCGCCGCCGCCCGGTCGAGTCGCTGCAGCGCGCGGCCCAGGCCAGCCTCCAGTGGTTCGAGGACACGGAGCGCTACTTCCGCCTCGAGCCCGTCCAGTTCGCCTTCTCGCTGCTGACGCGAAGCCTGCGCATCTCGCACGAGAACCTGCGTGAGCGGGATCCGGCGTTCGTGGACGAGGTGGACCGCTGGGTGGCCCGCAAGGCTGAAGTCCAGACGGGGGTGACCATTGCCGAGCATGAGGCCTCGTTGGGGATCGTGCGGGAGCCGGAGGATGCCGGAAGCCCGGGGCGCGGCCAACTCCCGCGGACCGGGAAGGCCGACGGCTCCGTGCGGGCTGCGGAGTCCCCGCGTGCGCCCCCACCCCCCCTCTTCACCCCCTTCCGCCTGCGCGACATGTTGCTCCCCAACCGGATCGGCGTGTCGGCCATGTGCCAGTACTCCGCCGAGGACGGCACGATCGACGACTGGCACCTGGTCAACCTCGGGTCGCGGGCGATCGGCGGCGCGGGACTGGTCATGACGGAGATGACCGCGATCGGGCGCGACGGGCGCATCTCGCCGGGGTGCGCGGGACTGTACACGGGGGAACACGTGGCCGCATGGCGCCGCCTGACCGGATTTGTGAAACGTTTCACAAGCGCGAAGATCGGCATGCAGCTCGGCCACGCGGGCCGCAAGGGGTCGACGAAGCTGTTCTGGGAGGGGCCCGACGAGCCGTTGGAGGACGGCGGCTGGCCGATCGTGTCGGCGTCTCCGATCGGGTACTTCGAGCACAGTCCGGTCCCTGCGGAGCTGGACGAGGAGGGCATGCGCACGCTGATCGGCGAGTTCGAGCGCGCGACCACCATGGCGGCCGAGGCCGGCTTCGACCTGGTCGAGATCCACATGGCGCACGGCTACCTGCTGGCCAGCTTCCTGTCCCCCCTCACCAACCTGCGAACGGACCGGTACGGTGGAAGCCAGGAGAACCGGTTGCGATTCCCGCTGCAGGTCGTGCGCGCCGTGCGCGCACGATGGCCCGACGAAAAGCCGCTTTCGGTGCGGCTGTCCGCGGTGGACTGGTGGCAGGGCGGCAACGAACCGGGCGACGCCGTCGAGATCGCGCGGGCGCTGAAGGCGAGCGGCTGCGATATCGTGGATGTCTCGTCCGGACAAACGGTTCCGTACCAGCGCCCCCGCTACGGCCGCCAATACCAGACCCCCTTCGCCGACCGCATCCGCCACGAGGCCGGGATTGCCACGATGGCTGTCGGCAATATCTCGTCCCTCGAGGACGTCAACGGGATCATTGCGTCGGGCCGCGCCGACATCTGCCTCATGGCGCGCGCTCACCTGTGGGATCCATACTGGACCAGACACGCCGCGTACGCACTGGGATATCCCCTGCCGTGGCCTCCACAATACGACACGCTCGACAGGTACACGCCGCGCTTCGGGGCGGCGGCCGAGGCCTTCGGGCCGGAGACGGGAGATGACTGAACACCGGCAACCGATCAACTACCAGAGCCTCGCGATGCTCCCCGAGCTGCTGTCCCTGCAGCGGCCGATCTCCGACCCGCCGGAGCACGACGAGATGCTCTTCATCATCGTGCACCAGGTCCACGAACTGTGGTTCAAGGCCCTCCTGCACGAACTCGACCGCGCACGGGAGCTTCTCGTGGCGGGCGATGAGGCGCGGACCGCCGCGACCCTCAAGCGCATTCGCTCGATCGTCAAGGTGCTGGTGGGCCAGCTGGACATCCTGGAGACGATGACCCCCGTCGAGTTCGAATCCTTCCGGGATCACCTCGAAACGGCCAGCGGTTTCCAGTCGTCCCAGTTCCGCGAGCTGGAGTTCGCGCTGGGAATGAAGCGGGCGGCGGTGCTCGACGCATTTCCGGATCCCGGCGAGCGCGGCCGGCTGGAGCGCAGACTCGCGGAGCCGTCGCTCTGGGATGCCTTCCTGCGGTACCTGGTCCACAGCGGCTACGAGGTCCCGGAGCGGGCGCTGGCCCGTGATCTGACCCAACCCGTCACGCCCGACGCGGGTGTGCAGCGGGTGCTGGTAGAGGCATATCGCGCGGATCCGGCCCTGATCAACCTCTGCGAATGCCTGGTGGACCTGGACGAGGGTTTCCAGGAGTGGCGCTACCGGCACCTCAAGATGACGGAGCGCACGATCGGCAACAAACCGGGGACCGGTGACAGCGCGGGCGTGGCCTACCTGGCAACCACCGTGAAGCCGGCGTTCCCCGATCTGTGGGAGATGAGGACGGCGTTGTGACCGAAGGGCTTGCCCGCCACTACTCGCGGTTCCGGGTCTCGGAGCGTGTGCTGCTGACGGGGCACTCCCACCAGGCCTGGCCGGATGTTGCCTTCGAGGCGCAGCAGCAGGCGTGGCTGGACGCCGCCGAGATGGTGGACGACAAGTGGGACCGGGCATTCGGGATGGCGGACGAGGTGCGGGCTGGGTACCGGCGGTTGCTGGACGATCCGGATGGTCACATTGCGCTGGGGCAGAACACGCATGAATTGGTGGTGCGGTTTCTCTCGGCGCTGCCGCTGCGGGAACGGCCGCGGCTGGTGACGACGGACGGGGAGTTTCACACGGTTCGGCGGCAGCTGGACCGGCTGGAAAGTGAAGGGATCGAGGTGATGCGGGTGGGGACGGATTGGGAGGATGGTAGGAGGGGGATGGGACGGGGGCCGTCGGATTCGGGTGGAGCGCCGGACGCGGGTGATTCGATCGCCGGACGAATCGTCGCGGCGGTGGACGACCGCACGGCGGCGGTGCTGGTGTCGTCGGTGCTGTTCCGGGACGCACGGATCGTGGAAGGGCTGGACGAGGTGGCGCGGGCGTGTGCGCGGGTGGGGGCCGAGTTGCTGGTCGATGCGTATCACTCGCTCAACGCGGTGCCGTTTTCGGTGGTGGAGATGGGGTTGGGGGACGCGTTCGTGGTGGGGGGCGGGTACAAGTACTGCCAGCTCGGGGAGGGGAACTGCTTTTTGAGGTTTCCGCGGGACTGCGGGCTGCGGCCGGTGTTGACGGGGTGGTTTGCGGAGTTCGGGACGCTGGCGGGGGGGCCGGGGGAGGGTGAGGTCTCGTATGGGGAGGGACATCTTCGGTTTGCGGGGTCGACGTATGACCCGGTGAGTCATTACCGGGCGGCGGCGGTGTTTGAGTTTTTCCGGGAGCAGGGGCTGAGTGCGGACCGGTTGCGCGAGGTGAGCCTGGCGCAGATACGGGGGCTGGCGGCGGGGGTGGACGCGCTGGACGCGGATCCGGCCGTGCTGAGCCGGGATCGTAGCGTGCGGCTGTCGCGGCGAGGTGGCTTTCTGGCCATGGATTCGCCCCGCGCCGGGGAGATCTGCTGCAAGTTGCGGGGGCGTGGCGTCTATGCCGACTTCCGGGGCCGTGTGTTGCGGTTGGGGCCGGCGCCGTATGTGACCAGGGAGCAGCTGGATGAGGCGGTTGCCGTGCTGGGGGAGGTGGCGGCTTCGCTGTCATGAAGATTGCCGTCTACGGCGCCGGAGGAGTCGGCGGCTACTACGGTGCGGTCCTCGCACGCGCCGGGTACGAAGTCTCGCTGGTCGCCCGGGGCGATCACCTCGCGGCCATCCGGCAAAGCGGTCTCTGCGTACTCTCGCCCGATGGCGACTTCACCGTGCACCCCGCCGCCGCTACCGACGATCCCGCCGAGATCGGCGCGGTGGACGCAGTCATCGTCGCGGTGAAGTCGCCGCACCTGGGCGCCGTCCGCGACCTGATCGGCCCGCTGCTGGGACCCGACACCCTGGTCGTGCCCCTTCTCAACGGCGTCAACGCGCACGAGACGCTGCTTCCGGCGGTGGGGCGGGCGCGGATGGCCAAGGGGCTCACGCGCATCGTCAGCGAGATCTCGCGTCCCGGTGAAATCCGGCACGTGGGACTGGAGCCGTACGTGGCCATGGCGGAATGGGACGGCGGGACATCGCCCCGGGTGGAGGCGCTGGTGCGCGCGCTGATCGAGGCGGGTGTCCAGGCCGAAGTCCCCCCGGACATCGACGCCGCGCTGTGGTTCAAGTTCCTCATGATCTGTTCCATCGGCGGTGTGTGCGCGGCCTGCCGCACACCGGTCGGCCCGGTGCGCACGCTGCCGGAGACTCGGGAACTGCTGAGACTGGCCATGCAGGAGGTCGCGGACGTCGCGCGAGCCCATGGCATCGCCCTTCCCGCAGACGCGGTCGCGCGCGCATTGAGGATCGCAGACACGCTTCCGCCCGAGGGCACCTCGTCGCTGCAACGCGATCTCGCGGCCGGCGTCCCCTCGGAGCTGGACGACTGGAGCGGCGCGGCGGTGCGGTTGGGCGCCCGGGCGGGAGTGCCAACCCCCTTGCAGTCCTTCATTTACTCCGTGTTGCTTCCCCAGGAGATCGAGGCAAGGGGAGGATGATATGATTATGATATCAAAACGATATCACCGCCTGGCATTGCGACGGCGAGTCCCTCCTCCACCTACGCGAGGATGGGTGCTACGCTTAGCAGGGTGCGGCGCCATGTGGCGAGTCCTCGTCCAACGCGAGGCTGCGCGACTGAAGGTTGAAGCGCGACAACCCGGGACCGGGTCATCCGGAAAACCCCCAGCGCGCGTGTCAAGATCGAAATCGGTAGATTCCGGACACGAGCTGCCGGTCTTCACTCTCACCACGCATGACGGTCTTCGCGATCCCGCCACCGGGTCCCGAGGCCCCTCCATCCATCCCGGAGACAAACCGTGATCATGACGCCATGGGTTCAGCGGCTGTTGCTGACGAACGTGGTCGTCTTTGTGTTCTCGACGGTCTTCCCGGCCCTCATCATGGACTTCGCCCTCGTCCCCATGGCGATCCTCTATCGTCCATGGACGCTGGTCACCTACATGTTCCTCCACGGCGGCTTCATGCACATCGTCTTCAACATGCTGATGCTCTTTTTCTTCGGGCCGCGGCTGGAAGAGCGGCTCGGAAGCCGGACGTTCATCTGGTTCTACCTGGTGTGCGGAGTGGGCGGCGCGATCCTGTCCTTCGCGACCCCATACGCGATGATCGTGGGGGCTTCGGGAGCGATCTTCGGGGTGGTGGTGGGATTTGCGCGGTACTGGCCCCGCGAGAACATCTACATCTGGGGCGTGCTGCCGATTCAGGCGCGAGTGCTGGCGATCGTCATGGTGGCCATCAGCCTCTTCGCCGGTTTCGCGGGGGCCCGGGACGGAGTCGCCCATTTCGCTCACCTGGGGGGACTGATCGCGGGGTGGCTGTTTCTGAGGATCTGGGAGCGGCAGCGTCAGCGACGCGTCGTGAAACAGCCCGCGCGGCCTCGCAAGGTGTCGATCGTGGTGGACCTTGAGTCATTGGAGCGATGGAAGTCGATCCCGCGGGAACGGCTCCACGAAATCAACCGCGAAGAGGTGGACAAGCTGGTGCGGAAGGCGAACAAGTTGGGGGCCAAGTCTCTCACCACCGACGAGCGGGATTTTCTGGACCGGATGTCGGGGTCGGGGTAGCGCTGCCGGCCCGGCGCCTCGCCGCGCTTCGGGGTTCCTCCGGAGTTGTTGTCGGACTGCGAGGGACGGGGTGGGGATGGTCCGTTGCATCTGGGAGCTGTTGTCGCTACAATTCACCAATTGGTTATTTCCTGTATTCCGTTTGGGGTGATTCAAATGCAGCTCTACAAGCAGGGTGTGCCCGGGCCTCTGTCGCCCCTTCTTGTCCGGGAAGGGGTTGTGACTGTGGTCCGTCGCGGCCTTCCCTTCCCGATGCTGGATGAAGTAGCCGCCGCCGCGGGAGTCGGGCGACTGGCAATGGCCAGGGTCATCGGCCTGTCCCCCACCACCATGGCGCGAAGGCGGAACTCGGGTGCGCTGACGACTGAGGAATCGGACCGGCTCATGCGTGTGGCCAGGCTGGTGGGTATGGCCTACGAACTGATGCGGGGCGACGGGGAAGCGGCGCGCCGGTGGCTCGGGGAGGGGCATGAATTGATCGAAGGAGAGTCGCCGCTCGAACGGGCGTCGACCGAAGTGGGTGGTCGGGAAGTCGAGCAGCTCATTGGTCGCCTCCGGCACGGAACGTTCAGTTAGCGTCGGCGAAAAGGACTCCGGCAGTCAGCCTTTGAGGCGCATGATCGAGGCGTGGCGCCTGGCCGCGCCGGAGCACTCCGGGACGGTTGACGAGATGCTCTCCGGAGAGGGGGCACTTCGGTTCGGCGGACGGTGGAACAGTCCGGGGAGCAGAGCGGTGTATCTGGGTGGCAGTCTCGCTCTCGCGAGCGTGGAGTTGCTTGTGCATCTGAGGGTACCGGATGTGTTGAGGACCTATCGCAAGCTCCGCGTGAGAATCCCGGAAAGGCTGATCTCCGAGGTGGATGAACGGGGATTGCCGGCTGGATGGGCGATGCCCGGCCTGCACCCGGTTACCCAGGAGATTGGGGATCGGTGGCTTGCGGCGGGGGGCTCCGCCGTGCTGCGCGTGCCCAGCGCGGTTGTCGCCGGCGAAATGAACTACGTCTTGAATCCCATTCATCCGGGCTTCGCCGAGATTGAGGCTGGCGGTATTGAGGACTTCAGATTCGATGCCAGGATCGTGAAGGCGGAGTAGGGGTCGTGGGCGAACAGGGCCGGAACCGGAGGCCGGCCGCGTCCTTCGCGTTCGCTTGAGAGGGTCGAACGTTTATGTTGTCCACCCAGCCGCGGTGGAAAGGGAACGGGGGTTTCCACCGGGCAATCCAATCCGATCCCCCGACCTGTGGAGGTATCCCCAATGCACGATGTCAACCTGTTTGCGGTACTCGTCGCCGGCGTCGTCCCGATGGTCATCGGAGCGCTCTGGTACGGCCCGATCTTCGGCAAGCGCTGGATGGCGCTCATGGAGACCACCGAGGAAGAGCTCCGGGAAGGGTTCAATCCCGTCAAGACTCATGGTGTGGGGTTCGTGCTGGCGCTGGTCACGGCCTTCGTGATCGCGCAGCTGGTGGCCGAGGTCTCGCCCGAGAGCGGGGGATCCGCGATGGTCGGGGTCCACGTGGCGCTCATGGCGCTGGTGGCCTTCGTGCTGCCGGTGTCACACCAGTCGGTCACCTTCGAGGGGCGCAAGGCGGGGTTGGCGTGGTTGAATGTGGCATACAACGGTGTGGCGCTGATCGGGCAGGCGGTGGTGATCGCGTTGTGGAGGTGAGGGGTCGGGGCCGGTCACCCATCCCGTCCGTTTGATTCCCGCTTCGGGATCACCTTCCCCGTCTCACGATCGTAATCCACGATGTTTTCCCACTCCGACGCATCTGAGCGCGCCACGACCGCGACGACATCCTCGGTGTCGCTCTCGTTGAAGACCTCGTGGGGCACTCCCGGCTCGATGAAGATGAAGTCGCCCGCGTGGTTCACGATGGAGTGGCGGAGGTTGGGGCCGAAATCGTGGCGGACGGTGCCTTCGAGGATGTAGAGCATGACCTCGAAGTCGACGTGGATGTGCGCGAAGGC
>LXNI01001854.1_pt1 | contig 16495 bp, 12 predicted proteins | sample 809091 | NCBI WGS metagenome assembly LXNI01 (sample SAMN04870527, study PRJNA318959) | sponge metagenome | biome: 01000161; feature: marine sponge reef; material: water | host: Sarcotragus foetidus | place: Greece: Milos, Mediterranean Sea | collected 2013-05-29 | depth 5-7 m | reverse complement strand
GACCGCCGCCACGAGCGGGTCCGGCCCGATCGCCTCCCCCAGCGACACGCGCGCCGTGGACGTGGCGAAGTTCACGCTCGCCTCATCCACGCCTTCGACGCGGTTGAGCGCCCGCTCGACGCGGCGCACGCACGAGGCGCACGTCATCCCCCCGATTCTTAGGGTGACGGCGCCCTCCGGACTCGTCATGAAGCGGCTTGCGGCGCGGCCTCGTACCCCTCTTCCACGATCGCGGCCACCACCGCCTCCAGGTCGACGCCTTCCCCGGTCAGGGTGGCTGCCCCGGCATCGAGATCGACGTTCGCTTCGGTTACGCCCTCCACACCGCTGATCGCTTCCGTCACCGCGCGAACGCAGTGGTCACAGGTCATCCCATCCACTTTGAGCTCGACTGTTTCAGGCATCGTGTCCTCCGTGTGCCGTTGCTGTGGCGCCCGCCGTCTGTTCCGCGGGCCCCTGGATCTTGTAGACGCGCAGGAGCTCGCGCACGGCGCGCTCCGATTCCCCGTTCGTCACCTGCTCGATGACGTGCGTGCGCAGGTGCCCCTCGAGCACGAGCGCGTCGAGGCTGCGCAGCGCGCGCTGCACCGACAGCGACAGGTCGAGCAGGTCGACGCAGTAGCGGTCGTCCTCGACCTGCTTCTGCAGCGCCTCGATCTGCCCTGCGATGATCTTGAGCCGGCGGCTGGCCTGCTGCTGCGTTTCAGGGAGCATGTGCGCCCTCCCTAATAGGGTACCCCCCTATCCTATCACCCTGCACCTGCTGCGGTCCCCGCGTACACTCGCCCCCATGCGAGTCGGAGCGCACATCTCCTCCTCGGGAGGCCCCCAGAACGTCTTCGGGCGCGCAGAGGAGATCGGCGCGGAGGCCATCCAGCTCTTCATCTCCGCGCCCCAGCAGTGGCGCCCCCCCAACCACGGCGATGAGGCCGTCGCCGCCTTCCACCAGGAACACGAGCGCGTGCCCGTGCCCGTCTTCTTCCACGGCGTCTACCTGGTCAACCTGGGCACCCAGGACGAGAAGCTCCTGAACCGCTCCGCCGGCTCCCTCAAACAGTACGTGAAGTGGGCGGGAACGCTCGGCGTCGAAGGCACCATCTTCCACGTCGGCAGTCACAAGGGCGCCGGCTTCGACGCCGTGAAGGACCAGATTTGCCGGGTCATGCTCGAAGTCCTCGAAGCCGCCGGCAACGACTCCATGCTGCTCATCGAGAACAACGCCGGTCAGGGGAACGGCATTGGCTCCACCTTCACCGAGATCGGCGAGATTATCCGCGGCTGCGACGACCATCCCCGCATCGGCGTCTGCCTCGATACCTGCCACGCTTTCGCCATGGGCTACGACATCACCGAGCGCGAGGGCTGCGAGCTGGCCATGGAGGAGTTCGACCGCGAGATCGGCTTCGACCGCCTCCGCGCCGTGCACGCCAACGACAGCAAGATGCCCCTCGGCGGCGTGCGCGACCGCCACGAGAACATCGGCGACGGCCACATGGGCCTCGACGGTTTCCGCACCATCCTCGCCCACCCCGCCTTCCGCGACGCCCCCCTGCTCCTGGAAGTGCCCGGCATCGAGGGCGACGGTCCCGACGAGGAGAACGTGAACCGCCTCAAGCGCATCCGCGAGGAAGTCGGCGCCCCCGGACCGGATGCCTCGTGAGCGACGGTGGGGGACGCAGGCTGGAAGGCGCACTCCTCGAGGAGTGCGCCGAGTGGATCTGGGAGCAGATTCAGGAGGAAGGCCTCTTCGTCCCCGGCGAGCTCATCGAGTTGATCCTCGCCACCGAGCGCGAGCTCGATCTCCAGTCCCAGCCCCTCCCCGAGATCGCGGCCGGCGTCGCCGCCGCCTTCCGCGAGCAGAGCCACCTCCTCTCCCCCACCGACGAACGCGCCATCGAGTCCGTCCTCGCCTGGGAGGACGAGTTCCTCGGAATCGCCGGCATCCCCCGCGCCTCCAGCTAGCCAGTCACGAACCACTACCCCGAACCACTAGCCACCACCATTGACGCCGCCCCCGCGCCGCCTGACACTCAGGACAGCACCTACCGGGAGGTGGACGCGCTCAAACACTTTCGACAACAGGTGGGATCGGTCAAGCGCCAGGTCCGCGTTCCGCGCGGATGACGAGGCGGGGGCAGAATCGAACCATTCGGCGGGTGGCCCCCCGGCGGCACGGTCGTAAGGCTGGAGACAAACCAGGTCGGGTAACCGGCTGACAAAGCACCAGCCACGTGCGAAGGGCTCGCGGCCCTTCTCCCCACCAGGCACACCGAGCATCGACCGGAGACCCGTGCGTCTCCACGAGTGCCACGGGGAAGCTGTATGTGCGGGATCATCGCCTACACCGGCTCGCGCCAGGCCGCGCCCATCCTGCTAGCCGGTCTCCGCGACCTTGAATACCGCGGCTACGACTCGGCCGGCGTCGCCCTCTTGCCCGAGGCGGGAAGCGAGCCCGCCGTCGCCAAGCGCCGCGGCAAGATCGCCGAGCTCGACGGCGCCATCGGCGAGCACGCCCTGCCCGCCGCCCACACGGGTATCGGTCACACCCGCTGGGCCACCCACGGCTCCCCCAGCGACGCCAACGCCCACCCCCACACGGGCTGCGGGAGCGATGTCGTCATCGTCCACAACGGCATCGTCGAGAACTACGCCGCCCTCCGCGCCGAGCTCGCCGGGCGCGGCCACGCCTTCGACAGCGAGACCGACACCGAGGCCATCGCCCACCTCCTCGAGGAGCGCCTCGATGCCGGCAGCGACCTCCTTGCGGCGATGCAGGAGGCCTGCGCCCGCCTGACCGGCTCCCAGGCGATCGTCGCCCTCAGCCCGCGCGAGCCCGGCGTCGTCGTCGGGGCGCGCATCGGCAACGCCGGTGGTGTTGTCGTTGGCTACGGCGACGGAGAGATGCTCCTGTCGAGCGACCTTGCCGCCCTCCTCCCCCACACCCGCGAGGTTGCCTTCCTCGCCGACCGCCAGCTCGTACGTATTAGCGAACAGGGCGTCGACTACGCCGGCCTCGACGGCGCCACCGCCGAGGTTGTCCCCCGCACCCTCTCCCTCGACCCCGCCAGCGCCGACAAGGGCGCCTACGACACCTACATGCGCAAGGAGATCATGGAGCAGCCCGCCGCCCTCGCCGACACCATCGGCGGCCTCATGACGGTCGAGCCCCCCCGTCTCTCCCTCGACGATCTCGGGGAGGCCCGCCCCTGGCTGGAGCGGGTCGAACGCGTCCTCCTCGTGGGCATGGGCACCAGCCTCCACGCGGCCATGGTCGGGCGCTGGTACTTCGAGCAAATCGCCCGTCTCCCGGCCGATATCGACAACGCCAGCGAGTTCCGCTACCGCGAGCCCGTCCTCGGCCCGGAGACGCTTGTCGTTTCGGTTAGCCAGTCGGGCGAGACCGTGGACGTGCTCGAAGCCATGAACGTCGCCCGCGCCTCCGGCGCTCCCCAGATCACGATCTGCAACACCCCCGGCAGCCAGACCACGCGCGTCGCCGACGGCACGGTCCATACCTACGCCGGGCTCGAACGGGGCGTCGCCAGCACCAAGACGTTCACCACTTCGATCGCCGCCCTCTTCGCCCTCGCCCTCGAGACCGCCCGCGTCCGAGGACGCATCAGCGAGGACACCCTCGCCCGCCACGTGCGCGACCTCGCCGCCATGCCCGAGATCGTCGGCCGCCAGCTTGAGTCGTTCGACGCCATCGCCGAGGCCGCCGAGCGCTTCCGCACCACCGACCACATCCTCTTCCTCGGGCGCGGCCCCGCCCTTCCCATCGCCCTCGAAGGGGCCCTCAAGATGAAGGAGCTCTCCTACGTCCACGCCGAGGGCTACGCCGCCGGCGAGATGAAGCACGGCCCCATCGCCCTCATCGACTCCGGGTTCCCCACGGTCGCCCTCGCCGGGCAGCACGCGCTGCGCAGCAAGATCGTCTCCAACATCGAGCAGATCCGCGCCCGCGACGGCCAGGTCCTTGCCGTCGTCACCGAGGGCGACGACGAGCTCATCGCCCTCGCCAACGAGTCCCTCACCGTGCCCCCCGTGCCCGCCCTCCTCGAACCGCTGGCCGCAATCGTGCCCCTGCAGGTGCTCGCCTACGCCACCGCCGAGGCCCGCGGCTGCAACATCGACCAGCCCCGCAACCTCGCCAAGACCGTGACCGTCGAGTAGCGCCCGCGTCCTGCGCGTTAACGTTCAACGAAAACTGCCCCGTTCTGTCACGTTCTGACTGGTCTGGGTCCCCCCGTCGGGATAGGCTCGCGTTACCGAAAGAGCCGCGGTTCCCCTATACCCGGAGGACTCTCCCATGACCAGCACCACCGCCAGCCCGGATTCGGCTACGGAGCTATCCCCCAAGCTCGTCTACCTCTTTGGCGATGGACGCGCTGAGGGTGGCGCCGGCATGCGCGAACTGCTGGGCGGCAAGGGCGCCGGCCTCTCCGAGATGAGCAGCCTCGGCATCCCCGTTCCCCCCGGCCTCACTATCACCACCGAGGTCTGCAGCGCCTTCTACGCGAACGGCCAGCAGTACCCGGACGGCCTCGATGAGCAGCTCCGCGCCGGCATCGCCCACGTCGAATCCATCGTCGGCGCCCGCTTCGGCGACGCCGACAACCCCCTCCTCGTCTCCGTCCGCTCCGGCGCCCGGGTCTCCATGCCGGGCATGATGGACACGGTCCTCAATCTCGGTCTGAACGACGAGACCGTGCAGGGCCTCGCCCGCAGCTCCGGCGATGAGCGCTTCGCGTACGACTCCTACCGCCGCTTCGTCGCCATGTACGGCGACGTCGTCCTCGGCCTCAAGCGCGAGTCCGACCTCGATGAGGACCCCTTCGAGGCCATCCTTGAGCGCAAGAAGGAGGCCTGCGGCGTGGAGGAGGACACCGACCTCCCCGCGGACGCCCTCCGCGAGATCGTGGCCGAGTACAAGGCCGAGATCCGCGCCAAGCTCGGTATCGAGTTCCCCGACGACCCCTGGGAGCAGCTCTGGGCCGCCATCGGCGCCGTCTTCGAGTCCTGGGAGAGCCCCCGCGCCATCGTCTACCGCCAGCTCAACGGCTACCCCGGCGAGTGGGGCACCGCCGTCAACGTCCAGGCCATGGTTTTCGGAAACCTCGGCGACGATTGCGCCACGGGCGTCGCCTTCACCCGCAACCCCAAGACCGGCGCCACCGGCCTCTTCGGCGAGTTCCTCATCAACGCCCAGGGCGAGGACGTGGTCGCCGGCGTGCGCACGCCCCAGGCCATCCGCGCCGTCGAACGCGTCGACGGAGGCGCCCCTTCCATGGAGGAGGCCCAGCCCGCCGTCTTCGGTGACCTCATCGGCGCCGCCCAGCGCCTCGAAGACCACTTCCGCGACATGCAGGACATCGAGTTCACCGTCCAGCGCGGCAAGCTCTGGGTCTTGCAGACCCGCAACGGCAAGCGCACCGGCCCCGCCATGGTCAAGGTCGCCGTCGACCTCGTCGACCAGGGCCTGATCGACCGCGACGAGGCGCTCCGCCGCCAGGATCCCGAGCAGATCTCCGAGCTGCTGCACAGCGTCTTCGCCGAAGGCGCCACCACCGACGTAATAGCTTCGGGCCTCCCCGCCTCGCCCGGCGCGGCCGTCGGCAAGGTCGTGTTCTCCGCCGAGGAGGCGGCCGAGCAGGCCGAGGCCGGCGAGGACGTCATCCTGGTTCGCGTCGAGACCAGCCCGGAGGACATCCAGGGCATGCTCGCCGCCCAGGGCATCCTTACCGCCCGCGGCGGCATGACCTCGCACGCCGCTGTTGTCGCCCGCGGCTGGGGGAAGTGCTGCGTGGCCGGCTGCGGCGAGCTCGAGATCGACTACGCCGACGGCTCCTTCCGCGTCGATGCCGGAGGCCGCAACCTCACCGTGCGTCGCGGCGACGTAATCTCCCTGAACGGCACCACCGGCGAGGTCATGCTCGGCGCCGTGCCCCTCGCCGATCCCGAGCTCCCCGACGACCTGAACCGCCTGATGGCCTGGGGCGACGAGGCCCGCCGCCTGGGTGTGCGCGCCAATGCCGATACACCCGAGGACGCCGCCAAGGCGCGCGAGTTCGGCGCCGAGGGCATCGGCCTCTGCCGCACGGAGCACATGTTCTTCGGCGAGGACCGCATCCTCGCCGTCCGCCAGATGATCCTGGCCGAGGACGAGGCCGGGCGCCGCGATGCCCTCGCCCGCATCCTCCCCATGCAGCGCCACGACTTCGACGGCATCCTCCGCGCGATGGCCGGATTCCCCGTCACCATCCGCCTCCTCGACCCGCCCCTGCACGAGTTCCTCCCCCACGGCGCCGAGGAGATGGAGCGTTTCGCCGACGCCATCAGCGTTGAGCCGCAGCGTGTCTCCCAGCGCGTCCTGGCCCTGCAGGAGTTCAACCCCATGCTCGGCCACCGCGGCGTACGCCTCGCCATCACCTACCCCGAGATCTACGAGGTCCAGACCCGGGCCATCATCGAGGCCGCCTGCGACCTCCGCGCCGAGGGCGTCGACGCCCAGCCCGAGATCATGATCCCGCTCGTGGGCGCGGCCGAGGAGCTGGCGCGTCTCCGCGAGCGCGTCGCCGCCGTCGCGGAGCAGGTCACAGCCGAGCGCGGCATCGACCTGGACTACACCATCGGCACGATGATCGAGTTGCCCCGCGCCTGCGTTACCGCAGGCCAGATCGCCGAGCACGCCGACTTCTTCTCCTTCGGCACCAACGACCTCACGCAGACGACCTTCGGCCTCTCCCGCGACGATGCGGGCCGCTTCCTGCCCGACTACATCAGCCAGAAGGTCCTGGAGAAGGACCCCTTCGTCGAGCTCGACCGCGAGGGCGTGGGTGAGCTGATGCGCCTCGGCATCGAGCGCGGGCGCGGCGTGAAGCCCGACCTGAAGCTCGGCATCTGCGGTGAGCACGGCGGCGACCCGCCCTCCATCGCCTTCGGCCACGATGTCGGCCTTGATTATGTCTCGTGCTCACCCTACCGCGTGCTCACCGCGCGTCTTGCCGCCGCCCAGGCCGCGCTCGCCGGGGGCAGCTGAACCGCACGCCGAAAGGGGCCAGGGGTTGGACCTTCACCGTGTGCGCCGCCGCATCGAGGAGGATGAGGAGCGCCTGAGCCCCTTCGCTGCCCGCTCCGTGCACGCCACCCGTCCCCGTCCCGAGGAGCCCTCCTCCGTGCGCGCCGCCTTCCAGCGGGACCGCGACCGCATCGTCCATACCAAGGCCTTCCGCCGCCTCAAGCACAAGACGCAGGTCTTCATCGCCCCCCAGCAGGACCACTTTGTCACCCGCCTCACCCACACCTTCGAGGTAGCGCAGGTGGGACGCACGATCGCCCGCGCCCTGCGGCTCAACGAGGACCTCGCCGAAGCCATCGCCCTCGGCCACGACATCGGCCACGGTCCCTTCGGCCACGCCGGCGAGGAGGCCCTGGCCGAGTGCCTCCCCGAAGGCTTCCGCCACAACTACCAGTCCGAGCGCGTGCTCGACAAGCTCGAGAACGACGGGCGCGGCCTCAACCTCACCCATGCCGTGCTCGATGGCGTCCGCAAGTCCAGCAAGGCCCGCGAAGACGTCCTCGCCGAGGGCTGGGGCGTCCCCGAGACGCTCGAGGGCCAGGCGATCAAGCTCGCCGACGCCCTCGCCTACCTCAACCACGACGTCCAGGACGCCATCCGCGCGGACATCATCGGCGAGGACGACCTGCCCGCGGCCTCCCAGCGCATCCTTGGCCGCTCCCACGGCGAGCGCCTCGAGGTGCTCGTCACCGACGTCGTCGAGTCGAGTTGGCCTGCCACAGGCGAGGGCCGCGAGGAGGGTGCCGAGCCCCCCGCCATCACGCTGAGCGCCACGGTGCACGGCGCCGTCAACGAGCTCCGCGAGTTCATGTTCCAGCGCGTCTACCTGCTCGCCGAGCGCCGCGCGGAGGTCGAGCACGCCAAGAACATCGTTCGCTTCCTCTTCGATCACGCCGTCGAGCACCCCGCATCCATCTCCTCCGACTACTCCCTCCCCGGCGACCCCCTGCCCCGCCGCGCCGCCGACTTCGTCAGCGGCATGACCGACCGATACGCCATCCGCCTCGCCGCCCGCCTCGGCTGCGAGGACGCCAGGGACTGGCCCGTCTGATGCCTCCCCGGATTGCCTTCTGCGATAGGGGTGGGATACTGAAGCCGTGGTGGCGAAGGCGCGTCGCGTGTGAGTGAACAGGACCGTCCGGGCCCTCCCGACGAAGATCCCGTGATCGGGGGCGATAGCCCACCCCCTTCCCCACCGCCATCCGACGACCCCGACCAGGGTGTTATCGGCGTGACCCCGCCCCAGCCCGCCCGCAGGCCGGTCGATCCCTGGGAAGCCCAGCACCTGCGCCGCGAGACGCCGGACCTGCGTACCTACGGGCGCGACGGTCCCCGCGCCGGCTACTACGGCGCGACCCAGCGCTCCGCGGGCCGCATCGCCGCCATCTACGTATCTACCATCGCGGCGCTGGTCATCGGTGGCATCCTCATCTTCCTCCTCTTCCAGGTGCTTGGCGGCGACGACGAAACCCCTCCGATCACGCCAACGCAGGAAGCCGTTGTCGCCCAGGCGCGCATCGAGTCGCCTGTGCCGGGCGACCGCATCACCGTCAACGAGGAGCGCGCCGTCATCGTCAGCGTCGTCTCCGGCGAGGACATCGTTCGCTTCGAGCTGCTGATCAGCGGCCTCGTCAAGGACCAGCAGTTCTCCGGCACCGTCACCGCCGAGAACACCTACGCGGCTGTGCTTCAGGCCCGTTTTGAGGCAGCTGGCTTTTACGACCTTGTCGTTCGGGCGTTTACCGCCTCGGGCGAGGAGATCGTGTCCAGCCCCATCCGGGTGGAAGCCATTCCGCCCGTCGTCGCAACCCCCGAAGTCCTGACTACCTGCGAAATCGTGGGCGTCGCCAGCCTGCGCACCGGACCCGGGGAGGCCTACAACCAGGCCGGTACGCTCGAACCAGGCGACGTTGTCACCGTCACCGGCAAGACCCTCAACCTCCAGTGGCTCCAGATCGAGCGAGGCGGAGGCCTCTGGGTGCGCTTCAATGCCGTGGAGACCACCTGTGACCTTGTCGACGTCACCAATGTGGAGCCGCCTCCCCTTCCCGACCCGACCCCCACGCGCCCACCTGCCGACACCGAGGAAGACACGGAGACGCCCACGCCTACCCCGTCGGTCTCCCCCACCCCGGCCGTCTCCCCCAATGCGCCCGACTTCATTCCCTCCGACGCCGTCTTGATCGACAGGGGCGCCACCCTCCGCATCACCATCACCAACACCTCCACCAACCCCTTCTCCGGCGCCATCGTCGTCCGCGTCGATGGTGTGGATGCGAGCCCCGCGGAGCAGGTCGTCAACGTGGCCATGGACCCCAACGGCACCGCCGCGGTCAACTTCACCATCGATCCGCCGGTTACCGAGCAGTCCTCCGTCACGGTCACGGTCGATCCCGACGAAGCCATCGCCGAGTCCAGCGAGGACAACAACACGGTCGAATTCGTGCTCGCGCCGCCACCCGAAGGGCCGGTGCTCTCCCTTGTCCCGGGCATCACCGGAGGCGCCCTCTCGATAACCATCCAGAACGACGGTGAGGCGCTCTCGACCAACGATGCGCGGCTCGTCGTGAGTGTCCCCGGCGAGACGACCACGCGCACCATCTCCCCGCTCGCAGTCCCCGAGGGCCAATCGGTCACGATTGGCGGCATCGCTGTACCCGCCACGGGCGAGTCCATCCGCGTCACCCTCTTCATCGACGGCGTCAACATCGCCACTGCCACCGTGCCCAACCCCAACGTCGTGGAGGTCACCCTCCCCGAGGAAACCCCCGACACCGGCGAGGAAGCGGGCGATCCGCAGGAACCTGAAGAACCGGTGGAGCCAGAGGAGTCGCAGGGGCAGTAGAATCCGGGCGTGGACGCCGTCACCGAAATCAAGCGGCGAATCGACCCGGCTGAGTACATTGGCCGCTCCGTCAAGTTGTCGAAATCGGGCCGCCATTTCCGCGGCCTCTGCCCCTTCCACACCGAGAAAACTCCTTCGTTCTACGTCTTCACCGATCGCGGATCCTGGCGCTGTTTCGGCAGCTGCGGCGAGGGCGGCGATGTCTTCTCCTTCGTCCAGAAGCGCGAGAACGTCGACTTCCGCGAGGCCCTCCGCATCCTCGCGGACGAAACGGGCGTGGAGCTGTCGGCGCGCGCCGCCGAGCAGCGAACCCGTTCCGAGCGCCTCAGCAGCATCGTCTCCGCCGCCGTCGACTTCTACCAGCAGCAGCTCGCCGCCGAGGGCGGCGCCGAGGCCCGTTCGTACCTGGCCGACACCCGAGGCCTGACCCAGGAGACTATCGAGACGTTCCGCCTCGGCTGGGCCCCCGACGAGTGGCGGCCGCTGCGCGACTACCTGCTCGGCCGCGGCTATACCGACGAGGACGCCCTCGCCGCGGGCGTCCTCCACGAGAGCGACTCGGGAGGCACCCCCTACGACCGCTTCCGGGGACGCGTCGTCATCCCCATCGCCGACGACCGTGGGGCCTACGTGGGCCTCGGCGGACGCATCCTCGGCGAGGGCGAACCCAAGTACCTCAACTCTCCCCAGACCGAGATCTTTGACAAAGGCCGCACCCTCTACGCCCTCGACCTTGCCGGCCCCCAGGCGCGCGAGACCGGCGCCGTCGTCGTCGTCGAGGGCTACCTCGACGTTATCGGCCCGTGGCAGGCCGGCTTCCGCAACCTCGTCGCGACCATGGGCACCTCCCTCACCGAGCGCCACGCCGCCCGGCTCACGCGCTTTGCCTCCCGTGTCGTGCTCGCCATGGACCCCGACAGCGCCGGAATGGCCGCCGCCGAACGCGCCGGCTCCCTCCTCCTCGATTTCGGCTCGCCCGAGGGCATGGGCGCTGCCCAGCGCAGCGCCGAGGCCATCACTGCCGATGTCGACATCGACCTGCGTGTCGCGCCTCTCCCCGCGGGCAAGGACCCCGATGACCTCACCCGCGAGGATCCCGAAGCCTGGGGCGCCGCCATCGAGAACGCCGCCCCCTTCGCCCGCTTCCTCCTGGAGCGCCTCATTGCCGGTAGCCGCGGCGACTCCCCCCTGGAGGCGAGCCGCATCGTCGATCGCCTGCGCCCCGTGCTGCTCGCCGTGCGCAACCCCGTCGAGCGCTCCGCGCACATCCAGAGCATCGCCCGCCGCCTCGGCATCGCCGAGCGCGCCATCGCCGACCGGCTGCGTGTCGAGGGACGCCGCACGCCCGCCGTACCCGAAGCGCAGGTCGCCCCGGCCCGCCCGCCCGCCGACGAGGTGCTCCTCTCGACCCTGCTGCACAACCCCGGCCTGCGCGCCGACCTTCGCCACCTCCCCGCCGACCTCTTCCCCGACGCTCTCGACCGCGAGATCCTCGAGCGCTGGCTGCACGACGAGCTCGAACCCGCCCCGGAGGACGACGACGACCCGGTCGCGCTCCGCCTGCAAAGCCTGCGCGCTCGCCGCGAACCCCTGCTTTCCCCGGCCGAGGCGCGTGAGCGCGCCTCCGACCTCATCCGCCACATCGTCCGCGAGCGCCTCATTCAGCGGCAGTCCGCTGTCACCGAGGAGCTGGCGGAGGCCGAGCGTACGCTCGGCGCCGGCCGCGTCACCGAGGTGGCTCACCTTGCCTGGCTCGGCGCCCTCCCGTCGGAGGAGACGCTCGAGCTCGCGCAGATGGCCATCGAGCAGCTTGAGCTGGGGCTCAGCATCCACCGCCGCGAAGAGCGCGACGCCTCCTGACGCTTCCCGCTTCGGCTAGGGGTTGAGGTCCCCGGTCGCGGGCCCGCGCGCCCCGGCGAAGGCGAACCCGAGCACGCCCAGCGCATCCCGCAGCGTTGCCGCCCCGCCACTTCCGACAAGGATGCGCTGGGCGGCTTCGTCCAGCAGGTCCAGCGCCCGTGGCGAGTCGAGGTCGTCGTCCATCGCCGCCTCGAAGGCGTCCCGCAACGCCGCGTCCTCCGCACCCTCAGCCCCCATCCCGCAGGCGTCTCGCAACCGTTCGTACCGCCCCGTGAGCGCCTCGATCGCCCCCTCCCGGTAGTCGGCATCGCTGCGGTAGTGCTCGCTCAGCAGGTAGAGCCGCAGGTGGTCCGGGTCGAAGCGCTCCATCAGGTGGCGGGCCAGCACGAGGTTTCCGAGCGACTTGCTCATCTTCACCCCATCCAGCTGCAGCATCCCGTTGTGCATCCAGAACCCGCAGAACGGCGCCTGGCCGGTTGCGCTCTCCGCCTGCGCGATCTCGTTCTCGTGGTGCGGGAAGATGAGGTCGCGCCCGCCTCCGTGGATGTCGATCTGGTCCCCCAGGTGCGTTCGCGACATCGCCGTGCACTCGATGCTCCAGCCCGGACGCCCGTCGCACCAGGGACTGGCCCAGCTCGGCTCGTCCGGCTCGCAGCGCTGCCAGAGGAGGAAGTCGAGTGGTCCCCGCTTCTTCTCTTCGCGCTTCGATTCGGGGTTCTCGCGCTTCGCCAGCTCCTCGATCGAGATGCCGTTCAGCTGCCCGTAGCCGGGGAAGCGCTCCGCCTCGAAGAACACGTCCCCATCCGCCTCGTAGGCCGCCCCCGACGCTATCAGCGCCTCCGTCGTCTCGATGATCGCGTCGATGTGGTCCGTCGCGAAGGGATAGGCCGTGGGCCGCAGCACGTTCAGCCGGTCCAGGTCGTTGCGGAAGATGGCGTCGTTCTCGTCCCGGATCTCCGCGATGGGACGCCCGCCCTCCCGCTTCGAGACCATGATCATGTCGTCGTCGATGTCCGTCACGTTCTGCACGTAGCGAACGCTCAGGCCCTTCCAGGTCAGGTAGCGCCGCAGCACGTCGAAGTTCACGTAGGAGAAGGCGTGCCCGAGGTGGGTCACGTCGTACGGCGTCACCCCACAGACATAGATGCGCGCCTCGCCCGGCACAACCGGAACGAACTCGCGTTTCGCGCGTCCAAGTGAGGAGTACAGGTGAAGGGTCACGGGCCGCTCCCGGGCGTCCTCTGGGGCGGGAAGCGTACCAGAGCGCCCCTCTCCGGGCCGCTAGCTGAGGACGCCATCCGCCACGAGCTCCGCGAGCGCCTCGGGCGACATCTCCAGCAACTCCGTGAACACGTCGAACGTGTCCGCCCCCAGCGAGCGCGCCGCATAGGCCGTCGCGGGCCGCTGCCCGTCGATATACGCGGGGAAGCGCTCGGCGCCCTGCTCCCCCCCGTCCTCGGTCGGGATCGTGCCCAGGAAGGACCGCGCCGCCAGGTGCGGGTCGGTCGTCGCCACATCCCCCCCGTCCTGCACCGCCCCCGCCGCGATCCCGCGCGCCTGGCACGCCTCCATGACCTCGTACCGGTCGCGACCGGCGGTCCAGGCGGAGACGCAGGCGTCGAGCTCGTCCTGGTTCGCGATCCTCGCCTCGTGCGTCGCGAAGCGCGGGTCGGCCGCGAGTGCGGGAGTCCCCATCACCTCGCAAAGCGCCCGCCACTGCTCGTCGCCCCGCACCGCGATCGCGACCCAGCGGTCCTCCCCCCTGGCGGGATAGATGCCGTGCGGCGCCCAGCCGTCGAACGGATGCCGGTTCGCGACCGGTTCCGGGTCCGTCCCGTTCGCGAAGTGGTCGAGGAAGGCCGGACCCATCAGCCCCAGCCCCAGCTCGTACTGCGCCACGTCCACATCCAGCCCCTGCCCCGTCCGCCGCCGGTGCTCCACCCCCTCAAGGATGCCCAGCGCGGCCGCGACGCCGCTCAGGTGATCCGTGAGCGAGTAGCCGAAGCCGATGTCCTGCCGTCCGGGCACGTTCGTCAGGTAGCTCAGGCCCGTGATCGCGTGGATCGTCGGTGCGAACGTGACGAAGTCCCGCCAGGGGCCCGAGTTCCCCATCCCCCCCATCGCCACGACCGATACGCCCGGAGCCGTCTCCGCCAGCCCTTCCCGGTCCAGCCCCCAGCGCGCCAGCACGCCCGCGCTGAAGTTGTCGATGATGGCGTCGCACTCGCCGGCGAGGCGGCGAGCCAGCTCACGCGCCTCCTCCCGCCGCATGTCGAGAGAGATGTTCCGCTTGTTCCGGTTCCAGCTCAGGTAGTAGGGGTGGTTGAGCGTGTTCGCCCCGGCGTTGCGCGCCGCCGTCCCCACCTTGATCACGTCCGCGCCCAGGTCGGCCAGCACGCGCGTCCCGAACGGCCCTGCGAGCACGTGCGTGAAGTCGAGCACCCGCAGCCCCGCCAGCGGCGCCGTGGCCGAGGGCTCGCCGGGCACCGCCTCTAGCTCAGGACGCGCGCCCCACGCCGCTTCTTCCACGCGCTCCGGCGGCCCCGGAGCGGGACCGTCGGCGTCGCTCGTCAGCAGCCGCCCCGGAAACGGCACGTTCCCGACCCCATCGACCGCGCGCTCCTTGAAATACTCCCGTGCCTCGATCTGTGGCGTCGCCACGACCTTGCTCACGGGCCAGACCGCCCCGAACGGCAGCCTCCGCCGCTGCGCTTCCATGAAGAGGTCGTCCGCTTCGTTCTCCGCCGTCCAGTCCCGCAGGATGCTCATCACGTGCGGCATCTGCTTCACCAGCGCGATCAGGTCCGGGAACTCCTCGCGATCGGTCAGGTTCCCCGCCGACTCCGTCTCCTCGAGCCACGGGATGAGCCTGTCCATCAGCCCCAGCGATGGCGTCACCATCAGCCCGTTTCCGTCGCGGTCCGGGTAGACCTCGTAACCGCCGCTCCAGTGCAGGCTCCCCTGGCGCTCCGCGATCCGGGTCGTCCAGCGGCCCCCGTCGGGGAAGAACCACTGCATCAGCATCTGCTCGGTGTTGGCCACGAGCGTCTCGTGGCTGGACAGGTCGATGTGACACCCGTGCCCCGTCGAATCCCGCAGCCGCACCCCGGCCAGCGCACAGCAGGCCGCGTAGAGGCCGACCGTGTGCGCCGTCTGGTTACCGTATCCCGTCAGCGGCGGCGTCTCCGGTGTCCCCGTGATCGAGGCCGCCCCGGAGAGCGCCGTCGCCACGAGGTCGTTCACGGCCAGCCCCGCCCACGGCCCCTCCGCCCCCATCGGTGTCACCGAGAGCCGCACCAGCCTCGGGAACGCATCCTTCAGCGACTCGGCGTCGAATGGAGCTTCGCCGCCCCGCCAGTCTTCGATCAGCAGGTCCGCCTCGGCGAGCAGTTCCCGGCCTTCGTCACTCCCCAGGTCCAGCTCGACCACGCGCTTGCCCGCGTTGTACCAGGACGCCTGGATGGAGACGCCGCTCTCCCCGAAGAAGGGCGGCTCCTGTTCAAGGGGTTCACCGCCCGGCGGGACCACCCACACCACATCCGCGCCGCCGTCGGCCAGCAGCCGTCCGGCGAAGGCGCCCGCCCAGCCCACTTGCTCGACCACGCGGAGTCCCTGCAGCGGTGTGCTCGTGCTGGCCATCGCGCGGAATCGTACGGAGCGTTCCCCCAGTGCGCGAGAGCCGCGCTCCCGTAGTAAGCCCCATACGGGTTGTCATTGACCCGATTCGCGCCCCTTCGTACGGTGGAGCCGCCCCGCGTAGGCTTATTGAACCCCCATGCAGCACGCGCGCGAGGAGCATGGTTTGCCGCGATTCGCGTTGGCCATGGCGAAGCAGACTGTGGGCGCGCTCCGAGACCTGGCGCCCATCTTCGCGGTCATCATCTTTTTCCAGATCGTCGTGCTCCGACAGCCCTTTCCCGATGTCGCCAACGTGGTTGTCGGGCTGGTGTGCGTAGTCCTGGGGCTGGCGTTGTTCGTTCAGGGGCTGGAGAGCGGGCTGTTCCCGCTGGGCGAGGCCCTGGCCCAGGGGATGGCGCGCAAGGGAAGCGCAACCGCCCTGCTGGCGCTTGCGTTCTGTCTCGGCTTTGGCACTACCGTGGCGGAGCCGGCGTTGATCGCCGTGGCCGCCGAGGGGGCTGCGGTGGCGGCGGATGCGTCGTTCATCGGCGACAGCCAGGCATCCCAGGACCGGTACGCCCTTGAACTACGCCTGGTGGTGGCTGCTGCCGTCGGCCTCGCCATCGTCCTGGGGGTGCTGCGAATCCTGAAGGGGTGGCCCATCCACCGCTTCATCATCAGCGGCTACCTGCTGGTCATGGCGATGACCCTGTTCGCGCCCGACGAGATTGTGGGGGTCGCCTACGACTCGGGCGGCGTGACCACCAGCACGATCACGGTGCCGCTGGTCACTGCCCTGGGCGTGGGCCTCGCCTCCACCATCCGCGGGCGCAACCCGATGCTCGACGGCTTCGGCCTGATCGCCTTCGCCAGCCTCACCCCCATGATCGGCGTGCTGGGCTACGGGATGGTGGTGTGATGCTCGACTTCCTGGCGAACTTCGGCGAAACCCTGCTGACGACGCTGCGGGACGTGACCCCCATCGTCGTCATCCTGGTGGTGTTCCAGGTGGGGGTGCTGCGGCGCAGACTGCCCAACATCCGCGGCATCGCCACCGGGTCGGTCATGGTGCTGCTGGGGCTGGCGCTCTTCCT
>LXNI01001853.1_pt1 | contig 16496 bp, 10 predicted proteins | sample 809091 | NCBI WGS metagenome assembly LXNI01 (sample SAMN04870527, study PRJNA318959) | sponge metagenome | biome: 01000161; feature: marine sponge reef; material: water | host: Sarcotragus foetidus | place: Greece: Milos, Mediterranean Sea | collected 2013-05-29 | depth 5-7 m | reverse complement strand
CACATGCGCGCGTAACGTTTCCTGTCGAAGCCGAGTCGGCGGAATTCGCCGATCCCCTTGTAGATCATGCGGCTGAGCAGGACGTATGGGTTGATGCTCTTGTTTCTTCGGTCGCCAATGGTCGAGTCTTCGGCCTGCGGCGACATCGACACCACCGCGGGGTTCAACGCATAGATGGGAGTCTCGTGAATCCAGGTCTGTTGTATGAACTTGTCGACCGGCGCAAACAGGGTGGCACTCGCCCTGGTCAAAGTGCGGGCAGCCTCGGGGCTGATTGCATAGGCCAGCGCGTAGAGCGGCGGGTCGCTCAGGTAGTGTACGGATAGCCCATCGCGACGAAGCACTTCCCAGGCGGCGGGACGGAGGCGCTTCAACAGGGCTCGCGGCCCGTGCATGGATTGCAGGCGAATAAACCCGAACTGGTCCACCAGCGGTTTCAGGTTGTCGATGACTATGGGAAAGTCGGGTTCCAGTTGGAAATCGTCTTCCAGGATGACGACGGGTTGATCGTGATCGATCGCCCATTTCCACAGGGAAAGGTGGCTGGCATAACAGCCGATTTCCCCTGGCGTTGGATCGTGGCGACGCGTGTTGATCGCAAAAAGCCGGTGATCGATCCCCCTGAACCAGTCGGAATGCCCCGCAGCCCCCTCAATCGCATCGAAAAATTCAAACTGCACACCGTAATTCGCCATCTGTTCGATCGCTTCGGCGCGCCGGACCTCGGCCGTGCGCAGGCTGATGACGAAAATCTTCACATGGGAACCCCGCTGAGGCGGGCCGATTATCGCGGATGCAAAGAGATTCGTGCAATCGGCGGCATTCGGCCTGTTCTCGTCCCCACGCCGTACCGTCCGTTCGTTGACCGCTCTTTAGCGGTGAACCACAATATCCTGAAACTACTTGAAAAAATTATCTGCGGCACAGGTTGAAGACATGAAGAATACGGCTGTATCGGCATGCCTGACTCTTGCAGGAGCCCTTCTGCTGGCAAACACGTCCGGCGCTCAAACCATCGAGGCGGCGCGCGCTGCTTACGCCGAGGGCCGATTCGTCGAGGCCGGTGAGCTTGGTGAAGCGCTTGCAACATCAGAAGGGTATGCGCTGGCGGCCAATTCGCTGGCCATTCACGGCTACTACATCGCCGCCGAAGACGACCAACCGGAGTATTTCGCGCGCGCGATAACGGCCGCAGATGAGGCGATTCGCCTCGACCCGGACAACCCCGAAGGCTACTTCCAATCAGCCCATGCCATTGGCCGCGAAGCCCAGACCGTGGGCGTAATGGAGGCACTCAACCGGGGGTACGCGCGAAGAACACGCGAGGCGGCTGAAGAGGCGCTGCGGCTGGATCCCGAAATGGCCGAAGCGCACCTCACCCTGGGATCCTGGCATGCGGAAATCGTGAACAAGATGGGAGGACTCGTGGCCCGCGTGACGTATCGGGCCACCAGGCGAAATGCGCTTGACTACTACGAAAAGGCGCTGGAACTGGCTCCCGATGAAATAGCGGTCTACCTGGAGTACGCGAACGGCTTGATGTTGCTCGGCCGAAACCGGAACCGGGAGCAGGCGCGGGAACTGCTCATGCGCGGAATCGAGATTTCGCCAGGCGATGCCTACGACCGCATCCTGCACGAACTGGCGGTGGAGCAACTGGCTGCTCTTGGCGGAAGCTAGGGGCTTGCGCCGTAGGAATTCACGGCTGCAAATCCGCTCTCATCCGCCCCTTCGGCCGCTCGATTTCGTCAAATATGACCCGATATTCTCCTCAATCGATCGGCCGAAGGGACGGCGATAGCGAATTTTCGCTTTCGCGAATTCCTACGGCGCAAGCCCCTAGGGACTCGCTCGCGACCAATAGGGATCGCAGCCCTGCGCAGGGCTTGTTGACACGGTACTTGTTGACAGGTCCTGACGTCCAGCATCGCCAAATTGACCTTGTTTCCGCCTTGTCCGGGGCACCATCCCCAAGCATTAAATAAAAAAACTTATCGAGCCGATAAAGAATCGGTATGGCGATTTGCCCCTTGAATCGACCATTGAGACGAACGTGGCCGGAACTTTCGCATACCGGTCAATTCAAAAAGTATGACAGACACATTTAGCGAGTAACGGCACTCAGGGCCGTACCGAGGAGGACGCCAGAAAACGAGGAGGTCGTGGAACCGGATCCGGAAGTACCGGGACCCGACACACTCCGGAAATCCAGTCACAACCAGGCGGGTTCGATCCGCTGCCCTGGAATGACGCGGCAACCTCTCGATGCGGTTCGCGAAGGGCAGAGTCATTTCGAGGAGAATGCACCATGGAAGCGGACAGAATCGCAAATGCCACGACAGCAACTGCGTCCCTGCAGGCACTGGTTACCACCGCCCTGCTGTTGATGATCACCCTCCTGATCCCTCAGGCACATGCCCAGGAACTCCCAAACTTCACGATTGCACCCGGTCAGGAGACAATTCCCGGCTACGCCGTGAGTCTATCCGGTTCGGCGTCGCCGATGACTATTGTTTCGATTCCGCCCATTGTCGTGCACCTTGTGGAGCCTTCCCATAATTTTCAGGAGAGATCGAACCGTGCCGCTGTTGGCATTGTCGCCACGGCGAAAGGAGGGCTGCTCCGGCCTGACCGTGCATTCAGCGTGTCTGTTTCCACGCGGGAACTGCCCGAAGGGGCCATAAGCGGCGTGGACTATGAACCGTTGTCGGGGCGTTTGCGGATCCGTCCGTCGGATTTCCGGAAACGGGGTGGCGCCTGGGTAGCTCGCCGGTTCGTTCGCCTGACGATCAATGACGACACGGTGCCGGAGCCCGATGAAGCACTTGATATTCTAATCGAGCGCGTGCCCGGTTTGCCCCCGCCGTTGGGTCCGCGGATCGTGCTGCTCCAGGAGGATGGAAGCGGGTGCCCGTCCAGCGGTTGCCGGGTGACGGTAGTGATCGAGGACGATGACGAAGTTCCATCGGCGCCACAGCACCTCTCATTCGAACCCCGGGATCGCGCAGTCGGGTTGTTCTGGCAGGCGCCCGCCAATGGCGGCGGAAATCCCACCACGAGGCACCAGTACCGCGCGAGCATGGACGCCGGGCTGAACTGGAACCCGGACTGGACGGACATTCCGGACAGCGCGCAGGGCGAAGGGGAGAACGCTTCGAGCTATCTGGTGAACGGACTCATAAACGGCACCGAATACACCTTCGAGTTGCGAGCGGTTAACGATGTCGGCGCCGGTAAGGCGGCACGCGGCGAAGCCATGCCTTTCCGGCTGCCGTCTTCGCCACGCAACCTGTCATTCACGCCCGGAAACGGCGATGTAACGCTGTTCTGGGATTTGTCAACGGACAACGGCGGGCGTCCGGTAACGGCGCATCAATATCGCATCAGTGACGATGACGGGGGGAGCTGGAGCCCGAACTGGTCCGACATTCCCGAAAGCGCGCCGGATGGCGGCAGCAATGCCACCAGCTTCCTGGTCCCGGGCCTGACCAACGGAACCAGGTATACCTTCGAGGTGCGGGCGGTTAACGAATTCGGTCCCGGCGAGGCGGTGCGCGGTGCCACGACGCCGTCGGCGACGCCGCCGGACAGCATCGGCGGGATTTGCGATCGCACACCTGCGGTGCGTGAACAGCTCATGGTCCTGCTTCGAGAAGCCCTGACGCCCGGATACCAGGGCGATTGCGGCGGCGTAACCGACGCCTGGCTTTCGCGTCTGCAGTCGCTGCAACTGCTGACACCTTTAAATCAGCTCTCGACACTTCGGCGGGGCGACTTCGCGGGGTTGACTCATGTCACGAGCCTCTACATCGTGGGTCAATCAAATCTGACCACGCTGCCCACCGGCGTGTTTGAGGGTTTGACGGGGCTTAAGGAGATCTGGGCATTCGATAACGGGATTGCGGCCCTTCAGACGGGCGCGTTTCGCGGTCTGCCGAGTCTTCGCGACCTTAGACTCCACAACAACCGCATTGCGCGCGTGGCGCCGGGCGCGTTTGCCGGACTGAACTCGCTTGAAACACTGGTGCTAAAGGGCAACCTGATCGAGTCGTTCTCGTTCGACGAGTTTGAGTCGCTACCGGCCTTGAAGGACCTCTTTATCACCGGCAACCCCGGACATGTGCACGCCGTGGAAGCCTCGGCAACCTCGCTCAATGTTGCACCTGGCGGCTCCGCATCGTACCGGCTGCGCCTCACGGCAAAGCCCAACATCGCCGGCGCTCGGGTAAACGCAACGTCGGATTTTGACTCGGTCAGCGTCTCGCCACAGCAACTGGACTTTACGGATGCCGATTGGTTTCGAGCGCGGGAGGTGACGGTCTCGGCACCCCTGGACGCGGCGCCCGCCACCGGCAACGTGATCCATGAGGTGCCCACGGGCAACTACGCGTTTCGCATGGCGAACACACCGCCGCAGGTCAGAGTTACCGTGGCCGCCGCCGGCCAGGCTCGATCGCCGGCGGCACTATCGGTGACGGACTCCCGAGGTCGTGAAGGCGAAGACGTAACCATGGATTTTGTCGTGGTGCTATCGCGGTCGGACCCGGGCAAGGTGGCGGTGAGCTATGCGACCGCTGACGGTACCGCGATTGCGGGCGAGGACTTCGTTAACGCCTCCGGGATTCTGACGTTCGCATCCGACGAGACCGAAAAGACCGTCTCCATCGAAATCCTCGATGATGCCCATGACGAGCGCGAGGAAAAATTCACCCTCAAGCTCTTCGATCCCGCCGGCGCCTACCTGGTCGATGACCAGGCCGTCGGTACGATCGTCAATTCGGATCCCATGCCGAAGGCCTGGCTGGCGCGATTCGGGCGAACGGCGTCTGTGCACGCCGTCGAGGCCATCGAAGATCGACTGTGGAGCCGTCAGCAGTCCACGCAGGTGACACTGGGCGGGCATAGGCTGGATCGCCCACACAGCTTGCGTGACACCGACAGGCGTGAGGCAAGTTTGTCGGCTACGGGATTTCCGGAATTGACGAATGGGCGCGGCCCCGCGGGCGATGCCGGTGTGCCGGACTGGCGCGATTTGCTGATGGGAAGTTCATTCCTTTTCCAGACGACGCTTGAAAATGGATCCAGTAGCGTCAACGGCCTCGATCGGTGGGCGGCCTGGGGCCGCGGTGCGCGGACGCGGGTATCCGGGACGGACGACGAGTTGGCGCTGAACGGCGAGATCGTCACCGCGACATTGGGCGCCGACGCCGCGAGGGGTTCGTGGATGGCGGGCATCGCGCTGGCGCACAGCCTGGGTGAGGGCACGTACGCTCATGAAACCGCCCCCGGCGGGACGGTATCGAGCACGCTGACGAGCCTGCATCCCTACCTGGGTTACCGGGTCGATAGCCGGTTGAGCCTCTGGGGCACGGCAGGTTACGGCGTGGGAACGCTGAACATGGCGTCCGAGAGCCTTGGGTCAGGCGTCGAAACGGATATCACGACGGCCATGGCGGCAATTGGCGGGCGCGGCGTAGTGAGGCGGCGCCCGGACGGGTTCGAACTCGCGATAGTGTCCGATGCGCTCACGACTCGAACCGAGTCGGAGGCGACAGCGGGGCTTGCGGGCGCCGGTGGAACCGCAAGCCGGATAAGGCTGATGCTGGAAGGATCAGGATCAGTGCGCCTCCCGGGGGGCGGCGAGTTGACGCCGACGCTCGAGGCAGGTCTGCGGTATGACGGCGGTGATGCCGAGACCGGTGTGGGTGTCGAGATCGGAGGCGGGATCGCATACTCACGCGGCCGCCTGAGCTTGCAGATCGACGGCCGTACGCTGCTGGCTCACGAGGAAAATGAATTCAGGGAAAATGGATTCAGCGGGTCCGTGGCATGGCAGCCTGGCGACGATGGCCGTGGCTTGTCCGTCAGGCTTGGATCCTCCTGGGGCGCAACGGGCAGCGGCGTGAATTCACTTTGGAGCGAGCCCAATCCCGCAGGTCTCACCCGCGGCGCGGCGCTGGACCGGGCGCAGATGATGGAGGCCGAGCTGGGTTACGGGTTCACTGGTCCTGGGGGACAGGGGCTCTGGACGCCGTTTCTAAATACGGAATCAGGTATCGGCGATACTGCGATTCGGACGGGATTGAGGTTTTCCTCGAACATGAACGCCGGGGCGGGCGTTGAGCTTGACCGGAGGAAGCACGCCGGCGGCGGCATTGAACACGCCATCCATCTGCACTGGAACATGCGCTGGTAGGCGCCCTGGAGGCGAGAGCAGCGCAATTTCGAGCTACGGGTCCAGTGAAGCCAAATACGCCGACAGCGCGATCACATCGTCATAGGTGAGGTTGGCGACCACCGCCAGCATAAGCGCTGCGGAGGTCCCGGTCCGTGCGCCGTACTGAATATCCCATAGCTGTCGCGCCACGTAGATCGGCGACATGCCCGCAATCCCCGGCACGTCGCCCAGGCCCCTCAGGTCATTGCCATGGCAGATAAAGCACTGGATGGTACGGCCGGAAGTCCCCGTGGTGGCGAGCTCGAGACCGGCCGCGATGCTCCCCGGAGGCACGTAGGCGATGAAGGGGCTGTGCGGATCCCGGCGTTCGGCAAGGTGTGAGTCCTCCGGAATCTCGATGATGCGCCGGCCGATCGGCTCCATACCGCCGTTCGGTTCCGCGTGGCGCATGTTGCCGGGCCCGACATAGGTCTCGGGCACCGTCTCCGCCTCAATGACCGTGACCCACTTCACCGGCTCGATGCCCGCGTAGTACTCGGCCGCGGCGCGGACTTCTTCGTCGGTGGCATGGGTCGCGCTCAGGAGCATGCTGTTGTGGCGCCGGTAAAGGCTTGTTCGGTCGCCGCTCTTGTAGTCCTGCATCTGGCGGATCACGTAGTTGACCGGTAACCCGGCCATGATCGACGACTCGGGGTGCCCCATGCCGTGCAGCATGTGGCACTGTCCGCACGCCCGCACGTTGGGCGGACGTCCGTGGGAGACGACCTGCGGCATGGGGGGGTGCTCGTCCGGGTACCAGTCCGGGGGATTGAACGGATCGTCAATCTGGGTCTGGGTGCGCTGCAGATCGCTGCCGGGCACGCTGAGCAGGGTACCGTCATCCGGGCCGCGGCCCCGGCCTTCATCCATGAGGGGATAGGCCCAGCCGGGCGGTTCGAAGCAAAGGTCCGATGAGCATGATTGGATGAGCAATGGATTCGCCCACCCAGGCCGTTCGATGGATTCCTGGGCGGTCGCTGCGTGAGCGGTCATCAATCCGGCTACCAGGATCAGTTGTTTCATTCGCATTTCCACTCAACTCGTTGCGCAGCCGTATTGTAGCCGCAGACTCGACGATACGGATCGCGCCGCGCCGTGATAGATTCCCAACCTGACCCCGGGCGGCGCGTGTCGCCTGCGGTCCGGCACACAAGGGGAAGCCTATGCTCACACGCCGGGAAATTCTCGCCCTGCAGTCGATGCTGGCGGCCGGCGCCTTCGCGGGTCGGTCGTTCGACCTGACTGGCATTCTCGGGGGCACGGCGGTCGCGCAGGAGGCCGGTTGGGACGCCGGTGACCTGTACCACGTGCTGCCCACCGTGAACCACGAGCGCGCCCTGCTGAAGTGCTCGTTTCACGAGCCGCTGCCGGATACGCCGGAACTGCGCGTCGACGGCCGGCGGATCGCCGGTCGTAGAACGGATACGCGAGGGCGTTTCTGGGCATTCGATGTCGCCTCCCTGCGCCCGTCCACGGTTTATCAACTGGAGCTGCGAACGGGCCGGGGGCGTACTCTCACAGAGCCCTGGACGCTGTCCACGTTCCCGAGCCCCGACAGCGATATCGAACACGTCAGGGTCGGGTTCTACCACTGTGCGGGCGGCCACGAGATTACCGCGATGACCAACGGCAGGCGCAGGTCGATCGCGGTCCGGCGCGCGCTGTTGGAGAAACTGGCGACCTTTGAGCCCGACGCCATCGTCGCCAATGGCGATCAAATGTACTGGGATCTCTACTCGCCGCGTTTTGCCACCACGTACGCCCAGAGCGAGGAGGGGATCACCTACGCGGGCACCTTTGACCGATCACAGCCGATCTTCGGCACCTCGAACGAAGATTTTGTCCTCAAGGCCGGCGTGGAACAGATCGCGCCAATTTATCGAACGACGTTTCGTTCCACGCCCGTGTTCTTCCTGCAGGACGATCACGATTACTTCGACAACGACGATGCCACCGACGAGGTGGTCACGTTCCCCCCCGATCATGCGATGCTCGCGCTGGCCCGCAGCGTCCAGAAACTGGCCTATCCCGAGTTTTTGCCGGATCCCTACAGGCCTCACGGGTTGCCGGGTTCCAGAGAAGACGAGGGGCTTCCCGAGATTGCCTCCAACTACGGCACCCTGAGGTACGGCAAACTGCTCGAGGTGCTGCTCTACGACAATCGCCGCTCCGCGACGACGCTCGGACCGAGCGCCGTTCACTTCGATCATACGGTCGAGTCGTGGCTCAAGGCGCGCATGGCCGACCGGGAGGTCGCCCATGTCGTCAATGCTCCAGGGCAACCGCCGGGCTGGACCCGCGGCAACTGGTACGAGTACTACCCCGATGTGGTCCGGGACGGGCAGGCGATCGTGTCGGAACCGAAACCCTATTGGCCCAGCGGGTGGCTGTCCCAGCATGACCGGATAGTGGAAGCGATCCACCGAATGCCGGACCGCATTCCGCTGATCATCAGCGGCGACATTCACAAGTCGGCGCACGCACGCATTCTGAGGTCAGGCGACCTGGATCTGTCGAGCAACCCGGTCGTGTCGCTTCTCCCGGGTACGCCCGGGACCGGAGAGTCTTCTCTTGCGGCTGTCACGCTGCCGGCGAATCACCTGGACATGTCCCATGAGTGGGGTCCCGAGGGAGTGAACGGTTTCATGATCGGCGACTTCTACCGGGATCGCGTGGAATGCTCCTTCTACGGGTGGGATGGCCGAACCCAGAGCGTGGACAGCATCGCCGACCTGGATGCGTCCTATGTCACGACGATCGAACCGGTGGCGTGAACCGGGGTTCGTCCGCCCCGGCTACCATGAGCAGAGTTCGGCCTTCGGAGTCTCCGGCATGGCTTCCGACAGCAACCAGCGGCAGAAGATGACGCCCTCGCGGTAACCTGCCGTGCTGATCCAGTTCTTCGAAGCGGGCCGGCTGCTCAGGTAGACCACGTACGATCCGTCCGCCTCCGGCACGATCGTGCGTTTGTTGAGGCATACCGGGTAATCTGCCGAATTGGTGGATTGCATGAGGAAGTTCCACGTTTGCAGGCCCCAGTAGCAGGCCTCCGGCGATCGAAAGCTGATCTTCAGGTATTGGTCGTCCTGTACCCGAAATCTGCACATGCAGTAGATGTTGTCGACGGTGCCCCAGCCGCCCTGCTCGGCGTCGAATTCGAAGGGCGGGAGGAACTCGTTGATGGGGAATTCCACGGGAAGCGGTGCGACCCAGGTCGTTCCCTGGAAGAAATTGGCCATGGTGCGAATGCGCCTGGCCAGTTGCGCGTCATCCAGCGGCACGGCCTTCGGCTGCGGCGCCACATTCTCGATATGCAGGACGCTTTCCGTCGAGGCGGGTCGATCGAAAAAGTACTCACGCGTGAACAGGCTCACTGAATCGGTATCGATCTTGAACTGGTTGACTCCCCGAGGGTTCGGAGTCAGCCGAATCTCAAAGCGCCCGTCCTCGTCAAATTCGATATCCCGATGGTTCACGCTCAGCGACACGCGGTCGGCCAGTTCGCCGTGCGGGTCGCCGCCGTAGAGCGTGAAGCTCAGGTAGCAGCTATCGAATCGCCGTCCCCTGATGATGTATTCCTGGTCGCCCCGCACCTGGGTGAAGTAATACACGGCGTCCACGTTGTCTCCGTAGATGCGGCGGTTTCCATTTGCCAGCGGCATCCATTGCGGTCGGAGCGGGTCGTTGAACAAGTAAAAGTCCACGGCAAGCTGAAGCAGGTGGAAGAAGTGCTGATAGCCATCGATCCTGCCTTGTTCGTCCAGGGCCAGATCCGGGTCGTGGAATGTCGCGTCCGACTCGCGGATGAGGTCAAGGAATTCGTTCAGCGCCTGTTTGCTTTCCATGGTTACTGTCTCGTTTTCTATTGCGATTGCGCCGTGATGGCGCATCGGAGTCGCTCAAGTCCGCGCGGGCCTGCTCACGCCGCTTTCAGTACCTGCAGGAACTCAATGTAGCCCGCGAAGTCCCGGTCGATATCGGCCGCGGCAATACCGAACTGCTCGAGAGAATACGAGTGGACGCCGTGTTTGTCCTTTCGTTCACGGTTCAGAAACTCCTGCATCCGCGAGCGGCTCTGCGGATCGAGTTGCAAGCCTAATCGGTCGTAAATCTTCTCCACGATTCCCATCTGGTTGTCGACAAAGTCGTCGAAGTGGAAATCGACGAAGTTGTTTTCCCTGTCGAGAGTCTCGCGGTCGCGCAGGAAGCGATCCAGGTACCCGCCCCATGTTCGCAGGAGTGTCTGTCCGGTATGTACGGGATCGTGGTGATCCGCGTAGAGTGAGCGCGTGGACGCAATCAGGCTCGCCACGGAGGCAAGGAAACGGGCCGGTTCGCGGTGGGGCATGACGATACGGGCGTCCGGGTAGACCTCGAACAACTCCTTGACTCGCAGCAGGTGGAGGGGCGACTTGAGCAGCCAGCGCACCGGGCGTATGCCGCCGGACTGGAGATACTGCAGGAATTGCTTGTGCCAGCGAAGGTTCTGCAACTGATCGGCTTCGTTGGAAAGCCAGTGGTCGTAGCTCGGCAAGTCAGCCTGGGCGAGATATTGGTAGCTGCAGAAATTCAGCGCCGTGATACCGACGCATTCCTGGGGCGCATCGGCCGCCATGTAGTGTTTCTTGCGCAGGTCCGGAACAAGTTTGAACATGATGTCGAACTCCTTGCCGATGGTGTCGATGCGCGGGTTGCCCCGGTATGTTTCCGGCGTCGGAGGGGGGTAGGGCAGCAGGCATTCCCAGCACAGCGGGGAGCGGTGCGCGGTATCGCGGTGAAGCATCGCCTGCAGGATGGTGGTGCCGGATCTCGGCATGCCGATGATGAATACGGGATCGTTGATGGGCTCATCCAGGATCGCCGGGTTGTCGGATATCGCCTTTTCCACCTGGAATCGCGAGTTTGCGCTGCGTTGCAGCGCGTTTTTCATGGCGAATTTGCCGAACGTAGTGAGCCTGGCCTCTTCCTGCAATGACCGAATCAGGTGCTCCAGCCCTTCTTCGAACGCGTCGTCACGAAAATCGAACCCACTGACCCGACGAGCATTGGCGAGAATCCGGCTGGAGCGAAGCTCGAAGGGCCGAATTCCGATGGATTCTGCGAGACGGCCCGCACGATTGAAGAGCGTGAACAACGCCGGGCGCTTGATTGGATGCACGACAGCGAGGCGGGTCAGGTGAGCTGCTTCAGCTTGGCTGCAATCGACAAGTCGCCCTTGACCTTGATCTTTCTCGAAGCGACGGCAATGAACGGTTTGAGTTCGTTGCGCTGAAGCTTGCCCCAGGTATCCATCGACATCGTGACGGTGCACTCCGCCTCGGCGTCCTTCCCGGTCACGATCGAAACGTCGTTGCGCTCGCCGGTGCCGTCAATGAGCAGGCGTTCGTCGTCGAGGCAGAAGATCAGGGTCTTGCCCAACGGGTCGATGGTGGCGGCCTTCCGGGACATGTCGTCCCAAATTTCCTGGATGTTCACAGCGGCATTCTCCGGCAAGTCGAAACGCGCATTGTGCCAAAGACGGGCGATCGAATCGCCCCCGCGGGAACGCGCCCCGGAAATAGTCCCCCGCAAAAAGGCGCCCGAAAGAGGAACACTCGGGGAAAGTCGCTTTGAGTCTACGGCGAATGTTTCTTTTTCGCGCCCATACGAAGGCGTAGCGCATTCAGCCGAATGAATCCGGTCGCATCTTCCTGGCGGTAGGTACCATGGTCGTCCTCGAACGTGGCAATCTCCTCGTCGTAGAGGCTGTCGGACGACCGGCGGCCAAGCACGGTCACGGCGCCCTTGTAGAGCTTGAGGCGAACGACGCCATTGACTGTCCGCTGGGTCTCGTCGACGAATGCCTGCAACGCCTCGCGCTCCGGTGACCACCAGTAGCCGTTGTAGATGAGTTTGGCGTAGCGCGGCATCAATTCGTCCTTGAGGTGCGCGACCTCCCGGTCCAGCGTCAGGGACTCCATCGCCCGGTGCGCCTTGAGCAGGATCGTGCCGCCGGGGGTCTCGTAGCAGCCGCGGGACTTCATGCCGACGTAGCGATTCTCGACGATATCCTGCCGGCCCACGCCGTGGGCGCCGCCCAGGTCGTTCAATCGGGCCAGAAGTGTCGCCGGGCTCATCGGTTCTCCGTCCAGCGCCACCGCGTCGCCGGTGGCAAATTCGATTTCCAGCTCGCGCGACTCGTCCGGCGCGGATTCAGGCGCCACGGTCCACCGCCACATGGCTTCGTCCGGTGCCTGCCATGGATCTTCCAGGCCGCCGCCTTCGTAGGAGATGTGCAGGAGGTTGGCGTCCATGGAATAGGGCGACTCGCCTTTCTGCTCGAAATCTACGGGAATTTGTCGGCTACGGCAGTAATCTTGCAGCGATCTCCGGGATTTCAGCTCCCACTCCCGCCAGGGCGCGATGATCCTGATATCGGGGTTGAGCGCATAGGCTCCCAATTCGAAACGCACCTGGTCATTGCCCTTGCCGGTGGCGCCGTGGGCAATGGCGTGCGCCCCGGTCTCCTTGGCAATCTCCACCAACCGCCGCGCAATGAGCGGGCGGGCGATGCTGGTGCCCAGCAGGTATTCGCCTTCGTAGAGCGCATTTGCCCGGAACATCGGGAAGACGTAGTCGCGGGTGAAAGTTTCCTTGAGGTCTTCGACGTAGATCTCCGACACGCCCATGGCCAGGGCCTTGGCTCGTGCAGGCTCAACCTCATCGCCCTGTCCGATGTCCGCCGTGAAAGTCACCACTTCGGCGCCATGGGTTTCCTGCAACCACCGGCAGATGACCGAAGTATCCAGTCCCCCCGAATAGGCCAGCACGACCTTGTTGACCTTCATGCTTCGTCAGTCTCCAGTTGTGTCGGAAATGCGGGTTGACCGGAAGTGCCGTAGCGCTCCATCAACCTGATACGCAATTGTCTGGTAGATGGAGCCCTTGTTCCATCCGCAATGATGTACTCTTGGCGCCGTGATTTCACTGGCGGGCCTCATCCTCGGCGTTGCGTTGCTGCTCGGCGGGGGCACATTTCTGGTTCGCGGAGCTTCCGAGGTGGCCGCGAGATACGGTGTGCCGCCGATCATCGTGGCGCTCACCGTCGTCGCGTTCGGTACCAGCGCGCCGGAACTGGTCGTCAATGTGGTCGGTGCCGCGCGCGGCGCAACAGACCTCGCGTTCGGCAATATCGTCGGCTCCAATATCAGCAATCTTGCGCTGGTCCTTGGCGCGGCGGCGTTGATGGCGCCGATCACCATACAAGGTCAGGTGGTGCGGCGCGAGGTGCCGCTGCTGCTGCTGGCCACATCGATCATGACGGTGATGGCCCTCGACGGCGTGCTCGAAGGCCAGCCGCCGATGATCGGGCGATCCGATGCCATCGTGTTGCTGCTGCTGTTTTGCGTCTTCATTTACAACTCGGCGCGGGATCTGCGGCAGATACCCCAACCGGATGCGCTGATGGACCATATCGAGTCCAGTCCGTTCATCGAGACCCGGCCGCATGGCCGGTTCGGCTGGTTGCAGGTAGCCGCCGGAATCGCGCTGCTGTTTGTCGGTGGTGAAATGGCGATACGCCATGGCGTCGCCGTGGCTGAAACCCTCGGCATCTCGGCGACGATCGTGGGCTTGTTCCTGGTCGCCGTGGGGACGAGCATGCCGGAACTGGTCACCTCCATCATTGCCGCTGCACGCCGGGAGTCCGACCTGGCCGTGGGCAACGTGGTGGGCTCGAACATATTCAATTCCCTGATGGTATTGCCCGCCACCGGCCTCACCAGCAACATACCGATTCCTCGTGGTGGGGTGAGCGACCTGATCCTCTCCCTGGTGCTCGCGGCGCTACTCATCCCCATTTTCATTTTCGGCAAGGCGCACCTGGGCCGAAAGACGGGCAGCTTCCTGTTGGCCCTCTATGTCGGATACGTGATCGTGCGGGTCTTCTACGATTTAGCCTGACTGTCGGGATACAAGTTGTCGTGAATCGATCCCTGTTTGCATTGCTGCTGGCTTTCACGACGTGCGGGGCGCAGGTGCCATTAGCGGATTCGGGCGTGCTGGAAGAGGTGGTGACCACTGCGACCAAGAAGAGCGAAGCGGAGATCGTTCAGTTCGTTCCTGCCGCCATCAGTGTCCTCACGGGCGAGGGACTGGCCGCGCGGCACGTGACCGACATCGAGGACTTGAGCTACGCACTGCCCAACGTCGCCCTTGACGCCATCGGTACCGGCAAGGGCATCGCCAACTTCTCCATTCGCGGCCGTGGTGTTGCGGGCTCTATCCCGTCCATCGACCCCACCGTCGGTGTGTTCGTCGACGGCATGTACCTGGGCGTCAACTACGGCGTGATCGTGGACATGCTGGACCTGGAAGCGGCTGAGATCTTGCGTGGCCCGCAGGGGCTTCTGTTCGGCCGCAATGTGACGGGCGGGGCGGTGCTGCTTCGTTCGAGGCGTCCGAGCGGCGAATTTTCCGCAAACGCCGCCGTGCGTGTGGAGACCGGGTTGGACAGCCGCTTCAGCGCGAGTGTCGAAGGCGGATTGGCCGACGGTGAGATCGGCGCGCGGCTTTCCGTCGGCTACCGTGACGATCGGGGCTGGTTCGAGAACAGTGCGCCCGGTGGCGGTGCGGTAGGCGCCGATAAGACAGGGGTGTTCCGGCCCGTGGTGACGTGGAGGCCTTCTGAAAGGCTCGACGTCACGATGATCTATGAACAGGGCGACACCGACGGCGACGGAGCGGCGACTCAGAACCGGCGGCGTTTCAGCGGTTTCGATTTCGCCATCGACGAGCCGGGATTTTCGCTCGTGGACTGGCAGCACTTCATCGTCGAAACCAACCGGCGCGTCGGGTTTGGCCAGGGTACGGTCACCAACGTATTCGGCTGGCGCACGGTTCGGCACGAATCCCTGGTGGATATCGACGCGACCGTGGACCCGGTCTTTCACCTGTTCTCGTTCACCGACCAGGCGCAGTTCAGCAACGAGTTGCGCTACTCGGGGTGGTTCCGCGACGGGTGGCAGGCGACCTTCGGGGTCTACTTCTTCACTCAGGACATCCGATACCGGGAGCGCCGCGTGCTGCGCGGCAACGAGGGCGCGCCGTTTGGAGGCGATCAGGATCACCTGACGGGCGGCATCTTCATGAACAACGACATCAGCTTGGGCGACGACTGGGTACTGACGCTCGGTGCCCGCTATACGCTGGAGGAAAAGGACGTGGAGGTTGCCACCGCCGGCAACGGTACCTGCGTGGTTGTCTCGCACCAGTGCGAATTCGACTTCAGGGACGGTAACTCCTGGAGCAACGTGACGCCCAAGATCGGCCTGCAACGCTGGCTGAGCTCGCGCGCGCAGTTGTACGGCCACTATACGAAAGGGTTTCGCAGTGGTGGCTACAACCTGCGCAACACCTCGCCGACCGCGGCGCCGGGTCCGTTCGACGAGGAGGAACAGGATTCTCTCGAGATCGGACTGAAATCCGAACTGGCAGGCGGGCGCATGCGGCTGAATGTGGCGGCCTTCCACAATCAGATTTACGGAATGCAGCGCCAGGTGACCTCTGCCGACGCCGCCGGCGGCGCCATCCAGGTGACCGCCAACACCGCCGACGCGACGATCCAGGGACTGGAGGCCGAAATCCTGGCCGCTGTCGGATCTTCGGTCACGATCAGCGGGTTCGTGGGCTTTATCGACGGAGCCTATGACGAGGTTCGCCACGACCTGAATGGCGACGGCTCCACGGCAGGCGATGACCGCCTGAGGCTGCCCCGACTTGCAAGGCTGACGTACGGCGTGGAAGGGCGATATGCGCGAACTCTCGCTGGCAGCGGCGAGTTGGCCTTGCGCGGGAGCTTCGCCCATCGTGATGACAGCGAGATCACCGACGATAATCGGGGCGTGCTCGATGGTGGCAACCTCGTCGACGCCAGTATCGCCTACTCGCCCTCGGATGCGCTGACTTTCACGCTGTACGGGCGCAATCTCCTGGATGAAGTCCTGCGGCGCAGCGACTTCGATCTGAGCGGGCTGGTGGACTCGACTTATTCGCCGTTGAAGGAAGGCCGCGTGCTGGGGGCCGAGATGAAAGGGAGATTCTAGGAGACGTTCCCGGGGGGCAGGAGAGTTCCAGGGGGAGTGTTTCGGGAGGTTCCGATTCCGCAGAATCCTTCCGGCAATAAGTCTAATCCAATACCGACATGAGCCTGAACGGGGAGGTTGACTTGAGGTGTAGGCGGAGTCGGGATCGGTATTGAAAGTACCTCTATCCTGGGGCACGGACGGTCTCGATACAAGCC
>LXNI01001852.1_pt1 | contig 16497 bp, 19 predicted proteins | sample 809091 | NCBI WGS metagenome assembly LXNI01 (sample SAMN04870527, study PRJNA318959) | sponge metagenome | biome: 01000161; feature: marine sponge reef; material: water | host: Sarcotragus foetidus | place: Greece: Milos, Mediterranean Sea | collected 2013-05-29 | depth 5-7 m | reverse complement strand
CTTTGAATTCCGGATGGAATCCTACAACTTGACGAACAGCTTCATGGGCGCGAATCCAAGCACGAACGTTAATGCCGGTAACTTCGGCCGGATTGCGAGCAAGGTCCGCACCCACTTCGGCCGGGAGTGGCAGTACAGCGGCCGCTTCATCTGGTAACTCCCGGCGAGTGCACGGGGCTTTCGGAAGGCGGGGCGTGGGTCCTGCCTTCCTCCTAATCCCGAGCGAGCGATCGACGACTAGCGCACCGACAGAGTCGGGGGCTTGATCTCAAACGCCCAGACCTCCGCCTTCGTCTCCTCATGCGAGAAGGCTAGCCTTTCGCCGTGCGGGCTGACGCGTACCGGGCCGGGGCGCTTCCAAGGCGCATCGAGGCGTGCGGGCTCTGCCCCGCTCGCGGAAACCATCCACAGGCTTGAGCCTCCGGGCGCTTCGGCACTCACCAGCAGCTGCTCGTCGTTCTCGATCCATTCCAACGCAGATATGTCCCCGTATTGCGAATGCAGAACAGGCCGCGCCGCGCCGCTGCCAACGTCGAGCACTTGTACCGACTGCATGGCACCGTCAGATCCTGCGGCCAGCACGAACGCCAATCGGTCCGCGTTTCGCGCGCGACGCAGAGCACGGATGACGGCCCTGCCCGCAGGGGGCTCGTAGAGATTCTCCGCCTGCCCCGACTCCAGATCGTGCGCTCGGATCGCGAAGCGGTTCGAACCGGTTCGCTGGGCAAGATAGATCTGGCTGCCGTCGAGCGACCAGTCGCCCTCCAATCCGCGGAAGCTCCCGCCCCGCTCGACGACGGCCTGGAGTGTCTCGTCGCTGCCCAAATCCATGACGAACAGCCCGGACCGGCCTTGGGCATCCCCGCCGCTGAGCAGCAGCGAAGCACCGTCCGGCGACCACCTGAGCCGCTCGATGAACGCGAGCCGGGGCGCATGTGAAGTCTCGTTGCCGGAGGCCAGCTCGCGCACCGTTACCACGCGGTGCTCCTGCCCGTAGTTCTCGGTGCCAACTCGCGAAAGATATGCCAGAAAGCGGCCGTCGGGAGACCACTCGGGCTTGCGATTGCCGCCGGCGAATCCACTCGGAACAGCCTTTGCGCCGCCAACCAGAGCACCGCTGGAGGCATCGAAGCGGCCCACGAAGACGTCGCTGCGGCCAGCTCTCAAGCCGTAAAACAGGCGTCCGTCGTTCGTGAACGCCATCGGCAGCGCCCGCCCGATGTCGCGCTTGACAAGCACCGGCTCGCCGACCGCCCTGCCGTCATCGACGCGTACCCTCCACGCTCCCATGGCACCCGCTCGGTCGCTGCCGAACACGACCGCCTCGCCATCGGGAGTCCACAGCGGGAACAGGTCGTTGGCGGGGTTGCCTGTGAGGGTGCCGTGGCCCGACCCGTCCACGGCAAGTATGTGGATGTCGCGGGCGGTCGAGTCGCCCGCGGCAATTGAGTCGTAGACGATGAAGCGCCCGTCTGGCGACAGGTCGATCTTCTTCGGATAAAACCAGTCCAACGAACGCAGGACGCGGGCCGTCCCGTCGCTGGTAGACACCAACGCGATCTGGCTGACGTTGTCGCGCCGGAACAGCAAGGTCAGGATCTGATCGCCATCGGGCGAAAACGCCGTTGGCTGGACGAAACCCGCCTCGGAATTGCGGTACAGCTTGCGCGGCGCGGAACCGTCGAGCGCGACGATCCTCAGATCGTAGAACCCTTCCTCGTTGAACCAAGCGAAGGCGACTTGGCGGCTATCGCGGGAGAAAATGGAGAAATACGCGAACTGTCCCGGCGGAGCACCGCCCGCAGTGCTGGTAAGCGCTCGGCTTGTGCCAGTCTCCAAGTCTCGGATCGCCAGGTTTCCGTCCGTGTCGACGAAGGAGAGGTAGCGCCCGTCCGGCGAGGGCGCCCCGAGCGCGTTGGTCCGCTCGTCGGCCCAAATCGGTCCCGCCTGTACAGCCGTCCGTTCTTCGCCTTCCGCCAAGCCAACCGCGGCTGAGAGTGCCAGCAAGGCTAGTGCCCGAACCGCCGCAGCCCTGGGCAGGAAACCTAGCCTGCGTCCGTCCCTAGCCTCGACCCAAGCAGCGGGTGAGCCGCGTAGTAACATTTCCTTTACCTTACGTGGTGTGTGTGACCTTGCGTGCAATTCGAGTGCTGAGACGGCTGCTGCCGGGGTTGTTGGCGCCAGTGCTTCCGCTGTTTGCGCAGCCGATGGATGTCTTGGACCACGCCCCGGAGACGTATCTGGGAGCGGATGCCTGCGGTGCCTGCCACGCCGAACAGGTTGAGCTGCAGTCCGCGACTGGTCACGCCCGCTCGCTGGCCCAGATAGGCAAGCATCGCCTGGCATCGTCATTCGTGCCGGCCGGGCCGCTGGCCCGAGCGGGCGGCATCACCTACTCGTACCGCACCGACGGAGCCGATCTCCAAGTGGAGCTAGCGGCAGCCACTGAGCGCGTCGGATTGCGGCTCGAGTGGGCATTCGGCGCGGGAGAGCAGGCCGTCACCTTCGTGGGCCAAGTGGACGAGAGCCGCTACGTTGAGCACCACTACAGCTACTACGCAGCGACCGATTCACTGGCGACAACGCCGGGTCACAGCAACGTGCCGGCCCGCGGGGCCGAGGACGCTTTCGGAGTCTTCTACCCGACATTCGGTCCCGAGCCCGCTATCATGCGCTGCTTCCAGTGCCACTCGACCGGACCGCTGTCGCTAGGCGACGACTTTTCCTTGCAGCCGCAGGAGCTTGGCGTTCGCTGCGAGGTCTGCCATGGCCCGGGCCGTCCGCACGTCGAAGCGGTTGCTTCCGGTGAGTTGGAACGGGCACGCGCGACGGTCGGGAATCCCGGCCGCTTGGGGGGTAGCGAACTCCTCGAGTTTTGCGGGGCATGCCACCGGCCACCAGCTTCCACCGGGGATGTGATCGACTGGAGCGATCCTTGGAACGTGCGGCACCAGCCTGTCTATCTCTCCCGGAGCGCCTGCGTCCAGCCTGGCGGCCAGCCCCTCGCATGCATGCGTTGCCACGACCCGCACCAGCCGCTGTCGCGCGAGGCGGCTCGCGACAACGGGCTGTGTCTTGACTGCCACACGGACGGGACGCCTCCGGCCGCGATCTGTCGCCAGGCTGCGAGCGGGAAATGCGCATCCTGCCACATGCCTTCGGTGAAGCCGCAGGACAACCTGAGCTTCACCAACCACTGGATCGGCGTATACGACAGCGGCAAGCCGTTGCGGCCGCGCGAGTCGAGCGCGACGGGAGCGCTGCCCTGAGGATCCGAGCAAGATCCTGAGCGTCACGCGCTGGCCGCCGCTTGGCTTCAAATCGGCTCCATCAGTGCGTGTGTCGGCAGTAGCACGATGCGCCAGCCACGGGTCCGAGGTGCTTGCGGCGGCCGTTGCGAGCCTGATTGCTCGGAAGTCTAAGCCAGATTCGGGAAGTCGAGAAATGGAGAATGCTCTAAGGCAAGAGCCAAGTGCGGACAGTGCTCTGCGTCGGGTTCCGTCGGCATCGTGGATCGGTTTGGGCCGCTCCAGCCCCGGTGGGTCCTAGTCCCGCCCGGCATCTAGCGCAGCTTGCATGCAATCCCGCACTCGCGTCATCAGGGCCAAGCGATCCTTCTCGGTCAATCCGCTAGTTTCGACCGGCGGGTGAAATGCCAGCGTGACCACGCCTGGCCGCATATAGGTCGTGCCCCGTGGCATCAGCGCTTGTGCTCCGTGGACCGTGATGGGTACCACCGGTGCGCTCGCTCCGATCGCCAGTTGGAACGGACCGGGACGGAATGCTAGCAGCGGCCCCGATGGATTGCGCGTGCCCTCTGGAAAGATCAGCATCGAGACGCCGGAACGGAGTGTTCGCAGCGCCTCGTCGAGCGCCTTCTTGCGGGAGTCCTTCGCTTTGCGGTCCACGCAAACAAAACCCCCCAGGCGCATTGCGTATCCCAGCAGCGGGATGCGTCCGAGAGATTCCTTCATGATGACTGCGATGCGCGGCAAGGTCGCGAACAGCGCCGGTGCTTCGAGGTTGCTCACGTGGTTGGCCACGAACACGCAGCAAGGGTGAGCAAGTGCCCTGTGACCGTCCAACACACGCAGCCGCACGCCGCTCAGCCAAAACGCGAGGCGGCAGCCCAACTGGGCCATCCAATAGATGGGACGGATCGATCCAGTGGCCCACGTGATCGGTACGAACGTCGGCACCACCACCAGCACATAGAGCGCTAGGAATGGGTACGTCAGCAGGTAAGAACGCCACATCGAGAGATTCAGCATCCTACCACCAGCCTACTCTCGCTGGCATCGGACGGTTGCTGGACTAGCCTGTAACTCGTTAGGAATAAGAAAGTTAGTACGCTGCTATACTCTAAGTTCGATGCGTCATCCGCCGTGCTCAGCCCGATTCGGACATCGGTTCTGGCCGGGATTCACCGCGGATGCCAGTCGGCTGGGGAGAAGTGGGACATGAGAATTGAATATACGGGCCGCAAGGCAGATTTGACAGAGCGCGAGCGCGTGAAGGTCGAGCGTAAGTTGGCCAAGATCCAGAGGATTTTGACACGGCGCGACGACCTTGAGACCCATGTGAGGCTGTCGCGGCAGCGCCACCTGTGCGAGGCCGAGGTCATGCTGCGCGCCCTGCGCCACACCTTGGTTGTGGCCGGCACCGGTAGCACCACCTTCACCGCTGTGAACGCTGCCCTGGACAAGCTCGAGAGGCAGGCGGTGCGCAACAAGCACAAGATCATTGACACGCACCGGCCGGGCACGCAGCGCGACAGTCCGTCGATCGTCGTCGCGGACTCGATCCGGCGTACAGCACCGAGCGAGCCGCCCGTTGAGGACTCGCCCGCGCCCGCGCGTATCGTGCGCTCTCAGTCGGTCGAGCCAAAGCCCATGACCGAGGACGAAGCGCTGCTGCTGCTGGATAGCGGCGAACGGGACTATGTCTCGTATCGCGACGCCGGCAGCGGGAAGATCAATGTCCTGCTGCGCCGCCGCGATGGCGTGGCAGAACTGGTCGAGGGCAGCTAGCCATGGCGGGCGGGCCCGGTGCGGTCGCGCAAGCGGCCCAGGCCCGCTTGGTCGTAGTGACTGGCCTGAGTGGTTCCGGCAAGGGGACGTTTCTGCGGGCGCTCGAAGATGTCGGCTTTTACACCGTCGACAACCTTCCGGTTGACTTGATGACGCCGTTTGCGGAGGCCGGCCCGCTCACGCAGGATACCGGGCGGGCGGCGCTGGTGGTGGATATCCGGGAAGGCCCGGCACTGGGGCGCTTTCCGGCCACGTTTGCTGAGATCCGCAAGTCGCTGCCCGCCACCTTGGTGTTCTTGGAAGCGGCCGACACGGTGTTGCAACGCCGCTTCAGCGAGACGCGGCGGCCGCATCCGGCCGGGGGTGCCAGCGTTGCCGAGAGCGTTGCTGCCGAACGCGCCCTATTGGAGCCGATCCGGGCTCTGGCCGATCTTGAACTCGACACAAGCCGATATAACGTGCATGACTTGCGCCGCAAGGTGTTGGAAATCTTCCAGGGCCGGCGTGACGATTCCGACTTGCGAGTGACGGTGGGCAGCTTCGGCTTCAAGTACGGCCCGCCGTTGGACGGCGATCTGATCTTGGACGTGCGCTTCCTGCCGAACCCGAACTACGAGCCGGCCTGTCGGCACCTGACCGGCAGGGACGCCAATGTCGTGCAATTCCTCGAATCGTACTCGGAGACCGGGGAATTCCTAGAGCGGGCCATGGGCCTGCTGGACTTTGTCGTGCCACGCTATGCGGCAGAGGGCAAGAGCTACCTCTCGATCTACTTCGGCTGTACCGGCGGCAGGCACCGGTCGGTCTATCTGGCCGAAGCGGTGGCCAAGCGATTCGCGACCACGGGTCGCCGAGTGCGCGTGCAGCACCGCGACATCGACAAAGAGCACTGAGCTGGGCGGCTCAGATCTCCTCGATGTCCGCGCTGGTTTCTATGTCGATCGATTCCTTGACGCTCATCGCCGCCGGGCACTTTGCCTGGTGCGTGTCCAGCGCGCGCTGTGCGCGGTCGCGGGTGCCGGCCGGGATCTTCAGGCGGTAGTGCACGCGAATCCGCGTGATGCGGATCACGCCATCGACGTTTTCGATGTCGCCCTCGATGTCGCTTTGGACACGATCGGGATGGTTCGGGATCTTACGGACTGCCAGGGCCCCTGACAGAGTGCCGGTCAGTCAACCGCCCACCGCCGCGACCATGTGGTCGAGCGTGGCCGGCAGGTCGCGTCTCGGCTCCATGCCGTAGAAGTGCTTGATCCCCCCATGCACGCCGAATTCCAACGGCGCTTCGAAGCCTTCGACATAGGCGCGGCGTTCGGGGGGTTGATCTTGGTGTATGCGGATCTTGGAAGTGTGGATGAGATCGCCCATGCGCACATTGTACCCGCACGGCGGAACGCGGCGCGTCCGGCTATTCGGAGCGTTTGGCTCGGGCCTCGCGCCAAGCCTCCGTATCCGCAATGTTCCGCTTGAGAATCTCTCCCTGCTCCCCCTGCTGCCCCTTGAGGTACACCGCCATGTCCGCGCCATAGGTGGCCGCGTCTTCGAGTTCTTGCCCGCGGTCGCCGGTCTGCTTCATCCATGCCTTGAGGGTGGAGCGCAGCTTGGCCAAGATCTTTGCGTGATCGGGATCGTCGGCTAGGTTGCGCATCTCCCAGGGATCGTCCCGCAAGTCGTAGAGCTCCTCCTTGGGGCGCTCGCCGTAGAACATGGCTTCGATCTTTTTCGAGAGCTTCCCGTCTTCCCGCAATTTGTGCAGTGTCTGGATCACCGCCTTGCTGTCCTTATAGCGGTTGGGCTGCAGGTGCGGGCGTTCCGGCACGAAGTTGCGGATGTAGCGGAAGCGCTCGGTGCGCACGCTGCGAATGAGGTCAACCGTCTCGTCGCAGCGGTCTCTGGCAGAGACGACGTACTCGCGCGGCTCGGCGTCTGGACCGAACAGCGGACGCCCTTCCATCCAGCCGGGGACTTCGATACCGGCGAACGCCAGCGAAGAAGCCGTCACGTCGATGTGAGCCACCAAGTCTTCCCGCACCAAGCCGGGCTCGATCCTGCCGGGTGCCCGTACAACCAGCGGCACCCGCGTGCCCTCCTCGCTGAGGAACTGCTTGCCGCGGGCGTGGCTCACGCCGTGGTCCGTGAGGAAGAACACCACCGTGTTGTCGGCTACGCCCTCGCGCTCCAGGCGTTCGAGGATCTTGCCGACCTCCCAATCCACGTGTTCGATCGACTCCAGGTATTGTGCCCAGTCCTTGCGCATCTGCGGGTGGTCTGGATAGTATGGCGGCAGCTTGACCTTCTTCGGGTCTATGCCGTTGGTCTGCACACCCTTGACAGGCTCCAACGTGCGCTGGTTGCGGTACTTTCCTCCGCGCAACTGGATCTGCGCGAAGAACGGCTGGCCGCTGGCGCGGCCAGCCCAGTCCGCTCCGTCGTAGAGATCTGCGGCGTACTCGAAGTTGTAGTCCGTCTTGCCCTTGGAGAGGGTGCCATCATTGCCGTGGCGGCCGTTGGTGACGTAGTAGCCCGCTCGGCGCAGGATCGCCGGGGCGGGTTCGACGTCGCCGGGCAGGTGGATCTTGCGGTCGCCCCGACCGCTGCGGTGATTGTGGGCGCCGATCGTAGTCTGGTACATCCCCGTGACCAATGCAGACCGGGACGGCGAGCATACCGGCGCGGTGACGAACGTCTGCGTGAACTTGGCCCCCTCCAATGCCATCCGGTCAATGTTGGGCGTCTTGGCGAGGGAAGCTTGGAACGGCCCGTAGTGGTCGGACTGGTCCTCGGAGAAGATCCAAACGATATTGGGCCGTTCCGACACGGTCTGGGCCGCTGTCGGAAGGGCCATCGCGATGGCAAGAAGGCAGAGCGGGACGCGCATGACAACACTATTATGTGCGACGCCAGCGTCAATGCGCCGGCTGCCCGGCGACTTGGGCGCGGGTTCCCGCGGGCAATGCGCCCAAGGCGTCCAAGAAGCCCGCCAGTGCCCGGCTGAAGTCTTGCGGGCGGGCTACGTTGTAATGCACCAACCCGTACGGTCGCAATGCCAATTCAATCGCCCCGGGCCACGGGTAGCTGTGAGGGTTGCGATTGTAGGAGAACTGGAAGACCGTTCCGTTCCGTGCCGTGATCTCCAGCAGCTCCGCAGAGATCGCGGCATCGCGGTCGACCTTGGGCCCCATGATCACGATCGCGTCAGGACGCTCTCGTGCCGCGTCGAATGCCCTGTTGAGCAGGGAGGAAAGGAAGTGCTGGTCGCCCTCCTCGTCCGCCAAGGCGTCCACGCCGACCACCCCTGAGGGCATGGACTCGATTGCTTCCCCTAGCGCTGCGAAGTCGAGCCGGGGCTGGCGTTCTACGGAGTACACCAACTGCCGGTCGTAGGCATTGAACGCGGTCAGGCTGAAGAGCCCCAAGCTGGGCTCGCGGTGTAGCGTGCGGAGCATCGTGACGAGGCTCTCGATCTCGTGTGCGTTGAGCTTGAAACGGTTGCGGTCCAACGGTGCTAGGTTGACCAGCAGCGCGACATGCAACCCGCCGGCTGCCTCTGTTGCCCGCTCCACCGGCGGCTCGTCCGCGAAGGTGTCCCCGCGGTAGGGCCGGATGAGATTCATCGGCGCCGCAGCGGCCAGCATCCCCGTGCGGGGGGGCATCTGGGCACTGGCTGTCCAGTGGGCCGAACAGACCCGGCCTTGCCGGTTGCGCATCAGCCAATCGATCTCGTACTGTCCCGGACCGACTATGAAGCGGCCCGGAAAGGTGGCGGTGCCGCCTTCGGCGGAAACATGCGGGACGTCAAAGTTCTGGCGGAAGTAGACGGCGGGGGCGCCATCGAGCCCTGCGGTCTTGACTCGGAACAGGATACGCAGGCTGTCTCCGGAGGCCGTAACGGTCTTGGCGGGCACTCGGACCACGTACCCCGCCGTGAACTTGAGGTCGAAACCCAGGCGCGGTGATTGGGGCTCGACGCTGCAATCGAAATCGCTGCGGTTCTCGTCACCCGCCAGCACGGCGCTGTCGCTGGGATGGAAGCGCAGCGGACTTCCGGGCGCGGCGTCGAACAAGACCTGTGCCGGCAGGCCGCAGATCGTCCCTAGGACGAGCAGGGCCGGCAACTGGCGCAATGACTGCATGTTGTGCTCAAGAGGCGTTTGCCGGCGCTGCGCAGGCTTCCGCGATCGCTTCAACGGCCTGTTCGCAGCAGGCGCGGTCGACGTCCTGGTGCGTCACTATCCGAATCCGGCCGGGGGCCAGTCCAAGCGCTAGCACTCCGGCCTTGCGCAAAGCGCCGGTGAATTCGGCATTCGTCAGGCCGGTGCCCGAGATGTCGAAGAAGATGATATTGGTCTCCACATCGTCCGGGTTGACCGAGATGCCCGGCAAGCTCGCCAGCGACTTGGCCAAGAACTTGGCGTCGGCGTGGGCGGCGGGGATGTTGGCGGGACTCTGCTCAAGCGCAACTAGGCCGGCCGCAGCTAGCACCCCGGCCTGTCGCATGCCCCCTCCGAGGGCTTTGCGGACCAGCCGGGCTTCCTTGATGAAGTCCCGGCTGCCCGTCAGCAGCGAGCCTACCGGCGCGCCCAGCCCCTTGGATAGGCAGAAGGTCAGCGAATCCGCGTTGGCAGCGATCTCGCGCAACTCGACCCTGAGCGCAGCAGCCGCGTGAAACACCCGCGCTCCGTCCATGTGGATGGGCAGTCCGGCGGCACTCGATTCTGCCCGGATCGTGCGCAAGGTCTCCAGCGGGTACACGCGCCCGCCGGCGTAGTTGTGGGTGTTTTCCAGAGTGATCAGCCCGGTGCCCCGAAAGTGGTCTGACGCAGCTCGCACCCGCGAGCGGATTGCCGGCCAGTCGAGAATCCCGTTGCTGGTGGCCACAGTGCGCGCCAGGCATCCCGAAAAGCGCGCCAGCATGCCCATTTCGTACAGCACCACGTGCGAGTGCTCCTCGCAGATCACCTCGTGCCCGGGCGAAGTGTGCACGGCCACCGCGACCTGGTTGCCCATCGTGCCCGACGGCACGAACAGGGCCGCCTCCTTTCCGACCAGCTCGGCGGCGCGCCGCTCGAGCGCGTTCACGGTCGGGTCTTCGCCAAAGACGTCATCGCCGACATCGGCCCCGTACATGGCCTGGCGCATCGCCTCCGTGGGGCGCGTGACCGTGTCGCTGCGCAGGTCAACCGTGGTCATGGCCACAACCCTTCTCTGAGCGAACGCCTAGAGTTGGAACGCCCATTGTCTCACCGCCTCGGGCTGCACCCATTGCCGGATTCCGGGAATCTGGCACTTGCGCCAGTATTCGGGCCAGTCGATTGCTTCGGGGCTCCACGGCAGCAAGTCGCGATCAGCGGCGTCGAGTTGTTCGTAGCACTGCCTAATGTTCACCGCCTCGAACACGTAGCGGTGATCGTGGATGAACGGCATGTATTGGCGGAAAGTCTCCTCGTGGAATCCGAGCTGCAGTTCCAAGACCCTCAGTTGCGCGGCCCGCTCGCGCCGGCCGCTGCGCTCCAGCAGGCGCTGGACGCGCCGGATGCGGGCCCGTTGCATCTCGCGTCGGCGGTCGGCTTCGACCGCGCTGAGAAAGCGCAGGCGGGGCAGGGGGTCGAGCCACAGCGGGGGTCTTCGGACCCGCTTGCCGTTCGCTCGTGCCTCGTCGCAGAGCAGGCCGATCAGGTCCGCTAACGGATACGGGTTCAGGTCCGAGCTGGCGAGGTGATAGACCTCTCTGGAGTTTCCCGACAGCAGTGCGCCCGCCACCGCCAGCGTCGCGGCCGCGACCAAGTCCACCGGCACGATCTCCAAGCTCAGATCTGGTCGGGCGGGCCAGTCAAGCAGCCCGCCGAGGGCCATCAAGGCCAGTGGCGCCGCGGTGCGGCCACCCTCGATCCAGCCCGGGAACGGGTATTGCAGCGCACTCTCCACGATCGCCGGGCGCACGATGGCATATGGCACTTCGCTCTGGGACGCAAGCACTTGCTCGCCGAGGCTCTTCGCAAACGTGTAGGTGTTGACCCAACCCCATTTAGCGGCTTGGACGCGGCCTAGCGCGGTAAGCGCGGTAGCGCGTTCGGCTGCCTCTAAGCCATCCCCGGCCGCGGACGCCGCCTCGCGACAGTCCGTTAGCACCGCGCCAGCGCTGAAGCTGGTATCGTGCGGTCCCGAGCGGCGCGGATAATAGCCGATGACCGGTTCGGTCTCTTCGACCAAGCCGTCGGCTTCGCCGGCCACATAGCACGTTGAGACGTGCAGCAGCTTGGCGTCGAGCTGGCCGCAGAGTTCGAGCAGGCGCTCGACCGAATCGACATTTGCCCGTAGCGACAGGTCCACTGGCGGGAAGAAGTCGACTAGGCCGGCACAGTTGAGCACGAGGCCAACCTGGCCGGCCAACGCGCGCACTTGGCCCGGGTCGAGCCCGGCGAGTGGCATCGACGCGTCCCCCGAGAGGACGTTGATGCGGTCAAGCAGCGCTTCCCGGCCGGCCCGTCGCACCAGCGGCTGCAAGGGCGGAGAGTCGAGAACCTCCTGCGCGAATCGGTCGGCGCTGGACAGTCCGGGGCGGGGCCGCACCAACACGTGCAGCCGCTTCACCTCGGGGAAGCGGTCCAGCAAGAGGGCAAGGATCACTTTGCCAAGGAAACCGTTCGCTCCGGTAAGCAGGATTTCGGTTTCCCGGAATATGGGAGCTAGGGTCGCCAAGGGCTTGAGCTTCCAACGTATCCGGGATGGCGCGGGATGTCAAATCTCGTCGGCCTGTGCAAACGTTGCGGGACTTCGGCCAACTCTCGAACCCGCCGACGATCATTCGAGAGTAGTCTCGACCAAGTCGTCGATGAGCATCTGATACACCGCCGGAAGCCCCTCCCAGTCGGACGAGAAGTAGACGGATGCGCTATCCGGTGCGAGCGCTGGGGACGGCGTTGCCGCTCGTGGGTCTGTTCTGTCAGTGCCTGCCACCGGATACGGCTTCAGGCTGCTGAGGTGCTCGCCGAGAGTGATCTCGCGACGCATCCGCGGGAACAGCACGTAGAGGTTAGGGCCGGATGGGCGCCGGCTAGCGCCGATGATGGCCGTGCCGTCCGCATTCTCGGTCATCCAGTCGAAGCCTGAGCAGGGAGCGTCGGATGTTTCCTCGCCGGTTTCCGGCTGAATGCTGCGGATTCCCGCCGTCCATTTCTCGCCTTCCGGAAAATGCACGAAGCGCAGGCGCGCTCCGTCGGCGGCCCAGTACGACGCCCCTATGCGTTCGGCCCCTTTCGCTGGCCGGAGGCTGGTCTTGCCGCTGCCGTCGAGGTTAACTAGTTGCAACCGGCGGCGGACCTTTGGCCACGGCCCCTCGCGCGCGTAGAGCAGCTGCGACCGCCAAGGGCGGAAGCGCGGGGACGAGAGCCAGCGGCGCTCCTCGGTCGCCACCCAAGTCTTCCCGCGCGAGGGATTGCGCGCCATCTCGACGATGCGGATGCGGCAGTGCGGCTCGCGCTCGAACTGCCTCTCCGGCGTCGGCTCGACATGGTCTGTGGCGATTTCGATCAGGGCCGCGTAGCGCTCCCCGCTGGAAATGTCCAAGTCGCCTGTCAGGGACCAGCCGTCGGGGCAGGTGAACAGCGTTCGCCGGCTCCCGCCTTGCATGTCTGCTTGGAGCAGATCGTTGCCTTGCAGGTAGTAAAAGCCCCGGTCGTTGCGGCGCAGGTGCGCGGCATAGGGATGCACGGCCGCACCCTCAGTGAGCTGGGTCAAGCGCTCGCGCTTGAGGTCCAAGCGGTGAAAGTGCCGCACTCCCCCGTGCTCGGCGGCGACTAACACGAAGGCGCTGTTCTTCGCGACGCACCTGTGGTTTGACCCGGGCAGGTGGTGCAGGACGGCCGGATCGGTCAAGCGCGCGACATCCCGCCCCGTCAGCCCGTCCTGGAAATCAGTCGCGGGGACCTTCAGACGAGTTCCCCGGCCAGCCGCTCGGGCGGCTGTCGGTGCCGTCGCGGCGGCTAGGAAACACCGACGGCTAACCCGCCGCATAATCCGTCATCGTATCAGCCGACCGTCAGTTCTCGTCGCCTCGAGCTGATTCGGGTTCATGCCAGTCGACTGAGTCCACGACCGCGATCACGGCTGCGTCGATCGGCGCTTTGGCCCGCTTGACAGCGGTCATGGCTGCCCAGCCATCCAGCGTCAGCAGCACCGTGTCGCCGACTCCCGCGTCCAGCGTGTCGACCGCTACGAACGGTGCGCCGTGCTCGGCGCCGCGCCGATCGACCTGCCGCACTAACAGCAGCTTGATCGCGTCGTGGGTAGCGTGCTTTTGCGTGGCGACGACCTCGCCCACCACCTTGCTGAGCAGCATCGCTAATGACCCGCGACGGAGTCGACGATCCCTGTCACGCTGGCGTCGGACGGCACTTGTGGGTCGAACGCCAGGCAGGCCTCGCGCCGCCCGGACCAGTACACCGTCTCGCCCGAGCCTGCGCCGACCGCGTCGAGCGCGACGAGCTGCGAGCCGACATCTTCCCCGGCCGCATCAATCGGCTGGAGCACCAGCAGCTTCAGGCCTTCCAACTGCGGATCCTTGACGGTCGCGCAGACGTTGCCCACCACGCGCGCCAGCCGCATCACTGCTCTCCCGGCAACATGCTGATGGTGTCGACGATGCCCACGATCGCCGTATCGACCGGGGTGTCCTTCATGCCCGACGCCATCCGGGCTGAGCTTCCGGCCACGCAGAGCACGCGTTCGCCGTCACCCGCCCCGACCGTGTCCAAGGCGACCACGTATTGGTCGCGCGGAGCGCCGGCGGGCGTGAGGTGCTGCAGGACGAGCAGCTTCTTGCCCTCCAGCCGCGCATCCTTGCGGGTGGCCACGACATTGCCGACGACACGCGCAAGGATCATTGGGGCAGGTTCTCCGCTGCGGGGTCCAGCCGACGGTACGGCCTAATCGGAGGGCGAGATCGCGAAGATCTGGTCCAGATTGGTGTGCGGACGCGGGATGACGTGGACCGAGATCAACTCGCCAACGCGGCGGGCGGCAGCGGCCCCGGCGTCCGTAGCAGCCTTGACTGCGGCGACATCGCCGCGCATCAGGACGGTCACGTAGCCCGAGCCGATCTTCTCCCAGCCCACCAAGGTGACGTTAGCCGCCTTGACGGCGGCGTCGGCGGATTCCACCAAGGAAACGAATCCGCGTGTCTCGATTAGTCCTAGAGCCTCACCCATGAGTCAATTAACCTCCTCTGGCCCGGATCGCTTCTTCCAGCAGTTGGATCAATTCGTCCCGGGTGACGAAAATACCATTGTCGCCGATTGGCGCACCCTGTGCCGGTGCGGACACGTCCTCGGCCGAAACCGGACAGCCGGGCTGCTGCTCTGCCCGCGAGGCGACACCGTAGCGACCCCGCGACTCGAACAGCTTGTCGACTTCCAAGCGCGGCAGTGCGCGCGCTCCGCCCAACATCTCGGCGACGAAATTGATGCGGGCGAAGAGTTCTACCGTCTCCATGCGGAAGAATGCCTGCATCACGTCTTTGCCGTAGGTGACCGCGCCGTGATTGCCCAGCAGCAGTGCATCGTACCGCGGGATCAGTGGCAGCATCGGCTCGGTCAGGGCGTCCGTGCCGGGCAGGCCGTAGTCCGCCAGCGGCACGCAGCCGAGACCGATCACCACCTCTGGCAGCAGTGCCGTGTTCAAGGCGCGCCCGGCCGCGGCGAAGCCAGTCGCCACAGGAGGGTGCGCATGCACCACCGAGTCGATGTCGTCGCGCAGTTCGTAGATCTTCAGGTGCATCTTGATCTCCGACGTGCGCTCGAGACGTCCGGAGATCTTGTTGCCGTCATAGTCGACGATGATGATGTCGTCGACGTGCATCATGCCCTTCGACACGCCGGTCGGCGTGCACATGATGCGCTCGTCATCAAGGCGGACCGAGATGTTGCCGTCGTTGGCGGCGACCCAACCCTTGTCGTATACCAGCTTGCCGACCTGCACAATGTCGGCTGCGAACTCGCGTTCGGTCTTGACCATTGCGAATCCCTAGCGTATCGGTTTCGAGCCGACTGACGCAACGCACCCGCTGAGACATTGCGGTCTGAGCCGCATCGAGCAAGGGTTGGCATAGGGTCGCTGTACTTGCGAATCTCCCCGAGCGGCTTGTCGGAACACATGCGAGTGTGCGGGCAGACGACGCTCATGCCATCCCACGGCACGATCGGCGCCTTGGAGCCTGAACGCGCCAGAAGCGCCGCTATCGGGAGCTCGCGCTCCGGCGAAGAGCGCGTTGCAACGCGAGCATCGGATCAACTGGAACGCAACACCATGGCAATGACCACGACCCCTAGTCTGGACAACGAAGTGAAGGCAAGAATTGGTGTTCCTTCCGCTACCAGGGGCCGGTCGACGCAAGGAGAGGCGCGGCGGATTCTCGCTCAAGTGGTCCGGTGGGAGCTTAGTCCAGAGGATGGGTTCGGGACGGCAGTTCACAAACTGCTCAAGACCCTTGGCGGTGTCGGCATCGAACTACCGCCGCGCGAACCGAGCCGTTAACGATCGAGCACCGCATGAATGGATCGGGTAGTTCACGGCGCTTCGGCGGCTTGATGGATCACTTGGTGAACTTGCGGCGGACGGCTCCACTTCAATCCAGCGAACCGTGCGAAGTTGCCGTCCAACGTAATCCATTCCGAACCAGACTCGATGGCCAAGGCTGCATGGTAGGCGTCTGCAACCAAATCCCCCTTAGCTTCGGCCTGCTCGCAAAGCCGAGCGAAGATTTTCCAGTGGCGCTCCTTTGGGCGCAAGTCAACGCAATGAGGCACAGCCCTGAACGTGTTCACAAACTCCAGTGCGCTGGCAAGCGACGAGGGCTGCTTGAATGCTCGGGGATTGGTGACGATCCGGAGGAAACCACTGAGGACGATTTCGGAGAGCGCAAATGCATCGTCCCCGTTCGCGACTGACGTGAGCCAAGCGTGGCACCGCTCATGCTCGGGAGAATCTGCTCGATACGCAGCGATCAAGACATTGACGTCAGGCAGGACCATTGCCGTCATCTTCCATGATCGCTAGGAGGCCAGCGTTGTCGGTGATGTCAACGCCCGGCTGTGTTCCGGTTCCGTGGAACACCGGAATCTCGACGGGCTCGTGGGTCCTGCTTTGACGCCGACTCAGAGCTTCGAGGAGAAAGTCGTGGACGACCGACGAGATAGTCCTGTTGGACTCCTTCGCGACCTTCTTGATGTCTGAATACAAGCCATCGTCGATACTTAGGGTAGTCCTCATGCATCTAATCATATACTCAATGCATCAATATGAATACCTCGGGTGATTTCAGGCACCAGCATGGAGCCCAATGGTGTTCCGCGCACATTGTCGAAGTCCCGGACGCCTTGCGGCACGGTGCCTGGCAAGCACCCGGCGTTCGCCCGGGACAAGCCCGCGTTTCGGATCTTGCTCGGCGAGCGGTCGGCGGATCGCTCTTCTC
>LXNI01001850.1_pt1 | contig 16499 bp, 13 predicted proteins | sample 809091 | NCBI WGS metagenome assembly LXNI01 (sample SAMN04870527, study PRJNA318959) | sponge metagenome | biome: 01000161; feature: marine sponge reef; material: water | host: Sarcotragus foetidus | place: Greece: Milos, Mediterranean Sea | collected 2013-05-29 | depth 5-7 m | reverse complement strand
ATACCCCCCCCCCCCGTTCCGTTGTTACTGACAAAGTCCAAACTGCTAGATTGAGAGTGTTAATGGTCGAATCCGCTCAACCTGGCGTGATTCTTGATAAATATCTAGAACTGATAAAAGTACTTAAGACACTTGAAGGGATAGAGATCAAGGTGCTCCCACATCCCCGAAGAGAGATGGATTATTTGTTGGCTAAAGTTAGTCCTGAGTTGATTGTCGACAAACACCAACCCTCAACCAATATGGTTCAATGGTGCGATGTTGCAATCGTTGTACATACATCACTTGCATGGGAGTGTCTAGAAAGAAACAAATACATCATCCATGTAGACTACATTAGCAATAGACAATTTGATTACCTGTTTTCTAGCAACACGAAGGATGGAGTTGGATTATATGCGTCAGATATAGAAGAGGTATTAACACGAATACAGGATATAATTAAGGGAAAGGTTTCTCGTCCCATGGATAGTTCTGCCTATCGTGGTCTTCGAAAGAATATAATTTACGGCGGAATTGAAAATGACAGTGTCTTGAAAAGACATGCCGAGGAGATAAGCAATTAACCCTTTTAATGAAGTCTTTTGTTAAATAAAAGCATTGCCTAACCAGAACTCTCTCCTCCCATCACTGAAGGCAAGATCATGTATGTCTCTCTACTGTATACGGTAGAAAGGCTACCAAATCTATTCCAACCGTCTCAATACACAGATTTCTTGGCTAACCGACCTAGCCAAAAAATGGTTCTTTCAACACGGGATATTGAAAACCAGTCTGAATATTCGACCCCCTCGACAAAAACTCACGCGCTACCTCATCAGTAAATTCACACTTTCGGGAATATCTCACCTCCTTTGCTTGATCCTGTACCTCTGCTTCCATGGAAAATAGAGTACTGTCACCGAGCCGACTGCAAAGCGCATCATGTGCAATTTTCACGGAACGCATTGTGAAATCAAATGATGTGTCCCCTTCTTGCAATACTGGTAGGCAATGAAACAACATCGGACCGCTGTCTAAGCCTTTACTCAACTTATGGACTGTGGCACCAACATAGCCAGGATTGTTGTCATACAAAGCCCAAAAATTACAAGATGACCCCCGATAATATGGAGATAACCCCATATGTATGTTAAATGCTCCGTTTGAGACCAGAAAATCAATCAACCAGCCTTGTATGTAGCTTGCACCAAAGACAATATAGATGTCCGAATACAGTGCATCACCGAACTGGGTTTCATCCAGTTTACTTAAATCACCGCTCTTAATTGAGAGGGTTCTCACCCTCTCTGCCGAGAAGGCTATATCACCAAAAACGCGCCTTTCTGCGTTGACAACTTTTTCAAAGTACTCCCGCATGACATCGGATTTCTTAAAGAAATCTTCAACAAGGCCGGGGAACACCGTCTTACACTCCTGTATACAGAACACCTCATCGGTGATTTGAGCCAGTTTCCTCACCAAATTCAAGTGTCGCGGCTGGTTGCTGGTGAAAACCGTCACTTTCATTGGATCATTGCCTTCAGAATATTGGCGTGGTCTTCACGCGGTATCTCCAAGTTTGATTTGATTTCTTTCACACTGAGATTAGACCTGAAGCCGATACGTATTCCCATACCTTTCAAAATAGACAATGTATCTTCGTTGTAGCTGCCACATGGATGGGACATGGAATAGATATTGTCCGACCCTGCAATACTTTCCAAGTGACAAAGATTCTTTTCAAACTCTATTTGTTGCTGATTGAATGTGAGTTTCTCCATTAACGTTGGATGCGTATAAGAATGCAGTCCGATAGTATGTCCATCGCAAAACAATTCAGATAGATGCTGATTGGTCATCCATAACTCAGATACAACTTCATCCATGTTGAAATTAAAGTCACACATCATTTTTATCATGAGTTTCTCATACTTTTTCTTGCCCAATACTCTATCGCGTAGATATCTGAACCATCTATCTTCATTCGAATAAAAAGGTAAAACTGATAAATAATCGAGTTGGTTATACAGGGCTTTTTCCGCCGTATAATCTACTTCACCGTCATTCATCACTCGTTTGAAAAAGATCCTATAAAACTGATTAATGTCATCAAAACTCACCGTACGAAAATAACGGAAAATTTCAAGATTATCCGGTTCATTGTTAAATGGAGAAGAGCAAATAAAAAAGAACGCTCGCAAACCTCGTCTTTTCAACACTGGATAAGCAACTTCAAACTGACACAATAGAGCATCATCAAATGTGAGACAGATTTCATTTGCCTGCAGTACATTTCGGTCTAGCTTGGCGACATACTGTTCAGCGTCAATCAATGTGTACCTCTCAGACAGCCAATCGAGTATCTGCTCGAACTGCTTCTCATTAATACTTCCCTGTACTTTTGGATGTTTCTCGCTATGAAAGTGATGAAACATGATGGCATGGGAGAAGGAGGTGACCGATGATTTTTTCTTCACCTGAATACAATCATGATTTTGTGTAACTGGCGACAGTCAAAAGTTCGAAGATTCCACCTATCGTGGTAAAGTTGCAACCGCCTTCAGGGTTGGCTCGGCAAGCAGAACCTCTGAACCACGGTCATATATGACTCGCTATATTCGCAATAATCCTCTGCGTTGCTTTTCCATCAAGAATACCAATCCTGTGTGCGACCTCCAACTGCCGCTGTTTCAGTAGAGTAGCATATTCTGCGCTGAAAAAAACCTTGGTTAGTGTTTCCTTGAAATCTGACACGGTATTGACAGTTTGCATGCCGAATCCTTGTTGATTCATTATGTAATTTAAGCCATACCAATCACAAATTATTGTAGGAATCCCACATAATGCTGACCATCGCCATGTGGTTGACCCTTGTCCAGAAATAAAAATATCACCGAGTGGTAAAAACTCCCGCAGTTTTTTTCGGATAATTTTTAATCCAAATTCCTGTTCCAAAAAATGATACTGTTCACGATGCATTTTCGGATGGAGAGAAACCAAGACATTAGACTTGAGTGTGCAGGTAATAGAGCATATTTCGTTTATTACCTTCCAATGTTCTTCTTCATTAGCTAATTTGTGCTCATACAGCGGCTGTAGCGCAATAACGATGTTTTTTTTTGCACCGCTCAGACCATATTCCTGAATTAGTGCATTTAATACATCACTCTTCCTGACCTGGCATAGGTAAAGAGCGTCATATTCAGGATCACCTGTTTCGATGATTTTATCCTCCCTCAATCCCCACTCAATTAATTCATCTCTTTCCATTTTCCCACTAACCATAATGTAATCAGATAACCCTGCACCTAAAACCCAAGGATTATTAGATAGCATTTTCAGCCTACCAAGAGCACGTATTTTCCAAGTCTCATAAAAACCAATGTATTGTCCGTGCTGAATCTCAAAAAATTGTTTAGGATATTTTTTTTGTAGGCATGTTTCTGTAGACAAACCATATTGTCTATATCTTAATTTTGCCTTCTCTCTCGGGTTTAAAATAAGTGATATGGGTGGTATGAATGTAGGTATATTTCTAATTTTACAGGCCTTTAAAAGAGCAGGTTCATATTGCATATGTCGGTCGCCTGTCACTAAAACACCGTGATATCTTTTCGCATCCATGAGACGAGAAATTAATTGGAACCGATTTGCATGTTGTCTTAAAAATCGCCACTCGAGCCAACCATCAATCAGATTAATCTGCAACCTTACTTTAAGGAAAACCAACACACGCTCAAACATCACAAAAAACCATTTCATTTTCTTTGTGATGTTATTCATTCGGGCATTCCCCGCATGTCCGATATCCACGATGCCAAAACCCGCACGACCTACTTGCTCCTCCTTGGATAAGCTTTCTCTTACATATTCATTAGTTACCAGCACATCGATATCAAACAACCCCTCGCGACTCATCTTCACAGCTAAATCAATCAATTTTGCATACGAGGTAGGGTGTAACGGGTACACTAAAATGTTCTTCTTTGTTGACATCCTACAGGACTAGAATATCTTGGATGATGCGCCAGATCCTAACATCTATCTAGCTTATCTAGTTGTGTCTTAAGTGGGGAAATGCATCTTAAAGTCATTCCGTGCCTTTACAATTTCAGTATGATGACCAATATCTGTCCAATATTCGTATATCGGATATCCTGTGACAACAGCACTATTCGTCAATAGAGTGTTGATGAAATCAGGCATATCTAAGCACTCGTCTTTCTTGATTAGCGCAAATACTTTAGATTGAAAAACATAAATTCCTGCATTAACAAAGTAGATATGTTTCGGTTTTTCAGTAACTGATTTCACATCGGCACCATCGAGGTTAACAACTCCATAAGGGATTTCAATTTCGAAATTTTTTAAACAGATTGTTAAATCAGCCCTCTGGATCTGGTGAAATTCGATCAGTTTTTCTGGCTCGAAACTACTTAGGACGTCTCCATTTAGAACGATCACATTTTGGTTTTCAGGAAAGTCGATCAATCCCAAAGCTCCAGCTGTGCCTAGTTTTACGTCTTCTTCAACATAAACAATCTCTGCACCCCATTTATTACCGTCACCAAAGTAATCTATTATCTGATCACCTAGATAATTAATGGAAAAATAAAATCGATAAAACCCATGCAGGACCATCCTTTCCAATATCGTTTCTAGAATAGGACGTTCCCCAACAGCCAGCATTGGTTTAGGACATCTCTCTGTAAGGGGACTCAACCGCTCTCCTCTACCACCAGCCATAACAATTACGGGTGTGTTATTTTGTGTGGGAGTAAGAAGTTCATCAAGCGTATGGAGACGGATGATACGGTATTGACTATCAAGTATCGGAATCTGGCGGATACTTTTCATTCTCATGGTATTTATCAATCCTTGAATATCGTAATCTCCGGTCATAAATATATAATCATCGTTCATACAATCAAGGACGGAAGAATTCAATGTACTACCGGCCAAAATAGCACGTCGCACATCTCCATCAGTTACCGTACCTTTCAGCCTACAGTCATCGTCGAGAACAAAAGCAATTTGTGCCTTGGATCTATTGATTGCGTTAATTGCCTCTGAGATAGTAGACCTAGATGTAACCGTTTCGATATCTAGTTTTGACATGCTTTGAATTGTGGTCTTGAAAGCGGTATTCAGATTATATAATACCCGGATTGCTTGCCCCGTTCTTCCTGTGCAAACACTGGCATATAGTTCAATACTGTCTCAGTAGCTGTATCAAACTATTCCTGGCAAATCATAAAACATCTTTGACCGGGAGTTTTTGTGCTCGATAGTTTTCAAAAGCCTAACGACTTTCTTTGCAGCTCCTGGTCGACCATATGGATAATTCGATTTTTTGAGATTCCGGTTGAAATCTAAAGAAAAAATCTTCTCGATTGCCATCTTAATTGAGTGAGTATCAGAATCAGCATCTATTACACTACAGGCCTTCAAACGCCCCTTCTGCCGGTTACCGATATTAATTGTTCCTGTCGAGAGCACTGGTGCCTCAATGATTCCACTGGAAGAATTCCCAACTATTCCATCTACATATTGAAGCAAAGATAGATAACGTAATTGTCCTAGAGAATGCCGTACTCTACAGCGGTCTGGATAGGATGCGATAAAATTCTCGAGTTTTCTGACGATGTTGTATCGACCACTATCCGCATTAGGATAAGAAAAAATCAATTGGATATCCGGATAACTCTCCAACGCTTCAAGAAGACAGTCGAAACCTTTGTCAGGTGTTTTGGAATTAGTTTCTGGATGATAGGCAACCAGAAACGTTTTCTTATCGAGCCTAAAATCAAACGACGCTTCCAGTTCTTCTTTACTCAAAAGAGGGAGCTTGTCGATATTGTCTAATCCTAGTGCTCCAACATTAAATACTCTGCTTGGATGCTCTCCCATTTGAATTACCCGAAGTCGATAGGATTCTGCCGCGACCCCATGCCATGTCGCCATCTTCGTGACCGCATGCCTTATAGAATCATCATAAGCACCTTCAGTGATTTCACCTCCATGTAAATGAAAAATTGGTACTCCCATGAGCAACGCGGCTGATGCAACACCCAGAAGTTCATACCTATCCCCCAGTAATACCAGCAAGTCCGGCTTTAGTACATTCAATGCTTGAGCAGACCCCTTAGCAGCCCGAGCAAAAATGTTGACAGTGGTCTTCCTGGAATCATTTTTTGTGAGTTTCAAGTCCACAATATGGTCTATATAGAAACCATCTTTTAGAATCTCATCAACGGTATTTCCATATAGTTTCGAAAGATGTGTCCCCATCACAACTAGTTTCAACTCCAAGGAAGGCTCTGCTTGTACCTCCTTCATCAACCAGTACAGTAAGCCATATTCAGCTCGAGTGGCTGTCAGAACACATATTTTCCTGTTCATAGGAAAATCAAATCATCCTTGCTAAAATTCTGGTTCGCAACCTGCCCGACCACCTCATCCCAACGCATTGGCGAGATACCGATAGCGGGACGCTTGCTGGTAAGGTTATCGTCTGAAAACATCTCTCCCTGTAGAATGTTTCGCTTGGCCACAATAGAACGTCGAACAATTTGGATATTCTCATGCTCACTACTTGCGGGAGTTTTGTTACCAGATCCCTGCGCCAACTCGACATTGCGAATATTTCGTATCATACTTGCTAGTTCGTGGGGCGCTAAACTTGCCTGATGGTCCGGTCCGGGGAATGTTTTGTCCAGCGTATAATGCTTCTCAAGAACGGTTGCGCCTTGTGCCACTGCCGCAACTGCAATGGTATCCCCAATAGTGTGATCTGAATACCCGATGTTCATTCCAAATTCGGTTCGTAATGTTTCGAGACATCGGAGATTCACATCCGGATAGGGTGCAGGATAGGCGGTTGTACAATGCAGGATTGTTATCTTTTCCTTGGGTATACCGTTTTGAATAAACACATTAATCGCATCCTTTATTTCACCGAGATTCGACATGCCTGTCGACAGGATAATCGGCAGTGTTTTTTTCGCCACATGTCTGAGATAAGGTAAATTGGTGATTTCTCCCGAGGGAACCTTGATCTTCTCCATCCCCAAATCAACCAGAAAGTCCAAACTATCAGCATCAAAAGCGGTGGAAAGAAATTCGATTTGCTTCTTCTGGCATTGCTCAAACAGTACGGAATATGCATCACGACTTAATTCTAGCCCCTCAAGCATCGTTCTTTGAGACTCATCTGAACCAGTATTTCTATATTGGTATCCTGCCTTAGGTGCACCTTCAGTTACCAATTTTGTTGCACAGAAAGACTGAAACTTTACTGCATCGGCTCCGCATTCTACTGCAACATTGACCATTTCAAGCGCGGTTTCTAAGGAGCCATTGTGGTTCACTCCTGCTTCGGCAATGATGTAAATTTTATTGCTCATGAAAGTAAACGAGTATTCGCCAATACATCCGTTTTGACAATCAGCCCACCTCCGATTACGGCATTATCTCCTATGCGACAGTGATTAAAAACCACCGCATGGGATCCGATAAATACATTAGCTCCTACTTCGGCTACACCGTTTATCGTTACACGCGTCGAAACATGAGTATGAGCGCCAATCAGTGAATCGTGGACGAGTAATCCTTTTGTATTAATGATACAGTTTTCTGCAACTTTGACACCTGGATCAATACATGCATCATGCATAACGATTGTTCCTGCCGACACGTGTGCCGTTGGAGAAACATAAGATCTGGGGGATATAACTGTTGCAAATTTTCCGCCTAGTCGCTGCACGTTCAAATAGAGTTTTTTCCGTTTTTCAGATCGGCCAAGTTTTCCTACTGTAACCAAAACTTCATCGGTTTTAGGAAGAATTTTTGTGAGATCGTCATCCGTCCCGATAATATCCACTCCATCTAGCTGTTGACCAACTTTTTCTTTAACATCGACAATACCGATTATTTCATATTGTTTGGTCATACGGATTACATCAATGCATGAACGACAGTGGCCTCCTCCCCCAATTAGTAAAAGCCGAATCATTGATAAGCCATCCTAGGACTACTAGGTATATTTACTGCACGACCAACAATATCATCTGTTATCGTTAGCTCAGTACGCAAACACTTTGTAAAACAAGGCAATGTATGCAGTGGATTCCACGGAGGCCTAGTCATTATCCCTCTTTGATTTGTTGCTTCAAGGAAAGCATCCCGCTGTTGTTTACCTTCCATCAATAGCGTGTTTAACCAAAAATTCGACTTGGCATTTTTGGGCTCTGCCACAAAATTAAATCCGTTATCATTTGCCCATTCCCTATAGGCCATGGCTATTTTTCTTTTCTCTTTCAACAAACCGTCTAGACTGTTCATTTGAGAATATCCCAGTGCCGCATTGAGTCCAGGCAAACGATAATTAAAACCCAGCCTATCGTGCACAAATTCCCAAGCATGTGGCACTTTTGCCGTTGTGGAGAGATGTCGACTTCTCTCAGCAGTTATAGAACTATCCATCAACATGGCACCGCCACCGCCAGTCGTAATCGTTTTATTTCCATTAAAACTGAGTACTCCCAATTTCCCAAAACAACCACAGTGCCGATCGTAATAAAAACTCCCGAGCGCTTCTGCGGCATCTTCTATTACGACAATCGCCCATCGTTTGCAAATATCGATGATTTTGTCTATTTCACAAGGGTGGCCGAATGTATGCATAGGAACACATGCACTAATGCGTCGCCCTGTTAATCTGTTGTAAGTGCCGTTCTCCCTCAGTTCGCCATGTTCTTCCAAAAAAGTACTAAGCGCTATAGGCGACATGCCCAAAGTATCAGGGGAAATATCAACAAACACAGGCGTAGCACCAGTATAAAGAATCGCATTACCGGTCGCAACAAATGAAAGTGATTGGGTAATTACTTCGGTTTTCTTACTGACACCAGATAAGTACATTGCCAAATGGAGAGCAGCTGTTCCGTTGACAACCGAGACGACATAGGATGAGCGTGTGAAATCACACAATTTTTGTTCGAATTTCCCAACATACGCACTAACACTAGAGACAAATGTAGAATCAATTGCATCACACACCGTAGTTTTATCTTCGTTGGTAAATACTGGAATGTGAAGCTGTATATCTTCGTTTGTCTGATAGAGTTCCCGCACAAACCTGACAAACGAATCATACATTATACAGCCCAGGCTTATAGCCCATTGAATTTTCTTTTCGGGCAAACCATTCAACTGTTTTACTCAATCCCTGCTCAAATGAAACCTGTGGCTTAAACCCAGTCATTTTGAATATTTTAGTATTGTCACATCTTAGGCGAAATACTTCAGATTTTTCGGGTCGGATGCGCTGATCTTCAATCATAACTTTCGCAGACTTTCCCATAATTTCCGAAATTAATATAATGGTATCGGCAATACTAATCTCGGTATCTGAACCAATATTAACAATTTCTCCAACAGACTCATCCGTGTCAGCTAATAGTTGAAATCCTCTACAGGTGTCACTTACATAATTGAAGTCTCTTGTTGGTAAAATATCACCCGCTTTAACACTTTCACCCTGCAACAGCTGTAGTATCACTGATGGTATAACCGCTCTCGCAGATTGGCGCGGTCCGTATGTATTAAAGGGTCTCGCAATCGTGACCGGCAAACCAAACGCAGAATAATAACTATGCACGATAGCATCCGCTGCGATTTTACTGGCACTATAAGGAGACTGTGGTTGCAGCGGATGTTTTTCATCTATTGGTACATATTGAGCCGTTCCGTATACCTCACTGGTAGAAATATGTATTAACCGAGCGACTTCCTGGTCCAAAGCGGCTTGACAGATGTTGAGACTACCATTCACGTTTGTCTCAACATAACTGCTAGGGGCTCGATATGAATAAGGTATCGCTATCAAAGAGGCCAAGTGATAGATTACATCGATACCTTTGCATAGTTTCTGACAAAATGCCGGATCCCTGATGTCTCCTGAAATGACTTCAGCTTTTTCACCAATTCGGTTGATTGAATCCAGCCAACCCCAACTATTGAACGAGTTATATTGGACCAATGCTTTCACGTTTTCACCGGCATCAATCAACTGCTCCGTCAGATGTGACCCGATAAAACCGTCCGCACCTGTTATTAGAATGTTTCCCCGAGTCATGCTTTTCTTTTCTAGTTGTCAGGAAAAACTCTTCCTTTTCTATGTGTAAGGATTAATTCAGCCAAGTAAAAATCATCTGGATTGTCAATGTCTATCGCGGTAAGTGGTTCCACTTGTATGGTCTTGACTCTTCCATCCCAAACTCCTGATCGGGATAATATATGAGTTGGTCTGGAGACGTATGCTACAGGGGTAATTCCATATACTGTAGGAGCATCTTGTCTTCTGTAGTATTGTCCTTCTGCTTGACCGATCAACCTTACAAAGCCTCTTTCATCCTTTTTGACCATATTAAAGTATGGGTTATAGTTAGATTTGGTCACCGTGATAGCAATATCCGTCTCATCGTCCAATGCATTAATACATTGGCCAATATCTCGTGTATCTCTGCAAGGGGCGGTCGTTGGAACAGAAACAAACGTTTCAAATTTACCAAATTTACTTTGGACAACGGCAACTGCATGTTGCCATGCCTGCCATTCATGCGCAGTGTCTTGGGCCAGTTCCGGTGGACGAAGAAAGGGAACTTCAGCACCCGCTTTTTCTGCTATTTCCGCGATTTTGTGAGAATCTGTAGAAACAAATACTCTGCTTATTTGATCAGTTTGTTTGGCGTGCTCAATCGCATGGCTGATCAACGGTTTCCCACATAACAACTTTGTGTTTTTTCCCGGGACACCTTTCGAATTATTTCTAGCGAATATGAATGCCCAACAGGTCATAAACCGGTTTTCTCAATTTCTTTATCATTGTGGAACACTAAATTATCCTGATTCTAAGACTTAGAGTCCTATCTTCGAAGCTTAATTCTAAAGCACTTGATACGCCGTTTATTTATTGTAACCGATTAATCTCAGTTCCAATAATATGGGTTAGGTGCTTCACATTCGACCTGATTCCCGAATCCATATCTGCAAATCGCTTTACGTTCAGATGCCCTCTGAAACCATTTTTAAACAAACAATATAAGAAATAGTAGACTTTTTTTTCGTTTATCTGATATCCCTCCTTTATTTTTTCTATTGCATTCTGGCACTGCGCTCTGTCACCACAATAAAACACTCCTTCACACCCTTGATACCATGTATGCCCGAAAATCAATACAGGCTTCCCTCTTACACATGCCTCCCAACCTGCTGTTCCGGTTAATGTGGCAACCGCATTCGAGTTGTCAATAAGTTCGAATTGCGGCATATCCAAACGCGCAAGAACCACGTTATCGATGGAAATTAAATCGTCATAATAATAGGCATAACGGCCACGCTCGCCATGACCCACATCAGGTAGGAGTTGTGTGGGGTTTTCTTTTACAACAATGTTCCAGCCCTTTGGCACGAAACGAGACAGCATTTTAATCATCAAAAAATGATTCGAGTATCGTCCTGCTTCTGGCACAGAGGTTCTTTCTGGTTGAAAGTTTAGAGGGACGTAAATATAGTTTGAGTCAAAATTGATCTCTCTACAATATGATTTATAAATCAGGGACAGGCGAGTTTTATACTCTGCGGCCTGTTTTTTATAATTCTTCCACTCTTGGCCCGTTAAATACGATTTCTCTATGGGCTCACCTGGGCGTTTCAAATAATTATTCGGTGCAACTCCAGAACCTTTCAACACTGAACGATGAAAGATGGTTTTGAGGACTCGGAAAGCAGTTTTCCCGTATTCACCATATTGTTGAAATTTCGTCAGTTTCTGATACCAAAACTTGACGTTCAAAAACTTTCTTACTCTATTTTCACGATATTCATATTGCTCCAATCTTTCTTTCAGATAAGACGGCATTGCTTTTTGATACGATGTGTGTAAATCGTCCATATACTGTCTCAAGTATTGTGGCATCTCATCACAAGCAAGCTGATAGTTTTTCTCCGAATATTTGTTATACATATGTAACACGCTTTCCAGTCCCAACAGATAATCTCGGATAGGTAAAACCAACTCCAAGACAGTGATTGGAAGAAATGAAAGGGTGGGAATATTCTGTTTCCGACATACCCCGAGCAATACAAAACTGCTTACAGAATGTGGTGTTTCTTGAAAAATTACGAATCTAGGTTTATGGTGCTTTACCATATATAACCAGAAGGTCAGCATCGTAAAATACAGTCTGGTTCTTTCTTGATAGGAAAAACTGTATCCCGAATCCATTCGATCTGCTAGTTCCATACAGGTACTCTCCGTCGATTGATATTCGCTTAGTATCGCTTCATCCAGTATCGGCAATTCTACATCTCTTATGTTCGGAGGGAAAATCCCTCTCTCAGCATCCCTAACATCATGCTTGATGGAATCAACTCGAATGTCTAATTGATCCAAAGCGGCCTTAGTGCCACATATGTAACTGAACTGTATCCCTTTCCCCAACAAGTGTGTGATCGTAGATGACCACATAGGGTGGTTACAACCTAGGAAAAAACCTTGCATCTATCGAACGGAACGGTTCTCAGCAGAGGTGCGCAAAAAAACAGAACTTCCCATAAAAAATGCTAGTTTTAACCTGCATCAAAATTAGCCTACATCCTTGACTATTGGATATGTCTTAGCTAACTTATTTTTTCGTGTATTTCGAGGAAACATCGATTCTCATTAAGTAAATCAAGGATCGTCATTTTTATCAATGTCAGTGGAGCAGCATCTTCCCGTATTGTCATACAAAGGTTTTTGCTCTTGGTTGGCACAAAGCCCCCAATACCATTGACATCAATTCACTTGGCGCACGACAACACCATTTGCCACTAATAAGATTCACAATGTATCTGAATCCAAATACGAGTTATCACTATGCTCATTTTCCCTAAGAAAATATCGAAATATAAATGTCTGAGTATATGCGATAACGGATATAAAATATTGGAGAATATGGTTGTAATAGGAGAACGAGCCATACTCTACAACAAAAAAACCAACCATTTAATTTATACAAAAGGAGCCGAATATCAGCTTGATTCTACGTTGCCCAAATGTGTGTTTACTTTTCCCCGCCGGACCATTGAGTCGGGTCGCTGTCTATGTTTTCCTGGGATGAATTACCGGATCTGGTATCATATTGTTACTGATTTAGGATTCCAGATGTTCTTGGTGAAAAAGTTACATATTGCTGAGTCTATCGTGGTGCCCTCTTCGGTTAAAAACTATCAACCCGTATTGGATTTTTTAAACCTATTCGGATTAAATCTAATATTCGTAAATAGCCCAAGAAAGGCACTTAAGCTGAAATCGGCCGTTGTTTTTGATAAGTTTACAGGAAGACTCTCTGAGGCTATTTCAGGAAGTAAGCTAGATAGGGAGATAAGGGATTATTTTCTTTATCTCACAAAAAAGTCCCGTATATTCAATTCGCGTGAACATGGGAATAAGATATTTTCAACACGGAAGGGATCGGACAGTAGAGTGTACGACAAATTTTCAGAAATTGAAAAAAAGTATATTTCACAGGGATACAATGTAGTTTATTTTGGTGAGATGAGCCTTGATGAACAAATGAAAATAATGTCTAACATTACCCATTTTGCCGGGTTTCATGGAAGTAATCTTTCCAATATGGTTTTTGCGCCTAATCTAAGATACGTTGAGGAATTAGTTACCGGGCGTCACACAAACGACTTCAAAAAAATTGCCCGGTTCAGAAACATTCATTACTCTAATCGCATAATCTCTACTGGAAATATCCGACAAGTAAACAAGGAATCATCGCTATAGAAAAAACCGGACCTAGGTTTCTGGTAGCCGGATTAAGCTGTGGCATGGGCCCAGCGAGGAGCCTAATTATCTAGAGCTACACACATAGAAACTGGTTGATTGAGAGTGCCAATTGAAGAACGATGTCTTGGTAACGTACTGTCAATCCTCCTAACAGGCATACCTGTAGAACGTTTCCAGTAATGATCCTTTCGTTCCCTTGAATAACACTAATAAACCAATATACTGGTTCGAATCCCGGCTGGTAGTTGAGTCATAAGCAACCTCGCTGACTGACGACTTTCAATCTTGAAACATGAAATCCATGTGTTATACCAACAAATTCTGACTGAATACCGTGCACAACATGCGGAGTAACCGTTCGGTAGGCGTGTGATGTTTCTGCCACGGTGTTAATGTATCACGGGTAAGCGGCGGGGGCACAAAAAAACAAAAAAAGGCTGGACACACGAAACGGTCTATGGTATAGCTTGTTTCATGGTTCCTTTCGAAGACAATGTGACGGTCGCTGGGGATGGATTGGCAGGGAGGCCTTTAGCGGATTCATCGCGCGTTGCGCGGTTGACCGTCCGACGACAGGAGATGACCCGCTGCTGTGAACAGGCGGAGGCCCGTGCGCAGGCTTTGCGTGTTGAGAAGACCCATTGGTACACGGCGGCGCGGGGGGCGCAGTCACGGCTTGCGCACAACCGGCGCAAGCTGAGCGCGGTGCGTCAGACGCTCAAGGCGGTGCGCTCGACGGCGAAGGAGGCGCGGTCGCTCAAGGCGGAAGTGGCGCGGTTGAAGCGACTGCTTGAGCAGGCCTCGATGGAGCCGGGCAAGCGGTCGACGAACGGCACATTGCGATTGAAGTGCGGTCAATTGAAGACCGAGTTGGCCCAGGCGAGGGCATTGATTGACCGCCTGCAGCAGGACCTCACGCATCTGCGCGAGAAGGATTCGACGTTGACAAGGACGCTGTTCGGGCGCGCCAGTGAACAGCGACGACGGACCCGTCGGCCGCACCGCCGGTCCAAGGTGAGCGAACCGGACCCGCTGGCTGAGGGCCAGCGGCGGGGGCAGCGTCCGGGCGGTGAAGGGCACGGGCGCACCGACCGCCGCGCACTGGCCCAACGGATCGAACGCCTCGACCCGCCCGAGGCTCAGCGGCAGTGTTCGTCCTGTGGCAAGGCGTACCAGCGAAATGGGTATGTGGAATCCCGGCTGATGGAAGTGGCGTTCGAGGCCTGGCAGCGGGTGATCCGCCGCGGTCGCTGGGTCCCGGCGTGTGACTGCCCGACCCCGGTTGACCACACCGCCAGGGCGCGGTCACCGAGCGCTCTACCGTGCAAGGTGGGGCGCCATGAAGTGATCGCTGCGCCGGTGGGACGGTTGTTTGACAAGACCCCGTATGGGGTTTCGGTGGGGAGCTGGTTTCTGGTGGAGGTCTACGGGTACGATCGACCGGCGAACCGGACCAGTGCCTGGTTGAAGGCACACGGAGCCCCGATTTCTGCGCCCACGCTGTCGGGCAGTCTCGGTCTCATGGCCCCGCTGTTTTTACCGCTGTACAACGCCCTGCGCCAGCGCCTGACCGCCTCGCGTCTCTGCCAGGGGGATGAGACCCGTTGGCGGGTCCAGTCACTGCCGGGGCTGGGCAAGGCCTGGCTTTGGGTGGGGTTGAGTTCGGACTGCGTGGTCTTCCGGGTGGACCCGACCCGCAGCGGACAGGCGGCGCTGAAGCTGTTCGGCGAACTGCAACCCGGCACCATTGTGGTGTGTGACCGCTATAGCGCCTACCCCGCGCTGGTCCGGCGGCTCGGCGGGGGGGTGCGCCTGGCCCTGTGCTGGGTGCATGCGAGGCGGGACAGGGTCCGCGGTGGCGATGCCCATGCGACCCTGCGGCCCTGGGCCGATGGCTGGCTGGACCGTTATGCAAAACTGTTCCATCTCAATAAAAAACGGCTCAAGCACTACCGATCGGGTCGCCCGCTCGAGCGGCCATCGAAGGCCTTCGGCCAGGCGCATCAGAGCCTCACTCGACAGCTCAATGTGTTCTTTGAGCGGGCCGCAAAACAACTCGAAACGGTTTGCGTGGAGAACCCCCGCCGTCGGCCGTTGGCCGCCCGGGTGCGCGATCGCGAGGGACTGTGCGTGTTCCTGGAACACCCCGAAGTGCCGATGTCGAACAATACCTCAGAGCAGGTACTGCGCGGTCCGGCGATCGGCCGCAAGCTGTCGTTCGGGTCGAACAGCGAACACGGGGCGGCCTTTACCGCGATGATGTATTCGATCCTCACCCCCTTGCGATGGCACCCCATCGATGTCCGCCAATGGCTGATCGACTGGCTCGGGGCCTGCGCGGCCAATGGCCGCCGCCCGCCGGCGGACCTGACCCCCTGGCTGCCGTGGACCATGACGCCGGAACGTCGGGCACCGTTCGCCCTCAGCCCGCCCCCGTTGGATTGCTCATGAACCATCCGCCGCAAGACACCGGGGAGGCCATCGAGTGCCACTATCTGGGGCGGGACTTCACCCGCCGGGAAATGGCCGCCTTGCGGGCGCTGATTGCGGACCATCCGACCTGGCACCGCAGTGCCCTGGCCAAGGCGCTGTGCGAGCACCTTGGTTGGTTCAAGGCCGATGGCGGACTCAAGGACATGTCCGCCCGGGTGCTGCTGCTGAAAATGCATCGCGA
>LXNI01001849.1_pt1 | contig 16499 bp, 13 predicted proteins | sample 809091 | NCBI WGS metagenome assembly LXNI01 (sample SAMN04870527, study PRJNA318959) | sponge metagenome | biome: 01000161; feature: marine sponge reef; material: water | host: Sarcotragus foetidus | place: Greece: Milos, Mediterranean Sea | collected 2013-05-29 | depth 5-7 m | reverse complement strand
CGATGTTTCACGTGAAACATCGGGTTACGCCTACTCCGGTACGGGATCGTAACCGTAGCCCCCGCCCGGCCGGCACCGCCCCAGCCGTTTCGCGGTCAGCCAGGTGCCTCGCAAGACCCCATGGCGCCGCAATGCTTCCTCCCCGTACCGGGAGCAGCTCGGCTCGAACCGGCAGTTGCCCATGAACAGACCCGAGAGGGTGACCTGGTAAAGCCGGATCGCCCCGATCAGCACCCACCTCACCCTGCGCCACCCTCACCCAGCAGACCGGCACGCCGGAATACAGACTCCACATCCCCGACCAGCGCCTCGAACTCGTCCTCGAGCACGGAACGCCGCGCGAGCACGACAACGTCGTAGCCGTCCTGAACGGGCCTCCGGCGGATCGCCTCCCGCAGCCGGCGACGCGCCCGGTTCCGGATCACCGCTCGTTTGTCGAGACGCTTGCCCACCGCGTAGCCAACCCGCGACGGCCCCTCCCCACGCGCCAGTACCCGGAGCGCCAACGAGCGCCCTCGGACAAACTTCCCAGATGCGAACACTTGTTCGAAGTCCGCGCGCCGCCGTAGTGGCTCCACCGCGCGCTCCTTGCCTAGACGACCGTCAGCCGCCTCCGGCCCTTGAGGCGCCGTGCCTTCAGCACCGCTCGACCCGTACGCGAGGCCATCCGCCGGCGAAAGCCGTGACGGCGCTGGCGCGGGCGGCGGTGCGGTTGATACGTTCTCTTCGGCGACACGGTCTCTTTCCTCGACGGCCTAGGCTACGATCCGCTGCCCCTAGCCGCCAGCCCCTTGCCCGTAGAGCGCCCGGTACCAAGCGTAGTGCTCCATCACGAGCTGCACATAATCTCGGGTTTCCTGGAACACGATCGTCTCCACGAAGTCGGCAGGCGGCCATGAGGCCACCAGCGCCCACCGCTCCACGTTCGAGGGGCCGCCGTTGTAGGCGGCGAGGGCGTGGTGCGCGTCCCCGAAGTCCTCGATCTGCACCCCAAGGTAGTAGGCCCCGAACTCGATCGATGTCGCCGGACGGAACAGCTCGCCCAGCGCAATCTCACGACCGAGGCGGACACCGATCCAGGCGGCCGTCGGCGGGATGACCTGCGTCAGCCCCACGGCGTCCGCGATCGAGACGGCCGTCGCATCCCAGCGGCTCTCCTGGTAGATGAGCGCCGCCAGGAACAGCGGGTCGAGCCCGTTCGCCTTCCCATGCTCCTCCAGCAGGCCTGGATACCCAAGGGGGTACTTCAGCCGCGCGAGCGCTTCCGGGAGCGCAGCATCACTGATACCTAGTATCTCCTGGATGCCGACCGCCATCGCCGACACCTGTGCGGGCAGACCCGCCTCGGTCGCCGTACGAGCCAGCGCGAGGAGGGCCCACGGGTCGTCGGTACGTGCGGCCGCCAGCGCGATCGTCTCCGCCGCCCGGCTCCCCAGCCCCACCAGCGCCAGTTCCGGCGCCTCCGATGCCAGCTCCGGCAGCGTCCCGGGGCGGATGGTCGCCAGCCAGGCCGCCAGCTCGGTCCAGTCGACCGGCGCCGGCGCCGAGAGGGGCTGGTAGCGTCCATCCCCACCGACATCCATCTCTAGCGCACGTCGCGCCTCGATCCCGTGAAACGCCCGTGGCTGCACCGCCAGCGCATCAAGGTAGGCCCGCTGCGCCGCCTCCGCATCCCCCTGGTCCTCGAAAGCGCGCCCCAGCCAGTAGGACGTTCGCGCTTCCCTCGCGCCCCCCGCCTGCCACGCCCCGATAGCGCCCCGGAGGTCGCCGGCCCGCAGCCGCGCGAAGCCGGCCCGGAACACCGCCTCCGCCACGAACTCGCCTCCGAGCTCCCGCGCGACGGCGTCGTAGCGCCGGGCGGCCTCCTCGTAGCGACCGGCGCTCTCGAGCGCGCGCGCCGCCCAGTACCGGGCCCGATGCGCGAACACCCCCGCCTGCGGCGAGGCCGCGACCGCGTCATAGAGCGGCACCGACTCCAGGTAGAACCCCTCGTCGTCGAACGAGGCCGCCAGGAAGTAGGTGCGGAAGGCGATCGCCTCGGCGGTCGCGGCCGGGTCCTGGATCGCGGCCCCGAGGACGGCCCGCGCCTGGCCAAACAGGCGGTGCCGGTAGAGCACAAACCCCTCGTCCCCCGGGTCCACCTCATAGCCCGCGACGCGCAGGTCCTGCACGGATTGCAGGGCCTCTTCGGTGTGGGGGCTCTCGGCGATGATGGCGCGCAGCTGCGCCTCGAACAGGTCCAGGTCGTTCAGCAGGAAGCCCACCGCCGCCAGTTCGTGGCGCACGACCGGGTCGCGCGTGAGCGCGGCCAGTTCGCCCAGCCAGCGCCGCCGCCCCTCCAGGTCGCCGGCTACGCGGGCGATGGCCGCTCGCTGGCGCAGGACCGGCAACCGCAGCTGGTCCCCGAGGCCCGGTGTCGCGAGCAGCGACTGCCAGACGGTCTCGGCGCGCTGCACATCGCCCGTCCCGGCGAGGGCGCGCGCGTACTCCGACACGATCGAGGGGGCGAGCGCGAGCCCGCTGCCGAGCACCGCGTGGCCTCGCAGCAGCGCCACCGCCTCGTCGAAGGCGCGCGCATCGTTCAGGCGCACGCCCAGGAGGTAGACGGCCCGCGCCTCCTCGGGCGAGCCGTGGATGGCCGCCGCCACCGCCAGCCGCAGCAGCGACAGCGAGCGGCCCGACCCTCCCTCCTCGAAGATGGCCACGGCCTCCCCGAGTCGCGCGGTCGAGAGCGCAGCCGGGTCCGTGGTGCGCTCGGCGACACCCGCGAAGGCGGTCGCCGCCTCGTCGTACCGACCCGCACGCAGCAGCGCGTACGCCTCGTCGAGCAGCACCGCCGGTTCGGGCGTCGGGGACGGCGTGGGGGTCGCCGTGACCACCGGCGTTGGGGTCGGCGAGGGTGTCGGGGGAGGCGCTTCGTCCCCGCCACAGGAGAGCAGGGTCAGGGCCGCGAGAAGGGCAGCCAGCGCACCGTGCCGCAAGCCCCTCCGTGGGCGGGGGCCGGGCCGGTTGCGTCTGGCCTCCACCCCACTGATGCTAGGCCCGTCCCGGAGGGCGGGTCAAAGCGCCGCCCCGGGAAGGGGGACGCCGTGCCGGCTAGCAGTCCCGCAAGCCCGGGAACCACCCTCTCCAACGCCACGAAGGCCCTCAATGCCTGGATCGAGCTCGACCTCGACGCCCTCGCCAACAACGCCCGCGTGCTTCGCGAAACCGCCGGCGACGCGACCGTCATCGCGGTGGTGAAGGCGAACGCCTACGGGCACGGCCTCGACATCGTCGGGCCCGCGCTCGAAGCCGCCGGCATCGAGCGCTTCGGCGTCATCTTCATGCCCGAGGCGCTCGACCTGCGAGCCACGGGGGTCACGCGACCGGTCGTCGTGCTCGGCCACTCCTTCCCGGAGGACGCCGCGGCAGCCGTCGCCAACGACATCACCCTCACGGTCGATACGAACGCCCAGGCCGAGGCCGTCTCCGCGGCCGCGCTGCGCGCGGGCAAGGCGCCCGTGCCCGTCCACATCAAGGTGGATAGCGGCATGCACCGCTTCGGACTGATGCCAACCGAGGTGGCTGCGCTCGCCGGCCACGTGCGCAGCCTCGAGGGCATCACCCTCGAAGCGCTCTGGACCCACCTCGCCATGGCCGACCACGAGGACGACTCGTTCACCGTGCAGCAGGACGCGGTTGTCCAGGAGGCGGTCCGGCTCGTCGGGGGCGTGCCCATGCGGCACATCGCCAACACCGCCACGACCATCCGCCACCCCGAGTTCCAGTACGAAGGGGTTCGTACGGGGATCGGGATCTACGGCGCGCTCCCCGACCACACACCCAACCCCGGCCTCCAGCCCGTGCTCAGCATGAAGGCGCGGCTCGCGCGCGTGTTCGATGTCCCTCCCGGCGAGGGCGTCAGTTACGGCCTGATCTGGCGCGCCGAGCGGCAATCGCGCGTCGCCCTCGTGGCCGTGGGCTACGCCGACGGCTACAACCGCGGTCTCAGCAACCGCGGCCAGGTGCTGGTCCGCGGGCGTCGCTGCCCCGTCGTCGGGCGCGTCTGCATGGACCACTTCCTCATCGACGTGACCGACGTCCCCGGCGCGGCTGCCGGCGACGAAACGGTCCTCATCGGCGAGCAGGGCGGTGAGACGATCTCCGCCCGCGAGGTCGCCGCCGCCATCGACACCATCAACTACGAGGTGCTGGCCGGCCTCAACCGCCGCCTCCCCCGCCTCGGCCACCGCCAGGGCATCATCGAAACGACCTGCTAGGATGTGTTGGCGCTTCACCCCTGAGGTGAAGCTACCGTCTGGCCTATTCTTCGCCAATCCGTTACCCTTCACCCCAGGGATGAAAGGCAACCAGCGTTGGACGTGCACTTCGGCAGCCGCGCCCTCCAACGCCAGTACGCCTCCCTGAAGGAGGCAGTGAAGAAGTACGGCCCCGACCGGGGACGGCGCTACGTACAACGTGTGAACGCGTTGTACGACGCTGAGGGCTGGGACGCGATCCGGCAGATACGGTCGCTCCGCGCCCACCCGCTCCGGGACAACCGAGCCGGTCAGTGGGCCATCGTCCTGCAGGGGAGATGGCGCCTGATCGTCGAAGTCGGAGACGACGGAAGGTCCGTGACCATTCTGGAGGTGTCAAACCACTATGACGACTGACACGTATGAACGCGTATGGCCGGACATCGCCATCCCTCCGGGCGAACTCCTTGGCGAGGAGCTTGAGGTGCGGGGGATGAGCCAGCAGGAACTCGCGCGCCGCATGGGCCGCCCGGCCCAGATGGTGAACGAGCTCATCCACGGCAAGAAGGCCCTCACTCCGGAAACGGCTCTGGGCCTCGAGAAGGTTCTGGGCATCCCTGCCAGCTTCTGGACGAACTCGGAGAGTAGCTACCAACTCATCAAGAGCAGGCTCAACGAACGAGAACGGCTCGAAGAGGAGGCCTCAAGCTGGCTGCCGGAGTTTCCCGTCACCGACCTGATCCGAAGGCAGGTGTTGCCGGTGGGAGCCCGTGCGAAGCCCTGGGAGAAGGCCCATGCCTTGCTCCAGTTCCTCGGCTTCAGCAGCTTCGAGCAGTGGGAAGCCCAGACGGCGACAGCCGCCGGCTTGCGGGTAACGGATGCGAAGCGCGCCTCGCGAGGCGCGCTCGCCGTCTGGCTGCGGGAAGGGGAACTCGACGGCCACGAGCAGGAGGCCGCCCCCTACAACCAGAACGAATTTCGTGAAACGCTGCGAACGCTTCGGGGCTTCACGACGAGCCACCCCAGGGTCTTCTCAAAGCAGATGCGAGAGCGCGGCGCCGCAGCAGGGGTCGTCGTTTCGTTCGTCAGGGAGTACCCGAAGGCAAACGCGACGGGCGCCGCTCGCTGGCTCCAGCCAGACAAAGGTCAGATTCAGCTCAGCCTGCGCCACAAGACCGCCGACATGCTCTGGTTCAGCTTCTACCACGAGGCAGAGCACCTCCTGGGCAAGCGCTTCAAAGGGACTCGCATTGATGGGCTGCGAGGGATCGAGCAGAACGCGGAGGAAGAGGAAGCCTGCGACGCCTTCGCGCGGGACACCCTCATTCCACAGGGCGACTGGTCCGGATTTGTCTACAAGGAGTGCTTCACGGAAGGCGAGGTCCAGGCATTCGCAGCGGACGTTGGTATCCACCCTGGGATCGTCGTGGGCCGACTTCAACACGAGCATCTCATCCGCTTCAACCATCTCAACCACCTCAAGATGCGGCTGGAGTGGGAAGACTGAACGCCCGCTGCTAGGGGCTTCTCCGCACCAGGACGCACACCCGCGGGATGGGCGGCAGGGCGAAGGGGCCCAGCTCCACCAGGTCGATCGCGTCGAAGCCGCACTCGGTCAGGAGGGCCGCCATCCGGCCCCAGCCCCGCAGGTCGACCTCCGCGCAGCCGCCCGAGACGACGCGCCGGTGGAGGTCGTTCAGCAGCCCCGAGCGCACGGGCGCGAACTCGACCAGCAGCCCCGCCCCACCCGGCGCCAGGATGCGCGACAGCTCCTCGGCGAGGCCGTGCACGGCATCGTCGTCGAGGGCGCGAAGCACGTGCAGCACGGTGATGGCGTCGAAGGACGCGTCGCGGAAGGGCAGGCGTTCGGGCCAGCCCACGAGGTCGACGGCATCCCCCGAGGCCGACACGTCCATGACCACCGGTGTCGCGGGCGACCCCGCTGCGGAGGCGAGCACCTCGGCGAAACCGCCCCCGCCGAGGCTCACGTCGAGGTAGGTGCGGGCGGTGTCGAGCTGGAGCAGTTCGATCATTCTTGGGGCGCGGGGAAAGAGGGCCGCGCGCGCCGCGGGCGAATCGAGGGCGCGCGCGAAGGCGGCCTGCGGACCCCCGAGCCAGCGCTCGCGCGCGTTGATGGCTTCCCGACGGCGGCGAATCACAGGTCGTAGGTTAGGCGCACGCGCCGCTTGGCGCGCCCCGCGCGCTCGGCGATGTCGCGCAGGGCCGCCGCCTCGGCGGAGAGCGCCTCAGCCCCGGCGCGCCGCACGAAGACCGCCGCCCGCTCATCCTCGTCCAGCGCCGCGACCAGCGCCGCGAGGCTCGCCGCGAGCGGCCCGGCCTCTTGCCAGGCGCGTTCCAGGTTCACCTCGTCCTCCGAGTCTTCGGGGCGACGCTCGTAGAAGGTGGTGAGCGGTCCGAGCCGCACGCCGAGATCGGCGGCGCGCTCCGAGAGGGCGATCAGCGGGTGGCGCGCCCCGAATCCCCGCACCGCCGCAAACGACATGAACGCCACGAGCGCCGCGCCCTCGCCCGGCAGCCCCCCGGCCTCCCCCTCACCCTCGACCTCGACCGTGAGGCGCATCGCCTAGAACCCGTTCCGGCCGTCGATGAAGCGCATCGGGTCGACGAGCGTGCCATGTACCGATATCTCCCAGTGCAGGTGGGGCGCCGTGGAGAGGCCGGAGTTGCCCACGAAGGCGATGAGCTGGCCCTTCTCGACCTGCTGCCCCTCGGCCACGGCGAACGCGCTCAGGTGGGCGTATCCCGAGAACACCCCGCCGCCGTGGTCGATGATGACCATGTTCCCGCGGATTGCCAGCTGCCGCGCGAGCGCCACGCGTCCGCTGTTCGTGGCCGTCACGGGCGTGCCCTCCGCGGCGCCGAAGTCCGTGCCCCCGTGGTTCCCCCCCACGGGACCGTCGTTGAAGGAGCGGCGCTCGCCGAACCGGCTCGAGATGCCGCCCTCCACCGGGATCCGCCAGCGTCCCTGCCACAGCTTCTCCGGTGTCACCCCGGCGTAGGTGTCGGCCAGGAGGGCGCCCTCGCGGTCGCGCTCTGACTGGTCCAGCACGGGATCGCCCGCGCCCTCGACGTAGTAGATTTGGGCGACGTCCCACTGCGACTCGCTTACCGTGATCTCGTGGTCGAAGCTGCCCGCCGAGCCGTTCGCCAGGGTGAGTCGCACGTGCAGCACGTGCACGCCCGGAGCATCGAAGATGCCGATGCCCACATAGGTGTACTTGCTGAAGTCGCCCTGCGTGAGGGGGTAGCGCTGCCCGAGGAACACCGCCTCCCCCTCGGCCACGCTGCCGGTGACGGACACGAGGATGGCGCTCCCCTGCACAACCTCGCTCACGGACACGAGGAGCTCGGGCGGCTCGATGGCTGGTTCCTCGGTGGCGATGCCCACGCGCGGCGGCGGCGACTCCGTGGAGACCGGCGTCACCGTCTTGACCTCCACCCCCTCGTTCCCGTCTTCTCCCAGGCAGCCGCCCGCCAGCAGGGCCAGCACCGCCAGCCCGAGGCCCACCCGCAGCCGTGAGAACCACACGCCACAAGGGTGCGACAGCCGTACCCCAGCGTCGACCGCGCCCCGACCGCCTCCACCCTGCTACCATCCCGCGCATGTCCGCGTCACACGTCGAGGAGCGCCCCTTCGCCCTGCGCCGAACCGCCGCCTTCGACTTCATCGAAGGGCTGAACCGTACGAAGGAAGCCCTCCGCGAGCAGGGCTTCGATATCGCCACCACGCTCGATGCGAGTGGGGCCCTTGGGAGCGCCTGCACGATCCTCGGGGTGTGCGACGACGACCTGCTGCGCCGCGCCGTCGCCGCCGACCCCGACGCGGTCGCGCTCCTCCCCTGCAGCGTCGCCGTCCACGCGAGTGGCGACAGTATCGTCGTCGAGGCGGTCGACCCCACGGTCACGCTCGGCGGGGTGGGCAACGAGACGCTGGCTTCCATCGCGGCCGAGGTACGCGAGCGACTCGCGAAGGCGCTCGCTCGCCTGCCGGCGGGCCGCCGCGGATCCTGAAGTCCCGGGAGAAGATTGGTCGGGGTGCCCGGATTTGAACCGGGGACCTCTTCGTCCCGAACGAAGCACTCTACCTGGCTGAGCTACACCCCGAACGAACTCCCAGAATAGCGCCGCCGCCCCTACCCGTCGCCCCCTGCGCGCCGCGCTCTCCTACACTACGCCCGCGGGCCACCGGCCCCCGGAGGACGTCATGAGCGAGCAGGCAGCGAGCGAGCGCCTGGAGAACCCGAGCGAGCGCTTCGAAGGCAAGGTCGCCGTCATCACCGGCGCGGCGGGCGGCATCGGCCGCGCCACCTGCGTGCGGCTGGCGCAGGAGGGCGCGCGCATCGTAGCCGTCGACCTCGCGGGGACGGACCTCGCGGGCGCCGTGGCGGCCGTCGAGGAGGCGGGCAGCGAGGCCCTCGCCGTCCCCGCCGACGTCACCCGCTGGGCCGACCACGAGCGCTACGTGAGCGAAGCAGTCGACCGCTTCGGCGGGATCGACGCCTTCTTCAACAACGCCGGCATCGAGGGCGTGGTCACCCCCCTGACCGACTACCCCGAGGACGTCTTCGACAAGGTCCTCGACGTGAACGTCAAGGGCGTCTGGCTGGGCCTCAAGGCCGTCGGACCGGCGATGCGGGCGCGCGGCGGCGGGGCCATCGTGAACACCGCCTCCACGGCCGGGTTGGGCGGCACGCCCCACCTCGTCGCCTACGGGGCGAGCAAGCACGCGGTCATCGGCATCACGCGCACGGCCGCGCTCGAGTTCGCCCGCGACAACATCCGCGTGAACGCCATCTGCCCGGCGCCCATCGAGACGCGCATGATGCGGTCCATCGAGCGCGGCGGCGATCCCGACGACCCCGAGGGCCGCTACCGCGACATCGCCGCCGGCCTGCCCCTGCGTCGCTACGGCGAACCCCACGAGGTCGCCGCCCTCGCCGCCTTCCTGCTGAGCGACGAGTCATCCTTCATGACAGGCGCCTACTACCAGGTCGACGGCGGCTCCAAGGCGCGCTAGGCAGGGCGCTACTCGCCGTCCTCACCATCGAAGGTGATTTCGTAGATGGCGTGGCCCTGGATGTGCACGACGATGAGAGCTCCATCAGGGGTGACGAGAATCCCCGCGGGCTCGTGGCCCCGTTCCCAGGAAGCCACGATGGAGACCTCCCCGGCGGGGGAGACCTGGAGGACCCGCCTGTAGTTCCTGTCGGCGAGGTAGAGCGTTCCATCCGGGGTCACGGCCAGGTCCGACACGCTCAGCGAGAAAATGCCGCCGTATCTCCCCGGGCGTTCCTCGATCAACGTGGTGACGGCGCCCTCGCCATCCACCCGGCGCAGGGCAGGGAGCCTCCGGGGACTCCCGGCGGCCACCCAGAACACGCTTCCCTCCGCATCCACGGCGAGATCATGGTGCAGCTTCGCGATGCCGGCGGGGAGCACGCTCGAGATCGCACCCCCGGCCGCAATCCGGAGGATGCGCTGGTTGTATCCCTCCGAGACGATGAGGGCGCCGCCCCTGCCGCTGGCGAGAGCCCGCGGCAGGATGGCATCCTCCTCCCGCGAGCCAGGGCTAACGGCGCCGTCGGACCCGACCCGGCGAAGCAGGCCGTTCCCCTTATCCACCACGTAGATGAACCCCCCGGGGCCCAGGGCCACGTCAACCGGGTCGTCGAACTGCGCCACATCCCCTGGTCCATCCTCGCTGCCCCTTCCGTTGCCCCCCGCCAGGGTGGTGACAACCCCGTCGCGGGAGACCCGCCGCACAGCGTCATTGCCGGCATCAGCCACGATCACGGCGCCGGTCGCATCCAGCGCGACTCCGCGGGGAAGGCGGAAGCGCGCCTCTTCCCCCGCTCCGTCCGCGTAGCCACTCACACCAGGACGACCGGCCAGCAGGCGAACCCGTACGCCCTCCAGCCGGGGCAGTTCGGAGATGGGCGCCAGGGGCACGGCCGTGAACCGCCCCTCCGCGTTGGGAGAGACGACGCGGACCGCTCTGTCGGCCTGATCGGTCACGACGAGGGCGCCGCTGGGGGCGAGGGCCAGGTGTCCGGGCCAGCTGAAGTCGGCTCTGTCGCGATCCCCATCCAGGAAGCCATCCGTTCCTGTACCGGCCACTGCTTCCAGTGTGTGCGGCCCGGCCACCCTGACGACCTGGTTGCGGGCGGTGTTCGTCAGGTAGACCTCACCCCCGGCCGTGACCGCGAGGCCTCCGGGAGAGACGAGCAGTCCGTCCGCGCTCCGCGTGTGGCTCTCGAAGACCGTCGAGACCCAGCCGTCGGCCGAAACCTTGCGCACCCGGTAAGAAGCGTCGGGGAAACTATCCTCGTAGTCCGAGCCATCGAGGACATACACATTGCCCTCGGCGTCCACGTCGATGTCCCGCGGGAAGACGAACCCCACGTTCGCCCTCGGGCCATCGAAGTCGAACTCCCCGCCTCCCCCGGCGAACGTGGACACCTGGCCGGATGGCGCCAGGCGCCTGATGTGGACGTGGTCAATGATGTACAGGCTGCCGTCTGGAGCGAGCGCGAGCCTGGAGGGGAAGCCGAGCACGGACCGTTCGCCTTCGGGCGGGTCGCCCCCAGCTACGGTGGCAACGACGCCATCGGGCGTGATCTTGCGGATGCGCCTGGCGAAACGGTCTGCGACGTAGATGGATCCGTCGGGATCGATGGCAACGTCGCTCGCCACCTGGAAGCGAGCAGTCTCCGCCGGCCCGTCCAAACTGCCGAAGGTCGAGCCGCCGGCAATCGTCGTCACGGTCCCGTCGGGCAGGATGCGGCGAATCGCGCGCCGGTCGGCCACAACCACGCTGCCGTCGTGGTCGACAGCCAGGCCCAGGTAAGGAGGGGAGAAACCAGCTGCCGCGAATCGCACCTCGTCGCCCCGACCATCTGCGTAACCCCACTCGCGCGCCTGCCCTGCCAGGGTTGTGACCCCCGAGTCCAGCAGCGGCACATCGAGCCTGACATCCCCGAACTGGAAGGTGCCGCTGCTGCTGAAGCCGTCGTCGAGCAGCAGCCGGATGGTCCCCAGCACCCCCCAGTCCCCGCCCGCCGGCCTTGCGCTGATGTACACCCGCTCGTTCGCCCCGATCCGTTGCCACACCCGCACCTCCACCGTCGCCGGGGTGACGCGGTTAGGCAGAGGCACGTCGAGAGCGATGTCGCCGAAGCGGTAGGCGCCGCTGTCGGTCGTCTCGTCCAGCGGCAGAGGGATCGTGCCCAGCGTCCGCCACGAGCCTCCCGCGGGACGGGCGCTGATATAGATGTCGAGCTCGTCCTCCACGTCCTGCCAGACCCGCACCTCGACCGGCGCCGTCGCCCCGCCACCCTGCGCCGCCCCCGTTGCCACCACCGCCAGGCCGAGCACCGCCGCCAGCGCCACCAGCGTCAGGATTCCCACACCCGACCCTGTCGCTGCTACTCGCCTCAACGCACTACTCGCCGTCGAACGTGATCTGCCAGATCACGTGCAGCCAGTGGTCCACCACGACGAGACTGCCGTCGGGCATGACCGCTATCCCCCAGGGTTCCGCCAGGCCCGCAGGCGAGTCGTGGGGAACCACTATCGACGGTTCTCCACCGGGAGAGATTCTGACAATGCGGCGGAGCCCCCTGTCCGCTACATAGACGGCGCCGTCGGGCGCGACCGCCAGGCCCCTCGGCTCCCACAGCAGGCCGCCATACAGCGCGTGCGTGCCGTCGAACAGCGCTTCAGGAGCGCTCCCCACACCTGCTCGCTTGATGGCGGCTGATTGGAGGGCGACCCGCGGGTAGTAGACCAACCCCTCGGCATCCACGGCTATCCCACCCGTGCCGACCTCGTGTGCGATGAAGGAGATCTCACCCTGGGGCGAGAGGCGTCCTATGGACTGGCTGCCGGCGTCGGAGATGTACAGGTTGCCAGCCAGATCGGCGGCAAGTGCTCGGGGGCGAGGAAACGCCTCTGCGACCTTCCCCGAGAGGGTTTCGACCGTTCCGTCGGGCGCCACCTTGCGGATGCGGTTGCTGCCCTCGTCCACCACGTACGCAGCGCCGTCGGGCGTGACGGCGATGTGGCTCGGACTGGAGAACTGGGCCACGTAGCGGGGGCCATCGCGGGTTCCTTCTCCGGTCCCGCCTGCGATCGTGGTCACGGTCCCGTCGGCGCCAATGCGGCGGATTGCGTGGTTATGGGCATCCGCCACGAGCACGTTTCCCGAGGGGTCGACGGCCAGGCCCAGCGGGTATTCGAACCTGGCCCGGTGGGCCGGTCCATTGACAAGTCCCCGTAGCCTCTCCCGCCCGGCCAGGACACTGATGCTGACCCCTTCGACCTGCGTAATGCGGGGCGCCACAACCAGTGGCACACCGACCCCGCCGGCGAGGATCCTTCGAATCACCGTCCCGCCCTGGTCCTCCACGAAGAGCGAGCCGTCGGGCGCGACCGCGAGCCGCTCGGGCTGGCTGAACTGCGCCTCCCCGTGCGAGCCATCGGCGGATCCGTCCTCGCCCGTTCCTGCCACACCCCGGAGCTGGCCATCTGCGCCGAGCCTGACGACCTGGTGCCGTCCCGTGTTCGAGATGAAGACCTCACCATCGCCGGTAACCGCCATCCCCGATGGGGAGGCGAGCGCCCCACCATAGCTCGGGTTCTCGCTCTTGTGGAGCGTAGTGACCATTCCACTCGTGTCGATCATGCGGATCGTGGCGTACGCCCCCGGCTCGCCCGGTCCGACGTCAAGCACGTAGACGTTGCCTGCGTCATCGACATCGATGTCCAGCAGCTGCCGGAACTCGGCCTCCTCCCTGGATCCGTCTCGGAAGCTGATTCCCTGGCCGCCCGCGAACGTGGAGACCCAACCTGAGGGCGAGAGGCTCCTGACCCTGAATTGCTCGGTGATGTAGAGGTCGCCGTATGCATCCAGCGCAAGGGCGCGCGGCTCATGCAGGACTGCCTCGAGGGCCGGCCCATCGCGGGTTTCATAGGGAGAGTTGGTCGCGGGTTCGCTGCCGGCTACCGTAGTGACCACTCCATCCGCTCCAACCTTGCGGATACGGCCGTTGCCCGTGTCGGCCACGTAGATTGAGCCGTCCCCTGAGAGAGCCACGTCCAGCGGCCGCTGAAACTGGGCCACGTCTCCGGGGCCATCCCGCAGACCGGGTCCGTTACCCCCCGCGATGGTGGTGGCGGAGCCATCCGCGGAGATGCGCCTTATGGCGTGATTCCAGGGGTCCGCGACGACGAGGCTCCCATCCCGGTCGACCTCCAGCCCGAACGCCCCACCGTAGGCAAAGCGAATGCCCTCGCCGCTTCCGTCCGCGTACCCCCAGAGACCCGGTTGCCCCGCAAACGTGGTGACTGCCTCCGGGCGCACCGGCACCTCCAGGCGGATGTCGCCGTAGCGATAGTTCAGGTCCGAGCTGACACCGTCGTCGAGGTGCAGCCGGATGGTCCCCAGCGTGCGCCACGAGCCATCCGCCGGACGCGCGCTGACATAGATGCGCGCGCTGTTGAACACGTCCTGCCATACCCGCACCTCCACCGTCGCTGACGACGCCCGCTTGAGCAGCGGCACGTCGAGGGCGATGTCGGCGTAGCGATACTGACCCACCAAACCGTCGTCCAGCGGCAGCGGGATCGTGCCCAGCGTGCGCCACGAGCCTCCCTTGGGACGGGCGCTGATATAGATGTCGAGCTCGTCCTCCACGTCCTGCCAGACCCGCACCTCGACCGTCGCCGTCGGCCCGCTTCCCTGCGCCGCCCCCGTTGCCACCACCGCCAGGCCAAGCACTGCCCCCAGCGCCACCAGCGTCAGTCTGCGCATCGGGGTCCGCCGATCACCACGCCGCGACACTAACAGGGCGCCAGCGGAGTTACCCCACCCGTTGCGCTACTCATCCGGGAGCGTGATCCGCCAGATCACGTTGTTGCCAGAGTCAGCGACGATGAGGTCGCCATCGTCGCTGACGACGATCGCGGTGGGGAGGAAGTACCCACCAAGCCCCCTCGTCGAGCCCCGCTCGACCACGATCGCGACCTCTCCACGGGGCGAGACGCTGACGACGCGACCTATGCTCCAGGCGGCCACGTACAGGGTTCCGTCGGGCGCCACGGCAATCCCCGGAACAAACCCGGCCAAGATCCCTCCATGCAGTGGAGGAAGATCCTCGAACAACGTGGTGATGGCGCCATCGTCTGTGGCCTTCTGGATGGCAATGCCTCTGACATATCCCGTGAAATAGAACGCACCCTGGTCATCGACCGCTACGCCCGCGTGCTGGGAGAGACGGTCCACCTCGGTCGACACGTCCCCTGAGGTGGAGAGGCGGCGTAGGTGCCCGCTATCCTCGGCGATCAGAAGGTCGCCGTTGGGGTCGAACGCAAGCCGCACCGGGTCACGGAACCTCGCCTCGGTAGCAGCACCGTCGATGGGGTCGGAGGGCTCCCGCACCTCTCGACCAACCGCACCGCCACCGGCGACAGTCGAGACGGCGCCTCCGGGCGCGATCCTCCGGATACGGTGGTTGTACGTGTCGGCCACATAGATGCTGCCGTCTTCGTCCACGGCAACGTCCGACGGGGAGTTGAACAGGGCCTGCCCGCCCGGTCCGTCCCGGAGGCCTGGTCCGCCACCGCCGGCGAGCGTCGTCACCGTACCGTCGCTGGCAATCCGGCGGATGGCGTGGTTGTCCCTGTCCGCAACGATCACGCGCCCGAGCGCGTCGATCGCTACACCCCATGGGGAGTCAAAGAGCGCGGTGTCGGAGTCTCCCGCGACCAGGCTCGCCTGCACGCCTGCGAGCCGCGGGGGTTGAGGGATGACGGCCAGGGGCGGAGCTTCTCCGGCGAACCCTTCCGGGCCGGGCACGACCGCGCGCACGACGCTGCTCGACTGATCCGCCACGAACAGCACACCGTCATCCGAGATTGCCAGGGCCGCCGGGTACCGGAAGCGCGCCTCGCTGCGCGCACCGTCAAGGTATCCCTCAACACCCGTGCCGGCCACGGGCACAAGCTCGCCCGACTCCGACAGGGCGAGGACCTGGTGTCGATAGGTGTTCGAAAGGTACACAGTGCCATCACGCGACACCGCCATGCCTCGTGGCGTGACGAGCACCCCACCGTGAATCGCCGGACGGCTGTTGTGGAGGGTCCTGACAGACCCACTGAGATCGATGGCGCGCACGATAGCTGAGAGCCCGGACCCGCCTGTCGCGTGGACGTTGAGGTCGAGAAGGTACACGGTACCGGCCGCATCCACCGCCACATCCTCCAGCTGATCGAAGAGGGCCTGGCCCGCGGGGCCGTCGCGGTAGCCGAGCCCGGATCCGCCCGCGACCGTGTCTACCCACCCAGTTGGCGTGAGGCGCCGGACTCGGTATTGCTCAATGATGTACAGATCGCCGAAATCGTCCAAGGCGATTCCTCGAATCCAGTTGAACACCGCCTCGTGCGCCGGACCGTCACGCGGCGAGCCGCCATGTCCTGTACCGGCAACCGTGGTGACCAACCCGTCAGGCGAGATCTCCCGAATGCGGTACGGTTCCGCCACGTAAATCGAGCCGTCCCCGGCGACCGCCACGTCACGAGGGTCCTGGAATCGGGCCTCCTCTGCAGCGCCGTCGAGGAAGCCGGCGCCGTTTCCCCCAGCGATCGTGGAGACAGTACCGTCCGGGGCCACACGCCGAATAGTGTGGTTGCGGAAGTCCGCCACCACCACGCTCCCGTCGGGGGCGACATCGAGGCCAAGGACCGAGGGCTCGCTGAACCGGGCGAAGCTGGCGCTCTCGCCGGGACCATCCGCGTAGCCATGCGCGCCCGACCGACCCGCTAAGGTCCTCACACCCTCGCCGGATAGCGGCGCCTCGAGGCGAATGTCTCCGTAGCGGAAAGAGAGTGTGGAGCTGAAGCCGTCGTCGAGGGCAAGGGGAATAGTCCCAAGCGTGTCCCACGAACCCCTGGACCCGCGGGCGCTGATGTGGATGTTTCGGTCCTCGCGTACGTGCTGCCAGACGCGCACATGCACGATGACGGGCAATGCCCAGTTCGGCACCGGCACCTCGATGGCGATGTCGCCGTAGCGGAAGCGGCCGGTGGAGCTGACGCCGTCGTCGAGCGGCAGGGGAATCGTGCCCAGCGTCCGCCACGAGCCCCGGGCCGGCCGTGCGCTGACGTGGATTTCCCGCTCATCCTCCACGTCCTGCCAGACCCGCACCTCGACCGTCGCCGTCGGCCCGCTTCCCTGCGCCG
>LXNI01001848.1_pt1 | contig 16500 bp, 18 predicted proteins | sample 809091 | NCBI WGS metagenome assembly LXNI01 (sample SAMN04870527, study PRJNA318959) | sponge metagenome | biome: 01000161; feature: marine sponge reef; material: water | host: Sarcotragus foetidus | place: Greece: Milos, Mediterranean Sea | collected 2013-05-29 | depth 5-7 m | reverse complement strand
GGGCGAACAGGGCGAAGCCGAAGTGACCGAGGCCAAATCCCCGAAGAAAAGTTCTAAGAAAAAATCCACGGAAGAACCTGCTCTGGTCGAACAAGAAGAAACTGCCGAGAGTCAGGTGGGCGAACAGGGCGAAGCCGAAGTGACCGAAACCGAGTCCTCCGAACCGCAGGAGCAGGCGGATTCTCCAGAGAAGACCAAGGATTAAAATTCCTCCTCCCCACTTTTATCAAAAAACCCTCCGTTTTTCCCCCCGCGCAGTCTGGGTGGGTTTTTTCCGCGTTCCCTATTATTTATAATAAACCTGATGAAGAAAGTCGGGTTTATACTTGATGCGGGGTCAATTGAAGAGCTCAAGGATCTTGCTGTTGCTGCCGAGAAAGCGAATTTTCACTCCGTCTGGGCCACGGAGCTTTACAGGACCCCATTCCAGCAGCTCTCGGCCGTTGCTCCCGTTACCTCTAAAATAAAACTCGGTACTGCCGTTGCTCTTGCTTTTGTGAGAAGCCCGCTTACCACCTCCATTACTTCTCTTGATCTTGACGAAATAAGTTCCGGGAGGTTGATACTGGGTCTTGGTACCGGGGCAAAGAGAACAAACGAAAATTTCCACGGTGTCTTCTATGGAGACAGGCCGGTTACAAGAATAAGGGAATGCGTTGGATTAATAAGGGAAATCCTGTCCGGGGCTCATACGGGCAGCGAAATTGTTTTTGAAGGGGAATTTTACCGTATAAATACAAAGGGTTATAAAAGAGCTTTTGAGCCCACCAGAAAAGAGATGCCGATATTCGTGGCCGGTATAGGAAGCAAGATGATTGGTGCTGCTGCCGAAATCGCGGACGGTTACATGGGGCACGTGGTCTGTTCGCTAGAGTATATAAAAAAGGTAGTTTCACCTTCGCTTGAAGAAAAACTTGAAAAACGGAGAAAAAACGAGGATTTCATGAAGTGCTCGATAATCACCTGTGCCGTCTCGCATGACCGGGAAAGGGCGAGAGAGGCTGCCCGGGCTACCGTCGCGTTTTATGCCACGGTAAAAACCTACGACCCCCCTTTCAGGCTCCATGGCTTTATGGAGGAGGTGAGAGGGATAAGGGATGCTTTTCGCAGAAAAGATGTCCGGGCGATGATAAAAGGTGTCAGTGATGAGATGGTTGATGCGTTTACGGTTGTCGGGGATGCGGAACATTGCAGGGAGAAAGTGGAAGAGTACAGAAAATATATTGACCTCCCGGTGCTTAGCGCTCCGCATTATTTTCTCGATTTCAAAGAGGTAAGGGAGTACCAGGAGCGACTGATCGAGGCTTTTGCTTCGTGAGGTCCGGATTTTTCAACTAGGAACATGAAGATACTGGGACTTATATACATAACTACACAGATTTGGACAACGAACATGGAAAAAACTGGACAATGGGGTACAATATACAGTAATGATAAGGACTTACAGATGTCGCGCTAAGCTGTCTGCTGCCGAGCATGAGAGGCTTGGGGAGATATTCAGATTATCCGCGGAACTCTATAACGCAGGCTTGCAATCCCGCATTGACTGCTACAGGAAAACGGGCGAGGGCCGCTCGTATTATGACCAGTGCAAGGAACTTACGGAAGTCAGGGCAGAGTTGCGCGAGTTCGAAGAGGTTTCCGCTATAGTATTCCGTGGCGTGCTGTCCAGGCTGGACAAAGCATACAAGCGGTTTTTCCGGTACGGTGGTTTCCCTCGATTCAAGAGTTCTAGGCGTTGGCGGACAATAGAGATAAACGACCAGTGCTGGCGGATGCTGAGGCGTGAGGGGCAGAAACTGGTTCTCAAGGTAAAGGGGCTTCCCCGTATTGGAGTAAAAACCGAACGGGAACTGCCCTCAAACGCGTTGCTGAAAGCGATACGAATTACAAGAAAGCCTTTGCGGACAGAAGTGGCGTTATCGTACGAGTTGGCAACTCCCGAGGAAAAACCGGTAAGCGATCCGGTTGGGATAGATATGGGAATATCAAAGCGTCTTACCATGAGCGACGGGAAGACCGTAGAGAAGCGGGAGATAGACAGAAAGAGGCTGATACGCCTCCAGAGGTCAGTCTCACGCAAGAAGAAGGGAAGCAACAACAGAAGGAAGGCGGTTTCGTTGCTTGCCAAGGAATGGCAGAGGCTGACGACGGACAAAGAGAGGAACTATCTTCACAGGCTGACTTCCGAAATAGTGAAGATGCACGACTTTATAGCGGCAGAGAAGCTTGAAACGAAGAAGATGCTTGGCAACAGGCAGTTGGCAAGGAGCATACAGGAGCAGACTTGGGGCAAGTTCGCCGCACTGCTTAACGAGAAGGCTGAGAGTGCTGGCGTTAAGATGGTGCGCGTGGATCCCAAGGGAACTTCGCAGGAATGCTCAAGTTGCGGAGTAACGGTGAAAAAAAATCTGTCTGTCCGGATGCATAAATGCGACTGCGGACTTGAGATGGACAGGGATGTAAACGCGGCAATTAATATCCTTCATCGAGGTATCTCGGTTGCGGGAGGGAAGATTACCCGCATGGTCGAAAGGATGGGAAATAAGCGAGGGGCTGCTCTCGTTCGGCCAAGAACAGTATATGTGTAGTTATGTATATAAGTCCCAAGATACTTATTTCAGGATCTACCGGAACCGTGGGGACTCATCTTATTAACGCCATTTCTTCGGATTCCTTTGAAATATGGCGTCTAGTAAGATCGCGTGCGGGCGGAGATAATCTGATTTTCTGGGACCCGGAGGGTGGTCGTGTAGACGACCCGGGTCTGCTTGAGGATTTTGATGCCGCTGTTCATCTCTCGGGTGAGAATATAGTGGGCAGGTGGACTAAAAAGAAAAAGAATTTAATACGGCGAAGCAGGGTGCTCAGCACCCGCTATCTGGTAAATCTGTTCTCCGGACTTCAAAATCCTCCTAAAACTTTTATCTGTGCATCAGCAATCGGTTACTATGGAGACAGGGGGGGAGAAAGACTTACTGAGCGCTCCGCGGTCGGCTCCGGGTTTCTCCCCGATGTTTGCCACGAGTGGGAGAACGAGGCCAACAAGGCCTCTGACCTTGGTGTAAGGGTAATAAATCTGCGCACAGGTGCTGTTCTAAGCCCCAAAGGGGGCATGCTGGGTTCTTTGCTGCTTATCTTTAAGCTGGGTCTTGGAGGGGTTGTTGGAAGTGGCGGTCAGTATATAAGCTGGGTCTCTATAGAGGATCTTTCACGTATAATTGTTTATCTGCTGGAACATGGGGAAGTGACCGGGCCTGTTAACGCGGTATCGCCTAATCCGGTGACTAACAGGCAGTTTACCGCCACGCTTGCGACGGTTCTGCGAAAGCCCATGTGGTTTGCGGTTCCCGCGTTTGCCATACCGCTTTTTTTCGGAGAGATGGGACGCTGCACGATGCTTGCCAGCAGCATGGTTCTCCCAGAGAAACTTATTTCCTCCGGGTATGAGTTCTTACACGAAGACTTAGGTTCCGCGCTTGAAGATATTATTTTGAGATAAAATGTCGAAAGAAAGTAAATTCCACTCACGCCAGTACCTCAAACGGAAGCTTGAGAGAAAAGATCTTGACGACGATCCGTTCTCTCAGTTTGATGTCTGGTACGGGGAGGTTCTCGAATCCGAAGTTGATTTTCCAAACGCTTTTATTCTATCAACCGTGGGAGTGGGGGGCTTTCCGTCCTCAAGAGTGGTACTTCTCAAGGGGTATGATGAAAGAGGTTTTTCCTTCTATTCGAATGCTCTTAGCCGCAAGGGCAGAGATATGGCCGAGAATCCGGTCGCTTCGCTTTGCTTCTGGTGGTCTGAATTTGAAAGGCAGGTGAAAGTGGACGGTGAGGTCTCGCTTTTACCTGAACGGGAAGCTGATGAATACTTTGCCTCAAGACCTCGCCAAAGCCGCATAGGAGCGTGCGTTTCGAGGCAGAGCGAAGTCCTTGAAAGCAGGTCGCTGCTTGAGAGGGAATACGAGCATTTTCGCTCTGAATGGAAGGGAAAGGGCATAGAGCGCCCCGACTTCTGGATAGGATACGTAGTGAGTCCGGTACGCTTTGAGTTCTGGCAGGGAAGAAAAAACAGACTTCACGACCGTTTCAGATACGTTCCTTCTCCCGATGGTGGCTGGACTATAAGCAGACTTTATCCGTAGTTCGTAGAATCGAAGCCGCTTTTTATCTGGTTGCGCGATAAAGCGCCACTACTCCCATGGTGAGTTCTGAGTACCGGCAGTCGCGAAACCCCGCGTTTTCAAGATGCCGTATGAAGTTTTTTCTCTGGGGAAATGAAGCGGTGGATTCAGCCAGATATTTGTACTCTTTGCCCCTGCCGTAAATGCTTCCGACAAGAGGCATCAAGACTTTGAAATAAACCATGTAAATAGGTTTGAAAACGGGATTTCTCGGGATCGCGAATTCAAGTATGAAAAGTTTTCCGTTTTCCCTTAGCACCCTTCTTATTTCCCTCAGGGAAAGTTCGTAATCGACGGTGTTTCTTATGCCGAAGGCTATGGTGGCCGAGTCGAACTGTTTTTCTGCAAAGGGAAGATGCTCCGCTGCGGCTGATGCAAGCGCTATTTTCTCCCCGAGGCCAAGGTCTTCGATCTTCTTTTTTGCTATCCGGAGCATGTTCATGCTGGGGTCGATCCCGACTGTTTTGGCCGCAGGGTGTTTTTTCGCAACCTCGATCGCGACTTCTCCAGTCCCGGTTGCTATGTCCAGGTTGTACTCGGCGCCGCGCAGTTCATCCGCCAGCTTCTTTCTCCAAAGTTTATGGATTCCGAGGCTGAACAGAGTATTTAGCCAGTCGTAGTGACTTGCTACTTCATCAAAAATCTTCTTCGTTTCAGGCATCAGACGGATTCCAGGATCTTTTCTATGTGAGAGGTCCTGTTAAGAACGTAGAAATGAATTCCCGGCACTCCCTTATTGATAAGTTCCCTTACCTGGTCTCTGCACTGGGCGATTCCTATTTCCACCGCTTTGCGGTTGTCGTCTCCTGCACCATCCAGTTCCTTTTTCAGTGATGCGGGTATTTCCGTTCCGCAGAGCGAGGATATTCTTATTACCTGCCTTGATGAGAGTACGGGCATAAGGCCCGGGATAATGGGGAGTTCTATTCCCGCTGCCCTTACCCTCTCAACGTAATCAAAATAGTAACGGTTATCGAAAAAAAGCTGGGTGATTATGATGTCAGCTCCAGCATCCACTTTTTTTTTCAGATTCGCTATGTCTTCCTCAAAGTTCGGGGATTCAATGTGTTTTTCCGGATAGCCCGCAACGGCCAGAGAAAACCGCTGCGGCTTTTCTTTTTCATATTTTCTTATGTGTTCCACGAGCTGGTTCGCGTGCTGAAAGGCTCCGCTGGACAGCAATCTTTCGCCGTCTTCTTTGGGAATATCTCCCCTGAGCGCAACTATGTTGCGTATCTTCTCCTGTTCTATCCCCTCAAGCATAAGATCTATTTCTCTCTCGGAAGATCCTATGCAGGTCAGGTGGCAGGCGCTTTCCGTTCCGATAACGTTTTTTACGTAGGAGGCGACCTCAAGGGTCCTTTTTCGCCCCTTTCCCATGGCGCCATGAGTTACCGTTATAATGCTTGGCGAAAATTCGGCGAGTTTCGCGAGGATGCCTTTGAGTTTTTCGAATTCAGAGTCGTCTTTCGGAGGAAAGACCTCAAAGGATATAAAAGGAGCATTTTCTTTTTTGTCTCTGTATTCTGAAAAATTCACGGTTTCCCTCTGGGTTTAAGCTTTACGGAGTCCGAAACTGTTGTGATCAAACGCAAAGTCCGCTTCACTTTGTCTGGCGAGTATGTATACCTCTATAATTTCCTTGCGGAGTCGGCCATCATTATGATGGAAACGATGGTGAGCATGGCTGCAAGGCTGGTCGTTCCGATCAACATAAAAATCAGCAACTCTCCTCTTTCCTGATAACGTTTGACCTCTTTTGTTGTCCTTTTTTCTACGGCGCTAAAGAATTTTTCCACCGGGTGCATAATTCGTTCTTTTGCCCTGTGATATTCCTCGCTGTGTAGCAATCGGCTTGCGAGATCAGGGTCCGGCCTTCCTCTGACTGTGTAATTGCCGGAGGCATCTTTATAAAGACCAACCATTGCATTCATTGCCTGAACCTCCAGCTTGGTCAAGGAGTTTGATTGATTCTGGGCCGTTGCCAGAAAGTCAAGTTCGGCGTCGGTTAACCCTGATTTCTCCATAAGTTTCCTAAGAGCCACCGGAGTGCCGCTTGGACGTGGCGGAATACCTGTAGATACCACAAAGTCCCAGTATACGCTGTAATATCTCTCGGGACGAGGAAGCCTTCCGTCTCGGATATCAAGAATATCTTGGAAATATTCTTTGTAGCGCTCGTCACCGGTCTCGGCGTAAGTTCGTACCATGCGTGTGAGGTCGTCGGAAGTCTGGCGCAGTTCATCGGCCAGAAGGTATGAGAGGTATCTGCTTTCTTCTGCTTCAACCACTTGCTGGGTATTTCTCATAATGACGAATGCCGCGGTGAGTGAAACAAACACAAGTGCCATTACGGCCGTGGAGATAACCATCTGCCGGACCGCAGTAACACTTATCTTCTGGCGTTCTTCGCCGGTCTCTTGTGCGGAGTGCGACGGGTCATGCGAGGACATCTACTGTCTCCTTGCTTTGGTAGTCCATCAGGTCAAATATCTGCCGCCTCCCCGCGAGTGAAGAGGAAGGCAATTCGCCAGTTGCATATTCCGTGGCAAATGCGTGTCTTGAAACGCAGTTAGCACACGCAGGATACTCATCATATAACCAAAGGTTGAACTTGGGGGAATCTTTTTGATCATGTAATCTCTGCACCCCCTCTCTGTGCGCAAACCTAACTTTTTAATCTACCCTGCGCTGTATTGCACTTCAAGCTGGTGTTTGGTCAGGAAAAATCTACGTTTTTTTCAGTTCCCAAACAGTTTCCGTAGCTGAGTGCTTCTGTAATTGAATATAAAATCCAGTCTTCTACTTACGAAAAACAGATTCGCCAACCTTCCGATCGGGCCAAACGGCAGAGAGTAGTGAACAAGGTCCCGAACCTGAGTTTTATCTCCTGTCTCCGTGAAAAAATGCTTGTGGTGCCAGAATTTGTAGGGTCCGAATCGCTGCTCGTCAACAAAATAGCTTGGCGAATCGACCTGGGTTATCTCCGTTGCCCAGGTGCTTCTGAAAAAAGGGGTGGGCGTTATGGTGTAGGTGATTATCATGCCGGGATATATTTTCCTTTGCGTCTCAGATGTTATGCGCAGGTTTAGTTCGGGAGGAGTGATTCTTGGAAGATTGTTCGGATCGGAGAAAAAATCCCAAGCCGTTTCAAGAGAAACCCCCAAAAATTCCGTTCTCTCAAACGTATATATCTTCATTTTTTTTCAGCCTGTTCAAGCGGTGGTTTGGGAAGTCCGACAAATTTCCACAGAACTAGGAACAGGAGACCGAATATCAGGGGCAGAGACTCATGAGTCTGGTAAAGTATGCCGGAGGACATTCCTCCCACGCAGGCTCCCATAAAATTGGCTAGGTTGAAAAAACCGGAGAGAACCCCCCTGTTTTCCGAGGAAACTCTCTGCGTGACAAACGCGGGGAGTATGGACTGAAATATGATGTGCCCAAAAAAGAACGCTCCTCCAGCGAGGTAGAGAGTGATGCTGTTGGATTCCCGAAGCAGATAAATCAAAAAAGAGGCCACTAGAAAGAAAAGCCCGAACCGGGTTGCCTGTCTGAGTATTTTTCTCGTCTCGGAAATCCTGATGTAGAGGTTAACCAGAAGCCCGCTCGGGACGAGTATTACCAGATAGACGAACCACAGGTCTTCGGGTCCGGTACCGAGGTTTTTCCAGTCCAGTGGATAGATAAACAGAATAAGATTAAGAGTAAGAGAGGTTATGAAGGTTGAGAAAAGAATTTTTCTTATTTCCGGTTCCCTGAGTTTTAGAAGAATCTCTTTTCTGTCCCTTGTTTTTTTCTTTGGAAGTTCGGGAAACATGAAAAGAGCAACCAGCATCGCCACTAAACCCAGGGTGGCGAGTATGAAGAAAAGGCTCTCGAAACCGAATTTCGTCGCGAGTACTGGGCCGACTATGAGTGAAGTTATAAACGCAATCCCAACTATTATTCCGGTCAGCATAAAAGACTGTGCTCTTACCTCGTTTCTTGTGGAATCTCCGAGGGTGGCTACGGCGACCGCGCCTATCGCGCCGCTTCCCTGAAGCGCCCTGGTTATTATGAGTTCCCAGATGTTGTCCGCGAAACCGCAGAGAATGCTTCCCAGACAGAAAATTGCAAGCCCCGACACTATTACCGGCTTTCTTCCGAACCTGTCGCTTGCCATACCGAAAGGTATCTGAAGAAGACTCTGGGTAAGGGCGTATATTCCGAACGCTACTCCCGCGGATGAGAGGGTTGCTCCCTCGTAGCTTACGGCGTATATGCTGAAAACGGGGACTATGAAGAATATTCCCAGAAGCCTGAGAGCTATTATTGTTCCTATTACGAGAACGCAACGAAGTTCGTATCTGTTCAGTTTCATGCCGTTTTTCCCGAAATTCTCCGTTCCGGTTTCGTTTTTAGGGAGACAATAAAAAAACCGGTTCAATGAAAGATAGGGGAATTATATACCTAAATAAATAGCAATCGGGTATTTATCGCGTTTGACAATGGCAGAACGCTGCAAGATAATAGAAAAAGCCGGGACTTGTTAAAAGGAATAGCCGTAAGGAGGAACATCCGATGAAACTGCCGTTTCGATCTGGTGGAGCCAGACTGTTATCAATAAAATCTCTTACGCTCCTGTTCTCTATGGTGCTTGGTCCGTCCGTGGCTCTGGCGGGAGGAATGCCCCCTAGCGTTGAGAAGAAGGTGCCTGTGATGGAGGAAAGTACCGAAGTCGAGGTGCCTTCCCCCGAAGTTGAGCGGCCCTCTCTTGAAGTTAAGGGGGAGACTGAGACGGAGCAGAGTGCTGAATCCGGGGGTTCTTCCACAGAAGCTTTGGAAGAGATGGCTGCGCCGGAGAAGGACTTGCCCACCTTGGGAAGCGGGTTTAGCGTTGGAGCCCGTGGCGCCCTCAGTATTCTTGGCAGTGACAGTTTGTCGGGGGCCTCGGCTTCCCAATACGGGCCATTAGGAGCTACCGTGGATTATGACAAAGGATACAGCTTCAGCTTGATGCTTGGCTACGCACTTGGAAACGGGCTGCGTCTTGAAGCTGAGGGCGGCTACATGAATAACGATTTTCAGGGAATAAACGTAGGGACGCCGGGGGTTTTCGAAACGCAGCTTGTATCTGGGGAAAATGAGCTCGGAGGCGATCTTTCAGCGCGCACACTTACGATGAATGCCTATTATGATATAAACTTGGGCGGCGGTCTGATTCCTTATGTAGGTGGCGGCCTAGGTGCGGCTGATCTGTCAAGCGAAATGAAATCAACTGCGGGCGATCTGCTTGTTGATGACACTGATTGGATTTTTATTTATCAGATCGGCGGCGGGTTAGGCTACAAAATCAGCGAGTACAGCAGCGGACTCGATGTAACGGTAAGTTTGGACTACCGTTACCTGTCTTCTTTTGAAGACCCGAGGTTCAAGCAGAAGGTGACCGGTAATTTTGTAGAAGGTGAGTTCGGAGGACATTACATCGGCGGCGGAATAAGGTTGGGACTCTGGTAGAGCCGGGTGGCGCCATATACGGGGTGTCGCAATGATTCTTTCTCGCGTCGGGTATCCAGGCGCGGCAGGATCCCGAAAAACATGGGCACACCAATGCCGGCTGCATGCCTTAAGCCACGCTCAACCCCTTTGGTTATTCCTCATTATGTGGGGTCTTTTTACCTTCCTGATATGAGGCAAGCCTGAAACTTGTCTTAGGGAATGGTATAATTTGCATTAGCCGACCGGGGGAAATACGGAACCTGCAAACGGGTAACTCGAACGAACCGCTCCATTCGGCTTTTGGAGAAATTTCCAGGCGATGAGACCTACGTGGGCTGAAATCAGTCTTGATTCCTTTAAATCAAATCTTGGTGAAGTAAGAAAACTTGTAGGGGAAGATGTCCGTATAATGGCAATCGTCAAGGCCGACGCTTACGGACACGGTGCGGTAGGGGTAAGCAAAGTCGCTCTTGGTCATGGAGCCGACATGCTTGGAGTGGCGACGGTGCCGGAGGCAATGGAACTCAGGGGGGCCGGAATAACAGGCGAGATGTTCCTTCTGGGAAGTATTGACCCAAAGGAGGCTCGAGTCGTCGTGGAAAACGCGCTTACTCCTGCCTGCTATTCCCTTGGCGTGCTTGAAACTCTCTCCGAAGCCGCCGTTGAGTGTGGAAAAACGGCCCGTTATCACCTGAAAGTCGATACTGGCATGACGAGGCTTGGAGTGAGGGTGGGGGAGATTGAATCTTTTTTCGCCTCAGCCACTGTACTTCCCGGAATAATGCTTGAAGGCGTCTTTACCCACCTTGCCTCTTCAGAGAACTATCAAAGCGACTATACGGATTATCAGCTTGGGGTTTTCCGCGAAGGTCTTTTCTTTCTTGGCGAACTGGGAGTTAAATACCGCTACTCGCATTCCGCAAACAGCGCATCCATTCAGAGGTTTCCGGATTCCCATATGGACATTGTAAGACCCGGGATAATGCTTTACGGTTCGGGCGGCATGGGAGAAGTTAGTCTCAGGCCGGTTATGAAACTCAAAACAAGGATAGTACAGCTAAGAAAAGTGTCCTCGGGTACTCCGGTTGGTTATGGGGGAAGCTTCGTTACGGGGAGGGAGACGCTGGTCGCGACCCTTCCGATCGGATATGCCGACGGCTATCCCAGGGCGCTTTCAAACAGAGCGAAGGTTTCTCTGGGCGGAAGACTTGCTCCGCTTATAGGGTCTGTCTGCATGGATTTTATCATGGTTGATGTAACGGACGTTCCAGGAGTGTGTGTTGGGGATGAGGTGGTGCTTTTCGGAGATGACCTTGTGAGTGTCGAGGATGTATCTTCCCTGGCAGAAACCATATCCTACGAGGTTTTATCAAGGGTTTCGCCGAGGGTTCCGAGGCGTTACGTATGATTTGTTTTTGCTAGTTCGTCTCAGGAGAATCCACAAATGAGAGCTGTTATACAGAGGGTAGCCGAGGCGTCAGTCAGTGTCGACGGGAACATGGTCGGCAGCATAGGCTCGGGGATGGTGGTTCTTCTCGGGGTTAGCAAAGATGATTCGGAAAAAGATGTTGCCTATGTCGCGGAGAAGATAGCGGGTCTCAGGATATTTGAGGACTCTTCGGGCAGAATGAATCTCAGCATCGAAGATACGGGAGGGGAGATTCTGGTTGTCTCCCAGTTTACCCTCTACGGTGATACAAGGAAGGGCAGAAGACCTTCTTACACTCGGGCTGCTGGCGGGGATTTTGCGAAGAGTTTCTACGAACTTTTCATCGCTGAGCTTTTGGAGCGTGGAATTCCTGTGAAAACCGGAGTTTTCGGAGCAGCAATGGATGTTCATATAACGAATTGCGGGCCCGTTACACTCCTTGTTGACAGTTCCAGGAATTTTTAATTCATACTGGTTATTTCGTCGCGGCGGATTATTATTAGGTAAATGAAGACCATATGCAGCCACCCTACCGCTCACAGGGATTATATATTCGAGGAGAAGTATGAAGCGGGCCTGGTTCTTAGGGGGTCCGAGGTTAAATCCCTTAGAAACGGAAATGCGAGCGTAAAGGAGAGCTTCGCTCTCATAAGGGAGGGCGAAGCCAGGCTTGTTAACTGCTACATAGCCCCTTATGACGCCGCTAACACACTTAACCATGATCCGACAAGAGAGAGAAAGCTTCTGCTCAACTCTCATGAGATAAGGAGGCTGATTGGAAAAACAAGTATTAGAGGTTACACTTTAGTTCCTCTCAGGATTTATTTTAAAAACGGCATTGCAAAACTTGAGTTGGCCCTTGCCAAAGGCAAGAAGACGAGGGATAAAAGAGAGGATATCAAGCGTCGAGAGGCCCAAAGAGATATGCAGAAAGCCGTAAGACGATCTTTGAAACGTTTATAGCTTAATAAACACGGGGGCGATCGGCTTCGACGGAAAATAGGGAAGCTTGTGCCGCATGCCGAGCTTGGTTAACTCGTAAAACTGATCAAGCACGATAAGTGCCGAACCAATTAACGCACTCGCAGCCTAAAAAAAACTGCGACGTCTCAGAACGTCATGCCCGCTGGGCTTTCTGAGGCGTAATTCAAGCGGGATGGCTGGTACGTGATTTCCGGGGCGTTTGCCAGCGAGATTTTACTCGGGACTACGGTGAAGAACCTGCCTGCCGGTGATTTTGCCGTCTGATTCAAAAGACAGGATAAGCATGTAGAAGCCTAGTGAAACTTTTTTCGGACCCGGGTTCGATTCCCGGCGCCTCCACCACACTCTTTGTATAATCGCTTAAAAAAGAAGGCCATCTCTAATTGCTAGAACATGGTATCTTCACATACAAACGTTTTAATCCCGCAGATATTTCAGTCAACAGGAATCGTTTTAACCAAGCGATGCTTAAAAGCAGTAAGACTGAAATAGCAAAAGGATTTCAGGGGATTAGTGGCCAATATGAATCGTAGAATTATAGTAATTGCCACGAGAAATAAAGGAAAGCTGAGAGAATTCAGATCGATTCTTGCTGATGCGTACGATGATATCCTTTCTCTTGCTGACTTTGACGACATTCCAGATATAGAGGAGACAGGTCTTTCTTTCAGGGAAAACGCCCTTATCAAGGCGAAAGCAACCTCTGATTTCCTTGGAATGGATGCTATCGGGGATGATTCAGGTTTGGTTGTGGATGCTCTGGGCGGAGCTCCCGGGATTTATTCGGCTAGGTACGCGGGAGAAGGGGCCTCAGATGATGAGAATAATGAAAAACTGCTGTCTGAACTTAAAGGGAAGAGCAATAGAAACGCCAAGTTTGTCTGCTGTATATCTCTTGTGTGCGTAAATGGTGCAGAGGAATTCTTTGAAGGCGAGTGCTGCGGACAGATTATTCAGGAGAAAAGAGGCGAAAGCGGTTTTGGTTATGACCCGGTTTTTTATGTTCCTCAATACGGAAAGACGATGGCTGAACTCGGCCCTGACATAAAAAACAGCATAAGCCATAGAGCTATTGCTTCAGAAAAGCTCCTGTCATATTTTTCCGGTTTGAAGTAGCGTTGCGTGCTCGCAAGTTATATTGAGTATTTCATTTTTCCCGTGCTGCGATTCCTAAGATAGAGTCCGTTTTGCCATTGGTTTGATAAACATATTCCAAACTGATTGTTTCGGAACATATCGAATTGACTATTGACGTAACTAGTCAATTCGATATGTTAGAATAGGACAGTGATAAAAAGCTTTAAATGTAAAAAAACAAAGCGTTTATTTGATGGAGAACATGTTTCTGATTTCTCAAGTTTTTCCAGGCAGGCCCAGAAGCGGTTGAGGATATTAAACGCTTGTAAGACGCTTGAAGACTTGAGTGCTTTGCGGGGCAATCGTTTCGAGGCTTTGTATGGCGACAGGACAGGGCAATACAGTATTCGCATTAATAGACAATGGCGCATATGTTTCAGATGGGAGAAAGGTGCCCATGATGTCGAAATTGTGGATTATCATTAGATCAATTTAAAAACGAAAATAGGGAGGTATAACCGTAATGGCTAGAGAGCCTATTCATCCTGGCGAGTTTCTTATTGACGAACTTAAGGAAATCGAGGTAACGCCGACAGAGTTGTCACGTCGTATAGGTGTGCCGCCCAATCGCATCTCGCAGATCGTTCGTGGGAAGCGAGATATAACGGTTGATACCGCTTTGAGACTTGGACAGTTTTTCGGTACTAGTCCCGAACTCTGGATTAACCTGCAAAGGGACTATGATCTTGACAAGATAAAAGCGGAATCATGGCCGGAGATTCAAAAGATTCGTCGCTGGCAGCCTGAAACAGGTTCGCATAAATAGGTTCCGAAAGGGTTTTTTGGTAAAGTTTTAATTGTAAGCTGCTTCCCAATTGAATATATTTAGATTCCGACCTTTGTTTCTTGCGGCTGCTTAATTTGATAAAGAGGTTTTCCGCGTGAAAAGCGCAAAATTTATTTTTGTTACCGGCGGGGTTATGTCTTCTCTGGGAAAAGGTATCTCCGCTTCTTCAATAGGTTTCCTTCTTGAGTGCTGTGGTCTTCGAGTTACCCTCCAGAAGCTTGATCCCTACATAAACGTTGATCCGGGCACGATGAACCCTTTTGAGCACGGTGAGGTGTTTGTCACCGATGACGGGGCGGAAACAGATCTCGACCTGGGTCATTACGAAAGATTCACTAAAGCCCAGCTCAGCAAGAAAAACAACCTCACAAGCGGCAAGGTCTACGATTCCGTTATTTCAAAGGAAAGAGAAGGCAAGTTTCTCGGCAAAACAGTCCAGGTAATCCCTCACATAACGGATGAGATAAAATCCCGCGTGCGCGCCCTTGAGGACGGAAACGACGTGATCATAGTCGAAATCGGCGGTACCGTGGGAGACATAGAAAGTCTTCCTTTCCTCGAGGCGGTGAGGCAGCTAAGGTCGGATATTGGTAAGCAGAACACGCTTTTCATTCATCTTACATACGTTCCCTATGTCGCCGCCGCGGGAGAACTTAAAACGAAGCCTACTCAGCACAGCGTGAAGGAACTTCTACAGATAGGAATCCAGCCCGACATCCTTCTGTGCCGCACCGAGGACAAGTTCCTCCCGGAAGACGTCAAGAGAAAGATAGCTCTTTTCTGCAACATTGAGCAGAAAGCGGTGATTACGGCCAAAGACGTTGAGCACATATATGAAGTTCCGCTTACGTACAAAAAAGAAGGGCTTGCCGAGATAATTGTTGAATACCTGGGCATGTGGACCAAAAAACCCGACATGGAGGGGTGGGAAGAACTTTTTCGAAGAATAAAGAGCATGGAAAAGACCGTGCGCATAGCCGTTGTCGGAAAATACGTTTCACACGGAGACGCCTACAAAAGTCTCCACGAGGCCCTTTACCACGGTGGTATAGCCAACGACTCGACCGTTGAAATAAAATACGTGGATTCAGAAGAAATGGACGGAACATGTCCCCAGAACTACTTCTCCGATGTCCACGGGATACTTGTTCCCGGGGGATTCGGAGAGAGGGGGATTGACGGCAAGGTGGGCGCCACGAAGTACGCGAGGGAGAATGGGATTCCCTTTTTCGGAATCTGTTACGGTATGCAGCTTGCGGTCATTGAGTTTTCAAGAAACGTGTGCGGCATGGATGACGCGGATACGACCGAGAACAACGGCGATACCAAGAACCCGGTTATAGACATAATGGAATCACAGAAAAATGTAAGCGACAAGGGCGGAACTATGAGACTCGGGGCCTATCCCTGCGTTATAAAGCCCGAGACTTTGGCAAGCAGCATTTACGGGGCTTCGGAGATTTCTGAAAGACATCGCCACCGGTTTGAAGTGAACAACCGCTACAGGGAAGTTCTCGAGTCAAAGGGAATGGTTCTTTGCGGTCTCTCTCCGGATGGGGATCTGGTTGAAATCATGGAACTTAAGGATCATCCCTGGTTTGTCGGCTGTCAGTTCCACCCTGAATTCAAGTCAAAACCCCTAAGTGCCCATCCCCTGTTCAGGGATTTCATAAGAGGGGCGCTTAGGTACAAGGATTCTTCTTACTGATAGAATTGTCCCGTTCGATGAATTCCCCAAGCATAAACGAACTTATTGCCTACAGAAAAAGAAGGGAGCCCGCCCTAGGAGTGGTTCTCTCTGTCCATCCCGATAAGCTCTCCGTTTTCTCAGAAGATGGGAAGCGCTATACGGTTGAACTTAAAAAAGTTGTACTGCTCACCGGAATAACCATCCCTGAAACCCTGACAGACTCCGAGAAAAAACTCGAAATGAGAAAATGGAGAAGGGAGCTTGAGGAAAAAAAAGACTCCGTTGATCTCGAAACATTTTGGCAGTGTGTGGTGGAGGAACAGGAAACCGTAAGCTTTGAGGAAATACTTGACCTGTATTCGGGTACGGAGCAGGTTTCTGTGGAGCAGAGGTTCCTGCTTTTCTGGGCCGTGGATAAGAACACGATTTATCTCGCAAGAGGTGAAGACGGCTACCTTGTCCGCTCACAGGATGATGTCTCCAGGACGCTTCGCACAATTAAACTCAGAGAGGAAAGAGAGGAGAAAACCCAGGCCGCCGTAAACTGGGTTCGTTCCGTTCTCAGCGGTGAAGTTCCCCCGGCGGTCGATGAGAGCCACGGTGAATTTCTTGAGCTGATTGAGCGGTACGTCATTGATCTTGATGGCTATGAGCGAGCTAAGGAAGCCAAGGGTTTTCTCTATGATGCTGGGCTTAAGGAAGTGGAGTCGGCGGTTGAATTTCTTATAAAAACGGGTTTCTGGAAAAAAGACGATGACCCTGAATCGAAAAAAATTGCCTTTCATTTCAAACACTCGCAAAGGGC
>LXNI01001847.1_pt1 | contig 16511 bp, 17 predicted proteins | sample 809091 | NCBI WGS metagenome assembly LXNI01 (sample SAMN04870527, study PRJNA318959) | sponge metagenome | biome: 01000161; feature: marine sponge reef; material: water | host: Sarcotragus foetidus | place: Greece: Milos, Mediterranean Sea | collected 2013-05-29 | depth 5-7 m | reverse complement strand
TTTTGGGGTGTTCATTTGCACCAGCATAATGTCGGAGCGCCGAGTTGGAGGAGCATGACTACAGGCATGCGGGGGAAGCTCGGGAATCCGGGAGGGACGCGCAGACGCTGGTGCAAATGAATGTTCCAAAACCATCTGCGAACACACTCGTTAATGAAACAGGCCTCATCAAACATGACGAAAAAAATCCAGGTAAACCGACCTGTTTGCTCCGCGACAGCGGCAGGACGAGTTTTTAGCCCGCTGAAGGCTCTGAAGAGACCAGGCGATATTTCAACAAAAAAAATGTGCTTTGACTGAGGATCACAAGTAGTACAGCCAGCGAATGAAAACCCTGGTACCGCCACCTGATGTGATGCTTTTATCCTGCAAAGGGATGCCACCAAATTCATCACCGCCACGTCCGAGGGGTTGCATCATTCCCAACTGAACGCGTTGGTGATCTCCCGGTTCATAGGTAATTGATGTCTGTAACAGAGAAGACGAATCGCGCAGGTTGACCAGCAACGTAAGCGACTGGTTCAATAACGGGTGCCAGGGTACTGTCAGACCCAGAGCGCCATAGTCACGCATGACATTGAATACCTCGCCGCGAAGTAGCCGGACACGAAGCGGCTCAGGAATCAGTTCGATATTGTCCGGCATCCGGCGCATCCCGAATCCGTTTCGATAATACTCTGCAAACAGATAAACCAGCATGTCGTTGATGACGACACTGTAATCCAGATTTGCGACGCCACTGACCTGTGTTTTGCCAGAATCAAGCCGTGTCGCAACGATATCTGATCGCAGCATTGCACCACCCAGCGGCAGCCGGCCGGAAACTGCGAACACCTGATCGTTGTAGTGTTTTGCAGCGAGTGCCTCCCATTCGTTTTCGCCGGCAAAACCGTGCCATTTCAATGCCGTACTGGATACCTGTCCGGATATTTCACCAGAAGTTGTTCGACGCCCAATCGTCAGAAATTGCAGATCACTGCTGTTTTCGAATAACCGCTCGATCAGCAGCAGGTCATCACCAGCCTTGTAATCCTGGTCCACGACGGTCGGTGCGAATGGACTAAAAATATCCATGGGAGAAAAAGCCAGTCCATTGCCCCAGCTCACTGCCTGTCGACCTAATGTCAAAGCCCAGGGTCCGCTTCTGTATTGCAACGCAAGTCTGTCGAGCCTGTGAAGGCTGCGATGTCTGTCACCGTCTTCAATCTCGAAGGTCAGATCCATGATGCGGGCATCGTCATCAACGATGGACTGGTCAAGGGAGGTTTGTGGCGCCCTGTCAAACGAAAATGAATCGCCGGAGATGACAGTGGTTGAATGGTCCACAATCAAATTGAGTGCACTCCATTTATGACGAAACAGTAACCGGAGGTCGGCCCCATTGTCATAGACAGGTGTGCCGGTCTGCAGCCGTTGAATGTCGTGATGGGGGAGAAAGGCTATGGTACCAAACCATTTCAGGCGGACATCCAGTTCCAGCGCAGTTGCATTTGTGGATACCAACAAACCAACCAGGCACAGTACGCAGTTGGTGAGTTGTTTCATGTATCTTCTACAATGGCCCCGTCTCTCAGGAATACCTGACGACTGGCATAACCCATCACCATAGGGTCATGGGTTGCGGTAATAATGGTCATCCCATGTTTCTCATTGAGTTCCTTGAGCAGTTCCAACAACTCACCGGTGGTACCTGTATCCAGATTGGCGCTGGGTTCGTCTGCGAGCAGCAAAACCGGCCGTGAAGCAATAGCCCGTGCGATAGCTACACGCTGTTGCTGGCCCCCGGACATATCGCCGGGAAGTCTGTCGGCAAGATCCTCAAGTCCAACAGTCCCCAGAGTTTCCATGGCTCGTTGCGAACGTTCAGACCTGGAAATACCCTGTAACTGCATGATGAAACCGACATTCTCTCTGGCAGTCAGCACTGTTAGCAGGTTATACGCCTGGAAAACGAAGCCGATTTTCTCCAGGCGGAGATCAGAGAGCTGATTCTCATTCATACCCATGAGACTCACACCATCAACAATGACGTCTCCATCATCAGCCCTGTCCAGGCCGCCGATCAGGTTCAGCAGTGTCGACTTACCCGAGCCTGATGGCCCGGCGAGACTGATAAAATCGCCTCGACGCACCTCGAGGTTTACGCCTCTCAAGGCATGAACGGGTACTGCTTCTTCACTATAGGTTCGGCACGCGCCGATGACTTGAACAACCACATCGCTCATCTTCGAAGTGCCTCCACCGGCGTGAGTTTAACGGACCTGAGTGCCGGATAGAGACTGGCTAACACGCCGAATACGATGCTGAGTACGGCAACCAGTACCACGTCAGCCGCATACAGTCGCAGGACAAGTTTTTCAGGTACGCCATACCTTTCCATACCCTGACCGAAATAGGACAGGTCCAGCTCGGAAGGCAGTATCTGAAACACCAGCCAGCCGAGAATGATGCCAATGGCGATGCCAATCAACATGATGAAAGTGGACTCAAGCACAACCTGCATGACTACGGCGCCCGGGCGCATCCCTACTGCGCGGAGCATGCCCAATTCTCTGGTCCGCTCCATAACGGATGTCACCAGCGTATTGACCAGACCAAAGACCAGTGCGGTCATGACGATGATAAAGTAGATGAAAATCGCACTATCCGCAAACAGAAAAAATGCAGCTGCCATGGGTTCCAGTTGCTGCCAGGTTTTAACCTCAAGATCAGTAAAGAATTCGAGCAGAGAATCAAGCAGATTCAATTGCCCGCTATCGTCGACCAATAGAACTGATAATTCAGTAACAAGCTCGGTATCCACCAATTTTTGCAGGGCGGAAACTCCCGTGAAAACAAATAGCTTCTCCATTCCGCTGCCCTGGGCATCGTAGATGCCGGCGATTCTGAACCCCGCTTCCCGATTCAGTCCATCGGCGCCCTGTGTGATGATCACGAGCCGTCGACCCAGCTGTGTCTCCAGTTGTACCGCCATTTCCCGGCCAATGACAATGCGTCGATCTGATGAATTGCTTAAGGGCTCTCCATCATAGGTCACTTTGCTGAGAAAGGAGATGTTCTCGCGTTCGGGGTCCACCCCTACCAGTTGAACACCTCGAGTTTCTCTTTCGCTCATGATGACGGCCGGAATGCGAATGCGATGGGCCCAGCCTGCAACTTCGTCGCTGATGGCCGTTGTCTCCCAGCCTTCCTCTGGCAGGAAACCACGTTCGATGCCGGGATCATCAAGGTAGCCGGGCGCATGGATTCTGACGTGGCCATTCAGATTGTCGATGGCCTGCTCCCTGAGATCATGCTGCATGCCGCGAATGAATGTGTTTGCCATCATGACGGTGAAGACGGCTACCGCAATCGCCAGTAAAAGCATGAGATTGCGTCGACGATGCCGAATAATATTGCGTACACCCAGTTGCGTTAACAGTGTTATCGGCATGAGTTACTCTGCCGCACGCAAAGCCTGAACGGCCTGAATGTGTCTCAGGCGCAGGCCCGGGATGATTGCGGCGAGCTGAGTTCCCACCAGCATCACAGGGATGGCAAAGTAGAGTGAACCCTCTGAAAACACTGGATACATTCGGTCGGGCATCGACATGGCCTGTAACATTTCGTCCGCAAGCTCCGGTAACGGGATTCCCGTCTCACTCAGGATGCCAATGCCCAAACCCGTCATTGCCAACCCCAGAACGATACCAAGCAGACAGACGAACAATGCCTCAATCTGCAACTGGATAATGATGTGGCGAACACGCATGCCCACAGCCATGAGCATGCCAAACTCGGGCATCCGCTCAAAAATGATCATCATAAAAGAGTTGACGACGCTGAAGATGACGATAATGGCCACCAGAATAAACATGACGTACGTACCGATCAGCTTCAACTCTATCATCTGTACCATTTCAGGCTGTAATTCACGCCAGCTCAGGCTGCGAACTCCGGTACGAGCAAGTTGCGGAGCGAGTTGTTCGCTGGCTTCCACGGATTCAGCAATGATGACGATGGCATGGGCTTCGTCGGCGCCAAGGTTCCATGCATACCGAAAGTCTTCGAGGGACACCTGCGCAATGGCCCGGTCCAGTTCAGGCTGTCCACTGGTGTAGGTACCGACGACCTCGGTGACCAGTGCCGCCACACCGCCTTCGACAGCTGTGCCGAGAATGACCAGTTCGTCACCGATTGAGATGCCCAGGTTGCGAGCCAGGGCAGAGCCAATAAATGATTCGCCAGGGCTCTGGATGTATCTTCCCTGCACCTGCATATTGATCAGTGTTGACCACTTTGCTTCCTGTTCATACTGCACGCCGATAATCTGGGCGCCAAAGCTACGTTCACCGGAAGATGTCAGCGCATAAGATTGAGCCCGGGCAGAAACGACTTCGACCTCTGGCTGTGATGCAACTTCTTTGATGATGTTATCAACGCCCCGAATACTGTTTTCAACGGCCGGGTCATCTTCATAGGCAGGATGTTGTAGCTGAATATGACCGAGCATAATGTGCGCCGAGTTGTCGACCGCGCCGATAAATGCGCCAACCTGCAGTGACCTCATTAAACCAAGCAGTAGAATGGCAAAGGCGATGCCGCCGGCGGTAAGCCAGGTCCGACGCCGGGTACGCATGACATTACGCCAGGCCATGCTCAACAGGTCAGGCGTGGTGCGGTGTGGCACGGGACCTGGTACAGGATTTAAAGCTTCCCGGGAGAGGGTTATATCAGTCATCAGTGCTTATTCACCAGCTTTGAGATAGAACAGAGTAAACATCTGATCATCCACTTCAATATCAAAATCCGCATTACCCCAGATCAACTCGGTATACTTGTCAGGAGAATCGAGTTTACTCATTCGCATGCGGGTAGCCATCATACGCCCGTCACGTTCGCCCACTTCAAGGGTTTCCATTTTCTTGAGGGGTTCAAAATTCTGGTCAAAAAAGGTGTGCAGCAGCAGCACATAGTCATCACGAATCATCATTTCTTCTTTACCCCATACCACCGGGGCATCATCATGTGGTATCGCGACCAGCGTATAGATCTTGTGGTCTTCTTCTACATGTATCGATTCGATACTGAGTTCATAGTCATCGAGCCAGGAATCCGAACGTGACAGGTCCGTATAGGAAAAATCGGAACCACCCCAGCTCTGGGACATGAGGCTGTAGGGCAGTCGAATTGTTCGGTTCAACCTGGGCGTAAAGGTCCACATTTTGTTGTCCAGCTTCAGCGTTGCGTTGCCCGCGTCTTTTGCCGGCGCTACAAAACGTATGAGTGTGTCTTTGCGCCCCCGTGTCCATGATTTGAGGCTGGATGTCCGCTGCCAGTCAGGTCGATGAATGACCATGGTAAATTCGGCATAGGAGGAAATACCTCGAGTCTGGTCAACTGCGCCGGCGATGAGTTCCCTGGCGGTCATATTGTCGGATTCAACGGCTACTGTCTCTGCATTGGCTACAGATACCGTGAGCATCATTGCCGACAATAGGACCTGCCTTAGTCTGATGGAGACATTGTTATCATGCATCAGTATTTTCATCAATATCGCTATTCGGGTGACAGTTTACTTAATTCTATTCGTATTCGGGGGACAGATTACTTAATTCAGGCATATTGCTTTGGAATAATCATTTGCTGTGTGTCGCATACTGTGAACGTCTGGACTACAGAGATTTCCCCTGGGAGAAGACGATGCGATTGAGGGTACCAATCTTTTACAGATTGTGGGAGTTTGTATTTGAGTCAGTTGAAATCCGTGAGGGTTAACGACGACAATAGCTGATAGAAGAATCAGGAGAACAGGGCTACCTGGTTTCTTGTGATGAATATTGCAATTGAAATTGTACCTGTGAAGGTGACCAAAGTGGCAGACAGTCCCAAACCATGGATTGAAAGCTCAGACATTGTCTCGATGTTTCCGACGTATGTCTGGAATATGCAATTGGCGCAAGATGTGATTTTGTCAGTCAATACCGGGGCAGGGGAAGTTATCGGGGAGATGCGCCGGGGTATGACCCCGCTTGCTGCCGGACAGTCCTGGCAATCAGCACCGCAGCTTCATGAACATTCCGGCCTTGGGCAACTGGTGGAATGCATAGAAAGTGCTGCTGGTAGTGTACTGAAGTTCCTGAGAATCAGTAACGTGCTATCGGTTACCGGATGCTGGGCAAACGTCCTGGCAACAGGCGCCGCACACGGCATCCATAATCATCCAAACAATTTTCTCAGTGGTGTCTATTACCTCCAAACCCAAACGGGTTCTGACTTCATCAATTTCCACGATCCGAGGGTTCAAACGGGTATCATCAGGCCGCCTGTTGTTGAGTTGACGGCCGGAAATACCGATCAGGTTGTGGTACAGGTCAAAAACGGTACGCTGCTGATGTTCCCATCCTATCTTCAGCATTCTGTTTCGCCTAACAATAGCGATGGGGAGAGGGTGAGTATCAGCTTTAACATGATGTTTTCATCGTTTACCGAGAATTTGAGCAAACCACTGTGGTAACTTTTTATCCATTATTTCCGGTATTCTCCGCGAACCTGTCCGGAATGCCGCTTGTCAGCCCTTAATTTTTGTGGAATCCTGATAATCCATTCAGCCCCGGAGCAGTTATGATCGTTGAGCAAATATGGACCGGCAACTCGTACCGAAATTTTAATTACCTGATTGTCTGTCCGGAGTCGGGAGAGGCAATGGCTATCGACCCGCTGGATCACAGGAAGTGCCTGAAGCGGGCGCAAGATAAGGGCTGGGACATCACCCAGGTCCTTAATACCCATGAGCATGGTGATCATACTGGCGGCAACACCAGGATGATCGAGGCAACCGGCGCCAGTCTGCTCGCTCATCACAACGCGAAAGACGCCATCGCCGGCATGGATGTCGGTCTTGGCGCCGGTGATGTTGTCAGCGTAGGACGTACAGTGGAAATGCTGGTGATGGATACGCCTGGACATACGATGAGCCATGTGTGCCTTTTGTCCAAAACCGACCAGCCGGCACTATTCTGCGGTGACACTTTGTTCAATGCCGGCGCCGGCAATTGCCACGGCGGCGGGCATCCCGATGAGTTGTACCAGACTTTTGCCAACCAACTCGATGTGCTACCGGACGACACGCTGATCTATCCGGGACACGACTACATGATCAACAATCTGGCCTTTACCCTGGACCGTGAACCGGATAACCAGCGTGCCGGTGAACTGCTGAATGAAATCAGGGATCAGGACCCCAATGATCCACTGGTGTCGACACTGGCGCTCGAGCGTGAAATCAACACCTTTCTGAGGCTGCGAAGTCCAACTGTGATCTCAAGACTGCGCGAAGTTTTTCCCGACATGCCCCAGAATGCGGACTCGCGCTCGGTGTTTTTGAAACTGCGCGAACTTCGCAACGACTGGTAGACTTTCAACGGGTCCCGAAATCGAATCCTTCGTCTCGAGCGAATGCCTGCAGAATACGGCGTGCTGTGGTCTGCACGTGAACCTCGTCGGCGCCATCGTAGATTCGGGCGAAGCGGGCATGACGATACATTCGCTCCAGTGGCGTATCTTCAGTGACACCCTTGGCGCCGTAAACCTGAATGGCCCGGTCGATAACGTTGTGAACCATGCTGGCCCCATAGACCTTGATCAGTCCAATTTCGATCCTCGCCTCATCACCCTGGTCGATCTTCTGGGCCGCATGCAATGTCAGCAACCGGCTTGCCTGGATTTCGCAGGCAGAATCGAAAATGAACTTCTGAATCTGCTGGTGTTCGCCTAAAGTTTTACCGAAGGCTACGCGGTTATTTGCCCGCTCGCACATGAGATCGAAAGCGCGTTGCGCCTGACCTAGCCAGCGCATACAGTGAAAAATGCGGCCAGGTCCGAGTCTGTCCTGGGCAATCTTGAATCCCTGACCACGTGGACCCAGGAGATTCTCCTTGGGGACTCTGACGTTGTCGTATACGACTTCGTAGTGACCGTCGTATTCACCCATCACCTTGACGTCGCGAATAATGTTGTATCCTGGTGTTTCTGTAGGCACCACGATCTGGCTGAAAGCCGAATGGTCCGGTGTCCCCTCGGGTTCCGTACGACACATGCAGGTCGTATACGCTGCGGAACCGGCGCCACTGGTAAACCACTTGCGCCCATTAATTACCCACTCGTCACCATCCAGTTCACCTCGCGTCTGTAGCTGCGTGGGGTCTGAGCTGGCAACATCGGGTTCTGTCATGCCGAAACTTGGAAAAACCTCACCCGCGATCAATGGCTCAAGGTATTTACTTCGCCACTCGTCCGAGGCATATCGATGCAGCATGATGGAGTCCTGCAGCGAGTGCGTTCCGAAGGCAACGGTTGCAACCGGAGAGCGCCCGATTACTTCGTTGATGAAAACATAGTCCATGAAGGGCAAACCACCACCGCCAATTTCCTCCGGGTGGCCGAGAGCCCAGAGTCCCAAAGCCTTGGTTTCATTCATCAGGACGCGCATTAGAGTGCGCCGCTCAACCGGGTCCGCGGTAAGAAGATTCGTTTCCTGAGGGTAGATTCGTTGCTCAATGAATTCGAGCACCTGATTGCGCAACGGCAGAACATGTTCCGGAATGGACAGATTGAGCATTATGGTCACCTGATTATCTGAAAATAAGATCGATCATATATCCCTGATTCTCTTTCGGCCACTACGAATTGGTTAGTTTGCTTCATCAACGGGAGTGTTCGCAGATGACTTTGGGGCAAATGAACACCCCAAAGCAATCTGCTGTATGTCGGATGTTGTACTTATTTGATAGATCGTATTTACTTTCGGGTCTGGATTGATTGAATGGAAAGAATTTTGGCAGTTGAACTCTCTGAATCCCAGGTTGGTCAGTATCTATTCGTAGTCCGGCTGTCGGCGGCAAAATGTTGACCCGCATTGCGCCGGTGCTGGGTGTGGTCGATGTGGATGCGGCAGTGGAATATTACTGCGGTACTCTCGGTTTTGAATGTCCGTACGGTTCTATTGGGGCGGCAGGTGAAGAACAGCCGGTATACGCTATTCTTGGCCGCGCTGGTACGGAACTGCACCTGCAAATCCGTCGTCGTGAAATATGGCCTACTGACGGGCGTGATGTTGTTGGACGCAGTGCATATTTCTTTGTTAACGATGTGGAGAGGTTGCAGGATGAGTTTGTCACCCGTGGCGCCAACATCATTCAGCAGGCTACCGAGATGCCATACGGTCTGAGGGAAATGGTGGTGGAGGACAAGGATGGACATCGCATTTCTTTTGGTCAGGACCCGGATTACCAAAGTGAAAATTGGGAGGTTGCACCTGTTCTAGGGGTACGCGATGTTGTTGAAGGGGTTGACTGGTTCCGTGACGTACTAGGATTTGACTGCCCTTCCGGTGTCTACAGCGTTGGGGAAGAAGAAGCGCCTGTTTATGCCATTCTAATTCGTGACCAGATCAGCATTCACCTGCAGATTCGCCGCCGGGCAATATTCGACAACACCAGGGATTCCTTTGAAGGTGATACTTACCTGAAGTTTGACTACATGCCCGACAACGTCGAGCGTGTGGATGCTTTGCATCAGGAACTGGCGGACCGTGGTGCTGTTATTCACCGGGGACTGTTGAATGAGGAATATGGTTTTCGCGACTTCACAGTGTTGACTCCTATGGGTCACAGACTGACTTTTGGTATGCCATTATTTGAGGAATGACCAGGCACTCTGAGCAAAAGAGATCTCAGCTTTCCTGCCACAGAATTCCATCTGAAAAATAGCTGTCAACCTCTTCATCCGGATATCCAAGTTCCCGCATGAGTTCCCTTGCATGTCCACCAGCGCTCTCAGGCGCTCCTTCAGGCAGGATGGACCCGGCAAAGTTGACCAATGGTCGGTGTCGATAAAAGGGATCCAGTTTCGGATGGAGTACTGACATCATCCAGGGTGATGAATCATTGCATTGTTGAAAGAAAAACTCCGCAGTCGTGTATTCATCTGCAACGACACAGCCAATGGCAGTACCTCGGAAAGTTTCTTCCCATTCTGCTGCAGTCCTGCCGGCAAAGAAATTTGACAGCGCGTCTGTCAGACTCGAGGAATCTCCACGGTCCAGTGCATGGTTGCCGGTGATGGAACAGAATTCGTCCCACTCCCGGGGGCGTTTAATTCCCAGAAAAATCCAGCCATCGCTCGCCTCATATAGTCGATACAGCGGGTCCGGTCCTTTGAGTGCCGGGCCAAGACCTGGCCGTTCCGGTTTACCCTTGTAGTCCACCATGGCATCAAAGTTGGCGTAGCCGTTGGCGCCAAACATGTCGACGAATATCTGTTGGCCCTTTCCGGTTTGCTCACGTGCTGTTAATCCCAACAGGGCACTCGCACAGACCACAACCGCTGTATTGGGGTCGGGATTGACCTCGTTGGAGGCAAACAACCTTCTGGATGTTTCTCTGAGTTCAGGAATTTCCAGTAGTTCCTCCGGTGCTCCTCCGGCCTGATATCCTGCGCCACCCATGGCGGCGCCAGGAATCGGATGTGTCGAAGGACGCTTTGCCCCGGGGCCTGCAGGACCGTAACCATTGGCAGAAACGTATACCAGCCCCGGATGATCATCTTTTAGTTGAGCGTAATCTATTCCCAGTCGTTCCGGCACACCGGGTCTGAAGTTATGAATCAGGATATCCGCTCCGGCGATGAGTTTTCGCACCACCGACTGACCCTGTGCTGTCTTGAGATCGATACAGATGCTCTCTTTTCCCAGATTACAGCGATCAGACCCGTAACCATACATCCCTCGAAATGGGTCACCGCCTATGGCTTCCACCTTGATAACACGGGCTCCCATATCTGCCAGAAAAGAAGCGGCCATCGGCGAGGCAATAACGGTAGAAAGTTCAATTACGGTGATGTCCGCAAGAGGCGCTTTCTGGTTTGGCGGTTGCGCACTGACCTTCCATCCGGCGCCGGATTTTCCGGACTCGGAAATTCTGGCAGGGGTTACCGTGAGGTTTGCCAGTGGTCCCAATTGCCTGATACCACTCAACTCAATGATATGACCATTGGTTGTCATGTCCGGATCGTTAAGGGTTTCTTCCGGAAGCAGGTAAGGATGAGCAGCTATACCGCCGTCTGCAATAAATATCTCCATCCACTTAGCGCATGTTTTACTCTGCATGGTGGTCAGGATCCTGTCCCGTACTGTTTCCAGGTTATCGTGAGATTCTGCCAGTGAATCCGCCAGACCGATTGCTTTCATGAAGTTCACAAACAGATGGGGCAGCAAATTGCCCAGTTGCAGCCATTTGCCATCGGCGCACTGTACTGGTTGATAGTTGAGCGTAGGCATCATTGGACGGTGGCTACTTCTGTTACCGGAGCGTGGCTTACGTGGAAATTGGTCATATAATTGCAATGCGATGGAATGTCCCATATCAAATGGCATCAAACCCTGCAGCAGACTGGTTGAAATCTTTTCACCAACTCCCATTTGTCGCCGTTTATGCAGTGCTGCAAGGATGCCGGAAACGATATTCATCGCGGTACAATGCGTTGCGACCTGTACTGCTGAGAAACAGGGTCCTGTTTCCGGCAGGATCACCGAAAGCTGTTTCATACGGCCTGCTTTAGCCGCCACCAATCCCTCATAAAGCGGCATGGGTATGTCAGGCCCCATGGCCGTGATCTCACAATACACCAGTGTAGGATTCACAGCAGCACAGGCTTCATAATCGCAACATTGATGTGAATTGGGATGACTGATTACCACTACATCTGCATCCCTGACAAGATTGAAAGACCAGTCTGTAACAGATTTACCGCGCAACCACATTTTTGCGGAGGGAACTTCGTTCAGGCAGTTGTATTCAGGGTCGATAACCCGGCTTACACTGGCGCCAAAGTCAGCCAGAATCATGGAAGCGAGCCCACCCGCCGGCCCCGATGTCAGATCCAGTATTCTAAGTCCGTCAAATGGCGAATTTGTCATAATTACTTTTGGGGAACGAGCGACTTCTGGTTCAACAGTGAATTTTTACTATATATGGTGTCGTCAACAACCTGACAGTGACAATATTTGAACCTGATCCCAAGTTGTCTGACATATTGGCCTGGAGTATGGTTCAGCGATACAATGACTTCAAGCTTTTAGATATCTGCTGGTATCAAATACCAAAACATCATGGAGAAATAAATGACCCAGATTGACGAACTATTAGCCAACAATTCCCGTTATGCCGCGAGTTTCGACAAGGGTGACTTGCCCATACCACCGGCTCGTGGGATGGCTGTAGTGGCTTGTATGGATGCGCGTCTCGATGTTTACAAAATTCTGGGACTCAAGGAAGGTGATGCTCACGTGATTCGCAATGCGGGTGGTGTGGTCACTGATGACGTAATCCGTTCCCTGGTTATTTCGCAACGTCTTCTGAATACCCGGGAGATCATCCTGATCCACCACACGGACTGCGGGATGCTGACCTTCCGGGACGATGATGTCAAGGATATGATAGAAGCCGATACCGGTCTGCGACCACAATTTGCAATGGAAGCTTTTGGGTCTCTGGAGCAGGATGTCCGCCAATCCATGGCTCGCATTCACGCCAGTCCTTTTATCCCTGACAAGGATCAGGTCAAGGGATTTATCTATGATTGTGCCACTGGAAGTCTCAATGAGGTTTCTGCCGGCTGAACCTGAATCCCGTCTTAATCTATTCATTTTATGTCCCATGAAAAGGAGACAACCATGGAAATGCTAAACAGAATAATGGGTTACTTTCTCGTCCTCATAGCGGTAGTAGTCGCAATCCACACAGTGATTGAGCCGCTTTATTACATTTCGACTGAGACTTCTCCCTATAGTCCGATCTGGCTGTACATTGATGTGCTCATGGCTCTGGCGATCTTGCTGGGGTTGATATCAAGTTACAATCGCAAACGCGAAATAGATCTTCAGGACACGATTACGCGTCCGTACCTTGAAGCCAATATACTGTTCTACGGCTATCTGTTTGTGGGAATTCTGTTTTTCTGGAACTGGTTTAATTTGTTGAGCCCTGGATTTACAGCCGTTGGGAATGAGACAGTCTCTCTGGTCTGGGCGATAATAGATGCTGCTTTACCACTGCTTTGTGGCGCGATGGGGATTTCCCTGCTCCGTGAGGACAGCAACAACGGGTAGACGCTTTTTTTAGCGCTACCATAGTGTTCGACTTTCAAAAAGACTGAATGCCGGGTCCCTTGTTATCAGTGTGAGGGACTCAATTTCAGTCTGGGCGGCCAACACCCGGTCAAATGGGTCACGATGTGGAGCCCTGTATGCACCTGCCCTGAGACAGTGTAAATAGGATATCGCCAGATGACCAAAACCATCCGCCGCGACCAGTTCACTGAAACGGTCAGATATACCTGACATTGAATTGAGTCGACCGAGGCGCGCCTTGGTTGAGATTTCCCAGGCACTTGCTGCACTGACAAATACATCATTGGCCTCATCAAGAATAACATCCCTCACCCGTGATGAAAGCTGTGGATCATCTGTAAACCACCATAACAGAGCATGGGTATCCAGCAGAAGCCTCAAGGGTTCTCCCAGGCGTCCAGTTCTGCATCTGGCAGGGGTTCAAAGAAGGCATCGGTCAATCTGCCTTGTAGCCTTCCAGGCTGTCTTACCGGGGGTTGTACCTCAAGTGGAACCAGTCTGGCATAGGGTTTTCCTGCTTTGGCAATAACGATTTCCTGGCCGGCATGCACCTGTTCCAGCAATCGGGAGAGGTGGGTCTTGGCCTCGTGAACGTTAACTATGTTCATGCTTGATCCTAAAAGACTAAGTTCCTTAGTTTAGTCCATAAATGTACAGTCAGCAACAGTCTTCGACTCAAATTTTTCAATGTCGGCCCTGCAAAGTGAGAGGCCTGACCGGGAGTTCTGGAACAGGTCGGACTGGCAATGCTATGCTTGCGTCTCTTGTGTCTGCAGAGTCGTAATGCCAACACTAAAAGTTCCCTCTCTCCTGTACCGTCTCTACGAGCCTTTTCTGTGGTCGCAAATTAAATCCGGTGCAAAGCCGCACCATATCGGTTTGATCGTTGACGGTAATCGAAGATTTGCACAGGTACAGGGGATGGCATCCAATGAAGGGCACAATGCCGGGTCCGAAAAACTGGAAGATTTCCTGCGCTGGTGCTGGCGTTTGGAAATCAAAATCATAACGCTGTACGCATTTTCCATTGAAAATCATAACCGGTCAGATGAAGAAGTTGATTATTTAATGGATCTGATCCTCAGCAAGTTACGGGAATTCCAGCGTGACCCCGTCATCAGGGAGGAAAAAGTTCGTATCCGTGTGATTGGACGACGAGAGGATCTCTCCAAAGAAATGAATGAGGAGATCGATAATATCGAAGAAATGACCAGCACTCACGATCGATTCCTGTTGAACATTGCGATCAGTTACGGCGGCCGTGCAGAAATAGTTGATGCAGTCAGGAAACTGGCTTCCAGGATTGTTGAGGGTAAGCTGAAGGTTGATGAAATTGATGAACATGTCTTTGGTCAGTATCTCTATACCGAGGGAATACCGGACCCGGACCTGATCATCAGGACATCGGGTGAGGAGCGATTATCCGGATTTTTGATCTGGCAGAGTGCCTATTCGGAACTGTATTTTACCGAGGTTTACTGGCCGGCTTTTCGCAAGATTGATTTCTGGCGAGCCATACGGGTGTATCAGCAGCGTGAACGTCGATTCGGGAAATAAAAGATCCGGTATAAAACCATGACAGAATCTGAAGAAGCCGGAACGAGGTTAACCTCCAAACAGCAGCGTCAACCCGGTTCCATGATATTCCGGATAATGACCTGGTTGCTGGCTGCCGGTTGCTTTTACCTGGTTTACAATCGCACCGAAGCGGCGGCTCTTCGGGAAGGGCAGACGGTTATTGAGTATCTGGTTGTATTCTTCAAGGATGCGGACTGGACGCTGTGGCTGTTGGTGATGATTCCCTACTCTGTATTTTTCTTTCTGGTTGACAGCCATGCCACCTGGCGCGTTATCAAGTGGTTTAATGCTCCGAAAATCAGACTGTTCAATATACTGCCGATCCGGGCAAGTGCTTATATTCTGTCACTGGTGAATGAACAGGTAGGCAAGGGAGCGATGTCGCTTTATCTGCTGAAACGACACAAAGTTCCCGGATGGCAGGCGTTGTCCAGCATGATCCTGATTGGCATGGTCGAGATTTATCAACTGCTGCTGTTCTCGTTTATCGGTGTAATGATCTACTATGATCTCGTGGTTCAGGCATCCACATCGATACCATTGCCACAGATTCTTCTGTCTGTTTATAGTTTCGCCTTTCTTTATTTTCCGCTTCATCTGCTTTACTTCAGAGGCAGGATTTTCCCGGGATCAACACTCAGGGAAAAACCGTTGTTACACGCCCTCCGCCAGGCAAAACTGCTGGATTATGTGCTGATCGTATTGTTCAAGGCGCCCAATATGATCGGTGCGGTAATTGTGTACACACTGGCTCTTGATCTGTTCGGCGTGGAAGTGCTTTTTGGACAGATGCTGGCATTCCTGCCGGTGATTTTCCTTGCCGCAGCCCTGCCGCTACCGTTTCATGCCGGAGCGTTGCTGTTATGGACCGTACTGTTTCCAGAGTTTCCTGAAGTGGGTGTGTTTTCTTTGGTCATGCATACCTTCTTTGTGCTGTTCAACGCAGTCATCGGTGTGCTCTTTCTGCCGAAAGCAAACAAGGAGTTATTCATCGACTCCCCTGATTAAAGTCGCCAGACGATCAATCATCGAAATCACCGTGGACAGCACCAGCCCCCATCCCAGCCAGGGGAAGTAGTCGTTACTGATCAGTGTAATCTGCAGGGCATGTTGCATGACTGGAAAGCCAGCCAGAATGAAGTAGCATATGCCGTTGTAGCGGCCAAGTTGACTTGTCTTGAGAGGTTTACCTGCCAGGGATTTTGAATCCAGCATGTATTGAAGAAACGCAAGTATGACGAGGCAGGGCAAAACAACAGGTACCAGAGCATGATGTACAAGCGCCGCAAGGGTGACAGATACAAAAACAGCATCACTACTGTGATCCAGAAGACCGCCCAGATTGCTCTCTTGTCCGAGGTACCTGGCCAGTCGGCCGTCAGCGATATCTGTAGCGATAGCAATCCACAGGACGACCGCGGCAAGGCCCCATTCTCCCTGCCAGACCAGAAACCCCATTGGAATTGCCAGTACGAAACGGATGGCACTCAACAGGTTGGGTATTCCATGCAGGTACTTGTCGGGTAAATTCATTCAATGAATATCGCATATTTAACAAGAGCAAGCCATCAGACCATGTAGTGAGGAGCCTTCAGCGTGCCAAAAACTCGCTCTGCCGCTGTCGCGGAGTAACAGGCCGGTATACCTGGATTATCTTCGTCATGTTTGATGAGGCCTGTTTCATTAATGAGGCTGTTCGCAGATGGCTTTGGGGCATTCATTTGCACCAGCGTCTGCGCGTCCCTCCCGGATTCCCGAGCTTCCC
>LXNI01001846.1_pt1 | contig 16538 bp, 16 predicted proteins | sample 809091 | NCBI WGS metagenome assembly LXNI01 (sample SAMN04870527, study PRJNA318959) | sponge metagenome | biome: 01000161; feature: marine sponge reef; material: water | host: Sarcotragus foetidus | place: Greece: Milos, Mediterranean Sea | collected 2013-05-29 | depth 5-7 m | reverse complement strand
CGAACCGCCGCAATGTGTCGCCCCTACATTTCTGTCACGAAACACCCCCGCAGAACACAAAACCGCAGGTCACAGACCTGACAGCCACCAAAAACCGTCCCACCGCGCCAAATTCGGGTCTGAGCGATGCACGCAGCCGGATACGGCTTGTGGCGATCGTACAAGTATGCCCCGACGCCGTAGCTGGATGTTTGGCCTCCGACGATGACCAGTAGCTGTTTGGGAAGCGACCAATCCGGGTCATGGATGATCTGGTCCATGCCCTCGAAGTCAGTCTGGCTTGGCACAGGCTCGCTGTTGGGATGGGTATGCCACATTCCGACCGGTCGCGAGGCGCCCCGCGACCGAGTGCCGATTTGTCTAGCCGCATCTTGAACGCCTCCCGTGCCGCAGACGAACCCGAGTGGTGACGCCGAACTGTCCGGGGGCGGCCCGAGGACATCGGAAACCCAGACGACTCTCAGCGCATCGTCGCACTCGCCGAAGATGATTCCTCCCGTCTCGCTCCCCGGGTCTAGACGTTCGGATCGGCGAATCCATGCACGCATCTCGGCAGCGGCAGACGCCGAGAAACGGACTTCGTAGCCACCGAAGGCGTCCTTCAGCACGAGATCGGGTTGGAAGGTCAGTGTCTCAGAGTGACTCGGCGCGTCGAGTTCCGGAAGCGACACGAAAGCTGAGGCCATGCCGGCCGTGCTGTCAGTGACTTGCTCTGTCGCGATGAGGAGCATTACGGATGTGAGTGCGTTCACCTCGGCGCTTGAACCTGTGAATGTCGGATCGGAGCAGCCAGGCTCTGGGAAGAACAGATCGGCCCTTGGAGGGACTTGCCAGAATTCGTTTGCGTAACGCCAGAGCGACGGCTTGGTCGACGCTGCGATCTTGGACTTCCTAACGGCGTCGGCCGTGCCACCGGTGGCCTCACGGCCGCATGTGACGACGACGCCATTCCGAGCTGCGTGGCCGATCATCATTCCGACCAGCACTGCTGAGATGCGCTGTTGCATGCGGAGCAGTTCCAGCCGTTTCGAGACTGCCGGTGAGGCGGTCAGTTCGAACACAACATCCACGCCGACGGACCAATCGGCAGCCAAGCCATCGTCCGAGAGCAGATCCGTCCGCACCGGAGTCACCTGTACGTCTGGCCGAATTCGTCGCAGCCGCTGAGCCAGCGCGTTTGCCTTCGGGCTGCCGATGTCGTCGTCTTCGAAGTTCTGTCGCCCAAGCACGCCGGGGGCCACTCGGCCATCGTCCCGCAACACGAGATGCTTGACGCCAGCACGGCAAAGATGCTCCGCGACTGCGCCTCCGAGCGCTCCACAACCCCACACTTCGACGGTCTTGTCCTTCCACCACCGGAGCGGCGAACCCGCGTCCCTGGGTCGCGTGACTTCCGGTCGTGCCTCTCGAACCGGGCACCACTCCACGCGGGTGACCTCGGCGAGGCCCATTAGGGAATCCCGAAATCTGGAGCGCAACTCGGCCAGTCGCGCGCCGTCGGAGTCGTCGGGAAGGGAGTCCCTAAACCAATCAACCAACCGCCCTTCAATTCGCCAGACCGCTAGGTGTTGGCGCAGTTGGTCACCGGCTGTGCCCCGCATCGGAGTCCCAACGACGACATTTACGTGTTGAGAATCGATAATTCTCTCAACGTGCCATAGCAAACGAATGAGCTGATCATGCGAGATGCCTGCACGCTGCAACTCCGAGAGGAGCGCATGCAAGTTCCGAGGGAACTCCATCGGCAAGGGTGTATCGAGCAGTACAGCCAGGCCGAATGGCGTCCGGAGCAGATCGTCAGGCGTCAGGTCGCCAAGCTCGACCCAGCCAACGATGTCGTAGCGCCGGTCACCATGCGGTTCAAGGAACGCGAGCCCGACCCACGGTCCACCACCGATTACTGGGGTGTCGAGTTTCGGGACGAACATTGGTGTCCCGCTGGTCGAGTAGGCCACGGGCGGGTGCAGGGGCGCTCCGATTGGGTCAAGTTCGCCTTTGGCCGCGGCGTGGAGCCACGCGAGCAGCCGCTGAAGAAACCCGTACATGCCATCGGACGGATTCCACTCTGCTTCAGTTGACTGATAAAGGCACAGGTGCCGGCCCCACTGCACATGTGGACTTCCCTGCCACCGTGTGTGCCTGACGTCTGCGCTGGGAGGTTCGAACGGAAAGCCGTTAGGGATCTTGATCGTGAACCGCTCTCGTGCACGAATTCGAACACCTCCGGGTGCGTGTTCGATTCCGCGGCAGTCAACGGTGAGCGATACGTCTAGGTCGCTCCCTTGCTCACTCACGCTCAGGATTCGAAGGGCACCACGTCGAGCCGATTCGACAGCTCGGAGTTCGTCGAGGGCCTGCGTTTGCTCTGGCTTCACCGCTGACCAAAACCGACCGTTTGCCCGGTCGGCGCGTCACCGCCCCTGGCACTTGCGATTGCCGAAGCAGCCTCGGAGTTACCGGTATCGGCCTCGCCGCTGAACAGTGAGATCCCGCCTGAGTCGACTTGGAAGCTGATCGGCTCATCACTGTTCTCATCGTCACCGATGCAAAGGAATCCGCTCGGCGCTATTTCTTCGTAGTGCTCCTTCGCGATGGCGTGCGGAGGATTGTCCCCAGACTCGTTGGACGGTGGCACCTTGGTTGACGAAGACACGATCCATCCTTCGTCGCCAGCAGCGCCCTCGATGAGATCGAGGACATCCTGTTTCAAGACTGGCTCGTCGTCGCCGTCCTCCTGGAAGTACATCGCTGATTTGGAGCAGTGATGCGGCGCCAAGAGCACATCCCAAGCCTTGTCATCATCGTCGTCTGTGTATTCGAAGATGCGCTTGAGCGGGGGGTAATCCAAGTCACCGAAGAGCATGAGCTTGCCCTCACCGCCGCCGCCGCTGAGGGTGATTTGCATCGCCAAGCTGTTGCGGTTTCGGTCGTCGAGTTCGCTGTCGTCGCCGAATGGCGCGTGGAAGAACGCACGGAATGCCTCTCCGACATCGTTGCCGTCGAGCACGGTCGTGGATTCGCCCGGGCGGCTCTTGCACTCGTCGGGGATATCGGCGAAGTCGTCCTCGTCGAGGATGTCGTCGTTGCCGATGATTCGAATCCGGTCGCCTGACTGCACATCGCCGCCCTCGTATGCCTGGATGCGCCGGTTGGCCTCCTCGCAGAACGCCTCGGCGTCGTTGGACAGACCGTCATCTGTGTCGAACTCCCGGATGACGCGCGGCGTGAACCAGATCTCGCCGATGTTGCACCGATCGAGCAGCTCAGCGAAGCCCTTGCAGTGGTCCTTGTCGGGATGCGTCAACGCAAACACAGCTAGGTACGGCTTGTCATCGACCACGGGCAGAACTTCTTCGACAAGCGTGTCCACCACAGGGTGGTACGGGTCGTCTTCGTCCTCCGCCGATTCGTGATGCTGGATATCGACCTGCAGCACAACGCCTTCTTCGACCAGGACGGTGGTGCTGTCACCACAGCCAACCGGCCAGAAGACGAATCCTCGATCTGGAAGTTCAACGGTCATCAAGCTGCTCCTCGTGCGCATGTGATTGAGCCTTGGATCATTGGATCAGCGCGGTATGACACGTCAGCTGCTGCGGACTGTGAAATGGGGGCTCAGCTCGGCGTTCTGGCCACTGGTCTTCACAGTGGTCGGCGACCATATCGCCGGGAATGAGCGGACGTACTCGGTGTTCTCGGGAGGTTTGTGCTGATGGATGAGCGCCGCCTCGGCACGCTCACGGGTCGTCCCCGAGATCGGCGCGAAGGCGAAGCACAGCTGTTCGCCGGCGAGCAGGTGCTTATTCCAGGACCGCCCCGTCGTTCCCGACAGGTGCTGCCGGATTCGGTCGCGCACGGTGACGGACTCGCCGATGTAGAGCAGCTCGCGGATCGACACGGTCTTTGCCGCAGCGTTGTGTGTACATGCGTAGACGGAATAGACGCCGGGCTCGTTCGGGATGCCCCCGACGCCGGGTACGCGCCAGTACCCGTCATACAACAGGGAGATGGTCTTGGTAGCGCTGGTGGTCATCGACATGAATTCCTCCGGGGTGTCAGGCTCCCCGGTTCCCGGAAAGCGAGTCGCTAATGTGAAACGGAGACAAATCCTCCGTCTTGCTGATGATACATCATCGATCACACATAGGTATTCATCTGTGCCACACATGATACATGACCGTGCATGAGCTCGAGGATCTGGGCCCGATGGTTCGCAGGCATCGGTCGGGGCGCAGGCTGTCGCTTCGAGAGGCGTCTGAGGAGTCCGGTGTTCCGTTTTCGACGCTGAGCAGGATTGAGAAGGGCCGGCTGCCCGACCTCGTCAACTTCCGGCGCATAGTTGAGTGGCTCGGCGTTCCGGTTGACGAGTTCTTCAGTCCGGGAGCCTCAGTCGAGGCGACGCCAAGCGTCATAGCCGAGCACTTGAGGTCCGATCCTGCGCTCACCCCGGATTCTGCGACCAAGATCGCTGGGATCGTCCGCGACCTGTACGACAGCTACGCGGTTCCCGACAGACGGCTCGCCGTGCACCTCAGGGCGGCGAAGACCTTCTCGCCGCCTGCGCTGCTCCTCCTGACGGGCCTTCTCGATGACATGCAAGAAGCGCTCGAGGCGAGACTTCGGGACTGATCAGTGCGTCGTGGCTTCAAGGCGGAGGCGGAGCGCATTGCCGCGGAGCATCGATCGCGAATTAGCTGCGCGGATCTCGATCGGCTTGACATCGGCGAGATGGCACGGGAGTTGGAGGTCGAACTGTTCCCGGCGGACAAACTAGTTGAGCGCGCGCGACTCGAGGAGCTCAACGAGATCCAACCCGGAGCGTTCTCCGCTGGCACCTTCAACGTGGCCAGTCGCCGGGTCGTGGTCTACAACCCGCTGAATTCTGAGGGCCGACAACGCAGCGACCTCGCCCACGAGCTAGCGCACATCATCCTCGGGCACAAGGTTCGCACCATCGAGTCCGTCGGCGAGCTAAAGCTGCTGACCTGCGACGCAGAGCAGGAGGCAGAGGCGGACTGGTTGGCCGGATGTCTGCTCCTGCCGAGACCCTTGCTGCTGCAGTGCGCGCGCAATGGGATGAGCGCCAAGGAAATCGCCCGCAAACACCGCACAAGCGAGCATATGGCGCGATTCCGGCTCAACACGAGCGGAGTCCTCGTCCAGATCGGTAGAGCCAATGCGGCCAAGAGTCGCTAGGTGAGCTCCTATGTCAAGTTTGGCGCGTTGAGGAGGGTCCAGACGCGGTCTGAGATGCGTCGTTTGAGGTCGCGGATGGCTTCTCGTTTGGTTTTGCCGCGGGCGAGGCAGCGTTCGTAGTAGGTGCGGCCTTCGGTGCCGCATCGGGAGATCTTGTCGCGGATCTCGCCGGCGAGGCTGTCGATGGTGCGTTGGAGCGCGCGCAGGGTCTTGACGCGGCTGCGGGCGATCTGGGCGCGTGCGCTGTTGTCGCCGCGCAGCATGCGGCTGGGGTGCTGAGCCGTCCGGTGCGGTGGTGGTAGCCAGGCCGGAGCTGTTCGAGGTCCGAGTGGAGGCGGTTGATCTGGCGGGTGCGGTCGGCGACGAGTTCTCGCCGATAGTGCACTACGCAGCGCAGTTCCTCGGTGTCGCCGTGGGGGCGCAGCGGCGACAGGTCGGCGTCTCGTTGGCCGATGCGCGCGATCGCCAGTGCGTCGCCGGGATCGGTCTTGGACCTGGTGCGCTGCGAGCGGCGAGCAGCTGCGGTCATCTGCGGGGGGACCTCGACCACGTCCCAGCCGGCGTCAGCCAGCATCACCGCGGCGGGACGGCCGTAGTTGCCGGACCCTTCGATCGCGATCCGTGCCGCGTTGCGGGCTTGCGCCCGCTCGACCAGCTCGGCGTGACCCTCAGGCGTGTTCGCGAAGCTGCGATGCTCTGCGGGACGGCCTGCTGTGTCGACGGCGCACGCGGCGAGGGTGTCTTTGTGGGAATCGATCCCGATGACTGTCATCAGCGCTCTGTCCTTGGTCCAAGACGTGTGACAAGCTGAGGTTCGGCGATGCGCACACATGCGTCGGGCCATCCCCAAAAGGGAGGAGTTCACGCTCCTATCAAGCGACAACTTCGAGGCGGCGAACCGGCGGGAAGACACTCACCTAGAAAGCCACCGCCACGGTCATCACGACTGCAGCGAGGCATGTCGCTTGGAGCCACCCCCGCCGGCGCTGCCAGACCGATTCAAACACGCATGTCGCTGCGCGTGAGGTGGTGTGCGCGTGATGCGGACGGGCCTGCGATGGCGGATGGGTGAGTACGCCTGCGCCGCTTGCGTCTCTTGGTTATCGCTGTAGCCATTCCTGCCAATTGCTCACGTACCACCGCACGCTCTGCCTGGTCGGGCCAGCCATCAACTCGTCTGCTTCGAGTTTCGGTGTGCCGTCGAGGTACATGCCCATGAGGGTCTCGTTGGGCACGGAAGGGTCACGGTCGTTGCAGAGACACCACAGCACGTAGCGGCCTACACGCCTCTTGCACTCAGTCGGATCGTGGCACTCGGCGGCGAAAGCTTCAATCTTCGAATCCCACGCACCGCCGAACCGCCTGCGGTGACGTTCCCACCAGGACACGAGCGGAGCCTATTGCCAGGGCTCCGATGCGGTAGAGCTCTGCGTCGTTGAGCGAGATGATGCGCTCGATGTCGGGATTTCTTTGGCGACGGCATGTTGACAACTGTTGTCAACATGGGCAGACTGGCTGCGTGAGCCGGAACACCATGAGCTTTGCACTTCCCGAGTCGATGCGGAGCTACATCGACGAGCGCGTGCGGGGCGGCGAGTACGGCAACACCAGCGAGTACCTGCGTGACCTCATCCGGCGTGATCAGCAAGCTGAGGAAGCACGTCGCTTCCGCATACTGATCGCTGATGGGCTCGAGTCGGGCGAGGGTCGCCCGTTGACGTCCGAGGTCGTCGACGAATTACGTGCGCGGGCGCTCGGCCGAGCAGTGTGACTGACGTCCGGCTGCGCCCGCTGGCCGAGGCGGACTTGGTCGAGCGAAGCGAGTACTACCGGTCCGAGGGCGGCGACAGCCTCGGTGAACGCTTCTTCGACGCTGCGATCGAGGCGTTGGGAGACATCGAGCGCATGTCTGGCGCTGGCTCGCCGCGCATCGGCGAGATGTGCGGCATCGACGGCCTGCGGTCTCGTCGGCTGGAGCGCTTTCCGTGCGGCTGGTTCTACTTCGAGCGAGGCGACTATGTCGATGTGGTCCGTCTCTTGGCCTACGCGCAAGATCTCGAAACGATCCTGGGCGACCTGAACCAAGACCGATGAGGTGCAATCTTTCGCCGCAGCACCCCAATTGGCAGCCCGGACAACGCGGGCGCTGCGCCGTCGACGCCACTCGCACTGGTAGCCGTTTCGGGCGAGTCCATCACGGCTCCAGCACCATCGACATAACAGGCCCATCGACGACCAACAAGCCAGCGCCGACTGACCGAACCCTCCTAAATCGAGGGGAAGCCCGGCCCCAGACGACGAAGGCGTCGGCAGAATCGCGACCGGGTAATGTCCGGCCGTGAGATCGCGACTTGAGACAGAGCGCACCGCGCCATCCGGGGTGTCACCGTGGGTGACCTGAGCTCTGGGCACTTGGCGGCCGCATTGGACGCCGCACTGGAGGGCAAACTCAGACTTACCGACGACGATCTGCCGACCGGGCCGCAGATGCGTTCGGCGTTGAGTGTCCTCATTGAGATGATGAAGATGGTCAGCCTCGCGCACATCGATATCGATACCATCGAGAACGTCATCGAGGCCACCCGCGAACTCGAACGGAACGAACGACTCGAGCGCGAACGGCTCGGCTGACTAAGACGCGAAGAGCCCGATTAGTGGGTCGTTGGCGGCGGGGCTGGCTGGGCCCAGTTGGTGGGACTCGGCTCGTCGCTGGGTGGCGATGCCTGTCCGCTGCTGTCTGAACCCCAGCACTGGACAGTGCCGTCAGGACGCATGCCGCACGAGTGAACGCCACCCACAGCGACGGATGCGAATACGCCGCTTGGTGGCGACGCCTGCCCGAATTCGTCGTCGCCCCAACACCGGATCGCCCCGTCGGTTCGCAGCGCGCACGCATGGTGGTATCCGAGTGCGATTTCGGAGAACTCCCCGTCAGGCGGCAACGCCAACCCATCGTCGGCAGAATCCCAGCATTCGATGGTGCCGTCGGTGCGCAGGCCGCATGAACCGAAGAACTCGGAAGAAAACGTGTCTCCGGCCGACACGGCCGCGAACCTGCCCTGAGGCGCCGTCAGCAACCGCAACGACCCAGATTCAGCATATTCAGGCCACCAGCATTCAACGGTGCCGTCGGTGCGCAGTCCGCATGAATGCTGGTCTCCGGCCGACACGGCCGCGAACCTGCCCTGAGGCGCCGTCAGGGACCCCAAGTGCCGCAAAACGACGTCATTACGTTCCCAACATTCGATGGTGCCGTCGGTGCGCAGGCCGCATGAATGCCCCCATCCGACCGAGAGCGCGTCAAACACTCCGCCAGGGGGCGACACCCGATCAAAGTAAGTGTCTCCACGGTCCCAGCATTCGACCCCACCATCAGCGCGCAGGCCACACGAATCGTGACCACCGATAGCCAAGGCCGCGAAGACACCGCCCGGGGGCGACGCGCGCCCGTTTTCGTTGTCGCCCCAGCACAGGACGGCCCGATCGGTTCGCAATCCGCAGGTGTGGCTCCACCCGGCATCAATGGAGATGAATCGGTCGCGACTGGGCGGAGATGCCAAGCCAGCGCGGTTGTCGCCCCAACACTCGATGTGGCCACCGATACGCAGCCCGCACGAGAGGCCGCTTCCGGCCGACACTTCGTTGAATTTGCCACTGGGCGGTGACGCCTGCCCCGCGTCGTTGTTGCCCCAACACTGGATCGTGCCGTCAGTGCGCAGTCCGCACGCATGGTCGTGACCAGCGGATACTGAGGCGAACTGGCCGCCGGGCGGAGAGGAGTAGCCGTAATCGCCGAGGCCCCAACATTCCACCGAACCGCTCAGGCGTAACCCACAGGTCCGGCGCCACCCAGCCGACACCGCCGAGAATGTGCCCTGAATCGGCTCAAGGACCTCTACCGCACCGGGCCTCTCACTTCCCCAGCATTCGACCTGACCCCCAGCGCGCAGTCCACACGAATGGAGGCCACCAGAAGTCACCGAAGAGAACACTCCGGCGGGTGGCGACATCGGCTTGTCGAGAAAGCCGGGACCCCAACACCGGACTGTGCTGTCAACACGCAGCCCGCAGCCAGCCGTGTTTCCGACATCAAGCGAGACGAACCGGTCGCCAGGCGGCGCGTTCGACCCGCTGCTATCGCGTCCCCAACACTCGACGGCACCGCCGATGCGCAAGCCGCAGGTAGTGCCCACGGCTGCGTCAACGGCAGCGAACTGGCCGCTGGGTGGCGACGCCTGCCCGGAGTAGTTGTGGCCCCAACAACGAATCGAACCATCAGCATGCAACCCGCACCAATGGCCTGCACCCGCCGCAACCGAAGTGAAACCATCACCCGAAGGGGACCCATCGGCGAGTCGCGGGTCGTCGTCGGCACCTGCGGCGACGTTTTCGTCGCGGCTGCTAGCCGAAGAGGGTCCGTCGGCGAGTCGCGGGTCCGCTGCATCCTCCGAGCAGGCTGCCAGCAAGCCCAGCGACAGCACCGCTACCGCAAATCGACGCATCGATCGCATAGCAGCACTCACTCCGCAGGTCTGGACAGTCCCGCTCCCGAGCAGCCGGTCGAAAATACATCTGCCCAACGGAATTCTCCAGTGTGCGGGTCCCAAGTGAGGTCGCGGTCGGTTTGCTGGACGCGCCGCAGGAGCATCAGCTCGTCCGGGTTGGCAAATTGGCGGTCTGCTTGAACCTGATCTGGCCGATTCGCAGGCAGCAGATGCAGTTGCTCGTCTGGGATAGCCATACGGCCCGACAGCAGTTCGATGGCTCGCTGTGCCATCTTGTCGAGGTCGCCACGGAGAGCTTCCGGTGCATGCACCTGATCCATCGAGCCACGACTTGACTTGACCAAGAGGTCCACCCAGGCGGCAAGATCGTCACCATCGATGTGCGACATCCAGATGTCGAGATCGGACGAGAAATCCCCGTAGGAGGCGGTTGCCCTGTTCGCGATGTCCCTCAGCGGCACCAACAGACGTTGGCTCAGTCGCTCGCAGGGACGGCCTTGGCCAGATCGCCGGGTCCAGAGACAGCAGCAGACAGCCTGCCAAACCTCACACATGGTCCACGGTTCCGTGAAAGGCGGCTTCAAGTCGGGGTCAAGCAGCGTGTATCTCCACCATTCGTATCCCTTCGCCTTTTCAGCGCCATTGATATGGGTGATGAACCTTTCCCCCGTAGCGCACTCGTCGTGCTGCTGCAGATACTCGAACAGGCTCCGGTGCTCGCGGTAGTGCAGTTCAATGTGCGCTGCGTCCTCGGGCGACAACGCGGAGTAGAGCCGACTCAGATCGTGGTTGTACTTCTTCACCTCACTAACCGTGGGTTGCGGATCGGCGGCCATCAATAGCATCTTGAGCGCCTGCTCCACGCCGCTGTACAGGGCGGTGACAAACGGCCACGCCTGCGCGACTACGTAACCATCCCAGAGGTCAGGTTCCACCGGATTCCTAGCCACGAGGTCGCGGGTGCTCCTGCAGGCCTTGTCCATCTTGAGCATCAGGTCACCGTCGGGCAGCCGGTCGTTTTCGTTCGGCACCACGAGCACCGTAGCCAACGATCCTTCGGGTCCAGATCCGCTGCTCGCGGCCTGCGGCCCATCCCGCGAGCACTCACGCGTCCAATCTCGGGGTGACGTCAGCCCATCTGACCTGGACTTTTTGGCAGCCGTGCTGATCAGGAGGTTGATAGGCGCGAGCGCGGGTCAGATGTCGATGCGGTAGAGCTCGGCGGCGTTGAGGGACATGATTCGCTCGACGTCGGCGGTGGGGATGCCTTCGAGGGCTCTGGCCAAGTCGTGGTCGTCGCGGGGGTAGAGGCAGGTGGGGTGCGGGAAGTCGGTTTCGAACATCAGCGATTGGGCGCCGACGTAGTCCACCGTCGGCTTCACGGTGGACCGCTCGAACCAGAAGCAGCCGTAGAACTGCCGCCGGAAGTACTCCGATGGCAGCATGGAGAGCTCCGCGAGCTCGTTCGGCGCCGTCTCAGCCATCTGGTGATCGAGCACTTCGAGGAAGAACGGCAGCCAGCCGACGCCGCTCTCGACGGAGACGAACTTTGCGTCCGGGAAGCGCTCGGGCACGCCGGAATAGATCATGTTGCCCACGACGCGGGCGTTGCCCATAAACAGGTTTGCCGAGCCCACCGCGAGGCGCCGTTCGGGCCCGAACGACGGCCACGGCGCCTTGCCGTAGTAGTCGAGGTTGCCCTTCGACGAGCCGATGTGGAAGTTGATCGGCATCGCAAGGTCTGAGCAGACCTGCCAGACCGGGTCCCAGTGGGGCATCGCCATGTCGGGCAGCCCGGCTTCCTCAGGATTTGAGCAGGTCACGATGCCGCGCAGGCCGTTGGCGTGGCAGCGCTCGATCTCGCGCACCGCAGCGTCGAGATCCCACCACGGCAGCAGCGCCATACCGAACACCCGCTGACTGGTGGCCTCCTGGAACTCGGCGAGCGCGTCGTTGTAGATCTCAACCGAAATGAGCCGCAGCGCATCGTCGGGCGACTTCAGGAAGTTCTGATTTCCGAAGCCGGCGACGTTGGGGTACATGATCTGCGCTTCGATGCCGAGCTCGTCGAGCATCTCGACCCGAGCCTGCGCGTCATAGCTGGCGCGGTGCACCATCTCGTTGTCGAAATCGAAGAACACCGTGCCGGTGACCTTCTGACCGTCAGGATCGACGACCGACGACGCGATCGGCAGCCCGATCGGGATCGAATCGTCGAACCACCAGCGGCGCTTGCCGTCGCGTTCGGTCATCCGAGGGACACGGTCGCGGTACTTCGCAGGCGCCCGCGACGTCCACAGGTCGTAGGGCTCGGACCAGTGGCTGTCGGTGTCGATGATCTTCAGATCGTCGAGGATCGTGCCGCTCATCGCTCGGTAAGTCCCCCTGAGGGTCGGTCAGCCCACCGGCGGGACGGTCACCGGGCGGTCGCCGAACTCGGGCCGCTCGGTGCGGGTCTTCTTCAGCTCCCAGAAGCCGTCGATGTCCATCATGGCGGTCATCCCGTCCCACAGCTTGAGGGCGTCTTCGCCCTTGGGTGCTCGGGTGATCACTGGACCGAAGATGCCCACTCGCTCGCCGTCGCTGCGGTCCAGGGCGATGATCGGCGTGCCGACGTCAGTGCCGACGAGCGCCAAGCCCTCGTCCATGCGAGACCGGATCTCGGCATCCCACTCCTCGTCGGTGGCTGCCTTGGCGTGCTCGGGATCGATGCCGAGTTCTTCGAGGGCCTTCGCGATGTCGAAATCGCGGTCGCCGTCGTGGTGGATGCGGCTCGCAAAATCCCAGTACACGCCGAACACGGCGTCGTCGCCCTCGGCGGCTCGGATCGACTCCATGACCCGCAGCTGACCGTGCGTGCCCACGACCGCGTCGTAGTACGGGCTGTCTGTCGGCGGCTCGTTCTTGAACAGCAGGCTGATCGGCTGCCACTTAACCTTCAGGTTGCGCTCGGAAGCGACATCATCGACGACCCACCTGGCCGTCACCCAGCACCAAGGTCAGATGGGGTCGACCCAGAACTCGATCTCGGTTTCTGTGCCCGTGTCTGTTGCCATGCGGGCAATCTACCCGTGATGCGCGGGACCCATCAGAGACACGACGCGCCAGCAAGCGGCCCGGTGGCTACATGGAGGTGCCGTCGGGGTTCAGGTAGTCGCGGGTGATGTGGCCTTCGTCGCACAGCGCCTGCCATTCGGCGTCGTCGAGGCCCAGGATCTGTCGGAACACGTACTCGTTGGCGTCGCCCAGGATGCCGATCGGGCGCCACGGCATCTCGGGGCCGTCCCAGCGCCACTGGCGCCCGGGAAAGCTGTACCAGCCCTGCTCGACCGAGCCGTTCTGGCGGAACCAGCAGCGATCGCCCATCTGGGGGTCGGTGCGCAGTTGCGACTCACGCATCACCGGCCCCGCGGGCACCCCGGCCTGCTGGCACCGGTGGAACACCTCGGCCGATGTGCGCCGTTCGGTCCAGGAGCTAACGCGCGAGTCGATCTCGTCATGGTGTGACATACGGCCGGCGAGCGTCGCGAAACGAGCGTCGTCGCCGAGCCCCGCTGCGCCATCGGCGCGATCGCTGTCAACCAGATCCGCGAGTGCCCGCCAGTCGGCGTCGGACTCGCAGGCGATCACCGCCCATTCGTCGTCCTGGTCGGGGCGGGCGGGGTCGATTGCACAGCGATAGCAGCCTTGGGGGGCACGGGCCACCGAACGATTGCCCAGCGGCTGGTGCCGCGTGCCGCTGGTCGCGGCATCGATGAAGTACTCCCCGATGTGCTGCATGACATTCTCAGACTGCGAGAACTCGATGAGCTCGCCGACGCCGGTGCCGCCGGTGCCGTCGACGCCGTCGCGGCGGCGCAGGACCGCCAGCAGCGCAAATGCCGCGGTGGCTGCGCTCGCAGGGTCCATGTGAAACACCGACGTGAGGCTGGTGGGGTTGTCGTCGGCGTAGCCGCGCAGGCCGGTCAGCCCGCACAGTGCCTCGAAGTTGGCGCCGAAACCCACCCAATCCGAGTACGGGCCCGCGAGGCCCATGGGCGGCATCCGCAGCACGATGGTGCGCGGGTTGACGGCGTGCACCGTTTCCCAGTCGAGACCCAGCTTTGCCAGCACGCCCAGCGAGTTGTTCTCGACGATCACATCGGTTTCCCGCACGAGCCGGTGCAGCGTCGAGCGACCGAGTTCGGTCCGGGGATCGAGTGTGCAGCTCAGCTTCCCGCGGGCGTGGGCGCTGAACAGGTTCTGGCGGTTCCACGGTCGCCGTCCCGGATCGTGATCCGGATAGCCCGACAGCGGCCCCAGTTCGGGAGCGATCTCCCGTGGCGGCCGGACCATGAGGCCCCGCGTCGCGGTCGGGAACACGTATGGGTTGTCCACCCGGATCACTTCGGCTCCGAGATCGGAGAGATACATGGTGCAGGCCGGCCCGGCCCACACCACGGTCAGGTCCAGCACACGGATGCCCGCCAAGGGCAAGCCCGCGGGTGCTCGAGGTGCCGGTGCAGCGTCCAGTGCGACGCTGGGGGGCGACTGGCTCGTCGCCGGGCGGTCATTGCTCTCGGGGGCAACGGGGGTGGCGTTCGGTGCAGTGCTCTCGGCGCCGTTGGCCTGCCTTGCGCCGTCGGAGGCGACTGGGGCGAGACCAGAGCGCACCTGGGCATCGTGTTCGCCCAGCAACGGCGCGGGGCACGGGGCCGCCGATGCTTGTCCGGCTGCATCATTCGGAGCGTCGCGATGGATGCGGAACGGTGCGCCCAGCTGATGAACCGTTCCCGCTGCGGGATGCTCGACGGGCACGAAGAAGCCGCGGGCCTCAAAGTGAGGGTCGTCGAGCAGGTCGATCGGCGCGTTCAGCGGGGTGACGCCCCATTTGTTGACCTGTGCTGCGGCGCCGACGCTGCTTTGGGTATGGCCGGCCAGCCACACATACAGCGCCGTCTCCACCATGTCGGGCAGTTCGGGATCGACCAGCCACGCCGGACTGGCAAACCGTTCAGCCAGCGAGTCGCTGTCGCCTCGTTCGCCGCCGAGTCCTGCGTCGGTGAGCGTTTGCACCATCCGCGGGGCCCACGATGGCAAGGTGAACACCAGCGCCCATCCGTCCGCGGTGGGGTAGAAGCCAACGGGCGACGCGCGTTGGGGCTGGCGCGGGTCCCGCCCTACATCAGTGCCGGTCCACGCCTCGTACAGCAGGTAGGACGCGCGCCGGTCGATGGTGCCGGCTTGCGCCTCGAATGCCGACACGTCGATGTGGCTCGGGCGACCGTGGCGCTGGCTCATCATGAGCGCAGCCAGCGTCGGCACCGCTGCCAGGTTGCCGACCTGGTAGGAGGTGACGTCCCCGCTGAGCTTCACTGGCTCGCGTTCGTCGATGCCGGTGCCCCACATCGGGCCGCCCATCGCATAGGTGACGATGTCGCTGCCCCGGTAGCCGGCGTCGGCGTAGGGGCCGGCCTGGCCGAACGGTGTGATCGAGGTCAGCACGATGCCAGGCCGCAGCGTGCACATCACGTCGTAGCCGAGCCCGATCGAGTCGAGGTGACCCGCTGGGAAGGCCTCGACCACGATGTCGGACTCCGCCACGAGCGCCCGGACGAATTCGATGTCATCGGCGCTGGGCGTCTGGCTGCCGATGTCGGCAATGACGCTGCGTTTGTTGGTGTTCAGATGCAAGAACAGCGGTGAGCGTTCCCGGCTGTCGGCATCGGCGGGTGGGCCGGCTGCGTCGCCCCACGGGCCGTGGGCGCGTGCAGGATCGCCGCTCGGGGGTTCGACCTTGGTGACATCGGCACCGTGGTCGGCGAAGAGCTTGCCCAGATACGGACCCGAGATGCCCGTCGCCAGTTCCAGCACCCGGATGCCGGCCAACAACTGGCTCACCGCAGCCCCCTCTTCCGGCCCCATGGGCCAGTTCCGACGCGGCAAGTATGGCCGATGGCCGGCGATCGGCTCTGCGGTGCGTCAGCCCATCGTGGCCAGGATCGGGGCCAGCGTGACGAGCAGTTCTTCTACGTCGTCGGCGTCATCGATGCCGAGCAGGTTGGCCGTGATGGCGACACCGAGGTCGACTCCGGGCACGTAGGCCGCAATGGTGCGGAAGCCCGGCACACCGCCCCCATGGCGATAGACACCCAGACCCAAGATTTCGCGCGTCGAGATGCCCAGCCCGGAGCTGTCGGCCGGATCGGGGTGACCCGTCGTCATGAGAGCGATCTGTTCTTGATCGAGGATGTCGGTCGCGAAGAGTCCGCGAATCAGCAGCGCCACATCGCCGATCTGCGCCTCGATGCCGCCGCCGGTCCACCCGGCAGAACGGGCGAACTCACCGGGGACGGTGCCGATGTCCACGAAGATGGCGTCGTTGTGGGTTATCTGGTTGTCGCTGGTGAGCCCCAGCAGCGGTCCCATCAGGTAGCCAATCGTCCCTCCGACGTACCCGTTCGCCGTCGGCTCGGGCGGGAATTCCTCTGGCGTCAGGTAGACGTGCTCGAGGCCGAGTGGCTCGAACACGCGAGACCGCAGTTCTGCTGCTGCGGTGTTGCCGGTGACCGCCTCGATGAGCAGGCCCGCTGCGACATAGCCGGTGGTGTTGTAGTAGCGCTCGGTCCCCAGCTCCGCCACGGGTCCGTACCCCGCTGCGAACTCCAAGATCTCTTCCGGTGAGATCGGCTGGTCCAGCCGGGGCGCGGCGAGTTGGTAGAACCGCGCGTCGAACGCGTACTCGACAAAGCCCGAGGTGTGCCCAAGCAGGTCACGCACCGTGACCGCCGCGGCGTGCTCGTACCCCGGGGCCCAGTCCTCGCCGAGGTATTGCGCGACCGGAGCGTCAAGCTCGAC
>LXNI01001845.1_pt1 | contig 16560 bp, 15 predicted proteins | sample 809091 | NCBI WGS metagenome assembly LXNI01 (sample SAMN04870527, study PRJNA318959) | sponge metagenome | biome: 01000161; feature: marine sponge reef; material: water | host: Sarcotragus foetidus | place: Greece: Milos, Mediterranean Sea | collected 2013-05-29 | depth 5-7 m | reverse complement strand
AAGGCAGGACCATGGTCTTCACCCGGCTGGTGACGCCCCAAGGGGCGGGTTAGAGGGACTAACTCATTGTAACCAATGGCCCAGCCGGGCACTCAACACTTTTCTGCTCGCCGATCGGGGGTCCATCCCTTCGCTGGTCCGATCAAGGATCAGTCGGGTAAGATCATCGTCAAGGCCGGTGAGGTCGTGGACGATAAGACCATGCTCGGCATGAACTTCTATGTGGATGGCGTCGAAGGTAAGATCCCGCAATAGGCATTGCAGGATGCGGCCGGTTCCGGATTGACCCCGGGGCCGGCCGTTCGCCTTCTCTGAATAACGATCATGACCACAGGCGGTAAAGTGCCGGCGCTGGCCATCCGGGGCCGGGTGCTGAGCTTCGACGACGATCCCGAGACCGCGGGGGACGCCGCTTATACGTTTCTCGAAGACGGCGCCGTCCTGATCGAGGGCGGCGTTGTCGCTTCGGTGACCGACGGCGGCCGGATACCAGCCGATACTCCGACGGACCATTACCCGGATCACCTGATCACGCCGGGATTCATCGACGCCCATGTCCACTATCCCCAGTTGGGGGTGATCGCGTCCTACGGCGGCAAGCTCATCGATTGGCTCAACAGCTACACGTTCCCGGAAGAATCCAAGTTCGCCGATCACGACGTGGCCGCCGCCGCCGCCAAGCTGTTTTTCGATGAACTGCTGCGCAACGGATTTACGGCTTCCGCGGTCTTTTGCACCACGCACCCGCAGTCGGTGGACGCCTGCTTTGAGGAGGCCGCCCGCCGGGGCCTCAGGACCGTCGCCGGTAAGGTGCTGATGGACCGGCACGCGCCGGACGAACTGCTGGATACCCCGCAGGAGGCCTACGACCACTCCAAGGCGCTGATCGAGAAGTGGCATGGGGTGGGGCGGAGCCTCTACGGCATCACGCCCCGGTTCGCGCCGACATCGTCACCGGAACAGCTGGAGGCGGCGGGGTCGCTGTTTGCCGAGCACGAGGGCGTTTATGTCCAGTCCCATGTGTCGGAAGACGTCCGCGAGATCGAGTGGGTGGAACAACTGTTCCCCGAGGCCGACTCTTATTTGGACGTCTATGACCGGTTCGGCCTGTTGGGCGAGCGGGCGCTCTTCGGTCACGGCATTCATTTCTCCGACGCCGAGACGGCGCGGGCCGCGGAGACCGGCACCACCGTTGTTCACTGCCCGACATCCAACCTGTTCCTGGGCAGCGGCCTTTTTGAGTTCCGCAAGCTGAAGGGCGCGGGCATCCCCGTGGCGCTCGGCACCGATGTGGGCGGCGGCTCTTCCATGTCGCCCTTCGCCACCATGAAGGCGGCCTACGAGATCGCGCGGTTCCACAACGACGCCATCTCGCCCTTCGAGTGCTTTTACCTGGCGACCCTCGGCGGCGCCCGGGCGTTGCATCTGGGGGACAAGATCGGCCGCCTGGCACCCGGCTACGAGGCCGATGTGACGGTGATCGACCCGGCCTCTACCGATCTCATCGCCCACCGCACCGGCCGCGCCGAAACTCTCGAGGAATTGCTGTTCGCTCAGATCGTGCTGGCCGACGATCGGGCGATCCGCGCGACCTATGCGAACGGGGCGAAAGTGTACGAGCGGGGCGCCTAAGGTCCGGCTTCAATTGAGCCGCCATAGGAGTGTTGCGGCGATGAGGCATAAAACGATTGCGTCATGGCCGGGCCCACCGGACCGGCTTCGCCGGCCGGAGGACGAACCGCGGCCCGGCCATCCACGTGTACCGCCGGTCGCTAGGCGTGGATCACCGGGTCAAATAAGGTCAATTCGGACGAATTGACCGACCCGGTGATGGCGACTTGCGGGTGAGCGGGGAGAGTGAGTTTCGGTGGGTCCCCTCGCTCCCTCTCGGGGAGAGAGAGGCAGGGTGAGAGGGCGCAAAAAGGAGACTCCCCTAATTGAGTACAGACCCTAGCCCCCGAATTCGCCGACCGGCGCACCGGTAAACCCGGTCTCGACGGCGAGCAACGCGCCCGCGCCGGGCTGTGCGGATAGCTCTTCGTCGTTGAGCTGCTGCCGCGCCGAGGTGACGAACAGGGTTTTCATCCCGGGGCCGCCGAAGGCCGGCATGGTCGGCTGCGAGGCGGGGAGGGGGATTTCCATACCGACCGATCCGTCCGGCATTGTCCGGCGCAGGCGTCCGCCGCCATATTGAGCCGTCCAGTAACCGCCGTCCGTGTCCATGGCCGCGCCGTCGACCCCGCCGTCAAGAGCACGGTCGAACGTGAAGAATTCCGTCTCACCCGATATTTCGCCCCTTGCGGCGTCGAAGTCGGACGCCCGCACCACGCCCGAGCGCGTGTCGGTCCGGAACATGCGGGCACCGTCCGGCGACCAGGCCAAGCCGTTGGGGATCCTGAGACCGCTGTCGATCAGCGTCGCCGACAGGTCGGGATCGATCCGATAGAAGCCGCCCGTCGCCAGATCGGGATCGTGCTTGTTCATGGTCCCGACCCACAGCCGTCCGGCGGTATCGCACTTGCCGTCATTGGGGCGGTTCTCCGGCGTTTCGGCCTCCAGCGGTACCAGCCGGTCCAAATTTCCGGTTGCGGGATCGAAGGCGTGGATTCCGTCCTCCAGCGCAACGGCCAACCCGCCTTTCCGGCGGAGCGAAATCATCCCGGGATGGCTGGGCAAGCCCCAGGACAGCGTCGCGCCGGAATCGGGATCGGTCCGGTGGATCAGCTTGCCCAGAATATCAATCCAATAGACGGCGTTCTCGCCGGCGGACCACACCGGCGATTCTCCAAGCTCGGCACGGACGTCACCCAGGACGGATGGTTCAGCCATGAAAGCAGCGTACAAGGCGGCGGGCGCAAAGAAAATGCCGCCCGGACGCGGCCGCGCCCGGGCGGCACCCCGCAATAGCTAGTTCAGATCGAAACGATCCGCGTCCATCACCTTGGTCCAGGCGGCAACGAAGTCTTGTACGAACTTCTCCCCGTTGTCGTCCTGGGCATAGAGCTCGGCATAGGCCCGCAGGATCGAGTTGGATCCGAACACCAGATCCACCCGGGTGGCGGTCCACTTCACCGCGCCCGTCTTCCGGTCGGCGATCTCATAGAGGTTTTCGCCGGCCGGTTTCCAGGTGTAGGCCATGTCGGTGAGGTTGACGAAAAAGTCGGTGGTCAAGGCGCCTTCCCGGTCGGTCAGCACACCGTGCCCGGTCCCGCCGTGGTTGGTGCCGAGGACCCGCATGCCGCCGACCAGCACCGTCATCTCATGGGCGGTCAGGCCCATCAGCTGGGTGCGGTCGAGCATCAGCTCTTCCGCGCTGACGGCATAGCTCTCCTTCAGCCAGTTGCGGTAGCCGTCATGGATCGGCTCCAAGGGCTCGAAGGACTCCGCATCCGTCGCCTCCTCCGTTGCATCGCCCCGGCCGGGCGTGAACGGCACCTCGACGTCGACGCCCGCCGCCTTCGCCGCCTGCTCCACGCCTACATTACCCGCCAGCACGATCACATCGGCGATGCTGGCGCCGGTTTCTTCGGCGATGGGCTCGAGCGCCGCCAGCACGCGGGCAAGGCGCTCCGGCTCATTGCCTTCCCAGTCCTTCTGCGGCGCCAGGCGAAGCCGCGCACCGTTTGCGCCGCCCCGGATGTCGGAGCCGCGGAAGGTGCGGGCGCTGTCCCAGGCGGTTGAGACCATTTCCCCGACCGAGAGACCGCTGACGGCGATCTTCGCCTTCACGGCGTCCACATCGTAATCCGTACCGCCGGCCGGGACCGGGTCCTGCCAAATCAGGTCCTCTTCCGGCACGTCCGGGCCGATATAGCGGACTTTCGGTCCCATGTCCCGGTGGGTCAGTTTGAACCAGGCGCGGGCGAAGGTTTCAGCGAAATAGTCGGGGTCTTTGTAGAAACGCTCGGAAATTTCCCGGTAGATGGGGTCCTCGCGCATGGCCATATCGGCGTCCGTCATCACCGGCATGCACCTGATGGACGGATCTTCGACATCGACCGGCTTATCCTCGTCCTTGATGTCGACGGGCGCCCACTGATTGGCGCCGGCCGGGCTCTTCGTGAGTTCCCATTCATGGTTCAACAACATCTCGAAGTAGCCGTTGTCCCACTTGGTGGGATGGGCCGTCCAGGCACCCTCGACCCCGCTGCTCACGGTGTGGCGGCCGACGCCCGGGCTGACCGGATTGCGCCAGCCGAGACCCTGATCCTCGATGTCGGCGCCTTCGGGTTCCGGACCCAGTATCGACGCATCGCCGTTGCCGTGCGCCTTGCCGACCGTATGGCCGCCCGCGGTCAGCGCGACGGTTTCCTCGTCGTTCATCGCCATGCGGGCGAAGGTTTCGCGGACCTCCAGCGCCGTCTTCTTGGGGTCGGGAATGCCGTTCACGCCTTCCGGGTTGACGTAGATGAGGCCCATCTGCACCGCGGCCAGCGGGTTTTCCAGCGATTGCGCGTCATCGTCGTCGTCGTACCGGCCGCGTCCGAGCCATTCCTTCTCGGCGCCCCAGTAGATGTCCTTTTCCGGGTGCCAGATGTCTTCCCGGCCGAAGCCGAAGCCGAAGGTCTTGAGCCCCATGGACTCGTAGGCGATGGTGCCCGCGTAAGCGAGCAGGTCGGCCCAGCTCAGCTTGTTGCCGTACTTCTTTTTGATCGGCCACAGCAACCGGCGCGCCTTATCGAGGCTTACGTTGTCGGGCCAGGAATTCAAGGGCGCGAACCGCATGTTGCCGGTCCCGGCGCCGCCCCGCCCGTCCGCGGTGCGGTACGTGCCCGCGGCATGCCAGGTCATGCGGATCATGAACCCGCCATAGTGACCCCAATCCGCCGGCCACCAGTCCCGGCTGTCGGTCATCAGGTCTTCCAGATCCTTCTTGAGCGCGCCGAAGTCGAGGGTTTTGACTTCCTCGCGGTAATCGAAGTCCGGTCCCATGGGGTCGGCCTTGGTGTCGTGCTGATGGAGGATGTCCAGATTCAGCGTATTGGGCCACCACTCGGTGACCGTGGATTGGGTGCTTGTCATCCCGCCGTGCATGACCGGGCATTTGCCGGCCGGGCCATCGTTTCCGTCCATGTTGACCTCCTTTGAAACATTACAAACCAGGCGTTCGATGAGTTCATGTAATAGTTATATGAACCAATCGCCTATCATGTAAATTACAATAATTCCAAGAAAGGAAATTGCAATGTGAATCATCCCCGAAACGATCAACTCACCTGATCGTTATCGCGGTTGGGTTATCGACGCCGGAATTCTAGCCGGGCAGCCGCCCGCCGATCTCTCGGGAGTCCGGGGCGTACCGGTAGGCACGGAAAACCCAATTGCCGATGTCCGCCGGATTGAGGTTATGAGGCGGACCGCAGGGACCGAAATGAGACGAGATATACTCCCAGACGATGTCTCCTTCCGGCATCACCTCGAATATCCGTCCCCAGAGTCCCTCGCAGATCAACGTGTTGCCGCTCCACAGGCGTTGGGCGCCGCTGATGTGCGGACTGTAGAATGTCCACGGCGGATCACCTTGATATACCCATTCTTCTTCGCCGGTTTCGGGATTGAGTTCGATCACCCGCGAGCAATGCGACGTGTTGTCGCCGAACTGTCCGTTGGCGAAGAACAGGATGTTTCCGTTGTCCAGCATCTGGGCGTCGTGCTGACCGCCCCAGCCGTAATCATTCTTCCGCCATCGGACCTTCTTGGTTTCCCGGTCGATAATGAAGATCCAGCTGTTACGCCGGAAACTGACGAGGTAGTCGCCGTTGGGCAGCGGGAAAAGGGAGTTGGCGTGTGAGAACTCTTGCCGGACATTAAGCGAAAATATCGGGTACTCCTCGATCTCCATGTCGTCCTGGGCGTGCCACTCCCAGACCGTTTCGCCATCGGCATCGACCTCGCGGATATAGTCGCCGAGGACACCGCCGTCGGCCATCTCGGTGCCGGGAATGCCGCCCTGCAGCCGGGCGATGGAGTCGGGCCGGAACCGCTCGAAACCGATGAAGGCCGTGTTGCCGTTGGGCAGCCGGTGAAAATCGTGGTGCTGGGCCGGCGCGTCGCACTCCCAAACCATCTTGCCGTCCCAATCGACCTCGCGGATGACCCGCGCCTCCTCGCGGCCGGCGGGGGCGTCCAGATCGGCCCTGAGGGCGGTCAGCAGATTGCCGTTGGGAAGCAGCTTGGAATAGCCGGTCCGTAATCCCAGCACGTCCCATTCGTGGACCACGTCGCCGTCCATGTCGAGCAGGTAGGTGGTGTGGCATCCCGCCGGGATCGGCGTGAAGATGGTGTAGCCGGGCGTGGCCCGGGCGGCATCGTGTTCGAGCAGACCGAACCTGTGATAGCGCATGAAGTCCCCCCAGAGACTAAGTCCCGTCTTCTTCAAACGGATGATGCCAGTTTCATGGTGATGTGGAGGGACATCAATAGAAACCTGTTCGTTGTGCGGCATTTGTCGAAGCGAATGCCCGCGAATTCTTGCACCCGGTGCGTCACGGGCTATGTATGTGACAACGCCGCCCGATCGGGGCGGCGTTTTGTGTTGGCGGAGGAGCCATGCAGCAGGTGCACGTCAGGCGACTCTCGAAATGTCCATGTTTGTCTATTTTTGTCCATGAATGTCCATTGCGCCAAAACGGTGTTTTTTTGGGAATTGAATGATTTCAACGACTTGGAGGTATGCAAATTTGAAAGGGCTGGAACGGGTAGTGTGTGGGCGCCCCCTAACCCTCTTCCCCTCGATGGGGAGAGGGATGAATAGGCTTGGCGAGGATACGTTTGCCGGGGGCCCGTTGGATTGTTTAGATACGGACCACCATAACCGGAACTCAAAGGGTAGGCACAAATGAAACTGGCGAAAACGGTCGTCACCCTGACGGCGGCAATCCTTTTTTCGGCGGGTCTTTTATCGGCGGGCGCAACGGCCCAGAGCCTTCACGAGACCGCCGAGACCCAGGTCATGGCATTTGTCGAGGCGGTTAGAGGCGGACCGAAGGCGGTCGAGAAAATTCTCGCGCCCGAGTATCAGATCATGCGGGGCAACGGCGTCGGATTCGACCGGGACGGTTATATCTCGCGGGGCGTCGGGGGCGTCTCGATCGAGCGGGATTTCTCGCCTGACGAAATCGTGGTCACTCAGTCGGGCGACATTATGGTGGTCCGCTACATGCTGCGCATCACCGAGACCATCGACGGGAAACCGGTGGCCAAGCGCGCCCCGCGTCTGACCGTGTTCCGGAAGATCGGCGGCAAGTGGATGGTGACGGCACACGCCAATTTTGCGGTATCGCAGTGAGCCGAACGAGGCGGCATGACCGATAGCTTCGACTACATCGTCATCGGCGCGGGCAGCGCCGGGTGCGTGCTGGCCAATCGGCTCACCGCCTCGGGCCGTGACAAGGTGCTGCTGCTGGAAGCCGGGCCCGCGGACCGCAATCCGTGGATTCATATTCCCCTTGGCTACGGCAAGCATTTCGCCAACAAGGCCATCAACTGGCTCTACAACAGCGAGCCCGATCCCGCTCAGGTCAACCGGCCGATCATTCAGCCACGCGGCAAGGTGCTGGGCGGCACCAGTTCCATAAACGGCATGGTCTACGCGCGGGGCAACAAGGCCGACTACGATCAGTGGCGGCAACTCGGCTGTGTGGGCTGGTCCTATGACGACGTGCTGCCTTACTTCCGCAAGATGGAGGACCAGGAGAGGGGGGCCGACGACTACCACGGCAGCGGCGGGCCCATAGCGGTCTCCGACCCGTATGACCAGGTGCCGTTGTCGCGCGCCTACCTGGAGGCGGCCGAGACCGCCGGCTTCAAGATCAATCCGGACTTTAACGGCGCGGAACAGGAGGGCATCGGACCCTACCAATGGACCATGCGCAACGGCCGCCGGTCGTCCACCTCGGTGGGGTATTTGCGTCCCGCGAAGCAGCGCCGGAACCTGAAAATCGAGACCGAGGTGCGGGTGCGGCGGCTTCTGATCGAGGGCGGCCGCGCGGCGGGGGTCGAGTTCGATCACGACGGCACGACCAAACAGGTCCGGGCGGCCGGTGAGGTTCTCCTATGCGCCGGCGCCTTCAATTCGCCTCAGATCCTCCAGCTATCGGGGATTGGGCCGGGCGGACTCCTCCAGCGGTACGGCATCGATGTGGTGCTCGACCGGCCGGGCGTCGGGGCAAATCTGCAGGACCACTACAACGCGGCGGTCATGTACAGGCTCCAGGGGCACGACAGCGCCAACGACGTCGCCAACAGCGTCATCAAGAAGATGAGCGTGGCGACCCAGTACGCGTTCACCCGGAAGGGCTACCTCGCCATGGGCGCGGCGTTCGCCGGCGGCTTCGTCACCATCGATCCGGCGGCGGTCTCGCCGGATATCCAGTTTCTGCTGATGATGTTCAGCGCCGACCATGTGGGCACCACCGCGCATCCCTGGCCCGGCGCCATGAACGTGGCGACGCTGATGCGCCCGGAAAGCCGGGGAGAGGTGGTGATTGCCTCGTCCGATCCTTACGAGGCGCCGCTGATCCACGGACGCTACCTGACCGCGCGGAAGGACATCGATACCCTGATCGGCGGTTTGCGCCGCGGCCTGACCATTACCGAACAGCCGGCCTTTCAGCGTTACGTTCGCAACGAACATCTGCCGGGAACCGACTGCCGGAGCGACGACGAGCTGCTCCAATATCTCCGGGATTACGGCCGGACCAGCTATCACCCGGTGGGCACCTGCCGGATGGGCGCCGACGACGATGCGGTGGTCGACCCGCGCCTGCGGGTGAGGGGGGTCGAGCGGCTCCGGGTCGTGGATGCGTCCATCATGCCGAGGCTGACATCGGGGAATACCAACGCGCCGACCATCGTGATCGGCGAAAAGGCCGCCGACATGATCCTCGAGGATGCTACGGGGTAGCGTGGGGGAGGGACGCGATTTCCCGGATCAGTTTGACCCGGATGGCGGTTTCGAAATCGGCAAAGGTGCGCGCCGGGATGACGAAGGCGCCTCGTCCGCCGATCACGTTGGTGCGGAAAAACTCATCGAGGCCGAAGCGCCCTTCGAGGATGGGAAGGCCGTTTACCGTAATGCCCTGCTTCACCGCCTCATCCCGGCCGACGGCGGCGGGAAGGCCGTTGCGGTCGGGCCCGTCACCCGAAATATCGATGACCCGGCGCCGCGCCTCGAAGGCGTTGTCCTGGAGGGACGCGACACCGTGAAGGATGGCGTCGCCGATGGCCGTGCCGCCGCCATACAGTTCGCGGGGATGGGTTTCCAATTTGGCGGCGAAAGCCTCCACGTCGGGCGGCGTCCTGAGCAGGGTCCAGGGGACGACGGGGACGTGAAGATCGGGACCGCTCCACTCCACATAGGTGAGCGCGATTTGGCCGAGGAAGCCGGATTGGATCGCCTGGACGACCCTGGGATGGCGGAGCGCCCGGGCGGTGCCCAGCCGCTGCAGCGAAAATTCGACATCGTCGACGCTGCCCGATCCGTCGGCGAGCAGGATCAGCTCCAAGTCGACCTTGGTCTGCGCCGGGGCCGGGCCCGACAACAGGATAAAGGCAGCCGCAATCAGAAGCGCTCTCGGCATCCCGGTATTAGACACCCCCGGGCCGATCACGGCCAGCTATCGGTGATGACGAATTGGTTTCGGACAATTTCGCCCCCGGGATTGCTTCCCCGGGGTCCTATGCTTGAATGGCCGCGAATGTTCCGGGTTCCGTTTGGCTTTCAGGCCCGTTTGGATTTCAGGGGAGAGAAAAATGAAAATCCTGTTCTTTGATGAATTTGCAATGGGCGTGATCGGCGATGATGGATCCGTCGTCGATGTGTCCGCGGTCGTGGCCGATATTCCGCATCACCAGCCGCAGGATCAGATGCGCGGACTGATCGAGAATTACGGCCAATACCAGGGCAAACTGGCCGAAGCGGCTTCTGCCGGCGGCGGCGCGGCGGTCGATGACGTACGTATCCGCCCCCCGTTGCCCCGGCCGCTCAATATCGACTGCATGGCGGTCAACTACATGGAGGACGGCACCCGGGACGAGCCGGCACCGATCAACGGCTTCCACAAATCACCGAGCTCGATCATCGGGCACGGCGATACCATGGTGTTGCAGGATATCCCGGCGACTATCTTCGAGGGCGAGGCCGAACTGGGTCTGGTGATCGGTAAGAGGGCCACCGGGGTCGGCGAGGCGGACGCCATGGACCATGTCTTCGGCTATGTGAATGTTATCGACGGCTCGGCCCGCGGCCTCGGTCCGGCGATGAACACCTTCTTCATGATGAAGTCCCGGGAAACCTACGCGCCCATCGGACCCTATATCGTTACCAAGGATGAAATCGCCGATCCCCAGAAGCTGCGTGTACGGCTTTGGAACAACGGCGTGATCAAGCAGGATTTCAACACCGATGATATGGCGCACAAAATCCCGCGATGCGTCGAGTGGGCCAGCCACTGCCACACCCTGGAGCCCGGCGACATTCTCGCCACCGGGACCAACCACCGGGGCCTCCATGCCTTTCAGGACGGCGACGAGGTTGAGCTCGAGGTCGAGGGGTGCGGGCGGCTCAAGATCAATGTCCGCGACGGCCTCAAGCGCACCTGGGGCCCGGATACCCGTCTCGAGCATACGGAGAAGGGTTTGGATGGGGCACACACGCCGCAATTGACCGGAAAATATGCACCGGAGGGTTAGGCGGAACATGGCGCCCGCGGGCCGGGCGCGCTGACCTTGGCAGGTGAGCGGAAAGCATTCGGCGGATTTCGTAATGCGCTCGCCGCGCGCGATTATCGCCTCTACGTGATGGGACATGTGGCCCACACCCACGGGTGGTGGACCAATCGCGTCGGGCTGGGGGGCCTGTCCTGGCAGCTCTCCGAATCGCCCCAGGTGCTCGGCCTCGTCGGGTTCGCCAGCATGCTGCCGGTGATGTTCGTCGGACCCGTCGGCGGAGCCATGGGGGACCGCTACGGCCCTCGGCTCGTCTCTGGGTTGGCCGGAATCAGCAATGCCACCATTACCGCGACCATCGGCATCCTGGCGCTGACCGGCAGCATCACGGTGCCGATGCTGGTTATGCTGAGCGCGCTGCAGGGCGCGTTCTTCGGGATCGAGTTTCCGGCCCGGCAGGCCCTGATCCCCCAACTGGCCGGGCGGGAAAACATCGCCGCCGCGGTCGCCTTCAATTCAACCGTCTTTCACGTCGGCGGCTTCATCGGGCCGGTCATCGCCGGTCTGATCTTCAGCCTCGCCGACTGGGGCGCGGTCATACTGGTTTATGGCGGGACATCGCTGTGGATGGTCCTGATGCTGTCGCTGATGCGTCACGCCAATCCATTCGCGTCGGGCCGCGGCGAGACCAGCTTGTTTATCGATTTGCGGGAAGGGTTCGTTTACGTCGCCGGCCACCCGGCGCTGCGGCTGCTCATTGCCGGGGCCTTCACCATCGGTCTGCTGATCCGTCCCTACAGTGAGCTCCTGGCCGGGTTCGCCGGTGATGTGTTCGGCATGCCGGATGTCGGGTTGCCGCCCCTGACCGCGGCGGCGGGCATCGGCGCCCTCTTGGGAGCGGCGCTGATGATGCTGCGGAGCCGCACCGAGGGCATGACGGTCATCATGCTGGTTGGCGGGTTTCTGGCGGCCGCCTTCGTCTTGTTTTTCGCCTCGGTCGAAACCTTCGATTTGGCGCTTGGGGTATTGGCAGTCGGAACATTCGGCATCGTCATCGCCAATGTGGGCTGGAACAGCCTTGTTCAGCACATCGCCGATCCGCGGATGCGCGGCCGGGCAATCTCGATATTAGTGTCCCTCTCTGTGGGGGCGCCCGCTCTCGGATCGCTGGCGATCGGCTCATTGGCCGAAGTCATCGGGCTGCAGCGGGCGCTGGGAATGTCGTGCATCGCCGCCATCGTCGTGCTGGCGGTGTTGGCCGTGCCGCTGCTTCGCGGACGCGTCGGAATTGAGGCCGACCGGGAAACCTAGACCTGGCGCGGCGAGAATACCGGCAGTTGCTCGGGGCCGAACTCGGAGGCCTTTTCCCGTTGGTTAGCGTCCGAATGGGGACTTAGACGGTCTTGTATTCGATTTCGGTGACACGAACCTCCTCGTCGCTGACGTTGGTGGCGTTGTGCCTGATCGGCGCCGCATAGCGGACCGTCCGGCCGGGCTCGTATTCGACGCGGGTGACGCTTCCGTCATCCCGCTCAAGGCGCAGTTCACCGCCTGATTCCTGGATGGTGACATAGTCGACGGCGTGATGATGCCAGCCGGTCTGGGCGCCGGGATCAAATCGCCAGCGGGTAATGCGCGTCTCATCATCTTCGTAGAGAATTTCAAAATCGGCTTGAGGGGCATCGTTTGACGCATCCTTCGGCACGGTCATGGGTTCTGACATTCGAGGACTCCCGTTGCGCTTGTCGTGGTTTATTCCTGGTTTAGGGTTTCGGCCAAATCCCGGGCAAGGCGCTCATCGTGGAGAACGCCGCCCTCAGCGTTCCTCCGGCGGGCAGTGCGTCACGGGCGTTGAGCGCAATATTCAGGATCGCCGTTTCCAGTTGGTCTTGAGCGATCTCAATGTTGGGAACGCCGGTGTCCAAGTTCAATCTAGCGGCGATGGCCCTGGGCGTCCATGTACATATCGGTTAAAGGACGGTCTTCCCGGTAAATGAGATCAGTACGGGGGGTCGGCAATGTCGATCAGCGGAAATGCGGAAAAAACCCCTGGGGGCCGGACGGCATTTGCCGGATGAAGGTGGTCGGCCGATAGATGGCCGAGGTCGGAAGCACCGAGGTTGGCCATTGCGTTGAGCATCTCTTCCTCGATCAATTCAAGCATTTTGACCACGCCATCCTCACCGGCGCCCGAGAGCGCCAAGCCGTACAGCTTGCCGATCCCAACTGCGTCGGCGCCCAGCGCGACGGCCTTCAGCACGTCGGTGCCACGCATAAACCCGCCGTCTATATAAACCGCTGCCCGGCCCGATACCGCGTCGACGACCTCCGGCAGCACCTCGATGGCGCCCCGGCCGTGGTCCACCTGCCGTCCGCCATGATTGGAGACATAGACAACGTCGATGCCGTGATCGACAGCGAGCCTTGCATCCTCCGCCGTCGCGACGCCTTTCAGGACAAAGGGGATTTGGCATCTCTCGCGCAGCCGCGCCAGCCAGGACCAGTCGAATGACGATTGATGTGATGCTTCGCGACGGACAGCACGGTTGTGGGCGCGCGGATTGTAGTGCTTGATCAAATCCCGCTCCCGCCGCCCATATTGAGCCGTATCGACAGTCACGCAAAAAGCCGTGTAGCCGGCCTCGGTGACGGCATCAAGCCGGTCGTTTACCCATGCTTCATCGCCGTGGATATAGATTTGATAGATCAGGGGAGAGGAAACCCGGCTTCTGATCTCGCCGAATTCCGGTTGCGTGACGGAGCTCAGCATGCCGGGAATGCCAAAAGTCTGTGCAGCACAAAGTGGCGCCGCCGCCCCTTCGGGAACCAGCCGGTTGAGCCCGCCTATGGGGGCAAGGAATATGGGAAGCCGCGCTTCCGCGCCCAAAATATCACGGCGCAGCGAGATGCTGCTCACATCGTTCAAAACCCGGGGACGGAAAGCGATCTCGTCCAGTGATTGGCGATTTCGCAGCAGTGTGGTTTCGCTCTCGCCGCCGCCGATCAGGTAATCCCAATTGTTCTGATCAAGATTTTGCCGTGCCGCCTTGATCAACTCGCTGGTTGTTCTGACTGCTGCCAAGTCTTCGGGGTTCATCGAATATCACTCGCGGGTGTAGTTGATTGTCAAGGGTTTCGGCGGGTGTCACGCCCGGTGGAAATAGTTTACCTGAGAAAACCGGGTTTATTCACCAAATGTAAATAAGTGCCCGTAAGGCTGGGAGTGACCAAACGAGGAGATGGCGGAAAGATGCGCTTTTCGGTCAAATATCAATCCTGGACCAAAATGTGGGCGGTTGTCGACAACGGCGTCGCTCAACAAGTCGTTGGCGTTCACGATTCCAAGGCGGCGGCCTATAAGCAGGCGTTCGCCGAGCAGGAGCGTTGGCGCAACTTCGATCCCGTTGCGGTGGAGATGACCCGCAGCCGGGCCTGTAACGATCACGGACTGCCGGTCTCGCTCGTCGTACGCTGAGTCCGGTCAGCGGTTTCCGATCCGCCGCCTTAACGGCCGTTTCGGCGTTTCCGGACGTGGCCTTGCCGGATTACACCGGCCGTAATCCCTTTGAGAACATCCGATCGAGGGGAAATCGCGCATGGATGGATGCTCGCGGTGATCACTGCGGAAGACCGCGGCGGCGCTATCCGAATTAGAGGTATTCCTGGGGCTCGAATTCGTTTGCGAGGGTCTCGAGGTCCGGGACCGTCAGCGTCCGGCCCCCGGCACCGGAGAAATGGACGATGCCCTCGTCTTCAAGTTTGCGAATGGCGCGGGAAATCGATTCCGGTGTGGTTCCGATCATCGACGCCATATCGGTTCGGGAGATGGGTAGCTCAATCTCGGCCCCGGCATTCTCATCCGTCTCGTTCAATGAGCGATCAATCAATACGACAAGCAGATGAGCGAAGCGGGCTCGTACGGACAGCGTAACGTTGTGGAAGATTTTCTCCTCGGCCTCCTCCAGTTCATTCGAGGCTCGCTTGAGAAAACGTAAGCCAAGCGCGGGATTCTGTTCCAACAGGTTCCGGACCGTCCGGTTGCCGATGAAACACACGCGGCTCGGTTCGAGTGCCTCCGCGCTGGCCTTGAAGTCCGTGTCGGTCAGGAGCGCCCGATAACCAAGGGTTTCGCCGGGCATGGACAAATGGAGCAGGATGGAGTTCCCCTCCGCGTCATATTTTCGAATGCCGATCAGGCCGGCCTCAACGCAATAAACCCCGCGGCAGTCGTCGCCTTCATTGAACAGAACTTCGCCCGGCAGCAATTCCCGGCTTACCCGATTATCGTCGATAAGCCGCAACTCATCGTCGGACAACACGCACCATTCGGTTCTGTGGCGGGCCTGACAGGTAAAACAGTTCGTTCCGATTGCCGGCACGATTCGTTCCCATTCGCCGTTTGCATTTCACATGCACGGCTTGTACATGCATTGTCTTGAATGCCATTGGTTGGGTCAAGCAGCATAGAGTGCTGAAATCGAACGGTAATCCGATGAGTTGGAGCGATGATTTCGCTTGACCTCGGTCATTGAGATTTGATCGGAATTGGGGTACCACAAGGCATTCGTTGGCCTTGAATTTGGAAGCATCGGCACACCACTTGAAGTTTCCGAAGATTATGATCGCTGGGGGCTGGAGACGGTCGCGGAACAATCGTAATCGGCCTACAGGTTAATCTGACAGGAGATCACCGGGATATGACGAAACTCGGAAAAACAGGGGTTATGCTTGGGGCAATGGTCGTTTTGGCGGCCTGTGCGGATCTGGATTCCGTCAGGAATATGAAGCCGGACAGCGGTCAATTTGCGGCCCAGCTTCATCAGGAATATGTCCGGCTGGCCGCGCTCGAGGATGCGGAAAACGACTGGATCGACGCATCGTTCTTCAACGAACGTGCACGAATGGTTGCCTCGGGCAATACGGTCGACCCGCAGCAAATGTCCGGGCGGGACGTTCCGGAATCGGCGTCCGCCGAACTTTCGGCGGCGCGGGATCGCCTGGTCCAAGCCTTGGCAACCTCCAAGTTCCTCAAGCCGAGGGCCGCGGCCCGGGCACAGGCCGGGTTCGACTGCTGGATGCAGGAACAGGAAGAGAATTTTCAGCCCAACGACATTGCGGCCTGCAAAACCAATTTCTGGGCGGCGATCGGCGATTTGGAATTCCAGCCTCCTGCTCCTGTCGCGGCACCCGCGCCGGCACCGGTCCTTCCCAGGGCGCCATCCGTTCCGGGCCCGTTCGTCGTAAACTTCGAGCTGGATAGTGCCAAGCTGTCCGGCGGCGCCGATCTGATGGTCCGCGAAGCGGCCAAACAGGCGAAGGCGGCCGACGTTGTGCGGGTTCTGTTGAATGGACATGCGGATCGGTCAGGCTCGGATGCCTACAACATGCGCCTCTCTGAATCCCGGACCGAGGTGGTTCGTGACGCGCTGATCGCGCAAGGCATTCCGGCGAACATTATGCTCGGCAAGAGCTATGGCGAAAGTTTGCCGGCGGTGAATACCCCGGATGGACAGCCGGAGCGGGCCAATCGCCGGGTTGAGATCATCTTCCAACGCTAGGAAGACTTCGAAATAGCCCGGAGCAAAATGCTTCGGGCGTGAGTTAGCGGCCGCCACTGGCTGAAGCGCCGGTGGCGGCTGTTTTCTTGAACAATCTCCGCCGGCCACACCCAGTCGGACATTGACGACGTATTGAGTGCCATCGCCGAATTCTTTGCCTGACCGAAGCCGGACTAAGGTCCGGACTCAATTGAGCCGCCATAGGAGTGTCGCGGCGATGAGGCATAAAATGATTGCGTCATGGCCGGGCCCACCGGACCGGCTTGGCCGGCCGGAGGACAAACCGCGACCCGGCCATCCACGTGTACCGTGCCGCGAGGCGTGGATCACCGGG
>LXNI01001844.1_pt1 | contig 16579 bp, 17 predicted proteins | sample 809091 | NCBI WGS metagenome assembly LXNI01 (sample SAMN04870527, study PRJNA318959) | sponge metagenome | biome: 01000161; feature: marine sponge reef; material: water | host: Sarcotragus foetidus | place: Greece: Milos, Mediterranean Sea | collected 2013-05-29 | depth 5-7 m | reverse complement strand
GCCTGCGCCTCCCGGAATCGCTGCACGGCGCGCACCGCCGGGGCCGAGAGCGGCAGCAGCCGCTGCTTGCCGCCCTTGCCGGTGACCAGCACCCTGGACCGCGCCAGGTCCAGATCCGCCGGGCGCAAGGCGCACAACTCGGCCACACGCAGGCCGCTTCCGTAGAGCAACTCCAGCACGGCGTCGTCGCGCAGCCTCCGGAGCGGATGATCGCCGGCGGCGGCGGGGCTCCGACCGGCTAGGAGCGATTCCACAGAGCGCTCCGTGAGCACGTCGGGGAGCCGGCCCGTCCCCGCCGGAGTGGGCAGCCCGAGGGAGGGGTCGCCGGCGCAGCGACCGGTCTGGACGGACCAACCGAAGTAGCGCCGCAGCACCGAGGCCTTCCGCGCCACGGTGCGCGCCGCGTAGCCCTGGCGGGTCAGGGTGGCCAGGTAGCGATGCAGATCCTTGCGACCGACGGCCTCGGGACCGTCCAGCGAGCACGCCTCCGCCCAGTCCACGAAGGCGTTCAGGTCGCGCCGGTAGACCGCGACCGAGGAGGGGGCGAGGCGCACCAGCGAGGCGCAGAACGCGTCGGACGCCCACGCTGGCATGCTCCGAGGCTACCAATGGGGCCTGCGGTACCGGGGAATGGCCCCGCCGGCGCGGGGACCTCATCCCGCCCGACCGGCGGCGACCGGGGTGTCGCCGCGTCGCTCGTACCAGAGCCCGCACCGCGCCAGCAGGCCCGAGGCGCTGAGGTTCTCGAGGTGCCACGCCAACTCACCGAGGTCGAGGCCGGTACGCGACGCCAGCATTTCCAAGGTGGCCGGCATCCAGTCGAAGGCGTCGAGGATCGCGACCGCTGTGGCGTCGCTGACCGGGGCGGAGGGGCCGACGACTGCGGGCGCCTCCTGCAGCGGCAGCGTGGTCCGGGATATGTCCAGCAGCACCAGCAGGTCCTCGACGTCGCAGAGGACGCCGGCCCCCTCGGCGATGAGCCGGTTCGTCCCGGCCGAGGCGGGGCTGCGAATGGGTCCCGGCACCGCCGCCACCGCCCGGGAGCGCTGCGCGGCCTCGGTGGCGGTCAGCAGGGCGCCGCCGTCGCTGTGCGATTCCACGACGACGCAGGCGTCGCTCAGGGCGGCCATGATCCGGTTGCGAGCCGGGAATCGCCAGCGCTCTGGCGCCGCCCCCAATGGCGCCTCCGACAGCAGCAGCCCTCGCTGCGCCACGATCCTCCACAGCACCGCGTTCTCGCGGGGGTAGATGCGATCCAGGCCGCTGCCCACCACCCCCACCGGTGGCACCCCGTCGGCGGCGAGCGCGCCCGCGTGCGCGGCTGCATCGATACCCACTGCCAGCCCCGAGATCACCGCAACACCGTGCGCCGCAGCAGCCTTGCCGAGGTCGAACGCCACATCCGCGCCGTAGCGGGTGCACCGGCGGGTTCCGACGATGGTGACCGTCGGACGTTCCAGGAGTTCCAGCGTGCCCTGGCTGAACAGCACCGCCGGCGGTTCGAGATCACCCCCGAGGCGTTCGGGATAGCCGGCGGCGCCGCGTCGAGCGACGGTGACCCCCGCGCTCCTGTGGCGCAGGTGAATCTCGGCGGGGTCGGCCCGGCGAGCGTCGCTGACCCAGCGCCGGCCGACCTGCTCGCCCACCCGTGCCACGCCTGCCACCTCGGCGAGAGCGCCGGCCGCCAGCACCTCCCAAGCCTCTTCCGGGCCCCAGCGCCCCAGCAGCCGTTCGAGGCGCGCCGGACCCATGCCGGCCAGGCTCGAGAGCGCAGCCAGGTAGGCCTCCTCGCCCGGCGTCTCCGCCTCGGCGGCCGCGGATTCAGCGGTGGGTACCTCCCCCGGCCCGACGGCGGCCGCTGACGTCTCGGCGAGCCGCTCGCCCGCCGCGGCGGCCGCTCCCGGCGGCGCCAGCGCCTCAGGCGACATGGCTGCCCGCGTACGAGCGGTCCAGGTGCACCGGGTTGTTCCGCAGCTGCAGCGCCAGAGCAAGGTCGGCGCCCCGCAGCGGCGGTTCCCGACCTTCCAAGTCGCAGATCGTCAACCCCACACAGCGGATGCGCTGCAGGCCTCGGGCGCTCAGTTGACCCGCCGCCACCGCCCGCTCGGCCAGCGCGGCGGCCTCGGGGCTGAGCGGCGCCTCCCGCTCCAGGACCCGCGAGCCCAGCATGCTGTTGTAGCGCACGCCGCGCTGCGCGGCCCGCCGGCGGGCCGCCAGCACCCGCTCGCGCACCGCCGCGGTGGGTTCCCCAGCTTCGCCCCGGAACAACTCGTCCGCCGAGGGGCGCTGCACGAACAGCCGCATGTCGAAGCGATCCAGCAAGGGCCCCGAGAGGCGCCGGGCGTACCTCGCGCGGGCACCGTCGCTGCAACGGCAGTGTCCCGGGCCACCGGCGTTGCCGCAGGGACAGGGATTCATGGATCCCACCAGCACGAACTCGGCGGGGAAGCTGACCGAGCCGGCTGCCCGGCTCACCCTGATGACGCCCTCCTCGAGCGGCTGGCGCAGGGCGTCGAGCACCACCGGGGAGAACTCGCCCAACTCGTCGAGGAACAGCACACCCCCGTGGGCGGCGCTGATCTCCCCGGGTCGCAGCGCCCTGGATCCGCCGCCCACCAGAGCCACCATGGTGGTGCTGTGATGCGGCGCCCGGAACGGCGGCCGGTTGATGAGCGCGCTGGTGGGCACTCCGAAGTCGCCAGCAGAGTAGATGCGGGTGACGACCCTGGCGGCCTCGTTGTCCAGCGGCGGCAGCAGACCGGGGAGACGCCGGGCGAGCATGGTCTTGCCGGCGCCCGGCGGGCCGACCATGAGCAGGTGATGCCCGCCGGCGGCGGCGATCTCCAGCCCCCGGCGCCCGAAGGGCTGGCCGCGCACGTCCCGCAGATCCTCGACCGCCTCCGCCGTGGCGGCCGGCGGCGCCGGCGGCGGGAGGTCGAACGGAGCCTCACCCCGGAGGCACCCTACCAGCCCCTTGAGGTTTGTGGCGCAGCGGACCTCCCGGTCGCCACCGAGCCGAGCCTCGGCGTAGGCGTCCTCCGCCACCACCACGCCGCGGCAATCCTTGACCGCCTCGACCAGGCTCAGAGTCCCCGGGACCCGCCGCAGCGCCCCGTCGAGGCCCAGTTCGGCGACGAAGGCCTGCCCATCGGTCTGTTCCTTCGAGAGCACCCCTTTGGCCACCAGCACCGCCACCGCGATCGCCAGGTCCAGCCCGGCGCCCTCCTTGCGCAAGCCGCCGGGCGCCAGGTTCACGGTGACACGCCCGTCGGGCCACTTGAAGTCGCTCGACAGAACCGCGGCACGCACCCGGTCGCGCGCCTCCCGACACGAGGCGTCGGGCAGGCCCACGATCGTGAAGGTGGGCAGCCCACTGGAGACGTGGACCTCCACGGCCACGGCCTGACCGATGACCCCCTGCAAAACGGCTGACGTGATCTTGGCCGTCATCGCTACCTCCCTACTCGTGGAACTCATTCCGGGCGGCCCGACCGGCTCGCCAAGTGACCGGGGAAAGAGGGAGGAGCGTCAGCTCTTATCCAATAGTTCAGTTACTATACTGTAATATTATGTCATTGACCACCCGCTGTCAAATTGTTCTGCCCAATTATTCTGCGCGGCGTGCCAGGGCAACAGTTGCTACAAGCTCGTCGCCGGGGCGCTCGAGACTCCGTAGCCTGCTCTCCGGCGGCGACGCCCGGAAGAGGGTCGAACGCCGGAGGACTGACATGGGGTTCGATCCCACCAGGCGATGGCAGCGGCGGCGGACCGACTACCTGTTCGTCGGTCTCGGCCTAGTGGTGTGCGTCCTGCTGGTCGTCTGGGGGATCTGGGGTTGAGCACGCCGGGGGAGACACCGGAGGTGCGGCGGATCCAGCCGTACCAGGCCGCCAAGGCCTACGTCTGCGGCGGCTGCAACAACGCCATCCCGGCCGCCACGGGCCACCTCGTGGTGGTCCCGCCCGAGGCCCCCGACCTGCGGCGGCACTGGCACCACTCCTGCTGGGAACGTTGGGGCCACCTACCAGGGGCTTCGCGTAGGTAACGACTTCGTTCTACCCACACCTAGATGTGGTCGGACGCCGCTGTGGGGTGCGTGTTCGCGTGGGCTGTGTGGTGCGGCTAGAGTTACGGGCAGCAAGCGGGGGCGACGTAGGTGGCCTTCCTAGTCCGGTTGAACACCGCCGCCCCCGCTCTGCGCCGGTCGCTACTCCGGCGCTCCGCTGACGGTACTCCCGCTCACGCCGCCGCGCCGCGACCGGATCGGGCGCCGCTGAGGCCCCCGCCGGGACTCCCGCTCAGTCGTCGAAACCGGGGGGCGGCGTCCAGGCCAGCGTCAACACGTCGACACTGCTCGCTCCGGCGCGCCGCAACAGCCCGGCGGCGGTGGCGAGCGTGGCGCCGGTGGTGAGCACGTCGTCGACGACGAGGACGCGCCCCGAGACCGCCCGGCGGGCGCGTATCCGGGGGCCGGCGGCCCGCCCGGCGCGACCCCGCGCCGACTGCGGGACGTCGGCGCGGCGAACCAGCAGCCGTCGTGCCGGCGTCCCGAGCCGTCTCGCCACCTCCCGGGCGAGCAACTCTCCCTGGTCGTAACCCCGCCGGCGGCGGTTCGCCGCCGTTGCCGGCGCCCAGGTGACCACATCGAGACCATGCGGTGCGGCGGCGGCGAGCCGAGGACCCAGACGGCGCACCAGCCGGTGCGCGCCGGCGTACTTGAGCGCTCCGATCACGCTGCTGCCGACCTCGTCATAGATGAACAGGGAGCGCGCACTGTCGGTGCCCGGAGGCGGCGGGAGAGGTGGCGCGGCACTCAGCCGCTCCTCGCAGCGCCGGCACAGCAGCACGCCGTCCGCGCCGCACCCCACGCAACGAAGCGGGACGAGCACCGGGAAGAGGTTAGCGACTTCGTGCTGTTTAATTTATTTTCACAGTTTTAGGCCTACCTGTCGGATCCGGCGTACGGAGGTGCTGCGGGACCTGCACGGCGCCGCGGCGCAAAGCAGGCCCGAGCACCTACCCTTCGCTGGCGTGCAGAACCCCGGCGACCTCATTCTCGACGACCTCGGCGGCGGCGCCTGGGGCCACGACGCCGACAACCGCTGGTGGGGATTCAACGGCCTCTTCGGCGGCTACCTCGTGAGCCTGGCGGCGGTCGCCTGCGAGGCGACCGCCGCCGACGCCGGCCGGCCGCTGCGGGGGATCACGATGCAGTTCGTGCGCCCGGCGCCCGACGGCCGCATCCGGATCGAGGTAACGACCGAGCAGGCCGGACGCTCGGTCTCGTTCCTGTCGGGGCGCGTGTCCGCCGGCGGCAAACTCTGCGCCCACTTCCTCGCCACCGCCGCCACCGATCAGGACGGCCAGGAGTTCACGAACCGGACGGCGCCCGACGTACCGGCGTTCGCCGAGGCGCCCGCCGAGGGCATGCCCCGCATCTTCGCGCTCCCGGTGTTCGAGCTGTTCGAGGAGCGGGAGGTCCACCGGGACGGCTCCAGCGTGCTGGTGTGGGTCCGCCCCAGGTTCGAGACGCTGATCAACCTGCCGCTGCTGCTCATGGCCTGCGACGTGGTCCCGCCGGTCGCCATCGGCCGGGTGAGCGATCCGCACCTAGCGGGCACCATCACCCTCACCGCGCACAGGCGCGCCCCGCTGCCGGTCCCCGACAGCGCCGGCGAGGCTGTGCTGGTGGAGTTGCACACCGCCGCCTCGAGCGGGGGCCACGTGGACGAGACGGCGTTCGCCTGGTCGCCCGACGGGCAACTCCTCGCCGAGAGCCACCAGATGCGCTTCCTGCGGCGCGCCCGGGAGGGTTTCATCGGCCACTGAGGCGCCGGCCGGCCGCCTCGCCGCGCAGACCGGCCAGACGATCCGCCAGATCCTGGATCCTGGTCTCGACGGCGAGGCCGTCGCGTTCGGCGAGCCAGGCCAGATTGCGCCGGTGCACGCCGTCGCCGGGCCGGTACCGGTTGCAGAACACCACTAGGGGCGGACCCGCCAGCGCATCGGCCGCCAGCCGCACCGCGTTGATGGCGCCGAGACCGGCGCCCGCCACTAGTAGGACGCCGTCGGGGCGGAGGGCGCGCAGCAGGTCGCGGCAGTCGCCGTCGTCAGCGAGCGGCGACCGCACGCCGCCCACCGTCTCGACGAAGCCGAGGTCCGGCGCCGGCGCCGGCCAGCGGAGCTCGGCCAGCAGGTCCGCCAACCTCGGTGGCGCCTTGCCCGCCAGGGCCGCCGCCAGCGGCGGGGCCAGCGGCACGGGGTACCAGCGGTGCGCCGGGCAGACCGCCTGCGGGGCCTCGCCGGTGGCGGCGGCCAGCACCTCGGCGTCGGTGGCGCCGACCTCGTCGGGGCCGAAGGACTGCACCGGCTTGCGGGCGCTCACCGAGAAGTCCTGCCCGCGGAGTGCCTCGACGACCCGGGCGGTGACCCAGGTCTTGCCGATCTCGGTAGCCACCCCGGCGACGGCGATGAGCCCGGCAGGCCGGGTCACGGTCGCAGTCCCAGCGCCGCTAGGGCTTCCACCAGCCGATCCACCATGGCGTCGCTGTGGGCGGCGGACAGGGCCACACGGAGCCGCGAGGTGCCCGGCGGCACGGTCGGCGGCCGGATGGCGGGCACGAGCAGCCCCTCGGCGAGCAGGCCCTCAGCGGCCTCCAAGGCCTGCAGTTCGGCGCCCACGAGGACCGGCACGATCGGGGAGCGATGGCCGGGCCGCAGGCGGTCGACGTGGCCAGCCAGGCGCGCCACCAGCGCGGCGCCCTCCGGACTCCGGGTGATGCGGATGGCCTCGAGGGCGGCGGCGGCGTCGGCCGGCGCCGGTGCGGTCGTGAAGATGAACGGGCGCGCCCGGTTGACGAGCAGGTCGATGAACGGACCCGGGCCGCACACCGCCCCGCCGACGGCGCCCAGCGCCTTGGACAGGGTGACGACCCGCAACACCCGCAGGCCGTCGAAGCCGCTGAGCGGGGCCGGCGACGGGCCGAGCACGGCGTGCGCCTCGTCGATCACCAGCAGCGCGCCGTGGCGGGCGCAGCAGCGCCCCAGCGCGGCCACGTCGGCCTCGTCGCCGTCCATCGAGAACACCGCATCGACCACGACCATCTTGCGCGGTACCGACGCTGCGCCGAGCAGGCGGTCCACGTGTTCGACGTCGTTGTGCCGGGCCACGGCGACCGGCGAACGGCTGAGACGGCACCCGTCGATGATCGAGGCGTGGTTCAACTCGTCGCTGACGATCAGGCAGTCCGCCCCGCCGAGGCTGGACAGCACCCCCAGGTTGGCGGCGTAGCCCGTGGGGAAGACGAGCGCCCGCTCGGTCTGCTTCCAGTCGCTGAGTTCGGCCTCCAGTTCGGCGTGGACAGGACGCGAGCCCACGATGAGCCGGCTGGCGGTTGCGCCGGCGCCCCAGCGGTCCAGCGCCGCATGCGCGGCCGCGATCACCGCGGGGTGGAACGACAGGCCGAGGTAGTCGTTGGAGGCGAAGGAGACCACCTCCCGGCCGCTGAGACGCCCCACCGGCCCGCGGGCGTCGAAGGTGCGGACCTCCCGCCAGCGGCCCGCCGCCCGGATCGCGGCGACCTGCTCGGCCGCCCAGGCTTCACAGCCGTCACCGCCGGCGGTGCCCGGTGCGGTCACCGGAGCGCCTCGGCGGCGGCCACCATGGCGCCGGCGATGCAGCGCAGCTCCTCGGCGCTGCTGATGTAGGGCGGCATCGTGTACAGCAGCCTTCCGAACGGGCGCAGCCACACGCCCCGGTCCACGAGCAGTTCCTGGGTGGCGGCAACGGGCACGGGATCGACGGTCTCGATCACCCCGATGGCTCCCAGCACCCGCACGTCGGCGACGCCGGGCATTCCGGCGGCCGGCGCCAACCCGGCCTGCAGCGAGGCCTCGATGGCGGCGACCTCGGCGGCCCAGGGGCGCGACAGCAGCAGGCGGACCGAGGCCGTCGCCACGGCGGCCGCCAGCGGGTTGGCCATGAACGTGGGGCCGTGCATGAGCGCCCCGGACTCGGCGGCGTTGGCGCCGGTGGCCACCTCGGGCGTGCAGAGCGTCGCCGCCATGGAGAGGTAACCCCCGGTGAGCGCCTTGCCGACGCACATGATGTCGGGCGCCACACCGGCGTGGTCGCAGCCGAAGAGCCGGCCGGTCCGCCCGAAGCCGGTGGCGATCTCATCGGCGATGAGCAGCACGCCGTGGCGGTCGCAGAGCCGCCGCACCTCCGCTAGGTAGTCCGGCGCGTAGAAGCGCATCCCGCCGGCCCCCTGCACGACCGGCTCGAGGATGACCGCGGCGATCTCGTGGCGGTGGGCGGCGAGCAGCTCGGCGAATTCGGCGATGTGGTGGGGCGCGAAGGGTTCCCCGTAGCGGGGTCCCGGCGCCGGGGCGAAGAGCTGGCTGGGCAGGATGCCGCTGAACATGCCGTGCATGCCGGTCACCGGGTCGCAGACCGACATACAGGCCAGGGTGTCGCCGTGATAGCCGGAGGCGACGGTCAGCAGGCGGGTGCGCTCGGGGCGGCCGGTGCCGCGTGCGTACTGCAGCGCCATCTTGATGGCCACCTCCACCGACACCGAGCCGGAGTCGGCCAGAAACACGTGCTCGAGCCCCGGCGGGGTGATCTCGACGAGCAGTTCGGCCAGTTCCACCGCAGCGGGATGGGTAATGCCGCCGAACATCACATGCGCCATGGCGTCGAGCTGCGTGCGGGCGGCCTCGTCGAGGACCCGATGGCGGTGGCCGTGGATGGCCGCCCACCACGACGACATGCCGTCGATCACCTGACGGCCGTCGGCGAACCGGAGGCGGGTGCCCGCAGCGGCCACCACGGGCACCGAGGGGACCGCGGCGGGCATCGGGGCGTAGGGATGCCAGAGGACCCGGCGGTCCCGCTCGATGAGATCCCGGTGGTCGTGACGCCGATCGCCGCGCCCGACCTCACCACGTCCGGCGCCGGTCATCAGCCGCCCTCGGGCAGCTGGGCCGTCTCGGATGTCTCGGCGGATCCGGCGACCGTCCGGCAGCGGCGGCACCGGGCCTCCCAGCCGGTCGGGTAAACGGCCACCCGCAGCCGCCGACCGCACCCGCGGCAGTGGCGGGGCGCCTCGTAGGGGGGTCGGTCGCAGCGGCCGCAGCCCGCCGCGCCGCACCACGGGCAGAACGCCCCGACCACGCCGTCAGATCACGCCGCTGAGGGCGCCGATGGGCATCCCGAGGTCGTCGAGCATGCGCAGGTCCTCGTCGGGGTCGCGGCCCAGGGTCGTGAGGTAGTTGCCGACGATCAGAGCGTTGATCCCGGCGGTCATGCCCATGGCCTGGAACTCCCGCAGGGTGATCTCGCGGCCGCCGGCGTAGCGCAGGATCACGCCGGGCAGCGCCAGGCGGAACAGCGCGATCCAGCGCAGGGCCTCCAGCGGCCGCAGCGGCCGGCGGATCTGCAGCGGTGTGCCGGGCCGGGGGTTCAGGAAGTTCAGCGGCACCTCGGTCGGGTCCAGCGATTGGAGCTGGCCCAGCAGTTCCACCCGGTGCTCGAGGGTCTCCCCCATGCCCAGCAGCGCACCGCAGCACAGCTCCATGCCACATCGCCGCACCAGCAGGCAGGTCTCGTAGCGCTCGTCCCAGGTGTGGGTGGTGGCGATGTTCGGAAAGAAGCTGCGGGCCGTCTCCAGGTTGTGGTTGTAGCGGTGCACGCCGCCATCGGCCAGCCGCCGCGCCTGCTCCTCGCTGAGGATCCCGGCACTCACAGCCACGTTCAGCCCGGTCTCGGCCTCGATGAGCGGCACTAGGGAGATGAGCCGCTGCAGCGTGCGCTCGTCGGGGCCGCGGATCGCCAGCACCATGCAGAACTCGCTGGCGCCCGTCCGGGCCGTCTCGCGGGCGGCCGACAGCACCTCGTCGACGTCCAGGAACGGCGTCGCCGGCAGCGTCTCGGAGAATTGGGCCGACTGCGAGCAGAAGTGGCAGTCCTCCGGGCAGCCCCCGGTCTTGACCGACAGGATGCCCTCCACCTCCACGGTGGGGCCGCACCACGCCAGGCGCACCGCATGGGCCAGAGCGGTGAGCGCCGGCACCTGCTCGTCGTCCAGGGCGGCCAGCGCCTGCAACTCGGCGGCCCCCAGCAGCCGGCGCTCGTCGATCAGCGCAACCTCGGCGGCGCGCATCAGCCGCCGGGCCTCGGTGGCGCCGTTCGCCCCGGCGCGCATCAGCCGAACGCCTCTCGCAGCGCCGCCAGCCGTGCCGCCCGCTCGTGGCGGGCTCGCAGTGCGCCGTCGAGGTCGACTTCGGTGAACCGGGTCGTGATGTTGGGGGCCGACTGCCCGACGTCGTCCATGTCGGCACTGATGACCGCGCCCACCATCACGTAGCCGCCGCCCGAGACGGCGTCGCAGTGCAGCACGATCGGCTCGACACCGCCGGGGATCTGGATCGATCCGATTCGCCGCAGCAGTAGATGCCGTGGCCCTCGCCCCTGTTGCAGTTGATGGCAACCATGCCATACCTCAACCTTTCCCCGCTCGCCCCGCGCGTCCCACGCTAGACGGCGCGGCCGATCAGGCTCACGGCAGTCCGGGCAGGCCCTCGGCGGGCATCCGGCGATGGTGCTCGGTGGCGGCGCGGGTCATGACGGGGTCCACGCCGAGTGATTCCAGCAGTTCGATCGCCGCCTCCATCTCGGCCGTGCGACGGGCACTGTGCGTGGCCGTGCCCCCCAGGAGCGTGCGGATGAACCGCTCGTCGGCGGAGCTGAGCTGACCGATGAGGTTGTCCCAGGTCTCGGCCGCCAGGCCGGCCGCCTCGGCGGCGCGCATGGACTCGATCATCAGCGCCGGCAGCCCCTTCATCACCACGCTGCGCAGCAGTTTGCGTGTGGCCGCGAGTCCCGGCTCCTCGCCGATCCACTCCACGGGCACGCCGATCGGGCCGAGCGTCCCGACGTAGCGCTCCGCACCCGGACCCGAGGCGAGGGACTTCCCGAACAGTCCATTTCCGGGCACCATCGCCATCAGCGCCACGTCGACGAACAGCAATGAGCGGCCCGCCGCCACCTCGGCCAGGTCCCGCTTGCGGCCAGCCGACGCCGTCGCCAGATCGGCGTAGACCGCGCCGGCCGGAATGGCGTCGATCGCCTGGGTGAGCGCACTCATGGCGTCGCCGGCAGCGGTGACGGCCATGACCAGGTCGGCACCCGCGACGGCGGGGCGGGGATCGGTCGCCCGCTGCACGTTGTGGGGGGTGTCCGTCGGGGCCGGGTCGTAGCCCGTGACCGCGGCGCCGGCGGCGGCCAGGTCGGCGGAGATCAGCGAGCCCGCCTCGCCCAATCCGAAGAACCCGACGGTCAGCCCGGCGAGGCTCATGGGCGCAGAATCGCGACTACCCACCGCAACGTCCGCATTCGAGAGTCAACGGGCAGCCCGGCCGGACAGCGCACGCATGGATTCCCGCCTCCGCCGGAATGGCGTACGGCGCGACGCAACCACGACTCAGCGATCTGCGAGGTCCTCGATCCGGTCGACGTGGACAACGCCGAGTTCGGCCAGCTTGGTGCCGAGGCCCGCGAAGTCGACGGTCAGCTCACCGGCGGCGAGCCGCTCCCGGACGACCTCCTCGGCGGCCATGCGCTTCCGGGCCCCCTCCAGCACCTCGGCGGCCTGCAGGCGCGGTACCACGACCACGCCGGTGTCATCGGCGCAGACCACGTCGCCGGGGTTGACGGCCTGCGCGCCGAGGTTGATCGGCACGTTCACCCAGCCGGGCGTGGTCTTCATGGGGCCCTGGCAGCCGATGTGCTGCGACCACACCGGGAATCCCATGTCGCGGATGGCGTCCACGTCGCGCACCGCCCCGTCGGTGACGAGCCCCACCCCGCCGCGGGCGACCGTCGAGGTGGCCATCAGCTCCCCGTACAGGGCGTTCGTGGAGGGCGCTGTGCCGGCCACGACCAGCACGTCGCCCGGCTGCAGGAGTGCGATGGCGGCGTGGATCATGATGTTGTCGCCGGGGTGGACCAGCACGGTGATGGCCGAGCCGGCAATCCTGGCGCCCTGCTGGACGGGGCGGATATGGGCGCCGGCGAAGCCGAACCTGCCCAGGGCCTCGTGGACCGTGGAGGTGTCGACCTCCAGGAATCCCTCGAGCAGCTCTCGGGGGGCGCGCTCCACGTTGCGGACGACGACGTTGGGGTTCATGGCCGAGCCTCTGAGGGGCGCACGCCGGCGTCGGCGAGGAAGGCCAGGGTGCGCTCTGAGGCCGCGGCCGCGGCCTCAGGGTGGTAGGAGTCGCGGGCGTCGCAGTTGAAGCCGTGGTCGGCGCCCGGGTAGACGTGCACCGGCACGGTGGGGTGGGCCCGCATGATCTCCTCCACGTCGCTGAGAGGGATCATGTAGTCCACCTCGCCGAAGAGCAGCAGCACCGGCGCCTGCGGGGCGCGGTCGAGGAACTGGATGATCTGCCCGCCGTAATAGCCCACGGCGGCGGCCACCGGCAGGGCATGCGCCGCCAGCCAGGCCAGGCTGCCGCCGTAGCAGTAGCCCACCACGCCGACGGGCCCGTTGCCCGACAGGTACCCGACCGCGGCGCCCACGTCGCGCACCGTGTCGTCCCAGTCGATGGCGCCGCGCATCGCCCGGCCCTCGGCGACGGTCTCTTCCGTGTAGCCCAGTTCCACCCCCCGCTCGAGGCGGTCGAACAGGGCGGGGGCCACCGCCCGGTAGCCCAGCGCCGCGTAGCGGTCCACCACGTCGCGGATGTGGGCGTTCACCCCGAAGATCTCCTGGACGACCACGATGCCGGCCGCAGCGTCGGCCGGTCCGGCCTCATAGGCGTCGAGTTCGTGGCCGTCGTCGGCGGTGAGTCGGATCATGGCTGCTGCCTCCTGGGGCTCGTCGGGGGGCGGCCCGGCTCTGCGGCCCGGGTCCCGGTCAGTACTTGTAGTGGTCGGGCTTGTAGGGGCCTTGCGGTGACACGTCGAGGTAGTCGGCCTGTTCGTCGCTGAGGCGGCTCAGCCGGATGCCCAGGGCGTCGAGGTGCAGCCGGGCCACCTCCTCGTCGAGATGCTTCGGCAACCTCACCACCTGCGGCCGGCCGGCGGCGTCTCGGTACGCCTCGGCGTTGGCGTGCAGTTCCAGCTGCGCCAACACCTGGTTCGTGAAGCTGAAGGACATCACGAAGCTGGGGTGCCCGGTGGCGTTGCCCAGGTTCAGCAGGCGCCCCTCCGACAGCAGGATCACCGAGTGCCCGTCGGGGAACACGTACTCGTCCACCTGGTCCTTGACGCGCACCCGCTGCACGTCCGACAGCCGCTCGAGGCCTGCCACGTCCACCTCGTTGTCGAAGTGGCCGATGTTGCCGACGATGGCCTGGTGCTTCATCCGACCCATGTGCTCGGCGGTGATCACGTCGCGGCAGCCGGTGGCGGTGACGAAGACGTCCGCGGTGCTCATCACGTCCTCGAGGCGGGCGACCTGGTAGCCCTCCATGGCCGCCTGCAGGGCGCAGATGGGGTCCACCTCGGTCACGACGACGCGTGCCCCCTGGCCGGCGAGGGCCGCGGCGCAGCCCTTGCCGACGTCGCCGTAGCCGCAGACGACAGCCAGCTTGCCGCCGAGCATCACGTCGGTGGCCCGCTTCAGGCCGTCGATGAGCGAGTGGCGGCACCCGTAGAGGTTGTCGAACTTGGACTTGGTGACCGAGTCGTTCACGTTGATGGCCGGGAACAGCAGCGCGCCCTCCCGCTGCATGCGGTACAGCCGGTGCACGCCGGTGGTGGTCTCCTCGCTGACGCCGCGCAGCGAGGCCGCGGCCGTCGCCCAGGCGCCGGGATCCTCGGCGAGGATCCGGCGCAACGTGGCGAGGACCACCGCTCGCTCCTCGCTGTCGTCGGGATCCGGCTGGGGCACGGCGCCGGCCCGCTCGCACGCCAGGCCCTCGTGGAGCAGCAGCGTGGCATCGCCGCCGTCGTCCAGGATCAGCGTCGGCCCGCCGCCGTCGGGCCAGCGCAGCACCCGCTCGGTGCAACGCCAGTACTCCTCCAGCGTCTCGCCCTTCCAGGCGAACACCGGCACGCCGCGGGGATCGGCGACGGTGCCGGTGGGCCCCACCGCCACCGCGGCGGCGGCGTGGTCCTGGGTGGAGAAGATGTTGCACGACGCCCAGCGCACCTCGGCGCCGAGATCGCAGAGCGTCTCGATGAGAACGGCCGTCTGCACCGTCATGTGCAGCGAGCCGGCGATGCGGGCGCCCGCCAGCGGCTTGGCGTCACTGTGGCGGGCCCGCAGGGCCATCAGCCCCGGCATCTCGTGGGTGGCGAGCTGGATCTCCTTGCGCCCGAACGGCGCCAGCGACAGGTCGGCGACCGCGAAGTCGCCGCCGGCGAGCGTCACGCCCCCACTCCCTCCGTTCCACTGAGGGCCGCCTTCAGCTCGGCGATGGCGGGAATCGGGCCGGGATCCATGCCGCGCAGCGCGGCGAGGTGCAGCGAGACGTAGTCGCCGAACAGCATCAGATCCATGATCTGGGCGATCGGCCCCTCGCCGCCGGCGCGCACCTCGTAGACCTCGCGCACGGCGTCGCTGAGGTGGTCGTCGAGGAAGTCGAACGTGGCCGCCACCTGCGGGGGCTCGAAGTCGTGACGGAGCTGGACGGCGCTGAAGGCGGGCGCGGTGAGCTCGTCGAAGGCGCCCCAGCCGGCGATCTCGTTGTGGGTCATCTCCGGGAGCCCGGCACTGAAAGCGGGCGTCTTGGCGTTCTCGTTGAACTGCGCCTTCCAGCGGCGGGCCGCCACCTCGCCGATCCCGCCGGGGCCGTAGACCACGGGGATGGTGCCTTCGATCTCCCGCGCCAGCCGCAACGCCGGGTTGCCGGACTCGGAGAGCTGGCTGCGGCGCCGGCGCAGCTGCTCGGCCGCCCGCGCCAGCCACTCGCTGGCGCCCGGGAAGAAGCCCAGGTCCTCCAGCAGCGCCAGCACCGGGGCTGCCATGGCGGCGAGACCTGCTCGCGGCATCGGGATGGAGGGATCCACCGGCAGCACCGGCGCTCCCCATGACCTGGCCAGCTCCCGGAGACGGCCTCCGGCGCAGACGGCCACCATCTGCCCGCCCCGCTCGGCGGCGATGCCAGCGGCCGACAGCGTCTCCTCGGTCTCGCCGGAGAACGACACCGCCAGCACCAGGGTGCGGCGGTCGACGTAGCTGGGCGGCACGTAGTTCTTCACGACCACCACCGGCAGCGACATGAACGGACCCGCCGTCACGGCCAGGAAGTCTCCGACCAGGCCGCTGCCGCCCATGCCCAGCACCAGCACGCTGGTGATGGCGTCGGGGTCGGCGATCCGGGCGGCCAGCCCGCCCTCGGCGACGGCCTCCACCCCGGTGGCGATCTGCTCGGGCATCGACGCCGTGGCAGCGAACATGCCGAGGGTGTCGACAGGGGTGTGCTCGCTCACGGTGTGAAGTTCTCCGTGATGCCCTGCTCGGCGGCCCGCTCCATGACGAGCGCATGCTCGCTCTCGGCCAGCGTGGTCGCCTCGTCGATCAGCATGATCGGGATGCCGTCGGTGACTTCGTAGCGCCGCCGCAGGCGCGGGTTGTAGAAGAACCCGTCCGCCTCGAAGTACAGCAGGGGACCCTTGTCCTCGGGGCAGGCCAGGATTTCCACCAGTCGGGGATCGAGCACCATCGTCCACCTCGGTCCGCTCTGTGCTGCAGCCGGGGCATCCCGACCGCAAGGCAACAGCCTACGTCGCGTGTGTCGGCAGCAGTTCGCCGACCAGATCATCGAGACGTCCGGCCACCCCGCATGAGCCGAGTTCCGCCCGGATCGCCCCGCACACCTTTACCTGCCCTGCCCCTTTGAGCGTCAGCCCGTCGCGTAGAACCTCGGCCGTTTCTTCGATCTCGCGCCCCAATCCTGCGAGAGCGCGGTGCAGACCGACGCCGCCGTCAAAGCGGGGAATCTGGACCTCATACCAGAAGTGGGTGTGGAAGTCCCGGTCCGACCGGCGTGTAGCCGCGTAGGCCGGCTGCAGCGCCTCAGCGTTCAGGATCGCCACGAGGTAGGCAGCCTCCGCGGCCGTCGGGACCCGCATCCAGTAGCAGGAATCGTTCACGATCAACTGCCCCCGCAAGCGAGCGGCACGCAGGTACTGTCCCGACTTGTTGTAGACGACTGTCCAGGTCGTGGCGCTGGCCGCGTCCAGTTGCGCCCTCAGCCGGCCCTGGTAGTCCAGCATTCCTGTCAAGTCGTCGGGAATGGTGCTCCCCCGTCCCTTGAAGTCGGCGTAGCGTGCCTGCGCTTCGCGCCAGAACACTCCGGTGGGGTTGGGGTCGAAGTCGCCCGTCTCGGCAACAGGGACGATGCAATGAGCGCGTTCCCGGCTGAGACAGCCCACCAGAATGTTCTGGGAGAAGACGGCCTCGTGACGCCAACGCTCGGGCACCTCGCCGCACAGCACGCCCGCGTTGCGCCAAGGCGGCTGCCGGGACGCCCGGGTGGTGATCCGCAGGCGCTGCGGTGCGGCAGGCTCGACGGTTTCGGCAACCACAAGGCAGTGCGGGCGCAGATTGGCCCCGGCCCGTGCCGG
>LXNI01001843.1_pt1 | contig 16600 bp, 14 predicted proteins | sample 809091 | NCBI WGS metagenome assembly LXNI01 (sample SAMN04870527, study PRJNA318959) | sponge metagenome | biome: 01000161; feature: marine sponge reef; material: water | host: Sarcotragus foetidus | place: Greece: Milos, Mediterranean Sea | collected 2013-05-29 | depth 5-7 m | reverse complement strand
ATCTTCTATGATGTAAGGACTTTGATCGAACCTCTCACTGATGCGAAGGCAGCAGTCCAATCATTAAATACGGTCCCTTTCCAAAAGGACTGGGTTCAACAACTGCAATATATTCAACTGAAACGGGAGGTTGCAGGAACCTCTCGTATTGAGGGAGCGGATTTTACTGAAAATGAACTGGAAGCGGCCTTGACCGAAGGTCCTGAAGATCTTTTTACGCGCTCCCAGAGGCAGGCAAGGGCAGCAAAAAAAACGTATCAGTGGATTGCAAGACTGGAAGATGACCGACCTGTTGGCGAGAAGCTTGTTTTTGAAGTGCACCGCAGAATCATAACAGGTGCCGATGATGATCATTGCCCACCGGGGGTGCTTCGAAACAAGGATACGAATGTCACTTTCGGTGCTCCTCGCCACAGGGGCGCCGAAGGCGGCCGAATGTGTGCGGACGTATTTAGCCAACTGATACGAGCAGTCCAACGTGAGTTTAAAGAGCATGACCCGCTTATTCAGGCTCTTGCACTCCACTATCATTTTGCAGCGATACATCCTTTCCTTGACGGTAATGGGCGAACGGCCAGAGCACTGGAAGCGTTAATGCTGCAGCGAGTCGGATTAAGGGATTCCGCTTTCATCGCCATGTCAAATTATTACTACGATGAAAAAATAGCCTATCTCAATGCGTTGTCCGAGACCCAGGCCGGCGAGCACGATTTGACTCCCTTTCTCGTCTTTGGCTTGCGTGGTATCACGCTACAATGCAGACGGTTGCTTGATGAAATCAACAAACAGGTTTCTAAGGCACTCTACCGCAATCTCATGTTTGATTTATTTAACCGGCTTCAGTCAAAAAGAAAACGGGTTATTGCCAGCCGACAGATAGCGATCTTAAAGATGTTCCTCGACCGTGACACCATGGAATTGGATGAATTTGTTCGAATGGCCAAAGGCAATTACAGTTCCTTGAAATCGCCTTCAACGGCTTTGGTGCGTGATCTCAGGCAACTCATCCATTTAGGGGCGATAAGGCCATCTCAAAGACCAAACCCGAATGATGGAAAAGAGATTGTTCATATTTTAGACATTAATCTGGCATGGCCAAGTGAAATTTCGGAGTCTGATTTTATGGCAAGAATAAAAGAACTCCCAGCGGCCACATCGCAATCATTCCTTTGACCTGCAATTGAAATCCATTTCGCTGGTAAGTGGCCTTCTGTGTAATGGGTTCCGATACCTGGAATCATTGCGCTCTGTTATGGTTGTGCCCAAGATCGGCTCTTACAGATTAACCATGGATATTGAACAGTTGCGACGTGATTATTTAAAGGGTGGATTGCGACACAAAGATCTGGCACCGGACCCGTTTGATCAGTTTGAAAAATGGCTTAGACAGGCGATTGATGCAGGACTGAAGGATCCGACTGCGATGACGGTTGCCACGGTTGATCCGGCGGGCCAGCCGAGTCAACGTATTGTTTTACTCAAGCATGTCGATAAAAGCGGGTTGGTTTTCTTTACCAACTATGAGAGTCACAAAGCACGGGATATCGCCGACAATCCGAAAGTGAGCCTGCATTTTCCCTGGCATGTCCTGGAACGGCAGGTGAAGATCAAGGGACGTGCCACAAAAGTCAGCCATGTCGAGTCAATGAAGTATTTCATGTCCAGACCGCATGACAGCCAGTTGGCTGCTTGGGCATCGGAACAAAGCCGTCCCGTCACTTCCCGTCAGATACTGATGCAACAATTCAAGGCGATGAAGAACAAGTTTAAAAAAGGGTTGATTCCATTACCGGATTTCTGGGGGGGATATCGTGTGATACCCAGCATGATTGAATTCTGGCAGGGCGGCAGCAGTCGTTTGCATGATCGCTTTCAGTATACCCGTCAGCAGGCGGGCCACTGGGTGGTTGAACGCCTAGCGCCCTGAACCCGCTCGTATCCGATTCAGCGGATTGCCGGATAGGGGTGATGACATCGGTTGAGTAACACGGGTTGCTCAACATTTTTTCCTGACCAATGTCAATCCGTCGCCAATGGTGATCATTGAGCGGTCAATGCGTGGATCAGTGGCGATTTTCGCATTGAGGGCCCGAATGCTGTGGGTGTCTTCATCGTCGCGCTGACTGTCCAGTACCGCCCCACCCCAAAAGACGTTATCGATGAGAATCAGCTTGTTTGGTTTGATGAGTTGAAGGGACTTTTCGTAGTAGTGATCATAGTTCGCCTTGTCCGCATCAATAAACACCAGATCGAACGTATCCTGACTGCCCTGCGACAGCAGGGAATCAAGGGTGTCGAGTGCAGGGCCCAGACGCAGGTCAATTTTGTCCTGAACGCCCGCCTGATCCCAGTAAGCCTGTCCCACGGTGGTCCATTCCCGGCTCACATCGCAGGCAATGATCCGGCCGTCATCAGGTAGTGCCAGGGCCATGCACAGTGTGCTGTAACCGGTGAATGTCCCTATTTCAATGATGTGTTTCGCTTCAATCAAATGCACCAGCATTGCCATAAACTGTCCCTGATCCGGGGAAATCTGCATCCCTGAGGAGGGCATTGAGGAGGTTTGCTTGCGAAGTTGTATCAACTGCGTCGTTTCCCGAACAGAGACTGACTTCAAATAGTCGTACAGCGCTTCATCATTGGCGATGGGGTTTTTACTCATGGGTTATTGAGCGACAGGGGATTGAGCGTATGGCCAGCGACCGCGGTTCGGTTTTGTGATCCGGATGTGTGCGGTAGAGTGCCGCTGCATGATATCGCTGTGGCAAACCTGGGAGGCCTGACGATGAACAAGGACGCGACTGATTTGACAAGACAGTGCCTCCAATATGGACGGTGACACCCACTCGAGTGGTCCCTTTCAATTTGTCTTGATGCCTTTCGGCAATTCAGGACTTGGAACGGGTCTTTGTGTTTGGTTGTGGGCAAAACCGTGCCGGATTCATCAAACCCGGCCTGCCTCACACAGTGGGTTTGAAAGGGAGACTAAAGCGACCACGCCCTTGCCTGGAGGCCCAGCGCAGCACCGGCAGCCACAATGCGGTGCAAGGGTGACAGGACCAAGCCCGAATTGACAAGATCATGCCTCAGTCAGTGGCCACTTCCTGCAACGAAGCAGGAAGACTGAAGCGGACATTCTCCTCAACCCCTTCCATGGTTGAAATTTCCAGCTCGGCATACTCCCGCAGTTTGTCGATCAGTTCCTGGACCAATTCCTCCGGTGTGGAGGCGCCGGCAGTGATCCCCACGGTCTCGACTCCCTGCAGACATTCGAAGTCAAAATTAGAGGGGTCTTCAACCAGGTAGCTGGGCGTCCCATTGACATTGCCCACTTCACACAATCGATTGGAATTGGAACTGTTCTGTGCGCCCACCACCAATATCAGTTCGGTCTGGGCAGCCAGCACACGGACAGCAACCTGACGGTTCTGGGTTGCATAGCATATGTCCTTGATATCCGGTCCGGCAATCTTCGGGAAACGCATTCGCAGTGCCTGGATCAGGTCCTGCGTATCATCAACCGACAAGGTGGTCTGTGTGATATAGGCCACTTTTTCCTCATCGTGTACCTCCAATGTCGCTATATCGTCTACGGTGCTGACCAAGAAAATATTCCCTGGTATCTGGCCTAAGGTTCCTTCTACCTCGGGATGACCCTTGTGGCCGATCAGGATGATATCATAGCCCTTGGCAGCATAGCGCTGACCCTCCCTGTGCACCTTGGATACCAAAGGGCAGGTCGCATCGAGCACCTGCAGATTATGGGTTGACGCGTCCTGTTCAACCTTCTTTGAAACCCCATGGGCACTGAATACGGTCACGGACCCATCGGGAATTTGTTCAACTTGCTCGACGAATCGGACCCCTTTTTGTTTTAGGTTTTCCACCACTCGCCGATTATGCACAATTTCGTGTCGCACGTAGATCGGGTTTTTATGAGATTGCAGTGCACCCTCGGCAATGGCGATGGCGCGGTCAACTCCGGCACAAAAGCCGCGGGGTTTGGCTAAAATGACTCGCATTACCTTATTTTGTCACCCGATTACTGGTAGTGGCGATGTTCCACTAGAGACTAAATTCATTACCTGCCCGTTGCGGTGATCTGCAACCAGACACAAAGCAGGCACCTCCATGAAGTCTACCAGTGTGTCGTGTCCAAATTCAATCCGAATTTCGGCCACGCCGATAGGCCGGGTCTTGTCATGTCACCCCGAGCCAGTGATCACCGCACTGGTTTCAGGAGGGGTTCATCTGTACGAGGAAGGCGCCGGGTTAACAGATCGAAAAGCAATTTCAAGGCAAAATTTGAATGCACCAAAAGATTGGTGACAATGATGACCAGGCGCACGCTGCGACGCGAGATTTTCACTTCATTGCCACTCATGAAGTCAGGTTTTGCGTGGATACGGCGCAAAGTCAGTACCGCCATTCCCAATGCCCACAGACAGTGTCGGCGAATACCGGTTTCACGCGATGGAATCATTGTGACAAACCGCAGTGCGTTTGCAAGATGCCCCCGCGCAACCGCAATGAGTTCAAACAATCCCTTCACAAAGCCGGTATTGACCTGTCCGGCAGAGAGTGAGCGCAGTTCAAGCCCCGCTGCCAGAAAAACATCTCGTGGCAACCAACAGGCACCGCGACGCTGGTCATCCCATATATCCTTGAGAATATTGGTCATTTGCAGTCCTTGCCCAAACGAAACCGACAGTTCCATCAGTTCCTTGTGTCGCTTATTTATCTCAGCGGAATAGTCACAGAATAACTCGGTCAGCATTTCGCCGACGACACCCGCAACACAATAACAATAGCGGTCCAGATGAGAGAGGTCTGTCAATCCATCGGCCAAGTTTTTTCTTTGCTGAAATTCGGCCATGCCTTGTGACATGATGCCCACACAACGTTCAAGCGCTTGGCGCTGGACTGCATTAAATCCGCTGGTAATACGAACAACCCTGTCCGTATTGAGAATGAGGTCATGCTCGCTTTGCGTTGTCGATGCCGATAACAATGCGCTCAGTTCACGGGCAAAGTTTTTTGCTTCTTCACGACCCGCGATCACGTCAACAAACCGTTGCGAAAAAGCTTGTTTCTGTTCTGCTGACAGTGCCGGTTCATCCTCGATAGTATCCGCGATGCGACACAGCAGATAGGCATTCCCCACGACTTCACGAAGTGCGGTCGGAAGTTGTGGGATCGTTAGGGCAAAAGTACGGGAGACACCCTGTAGGGCTTCCGCCTGGTAGGCAGAATCACGACTTGCCAGCCCGGGTGAGGTGGACATGCTGATCCCTAAATCTTTATTTCATTGTTCTTTTGAAACAACATTGTACACTGGGATCGTTTCAGAAGAAAATTATAACGGCATCAAGGTGTATCAAGGCCTAACCCGCCACAACAGGCCGCACCCGATACGTCTATGGAGAACCCGCCGTCCGGGCCAACCGAAGCGATCATTGTCGGATCGGATTTGCTCCCATCGGAAAAACGCGCTTTTTTATCGGCGCACAGGAATATACGGGTTGAAGCATATCTCTTGGCTACAGGGATTTTCGACAATCGGTGCAGCTTCCCGGGATGCGTACGAAAGGGAAGCGGACAGCGTACCATTGGTAAAGATCAAAATAAGATGGCTTACCCGACTGTCACCGGATCACCGAGAATGTTGCTGATGTTGGGAATTTGCCCGAGTGCCCATTTGAGCTGCTTTGAAGCGTGCCGAGTGAGTCGGGCCGGGTCGATACGGTTTGACAGGGGAATCCCCTGATCAATATCCGCAATTTGCTGCTCCAGCATCGTGGACAGCAGGATTCGATGTGCCTCGGTCAGGTTGTCCAGGGTCGGAACGGGTGCCTGGGGCAGGGTGGACTTGACTGCATTGAGGCGTCCAGGGGTGGAGAGGATGCGGATGTTGTGTTCGATGGCCAGTGTTCTGGCGGCACTGAAGATCGGCATGATCCCTCCCATCTTGATGTCCATTCTGCCTTCGTCAAGCACAAACCGGCCCAGCCAGTTGATAGGCGTTTTCAACTTGACGGCGTTCACCGCCATCAGTTTGAGATATTGTTGGGAGCGGGCCCCTGTCGAAAAGGCGAGATCGACAATCTCTTGGGCAATGGCCTGATCGCCGTGTACGGTCACCGCATCAAAAAAGATATCGGTGTTCAGGATGTCTTCCGGCGTATGACGATGTATCCAAGTCAAGATATTGTCTTTCCAGCGGTTCACGGACATTCGCCATGCCGGATTTTTAGCCATGATGCCGCCTTTGCAATAAGGAATGCCCGCCCGATTGAGCATATCAGCCACGCGTGTGCCCAATTGTTCGAACCATTGATCCGTTGGATCATTCAGTTCCCCCCTCAGGTAGACGATGGCATTATCCTGGTCCATGGCAAGCAGGCTTTCGCCTCTCCCTGCAGATCCCAGTACGAGCATTGCATAGGGTACCGGAGGCGAACCCAAGCCATTTTGCTGCATTTCATGCTCTGCAATCTGACAGGCCCGGCGGGTTAATGCACAGACTTCACGGGAGATCACGGCGGCAATGTCGCGTGCGTCGACTTCTTCGCGGACCAGTCCTTTTGCAACCAGCGCCAGATGAGCCCAAACAGAGGCAAGTTGTTCGGCGGTATCGGATTCTTCAATTGCATCGCCGAGCGAAATTGCATCCTGTGCACGTTGTCGTAACAGATCACGTGCCGAGAGTGCGCCGACAATATTGTGCTGTTCATCGTGGACACCGAGGTGGCGTATCTTCTTTCTGAACATGCGACCAATGGCACGATAGACAAATGCATCCTGGGCCACACTTTCCAACGGAAAATGGGCAACCTGCTGCACCGGTTTTTGCAGTGCGGTGGTTGTGTCCTGATTCAGCGCTCTTAGAATATCCCGTTCGGTCACAATACCGATTTGAGGAGGGTTTGAGAGATGGACGAATACCGAACTCAGTTTTTTGTCCATCATGAGTTTCAGTGCGTCCGCCAGTGAGGCGCAATCCGGGATGAATGCTGCAGGCCGGGTCATCAACTCGTGAATACGGTGTCGGTAGGGATAACTGTCTATGCGGGCAAGGGAATCCAGGGTATCGTTGACTGGTCTGTGCGCTGCCTCCTCCCAGCCAATCGCCGACCCTGACAGGGCATTGTCGTTGATTGAGAGGCACAGTCTCTCGGCTTCAGCCAGTGTGCGAATTCCGCGGTCGTGCAGTCTTGGCAATATCGCCAGAAATATCCGGGCTGCGGCCCGGGCATCGCCGATCGCACTGTGCCGGTCCCGGATTTCGATTCCAAGCCAGCTGGCGATCGAGTCGAGCGAGTAATCCGGCAGACTGGGCGAAAGCGCCGCGACCAGCAAACGAATATCGAGGCATCGGGGTGACTGCCACGTGATCCCTGATCGCTCACATTCACGCCGGAACACGGCAAAGTCAAAACCGATGGCATAACCGATGACAATAGCCTGCCCCAACCAGTGGTTGAAAGCGGGATTGATTTCTTCAAATGAGGGCTGGCCCTTGACATCCTCATCGCTCAGTCCATGGATGGCCGTGGTCGCCGCAGGAATGGGGACGCCCGGATCGATCAGCGTATTGAATTGATCCTCTTCGATGATGAGTCCGTCGTCAATTCTGATGCCGCCGACCTGAATGAGTCGGGCTTTTGAGACATCAAGCCCCGTCGTTTCTGTGTCTAATGCGACGGCATGCATTGCAATCAACGGGGTCACAGAAGAGACTTTTGTCGTACAGTTCAAGGTGCGCATAGCACAACAGACGGTCAGGGTTGAAGTATTCGAACAATCTGATCATACCAGAATCAGACTCCAGTGCTCGGTGACGGGCATGCCAGTGTCTGCCCGGTTTGCTCGACGGCAGAGAGTCTGCACAGGGTCGGAACAATGGTATGGTTCCCATAGATATGGCCCTGTTAGGCGTCGAGAATATGCGATATAGTGATTGATATGGATTCTATTTTCAGGATTGTCATCCGTTCTCTTCGAAGATTGGGAATGCATTTTTTTATCTGCGTATCTTTTATCCGGGTCGGTGAATGAGCCGGTATGCCCATCATATCCGACCGCATTGCTATCCGGTGGACCTGGGTTTCTGGAGAAACCCGGTCGGCGTGACGGTGCCGGATGATGATCTCAGCTTTCTGCTGGTGCCGGATATTGTGGAAGCCGCGGCCTGTTTTGACCTGGCTCAGCAGGTTCATCGATATCAGCTTGAACATGTCGACGGTTCACACCAGATCACCCGGGCACTGATGGTGACGATGGGAGGCTTGTTGCCGGGGGTCTTGTTGTACGACCACCTGGTTGAAGGCAGATCAGACCCCATCCCCAAGATACAGTTTGGAACCATCGGCGTCTCATTTTACAAAGGGCCCGGGAAACGCTATACCCATCCGTTGATTCAACATGGTATTTCGATCCCCATCAGTGGTGAAACCGTATTGGTGATTGATGATCTCGGTGATGGCGGTGAAACGATGCAATTCCTTTCCCGTTATGTGCTGGACAGTGGTGCAAGGAAAGTGCTCAATCTTGCGCTGTACATGAAACCGAAGGCAATGAAGCGGTGTCGTGCCGATTTTTATTTCGGCGAAACACCGCAGCACACGTGGATCATCACGCCAAGAGAAAGAGTGGAGACCCTGATAAAAAGAGTGCCGGTGTGGAAGGAAAGGGGAGCGTCCATGCAGGAGTGCCGGCGGCGGTTGGTTGACCTGATCGGTTATTCAGTGAATGAGGTCGATTACTATTTGCCCAGGGCTTACAAGCCGGATGAATGATCGCCTAGTTCCGGGGGCTGTCAATGGATCCTCTGGCCGGTTATCGGGTCACGGTGAGGCCGGGTCTTGCACCGGCGGATAAGCTGCTTTTTCGTCAGGTTGTAAACGACTGCATGGTTGGTGCGGCCATCGCCATGACCGATGACCATCAGGCAGCCCCGACCCGCTCAAGATCGACTATACTAGCGGCTGGTCAATACCCCCTGTATGGAGATATGATGAAGCTTTACGGTAGTTACACATCCCCCTATGTCCGACATTGTCGCATTGCGCTGATCCAGGGAAAAATGGATTGGCAGTTTGTCGAAATCGATGCCTCGGAGAGTGCCGAAAGATCACCGACAAAAAAGGTGCCCTTTCTCCATGACGGGGATATCAGATTGACCGATTCGTGTTCCATCCTGAAATATGTCAGGGAAAAATCCGCAAGGCCCTTTTTCAAGGACACGCATGATTATGACCTGTTTTGCATGACGAACACTGTACTTGACACCTCGATGAATCTGTTTCAATTGGACCGCGACGGAATCGATCTTACCCAGGGTACGTATTTTGACCGGCAAAAGCAACGGATCGAGTCTGCACTGGATGCGCTGAATGACACCGTGACCCGCGCCGATATGCCACTGACAGACGGTGTGCTGCGTCTGGCCTGTTTGCTGGAATGGGGATTGTTTCGCCATCGCTTTGATCTTGATACCCGAAAGGGGCTTGGGCAGGCGATTGTGCTTGCCAACGAAGAGGCGGCATTCTCGTCGACGGCGATTCCACAACGGTTTGCCTGAATGCGAATCAGGCCATGGTGCACGGTTCAGCGGGAGGATGAGATACCAAACCGGCTTGCCGCAGAATAAACCCTTCAATAATTGGTGCAAGATGAGATGAAAGCCGTTTGGTTTGAAGCATCGGGGCCTGCCAGTGAGGTCTTGATTTTTGGTGACCGGCAGCGCCCGGTTGTTGCCAAGGGAGAGGTGTTGGTCCGGTTGTCCGCCTCGGCAGTGAACCCATCGGATGTCAAAAAAAGAGCCGGTCAGCAACCTGCCGGGCTGGAACAGGGTTTTGTCATTCCCCATAGCGATGGTGCCGGTGTCATCGAACAGGTCGGTCAAGGCGTGTCGACGGCACGTGTCGGAGAACGGGTCTGGATCTATCAGGCCCAGTATGCACGGCATTGGGGTACTGCCGCTGAATATATTTCAGTGCCCTCGGCCATGGCCGTTGCGCTGCCCGATAATGTTGACTATTCAATCGGCGCCTGTCTCGGCATTCCCGTTATGACGGCCCATCGATGTGTTTTTGCCGATGGTCGTATCGCAGGCAAGACGGTGCTGGTCACCGGTGCATCCGGACGGGTGGGGTATTATGCGGCGCAGTGGGCAAAGTGGGCCGGTGCCCGGGTCATTGCAACCGCAGGCAGTGCAGCGCGTTGTCATATTGCCCAACAGAGCGGTGCCGATGCAGTGCTGGACTATCGCTCGGAAAATTTAGCGGCACAGATCATGGATGCATCGCAGGGCAAAGGGGTTGATCGGGTGGTCGATGTCGAGTTCGGTCGAAATATTCAAACGCATGTAGCCGTCTTGAATGTCGGGGGGGTGATTGCGAGTTATTCCTCGTCGCAAGATCCGACGCCGGTGATTCCCTTTTATGCGATGATGTTCAAGAACATCACGCTCAGGACGGTCCTGGTTTACAACATGACCCTGGAGGCAAAACAGCAGGCGATGAACGATATTTTCTCCGCACTGCAAAAAGACCAGTTGACTCACCGGATCGACCGGGTCTATCCATTGGGAGAAACAGCGCAAGCCCATGAAGCGGTCGAAAAGGGGAACAACAATGGCTGCGTTGTGATTCAGATCACGCCCGATTGAACCCCGCCGTCGACAAGGCGACTTCAGTTCGATCACACGATGCGCAGTCCCGGAAAGCTGAGCAAGACCCGGGTATCCGGCACGGATGAGTTCGGGTGGCATTGCCAGACGATCACCATGACGGATTTTCTTAACAGGCAATATCGGGATAGCCTGCCGAGCGTGTTCCGGCCAAGGGCCTGTTGTCGTTGGCATAATAGGTAAACACGATTGATGTTTTGATCCTGTCCGTTTGATTCTGTCCTGCTGCGTGAAAGGTGCCGCTGTGAAAAAAAAGCACATCCCCCTGACCGAGTTCTGCGGGGATGGCACTGTCGATCAGTGTCTGATTTTCCGCCAGGTCCTGACGCAGAAAAAACGCGGCATCGTAACGTCCCCTGTGGAGTTCTTCAAGATGACTGCCGGGGATCAGGTGCATCCCGCCATTGGATGGATATTCGTCGCCCAGCGCCAGCCATACACTGACCAGTTGGGGTTGGTCAAATAACCAGTAACGGATATCCTGGTGCCACAAGGTGGCGCTGCTAAAGCCCGGATGTTTCGTCATGATGCAGTTGTGATGGTTCTGGGAGAGCGAGACCGATGCATTTCCGAGCAACTGCTTGACACGGCACGTCACTGATTCGGAGGTTGACCACTTGCGAAAGAGACTATGACGGGTGTAGGCGTGGAGCAGCCGTCTGGGGGTATCTCCGCCAGGAGACAGCCGGTCGGTCGGTGAGCCGGGGTACTGAACATCCGTTTCAAATTCAACGGGGGCGAGGGGTGGATCAATCGACTGGTTAACCACCTCCAGCATTTTACGGCAAAGTCCCTTGCTGGCAAGGCTGCGTTCGATGATAAAGCCTTTGCGGTTAAATTCGTGGACCTGATCTGGGGTGAAGTTCATTATTGCAAAAAACCGGTATCCGGTGAACAGTGATGAAACTCTGAAATAGAGCGTGTTGCCATGACGAAAGTATTCGATATTCGCCACTCGATTTTATACTACCAGAGACAATCGTACCGTGCTTTTCAATCTCACAAAAGAGATCTTGACGTGCCTGGGAATTGATGACGGGCACATCCTCCGGAACTCTCCGGATTGATCATCATGAGGTGTTCCCCGGGAAGTGGCTTTTGGCCCGAGTTTGCCGTGGCGCCATCGCGTCCTCCAGATTTCGGACGACACGCGGATCAGGCCTGACGGGCTTGTCCACCGCTATCTGGCACTTCGGCGGGACGGCTTCGCTGAATACCTACACAGCACGAGGCAACCGTGTTGCAGGTGATTGACAATTCACGATTCCCCATTCTCCGCTGGACCCTCATTTCCAGTAATATCCTCAGCCGATCGGGTCCTTGCGCGACTGTAAGGCTGAATGCGTTGTGAACTCCCTTGTTGGGTTATCGTATCGCGAAAGACGGAGAGGCAGACAACTTCTCAAGTTCAGTTACAATCAATGGATATCGTTATTCCAGTGGTGGCAGTATGAAAATAGTGCAAAGGGAGGGCGCATTTGGCGTCGAGATTCTGGATGTGGATGTCAATCATCTCAACGAGGATCAATTGCGACGTGCAAGAGCAGCCCAAAATGAGCATGGTGTGATTTTTTTCCGCGACCAAAAACTGACCTGCGAACAGTATCTTGCCTTTGCCAGACGATGGGGGTCGGTTGTCATTAATCGCTTTTTCGAGAGAGTGGATGGCTACGAGGAAATTGCCCAGGTCCGAAAGGAGCCGACGCACAGCACCGTTGTGGGGGAAACCTGGCATACCGACCATTCCTATGATGCAGCCCCGGCGAGAGGGTCCTTCCTGTATGCCAAAGAAGTGCCGCTCCAGGGGGGTGACACCCTGTTTGCGAATATGTATCTGGCCTATGATGCCCTGTCAACCGGATTGAAAAAGACACTGGCCGGTTTGCAGGCCATTCATTCGAGTACTCACGTGTTCGGTCAACGGTCCGATGTGGCCGTCAAAGAGCGCGATGACCGGTATATGAATAGTGATATGGCAACCCAGAATAACGTGCATCCCGTCATTATTACCCATCCGGAGAGCGGTAAACAGGCCCTTTATGTCAATCCGCAATTCACGGTCGGATTTGCGGGCTGGACCCGACAGGAGTCCGCCCCTTTGTTGCAGTATCTCTATCAGCACGCTGCTGCTTCGGACTTCGTCATCCGATTCGCATGGCAAAAGCATTCTATCGCGTTTTGGGATAATCGGGCGACCTGGCATCGGGCCCTGAACGATTACCCCCATGAACGGCGTGTGATGCATCGAATCACGCTGAAGGGCACCCCGTTATCTTAAAACAACATCGACAAACCCACCGATTGAGATCAAACGGGCTGTCCTTTGCAGGCGAAACATTCCCCGATAGCATGACTGTCCAGGCAGTTGAAATACGGTGACTGGCCGCAGGAAAGTCGCCAATCCGGCGTTACCCCTGCAACAGGGCGGCGAGCATGATTTTCAGTAACGGTTTTCCCGACAGCCGAGGCGTGGACGATTGCTGATCCGACCCGCCACCGTTTCTGATCGCTCCGGTGTTGTGGCATTGTGGCAAAGGGTGTTTGTGGATGATCTCCCGCACAACGCTCCTGCAACAGTGTTTGATGCCAAGCTCGCCATGTGCGATGGAATGCTGATTGTTGCAACCGATGGAAACCGGATCATCGGCACTGCGATGGCCGGATATGATGGCCACCGTGGGTGGTTGTACAAGGTGGCGGTCGTGCCGGAATACCGTCGTCGGGGAATCGCCACATCCCTTGTCGATCATGCTGTTCGCGCTTTACGTGTCGCAGGTTGCATGAAGGTCAATCTTCAGATTCGTTCGAACAATGCCGAGGTCCAGGGCTTTTACGAATCGCTCGGTTTCCTGGCCGAAGCGCGTCTGAACATGGGAAGGCATATCGACTGAGTCGGCCGATTGATCGCACCGTCGCAGAAAAATGAACAGCAGCAGTGCCAGGCGAGCCGGGCGGTTCCCTGTCTGGCGGTGGGGTTTAATAATGGGAATGTATTGCGCTATGATTTGGATGCGGATACCGGTCAAGTGATGTCTTTGTTGGGGTGAGCTTGTCGTTTGTCTGTCTGAATTGAACTGGCGCTGGAAATAAATCATGTATCGACATCGATGGCTGGATGGGACGGATATCGGTCTGCCCCCCGGCAAAGTGGTTTGCGTGGGCCGCAACTATGCGACACATGCCAAAGAGTTGGGTAATCCGGTACCGGATGAACCGTTGCTGTTCATGAAACCCGTACCGGCCTGTGTTGCGATGGAATCTGATATCACGATTCCCCGCAACCAGGGCGCAGTCCACCATGAAGCCGAAATCGCGGTCTTGATCAAGAACCGGCTCACCCGAGCCGATTGCAGGGTTGTCGAAGGTGCCCTTTTGGGTATTGGCGCTGCGCTGGACCTGACATTGCGGGAATTGCAGGGTCGGTTAAAGTCCCAATCCCATCCCTGGGAGAAGGCCAAGGCGTTTGATGGCAGTTGCCCGCTGTCCCGGTTTGAGTCCGTTGAGGCGTTTGATGATCTGTCGGATATTGATATCGGCTTGTCCGTTAATGGGGCCGTCCGCCAGACCGGGAACAGCAGCCAGATGCTGTTTCCTGTTTTGCCATTGATTGTGACCATCAGTCATTGCTTTACCCTGTTGCCCGGTGATGTGGTTTTGACCGGCACGCCGGCTGGAGTGGGAGTGCTTGATTCGGGCGATGTGTTGTCGGTCCGTGTCGGAAAACGTATTCAGGTGATTACGAAAGTGAGATGACGGTGCCTGTTCAACAAACGCGGGCGGGATTGTCGGGTCAACCGGATCGATACCTGGTCTGTGCATTGTATCGCTTTGTCACGCTCGATCAGTACCAGGCGATGCGGAAACCGTTGTTGGCAAGGATGATTGAGTTGAATGTGACCGGAACGGTACTGCTGGCGCGGGAAGGCATCAATGGTACGGTCGCAGGAAGTCGGGCCGGCATAGACCGGTTGCTGCAATGGCTTGCGCAATACCAGGGACTTGAGACCCTCATCACCAAGGAATCCTATACCTCGACACCGCCCTTCAAACGCTCAAAAGTCAAACTGAAAAAGGAGATCGTGACCCTGGGGGTGGAGGATATCGATCCACAAAGATCAGCCGGGACCTATGTCGAACCGGCAAAGTGGAACGCCTTGATCGACGATCCCGATGTGCTGGTGATTGACACGCGAAACGTGTACGAAATTGCGATCGGGACGTTCGAGAATGCGGTCAATCCACAGACCACGAACTTCAGGGAGTTCCCGGCCTTTGTCGAGCGGCACCTTGACCCGGAACGGCACAGGAAAATAGCCATGTTCTGTACCGGTGGCATCCGCTGTGAAAAATCCACGGCGTATCTGAAACAACAGGGATTCGAAGCGGTTTACCATTTAAAAGGGGGTATTTTGGCCTATTTGAAGGACGTGCCGGTTGCCGAATCCAGATGGCGTGGAGAGTGTTTTGTTTTTGATGACCGGGTCGCTGTCGATCATCAACTCAATGAGGGCAGTTATGATCAGTGTCATGCCTGCCGGACCCCTGTCTCGGCGCAGGACAAGCACAGTCCACACTATCAGCAGGGAATAAGTTGTCCCCATTGTTATGACCGGTATTCGGACCATGACCGGGCTCGTTTTCTGGAAAGGGAAAGGCAGGTACACCTCGCAAAGCAGCGCGGCCGGGTGCATCTGGGCCCGGAATCCCTGACCATGTCAGAACGCCCCCGGTGCCCCAAAAAGACAGACTGAGTGCGGGTCGCCCAGCGACATGATAGATTTGATCTCAAGTTCCCGGACAGTCCTAAGAGCCAGGTGAAATGGTTAATCCGCTGCAAAATCTGGATGTTTACCTCGTTGGCGGCGCAGTCCGAGATGAGCTTTTGGGACTGGAGGTCAAGGACCGGGACTGGGTCGTGGTCGGTGCCACCCCCGAGGAGATGGTGGCAAGGGGTTTCCGGCCAGTGGGGAAAGCCTTCCCGGTGTTTCTCCATCCCGATACAAGGGAAGAATTCGCACTCGCCAGATCAGAAAAGAAAATTGCAAGCGGTTATCATGGTTTTGCATTCGCCAGTGGCCCGCATGTGACACTGGAACAGGATCTGCTGCGTCGCGACCTGACCATGAATGCGATTGCCAAGGACCGGGATGGGAAACTGATTGATCCCTTTTGTGGCATTGAAGATATCCGGAACGGTCGCATACGGCATGTGTCCGACGCGTTTTCCGAAGATCCGGTGAGAGTACTGCGGATTGCCCGATTTGCCGCTCGCTTCCATCGCCAGCACTTTCGGATCGAGCCCGATACCTTTCAGTTGGTGCGACGCATGGTGAACAACGGCGAAGTCGATACGCTCGTTGCGGAACGTGTCTGGCAAGAAACCGAAAGCGCACTTCGAGGGGGCAGTTGTCGGGTTTTCTTTTGGGAACTGGCGCGCTGCGGCGCGCTGCGACGAATCATGCCGGAGGTGGACAGGCTGTTTGGTATTCCACAATGCGGTGAACGTTATGTTGAAGCCGATGTCGGCCTGCATACCCTACGGTTGCTTGAGATCGCCGAAACCATGACCGATGATCCGTGCATCTTGTTTTCCGTACTGGTCCATGCTCTTGGGAAAGGGCTGACACCAAAAAGTCGACTGCCGGTACACAAGGGACACCCAAAACGCGGCGTAAAACAACTCGCTGTATTATGTGAACGGTTGCATTTGCCGAGGAAGTATCCGGTTTTTGCCGCTCAGGTGTGCCGCTATTTCCCGTATTATCTGCAATTGGGGTCGTTGGGCCCGGATCGGATTCTGGGTCTTCTGGAAAAACTGGACAGCTTTAGAAACCCGTCAGTGATCCCCGCGTTCGCAACCGGCTGTGCCATACTCGAACGTGGCCGGGTTGACTTTCAGGAACAGGC
>LXNI01001842.1_pt1 | contig 16612 bp, 16 predicted proteins | sample 809091 | NCBI WGS metagenome assembly LXNI01 (sample SAMN04870527, study PRJNA318959) | sponge metagenome | biome: 01000161; feature: marine sponge reef; material: water | host: Sarcotragus foetidus | place: Greece: Milos, Mediterranean Sea | collected 2013-05-29 | depth 5-7 m | reverse complement strand
GGTGCGTTGGTAGAGGGTGGTGAGGGCGGCTTGGCCGTTGGGGCCCATGTTGCGGGTGAGGTTGGTGACGTACATGTCGGTGAAGCGGGCGGTGACGTCTTCGTCGAGGTCGCCGCCGATGGCGCGGGCGTGTTGGAGGGCGAGGGCGGGGTTGGCGCGGGCGTAGTCGATGGAGGCGGCCAGAGCGGTGGCGATGGCCTGGCACCAGGCGTCGCCGAGGTCGCGGCGGACGATGTTGATGCCGAGGGGGAGGGGCAGGCCGGTGTCGCTGAACCAGGCTTCGCCGAGGTCGAGGACTTTCGAGAAACCGGCGGCGGCGTAGGTGAGCTGGCCTTCGTGGATGACGGCCGCGGCCTCCGCACGACCGTCGCGGACGGCATCGAAGGCCTGGTCGAATGGGATCTGGACGGGATGGAAGTCGGGGAGGTACATGCGGGTGAGGCTGAAGGCGGTGGTTTGGGGGCCGGGCACGGCGATGCGACAGCCGGCCAGATCCGCGGGCTGCATTGGATGGGGGGCGACGACGACGGGGCCGTAGTTTTCGCCCATTGAGGAGCCGCAGGCGGTGATGCGGTAGCGATGGGCGACGGCAGGGTAGGCGGCAGCGGAGATCTGGGAGATGTCGAGTTCGGCGGCCTGGGCACGCTCGTTGAGGGATTGGATGTCGTCGTGGACGGCGGTGACCTGGGCGGGTTCAGGGCCGTTGAGCGGGACGAGGCCGGCGGAGAGGGCGTAGAACATGAAGGCGTCGTCGGCGTCGGGGCTGTGGCCGATTGTCAGTTGGCGCATGGACTCAAAGGTTCACGCTTGGAGAGGCTCACGACATGGCTCTTCGACAGGCAAAGGAGACATTTGCGTAATCCAAGGGTGGGTGCCCGGAAGACCCTCACCCCAACCCTCTCCCACGGGGAGAGGGAGAAGAATCGGTCGGCTATTCGAGGGCTGCGGGAGATTCGCAAAGGTCTCGACAGGATGAGCGGGTGGGGGCGGGGACAGGGAGGCGGGGCATGGGTTAGGCGGGGAGGGGTTGGGGGTCGAAGACCTTGAGGACCTGGTAGTGGGTGTCGCGCTGGGCGGGGGTGAAGCCGGCTTCGCGAATCATGGTCTGCATTTCCTCGACGGAGGTGCGGACGTAGTGGCCGGCTTCCTGCATGACGTTTTCGTCGAAGAGGGTGCCGCCGAAGTCGTCGGCGCCGAAGTGGAGGGCGACCTGGCCGGTCTTCTTGCCCTCGCTGAACCAGGAGGCGTCGATGTGGTCGATGTTGTCGAAGTAGAGGCGGGCGGCGGCGAGGATGCGGAGGTAGTCGTTGGCCTGGGCGCGCAGGCCGCCGAGCTTGCGGCCGAGGGGGGTGCCGCCGGGGGCGAAGCTCCAGGGGACGAAGGCGTAGAAACCGGCGGTTTCGTCCTGCAGGTCGCGGACGCGCTGGAAGTGTTCGACGCGGGCGTCCACGGCTTCGCCGTGGCCGTACATCATGGTGGCGGTGCCGCGGAAGCCGACCTGCTGGGCGGCGCGGAGGATGGCGATCCACTCGTCGGCGTTCATCTTGAGGGGGCTGATGCGGTGGCGGTCCTCGTTGGTGAGAATTTCGGCGCCGCCGCCGGGGAGGGTGCGCTGGCCGGCATCCCAGAGGGCCTGGCAGACGCCGTGGTAATCGAGGCCGGAGACCTTGGACATCTCGTAGATCTCGGGGGCGGACCAGTAGTGCGGGGTCATGCCGGGAAAGCGTTCGCGGGTGGTGCGGACCATGTCGAGGTAGTAGTCGAGGGATAGCTCGGGGTTGAGGCCGCCCTGCATGAGGACGGTGGTGCAGCCCATGGCGGCGGCGGCGGCGACCTGGGTCATCATCTGGTCGACGGTGTGGGTGTAGGCGTCGTCAGCCTTGCTGGTGTGGGGTCGATAGAAGGCACAGAAGGAGCAGTAGGCGTCGCAGAGGTTGGTGTAGTTGAGGTTGGTGTCGACGACGTAGGTGACGACGTCGCCGGGGTGGCGGCGGCGGCGGACTTCGTCGGCGAGGGCGCCGAGTTCGAGGAGGGGGGCGTCGGACAGGAGGTAGCGGGCGTCGGCGGGGGTGAGGCGTTGGCCGGCGTCGATCTTTTGGACGATGTGGTCCATCACGCTACGCGCTCCACGGCAGTGAGGCGGGCATCGAGTTCCTGGAAGCGTTCCAGGCCGGCCCAGGCGGAATCGTCGAACCGATAGAGGAAGGTGCGGAGGTAGGAGGTTACGGCTTCGGCCGAGAGGTCCAGATCGGGGCGGCGGCGGTGGATGGCGGTGGGATCGGCGAGGTTGCTATCGAGGTTGGCGTTGAAGTAGTCCAGGGTGACGGCGCAGGCGGCGGGCGACAGGTCGCGGTGGGCCATCCAGGAGGCGAAAACGAAGGGGAGGCCGGTCCAGGCGTGCCATTCGGCGGCGAGGTCGAGTTCGTAGGGATGGGTGAGGAGGTTGCGCGGTTGCAGCAGGGCTTTGTCGCCGATGAGGAGTGCGGCGTCGGCGGGCTGGTCGAGGCTGACGAAGGTGGCGTGGCCGACATCGAAGTTGAACTGGAGGAGGACCTTGAGGAGGCGGACGGAGGTGGCGGTTTCGTCAATGACGCCGATGCGGGCGCCGGATAACTGGTCGACCGGGAGCCGGGAGCGGAGCAGGACGCTGCGGGCGGCTCCGGCGGCAGCGATGCCCAGGCCGCCGAGGGTGCGGAAGAGGTCCGGGTAGTCGAAGGCGGCGACGACGGGAAGGGGGGCGATTTCGACGGCGCCGAGGCGGGCGAGGTTGACCATGCGGCTGGGGACCTCGACGACGGCATTGGCGCGGACTTCGTCGTCGGCGAAGAACGGCTCCGTATTGAGGTACGGAATGCGGCCGAGCCTAGGCGTCATACACCTTCACGACGTCGTAGGTGGCGTTGCGCTCGACGGGGACCTTGTCGGCGGAGCGGATGAGGCGAACCATGCGGTCGCGCTCCAGGCCGAGCGGGCTGGCGGCGAGGGCGGCGTGAGCGATGCGCTCGGTGCCGATGGTGCCGTCCAGGTCGTCGGCGCCAAAGTTGAGACCGATGGAGGCGGTTTCCTCGCCGCTCATGACCCAATAGGACTTGATGTGGGGGAAGTTGTCGAGCATGAGTCGGGAGGTGGCGAGGGTGCGGAGGTCGTCGATTGGCGAGGCCTGGCGGTCGACGAGGAGGGTGGTGCCCAACTGGTATTCGAGCGGGATGAAGCAGAGCCAGCCGCCAGACTCGTCCTGGGCCTCGCGCAGGCGCATGAGGTGGCGGACGCGCTCGCGGTGGGTTTCGATGTGGCCGTAGAGGAGGGTGGCGTTGGTGTGGATGCCCATGGAATGGGCGAGGCGGTGGATTTCGAGCCAACGGTCGGCGCCGGCTTTGCCGCGGAAGAGTTCGCGGCGGACGCGTTCGGAGAAGACCTCGGCGCCGCCGCCGGGCATGGAGTCGAGGCCGGCGTCGAGGAGGCGTTCGAGGACTTCCCGGTCGGGGATCTTGAAGCGCTTGTGGAAGTAGTCGATCTCGGCGGCGGTGAAGGCCTTGACCTGGACAGAGGGGCGCTCGGCCTTGATGGCGCGCAGGAGGTCTTCGTACCACTCAAACGGAATGGTGGGGTGGTGGCCGCCGACCATGTGGACTTCGTGAATCTCGGGGTGGATCTGGCCGATGATTTCGTCGATGGAGTATTCGTAGGCGTGGTCGTCGCCGACTTTGGCCGCGAAGTCGCAAAACTTGCAGGACAGGACGCAGATATTGGTGGGATTGATGTGGACGTTGAAGGTGAAGTAGACGCGGTCGCCGGAGACGCGGCGGGCGGCGGCATCGGCGATGCGGCCGAGGCCGGTGAGGTCGCGGGTGGAGAGGCAGGTGAGGCCGTCGTCTTCGGAGAGGCGTTCGCCGCGCTGGGACTTTTCCCAGATGGGTTCGAGGGCCGGGTCTCGAAGACGGATGGCGGGAGCGGCAGGTGCTTCAAGCATGTAGGGCCACGCGTTCTACCTCCGCGGAGCTAAAGCCAACGCTCTGGAGGAGCAGCTGGCGAAGGCTGGGATAGGAGGCGTGCAGCGATCCGGCGTCGGGATCGTGCAGCCAGTGGACGGCGACTTCGTTGAGCGCACCGAACCAGGCGGTGGCGATGAGATTGGTGTCGCAGGGGGCGATGGCGCCGGTTTCGACGGCGCGGTTGAGTTCGCGTTCGATCAGGTCCGCGAACTGGCGGCGGACGAAGATGAGGTCGTCGCTGAAGGCGCGGCCGGCGCCGGCGACCTCGATGAGCACGATACGGGCGAGCGCGCGGTGCCGGACGAAGACATCGATGAGACCCAGGAGGGCGGCGTCGAGGCGCTCGGCGGGGGAATCCACGTCGTCCATCTTGCGCTGGATGGAGTTGACGAGTTGGTTGGCGAGTTCGCGTACGAGTGCGCGGAAGATGGCGGCTTTGCTGGGGAAGTGGAAGTAGGCGGCGCCCTTGGAGCGTCCGGCGCGGTCAACGATGTCGTCGACGGCGGCGCCGTGGTAGCCCTTTTCGCCGAAGACGTTGAGGGCGGCTTCGAGCAGGGCTATGCGGGTCGCGTCTTTGCGGCCGGATGACGAGCGGCGGGGAAGTCGAAGGCTCATGGGACCAACAAACCGACTGGTCAGTCGGTTTGTACCGAATGTTTCATGGGCTGTCAAACGGGCGCGAGCCGCTGGACTAGACGCGGACCCTGGCGAAGCTGAGGCGGAGTTGCTGAAAGTTTTCGGCGGAGAGGGCCACGGTTGCCGGCATTTGCTGGTCCTGGGTAACAGGTACGGCCCAGGCGCCGAAGCGGTTGCCGACGGTGAGGGCCCGGGTGGCAACCCAGACCGTGGGTACCGCGGCGTTGGAAGCAAGCATGGCCGCGGCAAGCCGTTCAGGCCCAGCCATGCCGGCTGAGAAGATCAGCGAGACCTGGGCTCCGGAAACGGTCTCATAGCAGACGTCCCAGAGCGTGCGCATGAAATTCTGCTCGACCATGCGGGCCGCGGCGGCGCGGTGGTCGCCCTCCGGCGCACCCTGACGCAGGAACTGAGCCTCGGCCGCCGAGATCATCACGTCGCGAGTCTGATCAAACTGCGGACGTACGGCGTCCAGACGACGCTTATAGGCCTCGAATGGATCGTGGTTGAGGATCGTGATGAGCGTGGCCGGGACGGCGCGGGGGTCGATCGCAAGCAGGGTTGAGATCTGATAGGTAGGTCCCTGCGGTCTGGCGTCAGACGCTGGATCGGTTTCGGAGGACGGGGTCGGGCCTGGGGCGGGCGGCGCCTCGGGGGCTGGCGGCGGGGTGGCGGCAGCCGGTGGAGGCGCAGGCTCGGCGGCGGGCATCGGCATTGGTCCGAGCGGCTCGCCACCGGGACCGAGAAGCTGGGGGATGCCCTCGTCTTGTTGGTCGTCTGTCATGGGTCAGGCAGCAGTCAGAAGCCGCGGACGACCCAGCGGACCGCGAAGTATAGCGGCCACATCATGAACACAATGATGGGGATCAGCGACCAGGACGGGAAGGGAAACCCGTCGACGACATCAAGCGCGAAGAAAAAGGCGGAAATGACGATCCAACTGATCGTAGAGCTTCGTATACGTCCCCAGAGGCCCAGGGTCATAGAACGCGGATCCTTTGTGCGCTGGCAGGCTCGCCGTTTCTCTCAATCTGCCCCAGATGCGGCGTGGGCGCAATGTTTCGAGCCGGACCGTCGCCAGCGCACGATGCCGTTCACGAGGGTCATCCGCGGGTGGAGGTGGGGATCCAGCAGCACCAGATCGGCCGCGGCACCGGTTCGCAAGGCGCCCGGGTCCAACCCGATCGAGGTGCGCGGGGCTTCGGATGCCATGTAGAGCGCGGCGGCCGGCGGCCGGCCGAGCCAGTCGACGGCGCGCCGAACGGCGGCGTCCAGGGTGAGGGCGCTGCCGGCCAGACGGCCGGTGGGCAGGCGGATTGAGTTTCCTTCCACGTGAAGGCGCCGGCCGGCCCAGAGGTAGTCACCGGGCGGGCAGCCAGCCGGGGGAACGCTGTCGGAGACAAGGACGATTCGACCGGTGGTGCGGGTGGCGGCGAGGATGCGGACTGGGGCCCTGGCGACGTGGAGGCCGTCCAGGATCAGCTCGGCGTCGATTTCGCCACGGTCGAGCAGCGCGCCAACAGCGCCTGGCGCGCGATGGTGGAAGCCGCGCATGGCGTTGTAGGCGTGGGTTACGCGGGGGACGCCGGCGTCGAAGGCGGCGATCGCCTGGCCGTAGGAGGCGTCGGTGTGACCGAGGCTGAGGACGACGCCGTCAGCGCGCAGCTCGTCGATCCGGGCAGGTGTGAGACGTTCGGCGGCAACGGTCATGAGGCGGATGGGCGCGGCGGCGGCAGCTTGCATGTCGCGCCAGAGCGCGCGGTCATATTCGCGGAACGTCTCCGGTGGAAACATGCCGGGTTGGTCGGGCGAGAGGAATGGGCCTTCGGCATGGATTCCGAGAACGCGGGCGCCGCGAGGATCGCCGCTGACGGCAGACAAGGCCGCCGCGAGTTCGTTCGGTGGAGCAGACACAACGGTGGGCAGAAAGTCCGTTACGCCCTGGGAAAGGAGCTCCAGCGACAGTGGGCCGACGTCGCCGGGACGCATGGCGTCGAAGCCACGGCGGCCGTGGATGTGGGTGTCGACGAATCCCCTCGATAGGACGCCGGGCCCGTCCACCACCAGCGCACCGGACGGTGTATCGATCGGGCTGGCGCTTACCGCGGTGACAACGCCGTTTGCCACCAGCACGTGGCGGCGCGGGTGCATTCGGCCGCCGCAGGCAACGGCCACATAACGGAAGTGGATTGGCGGGAACATACGGCGATGTTGGGCGCAGCGGGGTCTCGGCGCAACCGAGGCCGTGCGACATCCGGCTCGATGGGAGTATCCTGAGCGTTACCCCTTTCGTAAAAACGGCCATTTGGGACTGGGAGCTTTACTGGCGTGCCGCTGATTCCCCTGCGCGTTTTGCTGGACCACGCCGCCGAGAACGACTACGGCGTGGCGGCGTTCAACGTGAACAACATGGAGCAGGTTCAAGCCGTGATGGCGGCGGCGAGCCGGACCGATTCGCCGGTGATCATCCAGGCCAGCCGCGGGGCGCGGGCGTATGCGAACGAGGCGTATCTGCGTCACCTGATTCTGGCGGCACTTGAGCTCAATCCGAGCACTCCGGTGGTCATGCACCAGGATCACGGCAACAGCCCGGCGACCTGCCTGAGCGCGATGGACCAGGGGTACACGAGCGTGATGATGGACGGGTCGCTGCTGGAAGACGGCTCGACACCGTCCGACTACGACTACAACGTGGCCGTGACGCGCGAGGTCGTGGAGCTAGCCCACGAACGGGGCGTGAGCGTGGAGGGGGAACTGGGCGTGCTGGGCAGCCTGGAAACGGGCATGGGCGACCAGGAGGACGGGCACGGCGCGGAAGGTGTACTCGACCGCGATCAGCTGATTACCGACCCGGAGCAGGCTGAGGACTTTGTGGCGCGTACGGGCGTGGACGCGCTGGCGGTGGCCATTGGGACGAGCCACGGCGCTTATAAATTCAGCCATAAGCCGGACGCCGGGGTGCTGGTGATGGACTGCATCCGCGAGATCCATCGGCGGTTGCCAAACACGCACATCGTCATGCACGGGAGTTCGTCGGTTCCGCAGGAGCTACAGGACACCTTCAACGCGTACGGCGGCGAAATGCGGCAGACGTGGGGCGTGCCGTTAGAAGAGATTCAAGAGGGCATCCGGCACGGCGTGCGCAAGATCAACGTGGACACGGACAACCGCCTGGCAATGACCGGCGCGGTGCGGCGGGTCTTAACCGAGCAGCGCGGCGAGTTCGATCCGCGGCAGTACCTGACGCCGGCGCGCGAAGCGATGGCGGATGTCTGCGCGGCGCGGATGGAAGCCTTTGGCATGGTGGGCCAGGCGGGCGGCGTGCCGGTGGTGTCGCTGGACGAGATGGCGCACCGGTACGAGGAGCGGCAGCCCGTCGGCAGCCGTCTCTAGCCCAGCGTCCGGCGACTAGACGAGCGAGGCGACCAGGTCGCCGACTTCGGCGGTGCCCATGCCCATGCGGCCGGCGCTCATGGACTTGATCTTGCCGCTCTGGAGCGCGCTGACCAAGGCGCCTTCGACGCGAGCGGAACCGGCGGACTCGCCCAGGTGGTCCAGCAACATGTGCATGGCGTTGATGGCGGCCAGCGGGTTGATGACGCCCTGGCCCGTGTACTTGGGCGCCGAGCCGCCGATCGGCTCGAACATCGAGACGCCTTCAGGGTTGATGTTGCCGCCGGCGGCGATGCCGAGGCCGCCGGAGATGATGGCGCCGATATCGGTGATAATGTCGCCGAAGAGGTTCTCGGTGACGACGACGTCGAACCACTCGGGGTTCTTGACGAACCACATGGCCGCGGCGTCGACGTGGGCGTACTCACGGGTGACGTCGGAATAGTCGGCGTCGCCGATCTCGTTGAAGGCGCGCCACCAGGTGCCGCCGACGTTGGTGAGCACGTTGGTCTTGGCCACGAGGTGGAGCTGCTTGCGTTCGTTGCGGCGGCGGGTGAGCTCGAAGGCATAGCGGACGGCGCGAGCCGCGCCGCGCCAGGTGGTGCAGTGAATCTGGGTGGAGACCTCGTGGTCGGTGCCCTCGTATTGCACGCCGCCCATGCCGGTGTACATGCCTTCGGTGTTCTCGCGGACGACCACAAAGTCGATTTCGTCGGGGCCCTTGTCCTTGAGCGGGGTTTCTACGTTGGGATAGAGCTTGACGGGCCGCAGGTTGATGTACTGGTCGAGCTCGAAGCGGGCCTTGAGCAGGATTCCCTTTTCGAGGATGCCGGGTGCGACGTCGGGATGGCCTATTGCGCCGAGGAAGATGCCGTCGAAGCCGCGCAGGTCTTCCAGGGCCGAGTCCGGCAGAGTCTCGCCGGTGCGGAGGTAGCGTTCGCCGCCGAAGTCCAGTTCGGTGAGGTCGTAGGTGAAGCCTTCCGCGGCAGCGGCGGCCTCCAGGACTTTGAGCGCTTCGGCAGTGACTTCGGGTCCGGTTCCGTCGCCGGCAATAACAGCTATGCGATGCACAGGGGGCCCTGGCCGATTGCGGCCGCGTGGAGGTAGGCGGGCGAGGATACCGGAGACGAAGGGCGTCGAGGGGACCTAGACTCCTCGCATGTCCAGAATCCTGGCCGCGCCCGATGTTTCAGTACGGCGAGTGACACAGCCGCCGGGCGATTATTTCTTCGGGTATTACGAGAAGACACCGTGGTCGCCGTGCGGCACGCGGCTGCTCGGCATGCGCGTGGGGTTCAGCGATCGGCAGCCGACTCCCGCGGACGAGATCGAGCTGGGCCTTGTCGATGCCGAGGGATTGGCGCCGTTCGAGCCGTTCGCGACCACGAAGGCGTGGTGCTGGCAGCAGGGGACGATGTTGCAGTGGCTGCCCGGCACGGCCGAGACAGTCGTGTACAACCGGCGGCGGGCGGGGCGGTTTGGGGGCGTGGTGCATGACCTGGCGACGGGCGCCACGCGGGAGTTGGAGCGCGCCGTGTACGCGGTGGATCCGCAGGGGCGCTACGCGATCGGGCTGAACTTCGCGCGGCTGGCGACGCAGCGGCCGGGGTATGGATACGAGGGCGTGGCGGATCCATGGGCGAAAGACCTGGCGCCGACTCAGGATGGGGTCTGGCGGATTGATCTCGCCAGCGGGGAGGCCGAGCTTGTGCTGTCGCTGGCGGAGATCGTGGGCATGGACCCGGACGCGAGCATGGCCGGGGAGATTCACTGGCTGAATCATGCGCAGATCAACACGGACGGATCGCGGGTGGCGGTGCTGCACCGGTGGCAGCCGTCCGAGGGACCACGTCAGACACGGCTGATCACGATGGGACCGGACGGGTCGAACGCGCGCGTGATCTGGGGGGCGCGACTGGTGTCGCATTACGACTGGCGGAGCTCGGACGAGATCCTGGTGTGGGGCGGAGCGCCGGTGGCGCCGAATGCCTTCTGGCTCGTGAGAGACCTTTGCGAAACCCGAGGGGTGGGTGCCCGGAAGACCCTCACCCCAACCCTCTCCCAGAGGGAGAGGGAGAAAGAGCCGCCACACATTCGAGGACGAGGAGGCGTTATTCAAGGGTCTCTCGTGAGCGACAGCGGCGCCACGCCACGTGCGTTTGCGGACGACGTGTTGACCGAGGACGGGCATTGTTCGTACTCGCCAGACGGAGCCTGGATCGCGAACGACACTTACCCGGACCGTGAGAACCTGCGACGGCTGATGATCGTGCGGGTGTCGGACGGGCTGCGGGTGGAACTGGCGACGTTTCACGCGCCGCCGGAGTTTGACGGGCCGCTGCGCGTGGATCTGCACCCGCGGTGGAACCGGGACGGGACGGCACTTTGCATCGACTCAGTGCACGAGGGGACGCGGCAGATGTACACGGTGGACCTGGGCCCGGCGCTGGCGGCCGCGGCGGAGATTCCAGTGCGGGCGGCCGGCGACGCCTAGAATGCGCGCCGGCGAGTTCGCCGGAAGGTAGGAGAACGTCCATGAGTTGGGGCATGTCCGGAATGTGCGGGGAGATCGCGGAGCCGCTGGATGAGCAGATCGCCGGTCTGCGGGTGCTGGGGGTCCCCCGGGCAAACCTGACAAAGCTGCGCCTGACGGCGGACGGGCCGGCGCTTTCCATCGACGAACTCAGCGATGAGCAGCTGGCGGAATTACGCCAACGGCTGGATGCGAGCGGGATCGGCTGCTACTGCGTGACGTCGCCGGTCGGCAAGTACGCGGTGGATACGGACGAAGCCAAAGTGGAGCGGCAGCTCGCGCGGTCGATCGAGGCGGCGAACGTCCTGGGGTCGCGGTGGATTCGAGTTTTCTCGTTTGCGCCGCGCGATGGATCGACGGGCGCCGAGGACCGGGACGCCGTTAAGGATGCGTTTGCGCGGCTGGTACGGCGGATCGAGACCGATGGAGACGGCGCGGTGGCGCTGCTTGAGAACAATTACCGCATGTACACGCTGGACGGCGACTCGACGCGAGACATCCTGTCGGATTACAAGCCGGAGCAGGCGGCGCTGGCGTTTGACGCGCACGCGTACGTGGCAAGCGAGACGCAGCCGTTCGACGAAGCCTGGGACGCGGTGGCGCCGTGGGTACGCGTGCTGCACCTAAAGGACTATGTGGCGGCGACGGGCACGATCGTGCCGATCGGGCAGGGCGACGGTCAGTGGCCGCAGATCATGCGAGCGGTCGATCCCGAGGTGGTGGAAGACCTGGCGCTGGAGCCGCACCTGCACAACTCGGCATACGGCAAGGGACGCGACGGCCTGGACCTGTTCCGGGAGGCGCGCGACGTCGTACTGACGATGCTGGACGCGACCGGCAAGCCGCGGCCGGCGACGAATGTGAACTGAGGCGGATCTGCCTCCAGGAGACCTTGCGTAACCCGGAGTGGGTTGCCCGGAAGACCCTCTCCCAGAGAGACTTTCGCGTAACCCAGCAGTGGTTGCCCGGAAGACCCTCACCCCAACCCTCTCCCATGGGGAGAGGGAGCAAGAGCGACCGCACCTTTGGGGACGCGGGACCCTTTTGCAAGGGTCTCCCAGGGGGAGAGGGAGTAAGAGCCGCCTCATCTTCGAGGACGCTGGGCGGTTTGCAAAGGTCTCTCTAGTGGCTGGCGGCGGCTGAGGGCATCTCCTCGGGTCGCATGGCGTCACCGACGGCGCGGACTTCGTCGGCGCGGTGGCCGATGATGGCGCCGTCGTCGAGGAGTTGTTGCTGAAGCTGCGTTATGTCAAGCTCGCGACTGCCCAGACCGCTGCTGGCGGACAGCGCGGCGGCGGTGCCGGCAGCCTGGCCCATGCCCATGCAGGTGACGGTGACGCGGCTGGAGGCCAGCGCGGCCGACTCGGCCGAGTGGCAGCGGCCGGCGACCCAGATGTTCGACAGGCCCTGCGGGGTAAGCGTGCCGTAGGAGATGTCGTAGGGGCGGGTGATGACGTGCTCGTGGTAGCCGGAGGAATCGACAGGATGCCGGTCCAGCCACCAAGCGCCCAGGCTGACCGCATCGTCGTAGGCAACTTCGTTTTGGACGTCCTGGGCAGTGAGCACACGGTCGCCGCGGATGCGACGGGTCTCGCGTACGCCGACAACCGGGCCCGAGGTGACGAAGTAGGCGTCCTTGAAAGCGGGGATGTGTTCCTTGAAGAGGTCGAACATGAGGCGTGCGTCTTTGCGGCCCTGGATCTCAGCGGCCGACAGGTCGTTGGGATCGACGCCGTTGCCGGAAAAGCGGGTGGCGTTGAAGTAGTAGTCGCGCTCGGCGTAGGGCGCCATCCACGGGCCGCCGTAGAGCTTGAGGCGGCCGTCGGCGACGGCCTGCTTGAGCAGGGCGCTGCAGTGCGCGCGGACTTCGGGGGTGGCGTCGAAGCCGCCGACGCGGAAGTGCAGGCTCATCGGTTGCTGTGCGTCCAGATCCTGGTCGTAGGGAGCGCCGGCGAAGGCGGCCACGTCGGCGTCGCCGCTGGCGTCGACGATGGCCCTGGGCCGGATGACGCCGAGGCCGCCCTTGTTGGCGACCACGACGCCCGTGATCCGATCGCCTTCGCGAATGGCGTCGGCCACGACAGAGTGGTAGAGAAGTTGGGCGCCGGATTCCTGCATGAGCCGGTCGGCCTGGAGCTTGAAGCGCTCGATGTCAAAGTGGATGACGTGGCGGTCGAGGTTGGCCAGCGACTGGCCGACCTCGGCGTTGAAGCGAAATCGAGAGGAGGCGAGTTCCCCAGTGGCGGTGGTGTGGGCCGCGGCGCGGGCCAGGTCGAAGACGACCCCGCCAACCACGGGCAGGCCGGAGCGCAGGTCCACGAAGCCATCGAGCGAGGCACCGACGACGCCGGTGATGTAGCCGCCGGCGAAGCCACCGCGCTCCACGACCAGGGTGGAGGCGCCGGCACGAGCGGCGGTAATGGCCGCCACGGTGCCCGCGCAGCCGGCGCCGACGACCAGTACATCCGGCGCGGCGATGACATCGAGAGGGCGGGTGTATTGCATTGGGCGGCAACCTGGCGGATCGGAATGCGGGGAGTCTACCCGTGCCTGAAGCCGAGGCCGACGCTACGCGTCGTCCCAACCGTGCATGCTGACGGTTACGCGAATGGACGTTACGTCGGAGGCGGCCAGGCGCGAACTGACTGACTTGAGGAGATCCGGCACGTAGAAGCGAACGCGCATGGCCGTGGAGTTGTCGCGGCAGGCGAGGCGGGCCTCGGCACCGAAGATTGACTCGACCCGGCAGCGGGCGGCGACGCTGGAGCCGAGCACCTCGTCCAGGGATTCCACGAGGGCGTCGACCGCATCCACTCGCCGAGCGCCAAACTGGAGGTCCGGACGGGTGGACATTTGGTCGATGAGTTCGCGCGCACTGCGCAGTCGACCTTCGCGACGATCAGCCATGGATGCGCTCGATCTCGCCGGCCACGACACGGTAGCGCGTCGCATGCTGGAGCGCCGTGTCGCTCAGGAATGCGGCGTCAGCGGTTGTGACCAACGCCTGGGCGTCCTCAGGCAGTTGGTCAATCAGAAGCCGGCGGTGGGCGTGGTCGAGCTCGGCGGCGATGTCGTCCAGCAGGAGAACCGGCTGTTCGCCGCGTTGGTCGCGAGCGACGGCGTGCTGGCCGAGCTTGAGGGCCAGGGCCGCAAGGCGGAGTTGTCCGCGTGAGCCAACGTGGGCGAGAACCCGGCCGTCAAGTCGAGCTTCGAGGTCATCGCGATGTGGGCCGAGGCCCGAGGCGCCACGCTGGATGTCGCGGCTGCGTTGCTTGTGGAGCGCCGCCTGGAAGCCCTCGGCATCGAAGCCGAGGCCCGAGGCGCGGTAGGCGAGATCAAGACGTGCGCCACCCTGCATGGCGAGGAATTCCGCGCTGACGGGAGCGCGCACCCGGGCCACATAGCCCGCACGAGCGCGGGTAACCGCGACGGCAGGTTCGGAAATCCGGTCGTCCCAGAATTGGAGTTCGGTTGGTCGACCGAGACCGCCCCGGAGACGTCGCAGCAGGGCGTTGCGGCGAGTCAGGACACCCTCGTACGTGGTGAGCTGCGACGTGTACGTCGGGTCAACCTGGGCGACAGCCAGGTCGAGCCAGCGACGGCGGCCAGAGGGCGGGCCGGTCCAAAGGTTGAGGTCCGCCGGAGCGAAGCTGACGGCCAGGAGGCGACCCGGGAGATCGGCCAGGCGAGTGACGACGCCGTCGACACGCGCTCGGCGGCGCACGCCGGAGGCCTCGCCGTCGTCGGGACGTGTACGGGCCACGATCACTTCGACTTCAGCGGGGCCGGAGTCGGAGGTGATCCGGGCACGAAGACGCGCGAAGCCTTCGGCGGCCGGGGCGTCGAAGCGCACCCAAGCGGCCTCGGGACCGGGCCGCAGGCTCTGGGTTGAGGCCAGGATGTGCAAAGCGTCCAGCAGGTTGGTCTTGCCCTGGCCGTTGCCGCCAACGATGACGCTGGGGCCCGGCGAAGGATCAAGCGTCAATCGCCGGTAGTTGCGGAAGTTGGCGAGTTGGAGTTGGGCGACGCGCACTGGATATCCCGATTCATTGTGACACCGGGGCCACGTCGGTTCGGGTTGTTCGAGCGATGCAGAATCCGGGGTGAGGCGGGTGGCTACGGATTGCCCAGGGCTTCGCTGTCGGTCCAGCCCACCCGAAGCGCCAGGAGCTTCCGACGCTGCCTGAACAGGTAAACCAAGAGTCCCAGGGCGAGCAGTACGACGACGGCCCCGCATAGGATGAAGGCCGCGACCAGGACCCATGAGAGCCAGGCCCAGAAGACAACCAGCAGCGTGAGTCCCAGGATCACCGCGGCCGCCAGACCCACCAGCGCGGCCAGGATTTTGCCCTTGAGGGTGCTCGGGACTATTCTCGCCACGTCATACGCCGGGTTTGAAAGTTGCAAAGACTCATGTCAATCCAAGTCGTTACCGACAGTACTGCTTCCCTACCTCCCGAACTTGCAGAGGAACTGGGCATTACAGTCATTCCCACTCACGTGAGTTTCGGGACCACGAGCTACCGCGACGGCGTGGACCTGGACATCGACGAATTCTATCGGCTGCTGGAGACGTCACCGGACCACCCGATGACTTCACAACCGAACCCGGCCGAGTTCGCGCAAACCTTTAGCGAGGTCGAGGGCGACGGCCCAATCGTGTCGATTCACGTCTCAACGGACCTCAGCAAGACGGTTGAGTCGGCCAGGCAGGGGGCGGCCCAGGTGGATCGCGAGATCCTGGTGCTGGACTCGCGGCTGGTCGGTCCGGCGATGGCCTTCAGCGCGATGGCGGCCGCCCGGGCCGGGCGGGACGGGGCGAGCCTGGAGGACATTCAGGGCATCGTGGCCGACCACGCGGAGCGGGCGCACATCATTTTCGTGGTGCAGACGTTGGAGTACCTGAAGCGGGGCGGACGCATTGGCGGTGCGCAGGCGTTCCTGGGGTCGTTGCTCAACGTGAAGCCGGTGCTTGAACTGGCCGACGGCGTGGTGGAGCCCGTGACGCGGGTTCGCACCATGCGAAAGGCGCACGCGGCGATCGCGGACCGGGTGAGGGAGCAGGCGCCGAATGGCGTATCCAGTTGGGCCATCCTGCACGCGGACAATCAGGCCGAACATGACCGCCTGAAGAGCGGCCTGGCCGACGGTCTGGACGCCGACGGCGATACGCTGCCCAACCTGTCCTTCAGCCCGGTGATCGGGACGCACACGGGACCTGGAGCGTTTGGGTTCGCCTTCCTGGCGCGGGCCTAGAGGGGCGAGTCGACGCCGTCTGCCCGGGCCGCCTCGCGGATCTTGAGCGCAACATCTTCGAGCGGCCACCAGGTTTCGACGCCTACGCGGCGTAGAACGAACCGGCGGTCAATGTTGTGCACGATGCCCGGAACGGTGGTGACGGCGGCTCGGTATTCAGCGGCGGCGACGAGCGCGATGACGTCGGGATCGAAGCGGCCGAGGGGATAGGCGAAGTAGTCGACGCCGTCCACGTCGGATTCGAGCCACTGGCGGGACTCGACGACTTCGGCCTGGGCCGCGCCGAGGTTGCTTCGATAGAGCCGCGGCAAGTCAGCATGGTTGATGGTGTGCGAGCCGACGGTGACGCCGGCCGCGCGTACGGACTGAATGTCAGCAAGCGCCATGTGGCCCTGGCCGTGGCGATCGAAGCCGGGTAGGACGAAGAAGACGGCGGGTACGCGGAGTTCCTGGAGCACCGGCAGCGCCCCGTCGAGTTGATCGAGCCAGCCGTCGTCGAACGAGACGACGAAGGCCCTGTCGGGCAGGTCGGCCCAGCCTTCGACGGCCGCCACCAGATGTTCGAAGGAGACGGGTGTGAGGCCAGCGTCCATTAGCCCTTCAAGCTGTGCCTGGAAGGCCGCGGGGCCAGCGGTGCGGTGGTAGGTGAGGATGGGGGCCTGGACCTCTGGCGGCGCGTCAGTGGTCGGGCGTTGAACGGGGGCCGGACTGTTTGCGCCGCGGGCGCGAGACTCATCGTCCAGCGTGACGAACAGGTCGCCGAGATGGCCGGGGGTTGGACGTGCGTCAACGGGTGAACGGT